>QDKV01005359.1_pt1 | contig 69863 bp, 92 predicted proteins | sample 1861101 | NCBI WGS metagenome assembly QDKV01 (sample SAMN04275158, study PRJNA302643) | Fungus metagenome, whole genome shotgun sequencing project. | isolation source: fruitbody | host: Mallocybe terrigena | place: Sweden | collected 2013
CCCTTAAGTTCTCAGACGGTGTGAGCAGAACGAGGTCAATGACACAAAAAAACTGTGCGAGTATCATTGAACCAAGTACGAGATTTCCTCCCTTGCTACCGGTGGTGGGTAAAAATGGTGTCAAATGTTACCCAGCCAAAAAAGAGAACGGCCAAAATTTTGATAAACTTGGGAAGAAACCCCGGAATCGTGGCAATTATAACAACGACCTGAGAAACCCATACAACAGAAAATTGAAGGGATGCCCGGTGTCTGTATCCATGTGTTGCAAAGGAGTGTGGAAGTGAACTCGACATCGCAGTGGCAGACATCAAGTGTATATAAGGCCAACCATTAGTTATCCTATTCCCAGCGGCTGTCCCGTAGGACATCCAAGAAGCAGCAGATCCTAACCTTGTTCGGTGGAAACCGTGGAAGCAGATCCTATTCTTAGCGGTTGTCCCCAAGAAGCAGCAGGTCCTAACCTTGTTCAGTGGAAACCGTGGAAGCAGTTACTTGTTGACATGTGCACTCAGGCACTCAGTTGTGTTGAAGGCAGAGCGATACCGTCGCATCTAGCCTGGGTATGGTTTTCAAGTCAATGCCAAATGGAATCGCCAGCAAGAGCAAGGGGCAGTATTACTATAAGTGGACCGTTTTTTCGTCTAATCGATATTATCTGATAAAGCAAAGTACGTCGTCTGCAGGAAAACTACACAAGAGGTGCCTCAGGAATTTCATTATAGGTACAGAACCAGCCGAAATATCAAAATTAATATACGTACTATAATTTTGGTTCCTCAGTGTTCGATCAGAATATAAAACATACAAGGCGACATACTATAAATTCATCGTTTTGTAAATCCGTCAAATCTTCAAATGCGTGATCTCCCACAGGAAAAGTATCTCCGCCATTTGCGCGCCTTTTTTCGATTTCTTCTGCGCTCAACATTGAATAATCAATCATCTTTCCCGCTAGACAAATGTTCAGTTAATGTCATGCTAAGTGTGTTATCACATCATTCCTTGCCTTTTCCTCTCGCAATTCGTCGTCTCTTGTTTTTGTCGTTTAGATACCTGAGATACACTACAGTAAAAACCACAAGCACCGTGAATATGCACCAGCATATGAGTATAGACACGATGCCTCGGTGATAGTATGGTCTTTCCTGAGGTGTGAACAACAGTGGGCCAACCTGGAAACAGAAGAAAAATGAGTCGAAGCGTATATCATTCTAGAGACACGCGGTCTATCCTTACAATGTTTCCGCTTATCAGACCCGCTATCATCAGCGCAGTGCTCTGTATTCACAAAATTTAGATGAAAAAATGGCAACACAAACGACTAGAGACTTACTGCACTCTTCTTCGTATGTCCGGCAACATTAGAAGACTGCCAATTCATAATCATAGGTGTCAATACACTATATCCTGACAGAAGGTAATAGGCCGTGAGAAGGAGGGGTTGGTCTTCTTGATCACGTCCCGTGCGGAGAAGCATAACTGAATCAAGGGCACTTTTTAAGAGGTAAGTTTAGGACTGAAAATTGGGCATACCTGTAGCAACAATACATGGTAACGTCGCACCCAGAAGAATTGGGGATTTCTTGCCAAATTTTCTGTTGGCCCACTGCAAATGAAGTTAAGAAAAATTCAAATGGTTTAGCATCTAGCTGTTGCACTCACGAATCCAATAAATAAGAAGACCAGCTGTAAAGTACCAAATGGCATCAACAAAAGCATGACGTAGTAACTGAGAATAGGTTATCATTTGGCTTCGATCAGTTTGAAATGGAACATACCCATCAAACCCAAAGCCGCGTATGATCAAGGGACCAAAAGTTGCAATGGCTCCACTAGGAAGAGAGACGAGAAACATGAGCGCCATCCAGCACCAACTCTTCACATCCAGCACCATCTCTAAAACTTGTTTCATCTTGAACTGCTTGGTTTCAAGGCCCTGTTGGTTTGCACGGATTCTCTGTAAAAGAACCTTCAGTGGGCTGCCCGGCTTCAGCTTACAAAATATATTTTACCTCTACCACCATGACCTTCTCTTCAGTGACTAAAAACTTGCATTTAACAGGGTTGTCGGGGAAGAGCCAAAACCTGATTCGTGGCTTATAATCAGCCTGAAAGTAGTTTAAAGAGACCAGATGTGACTTGCGAAAGAAGCCCAACCACAAAAGTGACTGATCCAAGAATAAGAAATATGATCTGATAGGAATGCAGAACTTCAGATTGGATGTGGCCGACACCGTACATGAGAAGGCTTCCAAAAATATTGATCCAGCCATTGTTAGAGTACCAAACTGGAAAAGTAATGAATAAAGTGCAACACAAAGAGAAAGGGAGCAAATAGACGAACTGGCCAATCGAAAGCCTTGTTCATGGCGCCGATACCAGATTTGGGTGACGATGATGAATGCTACCTGTGTAGATGCCTCAAACGCACCCAGCTAATAAGAGTCAAATCAACAACTCAGAGTCGCAAGGAGAAACATAAGACTGACAAAAAATCGAGAGACAAGCAAACTAGTGAAAGTAGTTGCCGCGGCCATACATACCAGTGTGGCACCCCAGCAAGTGACTACAAGCGGGATGAAGATGGAAAGGCGAAACTTAACCAGTAAATAGGCGGAAAGTGGTTGAACAATAAGTTGCGCTATACTGTAAAAGGGCTCGAAACGACGAAATTAGGAAGACAAGGAATATAAGGACGCACTATAGAATTGATCCCAAAAGCGAGTAATCCTCTCCTGCGAGACCCGCATCACTAGATATCCCAAAGACAGAGGCGAATGAGAGGGTCTGCTTATCCATTACTTCGGAACCAAACTTAGTTATGTCAGTTTGGTTTGTTGGGAAAGAAACCCACATTGAAGGAAGTATATCCCAAACATTATTGGCATAAGGCTAGTGAAATATTTGTGAATTGGTGCTTTCGGGAAGTAGGATTAAAAACCGACTGTCTGTCTATTTTTTTGACGAGTCGCGCATCCTGTTCTGCGCTGAAGTGGACACGCACTCCGCCATAGGAAGACAACAACTGAAGAGCCTCGTCCTGAGACGAATTGGACAATTGGTTCTTGCTTGGACCGGATACACAGGATTTCTGTTCTGTTTGTCGATTATCCGGTTTGAGTTCGGTCAACGAGTTCTCTGAGAAATTGACATCTTCAATACTGGCTGGAAGTTTCTCCATGTTGATAATCCTGAATCGGAAAACAATGCCGCAGCGGGTTGCAGCAAGGCTTCGCAGAACAGCAGTACTCATATACTCCTTCGTCAACACCCATGAAGCTCGGACATCAACAATTTACTGTTCAAACGCTATTGGCGCTCGAAGTTCTTCTCTTTGATTACAGCCTTTATCAACTTCTAACCGGATAACCATGCGAGTTTGGTAACTTTGGTTGAATGCTTTATGCAAGATAGCCTGTCAGCAAGCCTCGTACGACGAGAAATCCAAGCGCTTCTTATTCGAGATTGCATTCCTATTCCTGAGAGGGGATATCGAAACCAAAGAAGACGAGCGAGTTTTGCTGCTTTATGAGCTACATGTGAGGCATTGGGCTGAGGATGCACCGAAGCTAACCCGGCTCCATCGCATAGATGCAGTACCGATGTAGTACAAGAAGACGATATTCAATGGCTGGGTCCTTCTGGTGAGAAAGGGAGGCTTATATTTTTGTCAGTGGGGCAGACTGGTTGATTGTTCGAGCTCACAAAGTTTGATGGCCCCAGCCCACGTAATCAAGCTGAAGCACTTCCGAATTGACAAGATCGCGAGTACCACGGTCAACGAAATGAAGGCAACAGTTCACCCGGGAAAGTGATGAGGTAGTGGATAAGGATTGGATGCCACATTAATCATGGGCATCGAAAGCCCGCGGAATTTTGCACGGAAAAAATATTTTGGTAAAAAATTCCGATTATTTTAGTATCTACTGATCCTCTTCAAAGGAGATCCCATTGATATCACCAGAACGGAACTGCAAAGTATACCTTGTGCCATGCTGCCTCCGCTTCCGTCTTGTAGACTGGGAGCTAGATAGCCGCAACATGGGTAGCCTGTAGGCTTTCAATCCTTGCCTGAACTTATGGGTGTTCGCCTTCAAGTTTTCACCGGTGTAGATAGTAAGAGTCTTGAGGTTGGGACAGATTGCAGAGGCCTCTCCATCCACGTCATCGTGACCTTCTAGATCGATGAGGATATCAAGAAGGTCGTCATACCAACCCAAGTGCAATGATGTTACTGAGCTATAGACGCGAAGTATGTTGCGCTTGAGATGATAAGGTTCGGAAGGCAAATCCAGCAATGCAAGAAGCTTGACATTGCTAGTGTAATTCCCTAGGAATGCGACTGTCAGAGCGCTCATATGAGGAGCTAGCCTGAGATCGACATGGAGGGTCGCTCCCGTCAGAACGTAAGACAGTCCTTGAAATGACCGGCCGACTAGCTTCGTTACGCTCAGCAGATGGTAATTTGGAGGAAGCATGTTCAAGTTCCATTCATGAGAAGGCCATGTGTACATACATTCGACATCCCACACAATTGTTTCCATACGTGGGCAGAACAAGTGTTGCAGAAACAGGAGTGGAAAGACAGACGAATTTTTGAAGAATTGGTGAATCTCGACATAGTGGAGTGAAAGCATATGTATCCGTTCGTCCAGAGGAGGCGGAGAATAGATTTGTGGTAAATCAAAGAGGGGAGACATGTCTTGCATATGCAAGACTTCAAGTGTAGAAGACGTGGACTTGAGCAGACCAAAAAGTTCGATGGGAGAGACGCGTCGCTCTCTTAAATCGTTCTCCAAGTAGAGATGGGTTAAGGCCGGAAATGGTACTTCAGGCCAGAAATACCCATTCAGATGAAGTTTGCGAAGAGTGTCAGTGCGGCCGCCAAGGAAATCGACGTTTCTTAGATCTTCGACTGGACGGATCCTCGACCGTAGAGAAATTCCGATGATGTTGAGCAGTTGTCGTTGCAAGAGGTCCCATGCCTTTCTGTGAAGTTCCTTTCCTCGAAGGTTCAAAACTGCAATCCGATGTGGACTGTCACTTAATGCACGGTAAAAGGTATTCAATTCCGATCCTTCTTCCGACGCGTAGCATTCGTGTTCTAGTTCAATAGGTAGAGGGTTGGATCGTTCAAAGAAAGCTTGGGCAAGACTAGTAGATCTATTTCGCCTATTGATCACTATACGACACCAAAGAGCCTTGGCAGCTAGGGCTGTGGAACGCCAATATCGGCACACATGTGTCACTTTCATCCAAGAGTACACATTCCGATCCAAAGGTTGGAGGTAGAGAAAGATCGACTCAAGTATCTCAGGGACTAACTTATGGATGGCACAAGATGCGTTGTGGAGATCCAAGTGGCTGCGACGAAGAAGGCTGAGGATATCACTTGCAAGCTTAACTCGCTGAGAGGACTAAGGAATTTGTCAACATATTGTAATGAGGGGAAGACATGCAAATCACTCGTAGTTCCCAATTTTTCCTGTTCGCGAACTCGTTAAAGCTGGCAGATAAAAGCCAAGACTCAACTTACACCAAATTTCCGTCAACAGAAACGAGTCCATCATTTTTACTCTCAAGCTTCAAGTACAGGGCGTTCATGAGTTCCTCCACACTTAAATCGCGGTCATCGGAAGTCATCGTAGGTAACGCGTTAACGAGCCATTTGATTCAACAAAGCTTTCAACACGGAAAAATCCCGGACCGTCCAAACTGTTGAGATCTTCCTGCCACCTCGAACACCGGTACATGGATGGTCTAGGAGTTGTAATGGAGACTCCAGTTCGCGCTTTATTCCGTAATAGCAATAAGTTCACTTATAATATTTCAGATAGGGTTCAAACGTCCTGAATCGGTCGATGCAAGGGCTTTGGTCTGCGCATCGAAAAAACGTATTAAATTTAAATGCTTCTATCGCTTCTACACACCCTATGCCCGCAACAGGAGATCTTAAGGAAAATCCTGCTGCTTCGACCTCAGAGGATGCTGTAGCTACATTCTCAGCGAAACCGAATTCTGCTGCCGATGGACCATCTAATGGGAAGCGAAAGTTGCGCACGGCCAAAACGGTGGAAGGAAACAGCAGCAAGAGATCTAAGCTTTTGACTGCGTCGTCGTCAGCTATAGCAAAAGAACATTCTCCTCCAACGGCAAGATTGTCGGATTTAGGAGGGGTGGAAGCTTGTGTTGAGAAAATGCTTGAACTAGTTGCGATGCCTCTCTGCCATCCAGAAGTATACCTACATACGGGTATTAAACCCCCTTGTGGTGTGCTCCTTCATGGACCGCCTGGTTGTGGAAAAACGTTGCTTGCTCATGCGATAGCAGGGGTGAGATTTACTTTTTTATACTTCAACTTAGAAGTCTAACATGCGTAAAAAGGAACTCGGTGTCCCATTTATAAGTATATCTGCACCGTCTATCGTATCAGGCATGTCTGGAGAGTCGGAGAAAACCCTTCGAGATACCTTCGAAGAGGCCAAGGCACGGCTTCATGTCATCCGACTGTTGATGTAAAGCTGACATTTGTTGCATCCACTTAGCGGGTGGCACCTTGTCTGTTATTCATTGACGAAATTGACGCAATAACGCCGAAAAGAGAAAGTGCTCAGAGAGAGATGGAAAGGAGAATCGTAGCTCAGTTTTTAACTTGCATGGATGGTTCGTTACTTCTTCACTGGTTTTATGTAGGGCACATTGTTTTTTGACAGATATGTCCTGGGATAAGACGGAAAACAAACCGGTTATTGTGATAGGCGCCACAAATCGGCCAGATTCGCTGGATACAGCACTCCGTCGGGCAGGTCGATTTGATCACGAAATTAGTATGGGCGTGCCCGACGACGACGCCCGAGCCAAGTGCGTATATTAAACCATCCAACCTATAGCGCCTCATCGTGCTCCGAATCAGAATTTTGCAAGTTTTATGCTCAAAACTCCGTCTCGAAGGAGATTTTAACTTCACCGCCTTGGCAAAGGCCACCCCAGGATATGTGGGAGCCGACCTCGCAGCACTGACAGGCGCAGCTGGCATCATTGCTGTTAAGCGAATATTTCAGCAGCTATCCGACGGGTCCCTGGTTCTTCCAGATCCTGACCTGCAATCAAAGCCAGATGACGATCAAGACGTTTCAATGACAGTGGATGCTAGTTCCATACCACCACCATTCGCTGATAGTACTGCCCCCAAGTCGACTCCTTTTCCTTCACTTCCTTCGCTGCTCGGCCCTGGTTCTATTGGCCACTTTCTGATGGCTCATCCTGATCCGCTCACTGCTTCTCAGCTTGAACCTTTATGCATCACCTACTCCGACTTTATGCTTGCACTCAAACAAGTCCAACCGTCTTCCAAACGCGAAGGGTTCGCCACTGTACCCGACGTCACATGGACTGATATTGGTGCCTTGCATGCAACGCGCGAAGAACTTCACATGAGCATCGTGCAGCCAATCAGAAGGCCAGATCTTTTCAGTGCCGTAGGTATCGAAGCACCTTGCGGTGTTCTGCTCTGGGGACCTCCTGGTTGTGGAAAGACACTGTTGGCCAAGGCGGTCGCGAATGAATCGAGGGCTAATTTTATCAGTGTGAAGGGACCGGAGTTGCTCAATAAGGTATCCTCTCATGGTCGTTGACTGTCTGATTTCCAAACTAATTTTCAACGAATCTTTACAGTATGTAGGCGAGAGTGAAAGAGCTGTCCGGCAGGTATTCTCTCGCGCTCGTGCTTCAGCGCCATGTGTCATTTTCTTTGACGAGCTCGACGCATTAGTTCCTCGTCGAGATGACAATCTTGTAGGTGTACAGTCATCTCTTGCCTATATTATAAATCCATTGATTTCTTGGCACAGTCTGAATCCTCGGCTCGGGTAGTGAACACTCTTCTCACCGAACTCGATGGTTTAGATGCTCGAAAATCTGTCTACGTCATAGCAGCAACTAATCGCCCGGACATGATCGATCCGGCAATGGTCCGTCCTGGTCGACTCGACAAGCTCCTCTACGTAGACTTGCCTTCCTCTTCTGAACGAGTTGAAATTCTTCGTACTATCGTGCGCAAGGTTCCTTTGGGTGGTGATACCGATGTGGAAAAGAGAAAAGCAAGAGAAGATATTGAAGCACTGGTCGGTGAAAAATGCGATGGTTACAGTGGTGCTGATCTCGCTGCGCTTGTGAGAGAAGCTGGTGTTACGGCTTTGAAGCGTACACTGGGTGCTCTTGATGAGATGGATGACGGAGCTGAAAGTTTCAACGTCGTCGTGGATTTTGCAGATTTTCTGAAGGCGCTAGATAAAGTTCGTCCTAGTGTTGGTACTGCCCAGCGGAAGAAGTATCAGAACCTTCAATCAAAATTTGCTGGTTTACCGGTTGGGCCTGTTTCAAAAGCCGAGGACAAGGACATAGGTGGAAAGATATCAACCTAGTGTCAATGTCGTCCATATCCAATTTATTTTTCTTTCTAAATGTTAGGAATACATGGTTTATCCGACATGCTCTACTTTACAAGTCTCCAACTTTCTTGATCCCCACGAGCACGCGTTCATTTCTCCTCCAAAATTCAACCAGGATCTCTGCTAGACGTGTAGGATTATCCTAATAATAATCAGCTTCACGGTACTGATTTTCCACCAACAACGTCGTACCTCGTGAAGCATATGCCCGACACCAGGAACAACTTCCATCTGGAATTTACCCTGCATTTGCCCAATCATCAACTCCTTATCTAGACGATCTGTACCTGCGAGGATAAGCAGACGTGCTGTACGAGCGGCAAGGAAAGCTTTGGATAACCCTTGGAACCAACCTACAACCGCTTTCGTTGGTGGTATTCAAAAAATGAACTGGATAGGTGGGACATACTGAGCCAGTAGGGTGCCGTAGACCTCAATGGCGTCCGCCATTGGTATGGTGGTACAGCACCTTCTTCGTGCAGTATGATACCTGGTACGGATATCCTCGCCGAGTGAGGATTTAGGATCGTCTGCGTGGTAACGCTGAAACTCTTGAGAAATTGAGTATTGGCTTCAAAATTTGTTGACGTACTGCCATTCTATTGCCTCCTCCATGCTATCAAAGCCATCTGGGCGTGCATTCAAAACACTGTTCATATGTGGTAGAGCGTCAACCGCTGACCCCTCGACAACATCGAGAACAGCAACTCCAGCAATCTTATATTTCTTATCGAGTAATATTGGACAACTCTTAGTGACCACTGAACCACCCATGCTGTGGCCTACAAACTGATAGAGTTATCAAAAATTGGTTCTTACTGGAATGACGAAGGATTTACGAGGAATGATGGAGCAGTTGCTGGGTCGGCGTAGATCGTCTGCAGGATGGCAAGGAGATCTGCGACGAGCACATCTATCGACAGATCTGAATCTTCACTGTTGATTGAGGTCGTCTTCCCTTTATTTTTTTTTGATAAATTTTTCAACAAGGTAGTTCTGAAGTAAAGACTTACCATGACGCCTCGCGTCAAAAGCAAGAACCCCACATTCTCCCTTGGTCATCTCGGTCACTTCTTTGGCAAAGCAAGCAAAGCTAAGACCTGAGTAGCCTGCTCCATGGTGGCAAATCATAACAGTTCCATTTTTGATCTTGGGAGACGTATAATAGGCACGACAATCCAGGCCACGCGACGGAATGGCAATTTGTAAGGCATCCTCTAAATATCCCGATGCAGATATTGGTGCAAAATTGGGATTGGGGGCGCGTTTGAGTTTCAGCCGTGGGTTGCGAGCGGGCCTTTTCGAATGAACAAAGGCATGAACATTGTACATTCCAGGGTATTCAAAAAGAAATCGTCACTTGCATAGCTGGGGGTCCCAATCCGCTTCCCGGAAGGTCACCAAAATCATCCTCTTCATCTTCGTCGTCTTCATCCAAGACAATTCCCGGATAATGAGTAGGCACGTCAGAAGGCAATTTCGCAAGTTTAGCACTTATAGCAGAGCGATAGAGATTGGACATGCTATACTATAGTTCATAGAATCCAGATCGCAACTTGTCAGGTACTAATAGCGTTTAATATCACGTGTAGGAACATTTTCTTTTGGTCAATGTCCGATAATATTCCGTACTATGGTTGAATACATGATGTATCGCGTGAATTCGTGATAAATTCGTGTCGTAGTGAATAAAGATAGCGCATGAGAAAATCTGAGAAGATATCAAGAATAATAATATGATATTTGCCACATGTCGAGCAAGATTGGAGCAGTCACACGTGGTATTTTGGGTAGTCGTCACTCGTATATAAAAACCACATGAGGAAGCGCCTGCAGACGTGCAGAAAGTGAGGTTGTTGCCCTCCAGGAAGGATATGGGTTCCAAAGATCGTGACTAGGCAGCAGCCTGCCAATCATAATCTAACCCACCAGCCCAAGGTGCATTCAATGGAAAGGTGGCACTGAACGGGCTTCCGGTATCTGACCGGGTCGGCGTTGGGAAACCTCTCAACGTAGAGGAGGATGTGTCTACTAACGTCGTTGAACCCGAAGGGGATGTCCTGATTGTGCTTGATTTGTGAGGCGAAACGTGTACAACGGGAGGAGAGTCGATGACAGGAGGAAGGTTAGATTCGAATGTTTGTTCTGCTAGAGGACTGCCAGAGGGACGGGATACTGTCTTTGCACCGAAAGCAGAAAGCGCAGGAGAGTGTGCTGGGGAACCAAATTTCCTTCTACTGTCAGATGAAACGCTCCCCTTCTGAGCGAGAGAATGGACGCCGCTGCTGGCCGACCGGGAGTATGCCGATGGGCGAGAAGCGTTGGAACTGAGCGAACCGACGTCAAGACGGGCAGCCGGTGCTGAACCCGTTGAGCGCATCGAAGGACTGAAATGAGAGCGCATGGAGTGCAAAGAACCCCGTTCTGATGCGAAGTCGGGGCCTTGAACGTACTAAAAAAAAATTTAAATCAGCAACTGGTGAAATCCAAAATGTGTGTTTGACTTACAGTGCCGAACGTTCCACGACCGGGATGAGTAAAAGCCATCGACTTCCATCCTTGTTCAGCTTCTGGTGGTGCATCTTCGAGAACATCGGTTGAGAGACCAAATCCATCCGGTGCCAATCCAAAGGACCCACGCGATGCGGAATCAGTAGGGGTAGCGGTATCCGACCAGCCTACAGCTCTAACGGTTTCCAGACCTGGAGGTGGGAAGATCGGCACTTTGATCCCAATGCTGCTTCCCGTGTTGGACTCCTTCAATGATGACATTGATGCAAAATGGGTCACGGCTGTCGGAGCTGGCATGTCGAGGAGATCATCATCAGGTGGAAGGTTCGATTGCGAATGGCTCAGTGGGGGTGGTGTAGATATATTAGAGAGACGCTCCTCGTACGCTGGTGGACCAGCAAGTGGACTGGACATCCAAGCATGCTCAGACATCTGAGGAGGTTGATCAGCAGGTGTCCTGGCTCTTGGGAGGGGTGTCAACGAGGGTGTTCCCGGTGAAGAAGAGTGTGCATCGTGATACTGCGAGGCGCCTGACGCGCCACTGCGGCCACTAACACCTGAAACCGGGCGTGATTCGTCTCGACTCACACCAACGCCGGGATCGCGAGGCCTAGCGCCAAAGCTATCCACGGCGCGTTCGGGGGTGCGTGATGAGCGGCCTTCCTCGATATCCTTATCTGAAAGAGGTTCAATTGAATAATATGATGGCGAAGAAGACTGCCTGGGCGAATCGAAGTTTCTGAACCAGCTTCTGCGACCAAGGTCGACAAGTCCACCGAGACCGATGGCTCCAAGAATTCCGACGCTAGGACTTCGGCTGGGCCCTGCCTCACTTCCTTGAGATATTGATCGAGAGCCCAGTTCTTCAACCCTGACACGGCGAGCAGTATGCAGAGTGGCCGTTTCTTCAGGATCGGATGGAAGGGTCGAAATGTTGGAAAGATGGGAATCGTGAGGCCTCCTGGGGCCACCTAGCAGAGGCGCTGCCGCTGGGTCACGCTGGCCCGTTGATAACGGATCTCTGGTATAGGCATACGCTCCTATGTACTCTCCGTCATCATGCTGGTCAAATTCATCAGGCAGACCACTTTGATGCTGAACCTGCTTTATTTCAGCAGGCAAAAACTGCTGACCTACCCCGACGTCTTCAGGCATACTAGGCAAAAGTCCAAGACCAGGTCGGTCCAGAAGAACACCGAAACCCGAGGCATGAGAGTTGGTTGACGCCGAAGAGTTGCTATTCGTCGTATTTGGGGGACCACGGGCGCGAGAGGGAACATTTGCCATGGTATGTGCAGCAGCACCAGCAGCAGAGGTCTCCGCCCGACGGCGCAAGAACGGATCAGTCTCTTCCCCACTATGTCTCGGAGAACCTTCACCAGGTGAGCGGCCGCCAGTGGGTACAACGACGTAATCGTCGTCAATAGGAACCAAGGTCCTATATCTGCGTCGGTTTCTGAGGGCTTTAAACCAGAGGAAGAGGAAGAGTCCCAAAACGAAAAAGAAGATGAGACCGAGAATGCTTGCCACAATGATTCCGACTAGTTGACCTTTCGTCAACCCTGTTGCTTGGGTAATTCCAGGGGTAGTGCTCGGAGGACTCGGAGGTAGAAAGGAGGAGGAACTGGTAAGACTAGTAGATAACGAACGAGAAGATGAAGGTGATGAAACAGAAATTGATGAAACAGAAGTTGTTGGTACAAATGTTGATGTGGCAGGAGGCGGTCCAAATGTAGTAGGTAAGGCACCAGCGGTTGTAGGTATCACAGATGTTATCCCGAAGGTGGTAGGTAAGGCACCGGTGGTGGAAGTAGCTGGTGTGGGTATCGCAGATGTTATTCCAAAGGTAGTTGGAAAAGTAACAGTAGTCGGAGCCGGTGGTGTAGGAGTTATTCCAAAGGTAGTAGGGAAACCACCAGAAGCTGGTGGTGGTAGTGTAGGAGGTGTTGTCCCAAAGGAAGTAGGAAAAGCACCAGTGGTCACAGGTGGTGGTAGCAAAGATGTTACTCCAAAGGTAGTAGGAAAAGCATCAGTACTCGTAGCTGGTGGTGTGAATGTAGGTGATGTTATTCCAAAGGTAGTGGGGAAACCCCCGCTTGGTGTAGCTGGCGTTATAGATATCGCAGGCATTGTTCCAGAGGAACCAATAATTGTAGCTGGCGTTGTTCCGGAACTACCAGTGAGGAAAGTTCCGGTGGTTGTACCTGACACAGTTACGGAAGTTGAATTGGGCGCTGCTGAGGTAACAGACGAGGGACCCGGCGATGGCAGGACGATCGTAGGAGGATATGTGGATCCGCCATAACTGTAGAGCGACCCTAACGGTATCTGCAATGCAAGTCAAATTCGAAAGAAAAGAGCATATTGGGCAATGCGTACACTTGGTCCGTAGTATGTTGGTGGCACATAGACTACTACAGTTACAGTCGTAACTGGTGCACCTGCTGCGTCTGTGATAACGGATGGAACTGGAGAGAGCCATGGAGGATAGACCTGAGAAGGTTCCATGTCCGCAGGTTTATAGATATATATTTTTCGTCTGTTAAACAATAGTCGTTAGTAGTGAATGTGAATGTATTCGTTCTGTGGGCGTTGTAAATGTCAACATTCATGAATTGCAAGTAAATAAGACTTACAATTGATTCTATATGGGTTTTATAGATATTACAATGTATCCGATATCCTGAGATATCGTAGAGGGATGGAGGACACGCGGAGAGATGAAGAAAAGACACCAAGCCCATTCCGGAGAATTCAACCATTGTCACGTGACATACATAATAAGGCACAAATAAATTTAGCATGTCCGGAATCTCCTTTTGGAAAATTTGGATGCAAACGCGGGTAGTATGTACTACTCCAGCCACCGAAAATACTATCAACGTGCCGAGTGTTTCACCACAATTTATTGATCACAAAATTACACCACATCAAAAAAATTATACTGATAGCATACATGGTTCAAAAGATACTAAACAGTACGACTTGAGAGTAGTGCTTCAGCACAGAAATGGTCCCAAGCACTCCCGCTCTGCAACAGTTGTTTTGGAAGAGCCATGGCGGGGAGAGTGAGCTCAAGGGCACGAAAATTTGGGCCAAAGAGAGCTTCATGTCATGATTGTTGATTGAGCAAAATCGGTTGGCTGAAACTCCTCGATTAGGATGCTAAGTGTGTATATAAATATTAAAGAAATTTGTATACGCTTTCTAGATGCTATGAGATAATGGGCGTAAAGTGCATGAAAGTAGACGCGTCGTGAAGGCAGGAAGGAAATCAGATTTTTTCAGAACCGTGACGAGAGGAGAATATAAGTAGAACGAAGATAGCTGCACGCAAAAGAAAGATATAGATGAGATAACCCTGTGGTTCTAACGCAATATTGAGAGCATTCGAAAGCGAGGAACAGAACGAAAGCATAGGGAAAGCGATGAAAGCACTATTAAATAACTTTGGGATCTAATGTTAGTATTATGCCATGTTAAAATAATCCCCAATACTCTTACCAATCTAGTGGGTACGATGTCTACGAGATCTAGACTCGGACTCCTCGTCGTCATCTGGAGCCGGACGACGCATACTAGTTCCAGACGGCAGGCCGTACGGGAAGACAGGCATAAACATCCTTGGGTGACCTGCCAGAGAGGAACCCACGGGCAGTATTGGCATCTGGGCTGGCAGATAAGCACCCAGAAGATCCTGATTCTGAATGCCGGTTGATGACTCGGCAGCAAGCCGATGTGCTGGACGGTGCTCGATATTGGAAGGAAGTGAGTAGGCACCCGATGGCATGTTGAATATTGGCATTGATGAATTCATCAACGCCGACGGGTATGGCTGAGTAGCAATGTCTTGCATCGGCGGTGAAATCGCTGTTGGATAGGTCATTCGCTAACACAGATACGTGAGCATCGTTGGATTCTAAGATTGCAAGAAAAAAAGAAAGCCCACGGATTGAGAAGAGCCTGCTTGCATTTCATACCCAGATGGATCCATGTAGAAAGGAGAGTTCGCACCGTGGTGACTTGTTTGGGGCACACCCATTGACTGTTGACCACCTATGAGGAATAACCAATCAACAATCCGAATGTGTTTTGTAAGAGAAAAAAAGCCATACTTCCACCATCGATTGGGCGTCCACCAACAACGACGGATGAATGATCTTCTTCAAGTTCTTCCGAAAAATCTTCTTCCTCATCAGAACGAGACTTGGTGGACGAGGCACGCAAAGAAGGGTCCTTTCGCTTTCTGTCTCGTTTGTTGCCTTCGCCTTGACGAAAGTTTAGAGCCCAGTAATGTCCTTTTCCAGGCTCATTAACAGGGCGTTCTACTCGGACAAAAATAGCTTTCAACGACAGATTATGTCGGATCGAACGCTACCACGACATGGGTAAGGCGCGCAATAGAAGTCCAAATAAAATAGAGCGAACCTGCCAAGGCTTATCTTTCAGGCCTTTGAGAGAAGGGTACCTTCGCTCAATAGCGTCATAGATTTGTCGAAGCGTGAGCCTTTTATGCTTACTACCCCATATTGCAAGCTTAATCATATGGGTAATAGGAGGCTTCTTGTCTGTTGAATCAGGGAGGGCATTAAGGTCAACAGGAATGTCGGCGGGTATCTCTAAGGTGCGACGAAGGTAGTCTTCGGTGTCGTTGTGAGGCGGCGAGGTAGCATTTGTCTGGGAACTGGCATCGTCGAGAGAGCTGTCTGATTCCGAGGGACTTCGGGCATAAAGCGTCGTATTGGGCAAGTTAACTGCCGATGCGTTACTTAGGCCATGTATTTGAGATAAGCCGCTGTTGTACTGGGAAGCACCTGGTGCGACGTCTTGGCCGTACATGTAATCAGCAGGAAACCCTTGCCGTTGGGCAGAGATATCCTGTTCAATACATTTAGCGCACCATCTCCATTTGCGTTCGTAACTTACTGGTGGCAAAGGCACGGGTCCTGACGGACTGACACCTCGGCTGTCAGCTCCGTAATCACTATACATTGCACTAGAGGGGCCAGAGTGCAGAAACATATCCCCTCCACCTAACGGATGTGTTCCGGAAACAAAAAATGCGTGCAATTCATCGTTAATGTTATCACTGCCGCCGAATGGTGAGCCGGCCGACGGGAGTGGGTCAAATTCTCCACCACCTGTGAAGGAGTTTTCTTCCCCGGGCAATCCTGGTTGACGATGGTAGGACACAGAAAGCCGGTTGGAAACGAAAGTGAACTCATAAGTGCTTCTGCTATATTCACCTGCAAATCCATCGGGTGATTGCCGCATACTTATTAACCGGTCTTAATTGTGTATCTTGAAAAATAGAAGCCGAAGTTAGAGGAGAGAGAGCCGCCATCCATAGAAAAGGAGGGGAGGTTAGAAAGTGGCCAAACAACATTTATCAGAACATGAAAAAATTATTTTAGCTGGACCCACAATGGTTAACCATTAACGTACCACACAGGCAACCAAGGGTGACGAGTCACGTGAAAGTAACGACGAGATGTGGCGTTAAACCAAGCGAGAGCTCGGAGAACCTCGGTAAACTTTGGGGAAGGCTTTGCAAAGTGCTTCAACGACCCTAAGACGTGTGTCCCATAGTCGAAGGACGACAAGCTTTTATAACTTTTGTTCGCCGTGGCAAAATCTCATAACGTTACCACGGGACCTGCCTTTGAAGGGAAGAATAGTTGGCCGAGAATATTTAGAACGACCAATCCAGCCTCGGGATTGTGCCCGAGGCACTTTTCTTCTGTGGGAATATCCACGTAAGCAACGAAAGAAGCAAATGCACTAAAAGCCCCGCAAAAATTGCCGAAGATAGAAATTCTTATCTAATAAACGAGGCGAGTCATGCCCGATGTCGGCGGCCTGGACCACCATTCAAGGAAATTACAACCAATCCAAAATCCATTGGACTGGAATTTCCTAGGACAGGAAAGTTAGCACAATACCATATTTGGGAAAAGTGATATGCCTCCTGGTTCGTCGCATCTGAGCAAAGATCAAGGGAGAAAAAAGGTTTTCGAGGTGAACAGAGGTCACTAAACGTCGTGGAGGTCCTTTTCAAAAAGCAGGTGTCTGAAGATGGTGGTTGTTGGAGAAGGCGGGAGAAGCACTAGTATCCAATTATGTAAACTAATTGACAGTAATCTCTCGAATTTATTCTTTGACTTTAAGGCTACCTTTGATGCCTATCCTTGATTTTGACTCGCAGTCGGTATCATTGCACTTAACGTCAGATTATATCATTTTTTCCAGAGTCAAGGAGAAACGAGTCGGTTATCACTTGGTTAATCAAATGCCAGTGTATAAATAACCCTAACGTGGCCCATCGGAAATTCGGACCTGTGAGATGGTTTTTGAAACATGCAACCAAGTTTCAAGGCATGCAGCAGAATACAAACACCCATGTCAACACACACGCAATTGTCATGAGGGAAGGAGAATTTATAGTTTCATGGAATGTAGATAGAGGAGAAAGCAAATTTGTAGGAGCAAAGAGGTAGAACTAAGGAAAAGAAGACGATGTTCAACATAGCGGGTGCACTAGAACATCGGGCGAAGTAGAGATGAAAAAAATCCACTCTATTAAGATGCAAAAAAAAGAGGAATCTGGTCGATGGAAGGTGAAAAGATGGAAGAGAACAAGACAGAGTCATGACTTCGACTTTAATATTTCACGGGATGATGTCGTAGATCTCGCCTTCCTTTACTCTGATTTCCACTACTTCAACTTCGTAGTCTGTCGTGGATGAGTTGGAGGAGACAGAACTCGGAATGAAACCTCGAGAGTTTGGAGGAGAGGTTGAAGCAATATCTGGAAAACAATGGTCAGATGGGGAGATGAGGGTGGTAAGCAGTGTTCTCACATCTATCCTTGATGTAAGGAGGAATGAATAAATCCTGGTAAACCGACTCAGCATAAATAGCAAGCTACTCAATACACGAAAACATACCTGGTTCCAGACGAAACCTTGACTTTTCTGGATAGTCAAGATAGGACGCAGAGTGCAGGTGGGCCGGCGCTTCTTCCTTGGTCGTCTGGGAGATTCTGGCTCAGGAGGATCAACGGCACGTTGCTTGCCTTTCACATCTTTGGGCTTGTCAACTTCGATGTCCTTTTTGCAGGCGGCAGAGCCATCTTCGTCCATATCCATATCTATGTCGTCGCTTTCGTTTCCAGACTGAGGAACATGGGAAGATGTCGAGCGTTCGTTGTCGTCTGAATCCCTTCCTCGGTCATCGTTGTAGTCCTCATCATCCTCAGAACAAGAGTCCGAGTCTGAGTAATCGTTCTGGATCTGCTCATAGCATGCCCATGTCGGAGGCGATGCTGCACGGCCCATAGTGCGACGACGGAAATAGAAAGTGTTAGCAGCCGTGCTCATTGTGGTAAACAACCAAAAAATTGTTAATGTGGTATGGTGACTCGATGGTCGTGGTATGGGTCAAAGAAAAGGAGTCAGAGCAAGGTTCCCGCGAGGCAGGCGTGATAGTGTGAAGAATGGGGATGTCTGGTAAATTACCCACACAGATAAGGAAATCTCTCCGAACATGTTCAAAAACTTGTCAGAAAGCCTTTTTGAAATACTTTGACTATCTCAACCTTTTCGAAAAAATGGCTAACTCTAGGTACTCCTATGTGCGCGACTTTGAACTCCCGGATTCACTGTTGCTGGGTACATACATACTTTTTCGCCTTGACGGCCGATCTTTCCATCGGTGAGTATTTGTGAGTCACCAACAGGTCGTGCCTTCAATGACCGTTTCAGCTTCTCAGATAAGCATAATTTCTCAAAGCCGAATGATGTGCGCGCCCTACAGTTGATGGATCATGCAGCCAAAGACTTGATGGAGGAGTACCCAGACATTGTCATCGCGTTTGGAGAATCAGATGAATACAGGTAAGAATTCTTATTTTGGAGTGCAACACATTGTAGTTTCACAGAGCCGGATAACTTTCCTTGCTTTGAGCAATAATGTGTTTCTAGATGCTCAACTCTACACGCCTGTCAATGTTCGTATCTATGAAACTAATCAACTAGTTAGAACAGCTTCCTCTTTACAAGGACAACGACGCTGTACAGCAGACGCCAATCCAAGATCGTATCCACACTAACCTCCTATTTCACTTCGTGTTATGTCTTCCACTGGACAATGTATTTCCCGGATACACCATTACAATATCCACCCTGCTTTGATGGAAGAATAGTGCTTTATCCGTCCTCAAAACACATAAGAGATTACTTTGCTTGGAGACAAGCCGATAGTAAGTTTTTTGTTTGTGACGGAGATCTTGTCAGTTAGCTTATTTCTTTTTTTTCACCCAGCTCATATAAATAACCTATATAATACCACTTTCTGGGCGCTTGTCCAGCAAGGTGACCAGACGACGACACAGGCGCACGCTACTCTACGGGTTAGCATATCGTTTCTTGCGCGCGAAGCTTAGCACGATTCATCACGCTTTCAGGGAACGTTCTCCAAGGATAAACACGAGATTTTGTTTTCCCGCTTTGCCATCAACTATAATCATATCGACGCTAGATTTAGGAAAGGTAGCGTCCTCCATCGCCAAGAGGTTGATTTATTCAATTTTATTAGAAATTGCGTTCTGATTCCGTCCATAGGTTTCATTAGATGCCACCAACGAAGCAACTGGTGATAGTCAAGTGGAAGGAGAACCATCCACTTTTGGTCCAGTCGCTGTGGACGAAGCCGAGGGCTCTGCGACAACTGCCGGAAAGCCTGTATCGATATCTCAAGCGAAGAAAGACAAGAGTCGAATGGAAAAACAACAGAAACGACAAAAGACGACAAAAATCGAACTTCTCCATTGCGATATTATCAAAGATGAATTCTGGGATCAACGGCCCTGGATTTTGGGAGATGAGGATTAATGCAGGGAACTTTCCTCGGTCGTTAGTTCGCCTGTCGCTTAGGTTTTTTAATCATGTTTCATAACTTAGGTATGAGGATTCGCCGAGAATTTCCAGACCAAAAATGTAATTGATATTGAAAACATGAAAGGTCTAAAGAGTTGCCAACAAATCATCTTCAAGCTCTTTCATCCTCGCTGCAGCCTCCTTTTCTTTCTCAAGCTCTTTCTCTTTCTCCATTTCTTTTTCTTTTGCTGCCTCCGTCTCCCTAGTCAAGATATAAGAAGGCTTCACGTACGCCTTATAATCCAGATGTCGTTTGACGTAAAAACACATGTACGCAGATGAGCTTAGACATGTTCCTAAACTGGCATGGGTGACCCTGTCGTGTGTCGGTCAGCTCCATATATATAATTGGAGATCAGCTAAAGAACCACTTACTTATCGTCGTCGAAGCGATACCACTACAAAACGGGATATATCAGCCAGTTCGTTTTTCATGTAAGGGGAAATGAAATACCTCATCCTCAAATCTTGCATAGTTAGTGTAATGGCCGTTGTCCATCTGGCCTTCATGACAAATCACGGCGAAGAGATCGTATGCATATAAGGCATCCGGACCAAAGTAGCTGTAAAGTCCGGTTATATGATATGATCAACCGGGGAAAAAAGACTTGCGAAGATGACGATGCAGCTGAACTATTGGCACTTTGCATGAAAAGTGTGGTGTAAGGGGCCATATTCAATGAAGCTGGGAAATGAATGGGAATATCAATTTTTCGTGCGGAAGATTTGTCATTCGTTTTGTGTTCAAATCGCTAAAATTGCAAACAAGGGTCATCAATACTGGTACTTCGGGTATTACTTGCTTTTTCCGTCATCACCTTGAATTGGAAGCTGAGTACTGGAGGTAGCTTTTTGATGCTCAATCTCTTGCTTGCGTCCTGTGAAAAGAGACCAGAAGTCAACTAAAGATGCCTCCTTAACCACCCGACTTACATGTGCAGCTTTACCACACTTGCTACAGCTGTATTCCTTTTGACCTAGTTTCTCTGGTTGCGTAAACCTGTCCACGACAGATTTATTAATACTGAGCGGAAGAGCAAGGTGATTACGAACCTCCGTAGGCACGCCACCAGCGAGTTGTCAGCGGAGTTGACTTCGCCGCCTTTACCCTTCAATTCGAGGCTAATGTCTAGCATTGGATCTACGGTACTTGTCACGTTGCCACATCGTTCGCACTTGACATCACTCTGCAATTGACCGGCGAACGTGGAGTGGATAATGCAATTGCACGAAACATTGGTGCAGCCCCGCGATGTTAGATGGATTTGGTTAAGCGTACTGATGAAGAACTCATGCGCGTCTTGTTGGGCATGGCCTGAGAGATCGGATGATGCTTTCCACGTCGCAACTAAAAATGTCACGGGGCCATAGGGATTTATATCATCAGAATATATCTCCAATCAATAGTTAATAACAACGATCTCAATCTCAATGCAGAGTTACCTCAGTAAAAAGTTTGTCCATTTCGCAGCAGCAGCAGTTTTCCGCTTTGCATTGCTTGTAATTGTGTTTGTCGCTCAAAAAATAGTTACGAAGGAGGGGGTTGTGCACCAAACATTGCAACACCGCGTTCAGGAAACATGTCTGCCCAAGATTCAGCAGGCCTCGACGACCTGGAACCACGGTTAAATGAGGATAAACTGTAATGCATTTTGATAAACCTGCCTTGACATGGGATAGGGTCTACATCTCCAAGAGCAGAGATTTCTTTTGCATTAGGATGCCAACGCTTATATGATTCCCTCGACTTTTGAGAAACTGAACGGTGATGAGTGCCTGAATGCGAAATACATGTGGGACCAACGTACTCTTAAACTTCGTCAGTTTCTCCTCTGCTGCCAGTGTTGTTGCCAGGTGTATGTTTTCAAGTTTAGAGTCATAGATGAAATCATCACAATGAGAACAAAACACAAAGCCACTTTTGGTGTCTACACCTGCAGCAACAATGTAAGTAGTACGACATTGGTAACCTATGAGGGTAACTGACAGAATTGGTGACCCGCGGTCCTTAAATGCTTCACGGCATGGCCGTCTATCCAACACCCATTGTATGAGCAGTGTAAGCACGCTATGGGACGTGATAGCGTAACATCACAGGTGCCACATGGAGGAGCAGCTGTCTGAAAAGTCATAAGTGATGACCTCCAAAGACGAAGTCTTGCCCAATCCTACCTTCCTTCGTTTAGCAGGTCTAACCAATTGGGAGTGAGAGGCGTTCCAGGATGCCACAGAGATATACTTCTGCAATGTCGTCTCCCCTGACGACGTATCGTTCAGCAAATTAGAGATATGTGGACAAGTCGACTCGGCGTCGGTCAATGCAGCCATGACGTTTGTGCAACTGTACAGGCTCGAGAGTTAGGTGTAAAAAACATGCAGACATTACTTCCTACCTTATGCCAAATGAAACTATACTATATTCCTATAGATAGTGAATTAGAACCTTTGCATGCATGATGGTCTATCTGCGTTCGAGTTGAATAGAAATTGGCTCCGTATGGTAGTCGCGTGACGATCAATGACGGCCGCAATATAACTTTCAACATTTCGGCATGGCGTTTGAGCTTTTGCCTTTTTACAACCCTTTTCTTTGCCACGCGTAATATGCTTGAGATGTTTTCGATTCTGTTTCCTAGCCCTGTAACAGAAAGCCGGGCAACAGAAGGGCTGGAGAATGGGCCTATGACGAAGAGTTGCATATTCTGCGACGTGTCAGCAGAAAAAGAGTTCGAGATCGTGTATGAGGTGCGACGATGTCACTTTGCTACTGTAGTCCGCCCTCAAATTAAGCCAGTGGGCTGTGTGTCATCTATAGGACGACACTTTTGTGGCTTTCAAAGACATATATCCAGCTTGTGCTCAGCACTACCTCGTTATCCCCAAGAAACATATAGGTGAGTTTTCCTGACAGCGAAATAACCAGATATTTCCGACAGGTTTACTGCAATTATAGCAAGCGTTCGTACATTACGTCCAAGTCATGATGATGTTGACTTGCGTGAGCGTCCTACATCTAACTGATGTTTATCGCTGACTACGACATTTAAGTTCGTGCATTGGAGAAAATAGGCCACACGGTGCTCGACAAATTTGATGTAGCGCAGGAGCAGCGCAAGTGTGAACCAATCCTTCTAAAAATCTACAAAGTCTTATCTAAACTGACAGGATGGGTTTTCACATCCCACCATTGAACTCCATTAACCATCTGCACCTTCATGTTCAAGGCCTCCCATATATTTCACGTCTACAAGCCGTCAAATATCTAATTGCACCTGGATTTCTCTACTACTCGAAGGGTTTCAGCTCGTTTGTGGAGATTCATCAAGCGATTCAAATTTTAGAAAACGGCAAACAAATTGGCATCGCACCTTCTTGAATGCACTCGATTGATATTTGTCAAAATGTCGACGAAGTTGTCACTCGCCTGTCTTTGACGACTGCCAAAGAAACAAGTCTCCCGACAAGTTTTAGTATTGCCAATAAACCTGTTTGGGTCGTTGTTTCGGGTGTTAACTGTCGAGGCATAGCGCTAACGCATGCATTTTATATGGGAAACGGGATATTTCACATAACTATTTTCGACTTTTCTTACCTTTCTTACACACTAAGGATAGAAGTTAGAATTACTTTTCGAAATACATTTAAAGAAAGCAGCTGTCTGATCAGAAACACCAAGGCGTCTTACGACAGATTCTGAAGCGTTGATAAGTCTGTTGGGACGGAAGCATCCGTGTACTTCAAGTCGTTCACCAACTACAAATTGGTACGGCTTTATAAGAATTGATTTTGCCTCGAGCTTGATTAATATGCCCTTTACAACTCTTTCTTTGATACATTCCATTTGGGTTACCGTATCATTCATCACAATGAGAAACACAAAACATACAAAAAGGAATCTGGCAAGCAGCGTCCCCCTCAAAGGAAGGCCCTTTTTGCAATGATTTGATTCTAGACGTCCCGTAGAGGCCATAGATTGCAGCGCTACGCATTGTCATAGCACCCAGAAAAAGTATCGATATTTGCTCCTCAGTATACCCGTCAACAAGATTTACACATCAGACGACGGCTTTACAGGTTATAAGGTTCCAAACGTCGGATGCACTCGGGTTGCGGTCGTCTCCATTCTTCTTCATCTACAATCCTCGGCGGTGTCATGGTTCTATTCGCAACATGGTGGGGGAAGAAATACGGCCAAGTAGGAAGGTAGCACATTTCCTCGTAGTCACAGTCCGGACGACAGCGAATCCAGATACTCCAATCAAGCCATCCCATGAGGTTTGATATGGACTTTCTCCAGCTTGCGAATAATAATTTCGCCCTTTCGTTATCAAGGCTGCCTCGTCCAACAAGCTGTCCTTCCCGTTCGTTCCAGATTTCCTCTCCTTCGGCCCAAATATTTACCAAAACCCGACATATCTCCTTGGACACATCTCGTATTGCCGTTAGAAGAAGCTTCTCAGAGGACGAGAGGGGAACTTCGTCAACCGAGAGGTATTCGGTGTGGGTGGTAGCGCAGTACCTGAATATTGGGATGGCCCAGTCATGTGTATTCTGGGCGCCGTTTTCTATCTCGCCTTTTGGGGGTACGACGTCGTGGAGTCTGTAGGGTGTGAGCATGATTGTCACATATCTGTAGGCTTTTCTGAGGGATTCCTCGTCCAATGCAGTAGATTCGGGATTGAGAATGTGCCTCAACATTTCCAGCCTTTCTGCGTATCTGTTCGTGACCACATTGAATAACGATTGCCAGTCTATGCCACTGTTGATATTCTGTTTTAAAAGGAGTTCGTCCAACCTGTCCAGGAGGATTTCCGCTTCCTCTTTGCTTATTGCTTCCAGCCTATGATCCCATCTCTCATTTCCCATTCTACTTTTCTGGAGACTGGGAAATAAATTTGCATCGTAAAAGGAAATAAGTCTCGAGTAATCGATCCTGAAGCGGTGTTCGCCAGGGAAGCGATTTGCCCAACCGGCTGCTTCAAGGACGCGAACGCTCTCTGGTCGAAGAGAATTTGTATCCCCGATTGGTGATTTAGAGATATAAGCCAAGAATTGGTAGTCGGAGGGAGGAGGAAGACCAGGTGGATGTGGAACGCCTGGATTTGGAGATACGAGGTTAAGGAATGAGATCGGTTTTATGCCTGCTGTGAAGTCACACAGCATTATTTCACTACAGTATACTACATTATTCATCCACATACAAGAGGTTCGGACGACTCACAAATCCATTTCCATCCTAAAAATGCGGAAGAGTGTCGCATGAGTACAAAGGTTTCAAAAAGGGTGAAAAACATAACGCACCTTACAAATCCATCTAAACCATACTTCTTGCCCCACTCGCACAGCTTATCGATTCTTTCCCTTTCTCTGAAAAACCACTCCTCTTTGATCTCTCCCCATGCTAACAAATCTTGAGAATCCATAGGGCCTCCCTTCATTTTTGCAGCGCTACTTCCATCGAAATAAAGCAAATTCAAGGATCTGGTGGTGACCAATGTGAGGTGCCAACACCCCATTTCTTTAGTCATATTCTGGACTGGCAGCGGGGGGCAGAATAGATATGAGTGCTCTGGGTCTACAGCGATCCAATCCGGAACCTTGGGTACCTCGGGTCTAGAGGTACCATGATAAAGTGTCGTTCCTCGTGGAACCGTTGCCATTGCCAAAGTATGACCTTAAAAGTTTCGAGAACGATTTTTAAAAAAACGAAGCATACCGACAACGGGATTGAACTTGCCATTTCTGTACCGGGTATTTGGCCAGTTTTGAAGAAGAGAATTCACGGTTTCAAACACAAAGTTGCTTGAAGAGTTTATCTCGGGCCCTTTTGCGAGGTTCCAAGACTCTGTCTGATACCCAGAATTGGCTTTGCTATCCATGCATGCATGGAGACCATTGTATGGTATAGCTATGGCAGAAGGGAAAAAAAAGAAAGCCTTTATTCCAATTTTAAGGCACCTCATCATTGTGGTTGCGAACTTGAAGTATTGATAACCCGTGTACCAATCTGGACAAAACTAACACCTGTGTAAAAATCCAAACAAAATGGCCAAAAGTTTGCTAGAACCCAACATTGGAAAAATATGTAGAAGCTAGCCTTTATGTGGGCTTTGTGGTGGTGATTTGTCCCGTCTATTGTACACATAGGGTTAGGGTTGAGATTAGGAATCGGATTAGGCGAGTCAGAACGAGATTAGAAATTGTCGTGGACCCTAGGCAAGACTACCAGAAACTTGAAGACGGAGCCTTGCATACTGCAGAATTGCCCCCTCCTTGGCCTCAATCCCCCATTCTAAGTCATCATAACTGGTATGAGCGTTGTGCTCCATGTTCATGACATTGTCTGCTAATTAACGTGTTAGTTATGAATCCTGGAGGGCCCAAATCTGGGGCGGGTACTGAATCTTCTGTTAGTGAACTTGTCGACAAGGAAACGAGCGAGCTCCTTGAGGTGGTCAAGGCGGACGGGAGTTTTGGAAAGCGGAGGCAGGAAGCCCTAAAGGCACTAGTATGTCGTGGAAACTGTACCATTATCCTCATCGCTGCACCAAACAGTCTTTCAAACGAGGCGGCAGAGCCTATCTGCTGACGTCTACGAAGTCTAAGCCTAAGGGTGTTAAGCCTGGTTTAGCGCACATCATTCCGAACTCTATCCACAGGTATGTATAGAACTATCGCGTTTACTACTCATTCCCTCATACATTGCATAAAGCCCGACACTTAAAGTGTTTGCAGGAACTGCCAGGACGTTCTGAATCGTGCTCTATGATAAATTTTAGCGCGTGATCACGTGGATATTGTCGAGCCGTATTATGTAACACGCGCTTTTACATGACACCTTTTTCCTAAGTCCTTCCCCGTAACACCAGAGCGGTGCTGGAATAACCTCTGATGTCGGAGTCTTGCATATTCTGCGATGTTTCGGTAGAAAACGGGTTCGAAATCGCTTATGAGGTACGACAGTCTCTTTGTTACAATAGTTCGTCCTCAATTTCAGCCGATTGTCCATAGGACGACACTTTTGTGGCTTTCAATGGCATATATCCAGCTTGTGCGCAGCACTACCTCGTTGTCCCCAAGAAACATATAGGTGAGTTTTCCTCTGACAGCAAAATGACCAGACATTTACGACATATTTACAGCAAGTATTCGTACGTTACGTCCAAATCATGACGATGTTGATCTGCGTGAGCATCCTACGTCTAACTGCTATTTATTGCGTCCATCTGACTATGGCATGAAGTTCGCGCAATGGAGAGAATAGGCCACACGGTGCTCGACAAATTTGATGTACCGCCGGAGCAGCGCAAGTCCGTCTAAAAACCATACATAAGTTAACATGATATTTTATCTAAACTGATAGGATGGGCTTTCACATCCCGCCATTCAACTCCATCTACCACCTGCATCTTCATATTCAAGGCCTCCCATACAAGTCACGTCTACAAGCTGCCAAATATTTAATTGCACCTGGATTTCTCCACTACTCAAAGGGTTTCAGCTCGTTTGTGGAGATTCGTCAAGCAATTCAAATTGTAGAGAAAAGTAAACAAATTGGTGTCGCACCTGCTTGAATGCTTCTCTTGATATTTGACACAACGTTGTCACTGTGCTCAAGAAATAAGGCCCCACGACAACGTCGTTTTAGTACCGCCCATAGACCTGTTTGGGTTACTAGCTGTCAAGGCACAATTTCAATGTACGAATTATATAGAGATAACTACTTCCAACTTTTCCTGCCTATCCTACAAATCTTACACACTAGTACATTTGACCTAGAAGCTAGAACTACAGACTTTCCGAAATACAATTGCTATTCAATTAAGGGAATTATGGTGACAATGCACTCAGAGGGCCTTGAGATTTTGGATAGACGCCATCTTCTCTGACTTCTACTTTCAAAGGAGAAGAACTGTCAGCAGCTGAGTAATCAGAAACTCCAATTTTCCAAAGACGGCTTATGATTCTGAGTCCAGGGAGTACGTCCTGAAGCGAACGAGGTTCTCGAGGCGATGATAAAGAAGATGAGGCCGTCCTGCACAGATCGGCCTGTTGTATCTGCCGCAGCTCCCTTTGACAGTTCAAGTCCGTCTGAACGGAAGCATCGGTGTGAAATGAGGATACCACTGGTCTCTTTGTATCGCCAGCCTTCGTCTCAAATGCGAACCTTGATACTCCATTCTTATCCTCAAAAGCTCCTGAAGAGAGTGTACTATCGTTCATAGGCCACAATGTTTGAGGAGAGGACGCGAATGAAGTGTAGGACGAGCTCAGAGTAGCAGACATAGGGGTGGGGTAGCGGAAAGGGTGGTCTTCCGACAAACATGAGGAAATTTCATCCAGAAATGACCAATTTTCGAAGTCAACATCAAGGCGAGGCAATTGAGATGAAGTACTCGTCGTTCCTTCGACGGTCTGGAGTTCATCGCTCTCGTCATCATCGACACTATCGTCATCGTCAAGCATTCCAGGGACGGCAGCAATGGCATCATCATTCGAAAATCCTGGAGCGTTCATTGTTATTTCCGACAAGTCATTATAGGACGGTTGAGCAATATCGACAGACGATATGTTTTCCTCCCTTTTTTCAGAAAAATCGATGAGTAAGCCTTCGTTTTCGCCCACTGATGTCGAAACTGCGACTTCGTTTTGAACTGACTGCACAGAGGTAAGAATATGCCCAGTAACACCTGATGGTGCCACCTGCCACTCATCAACATCGTCTGTGGAAAGATCTCCTGGCATTGGATGAGAAAAGTCCTTTTCCACGGCAGGTTCAGGGTGAGATTGACCGTCAATGACCGACTCTTCGGCTTCGAGTGTGTTCGATGGAAGTGGGTGGAAACTATTCTGGTTTCGTGGGGTTGATGATACGAGGCCTGCAAAGTCAAACTCGTCAGGATCTGATTAGCCAAAAAAACAAATCAGTTCGGAGCCATGATATGTTTGACAGAACCCACGTTCAACAAAAGATAGTACGGTATTTGCACCTTCGGTCCAGTTGTGTGCTGAGATGGGCATGATCGGAAGAATAAAACAGAACTTTGAAAAATGGTCATCGGAATTGGGTAGCTCGTCCCAGCGGTCAACTGATAGTGCAGGCAGTGAAGATTTTGGATCCACTGATGGAGACTGCTCTGCGTCACTCGGATTGGATAGACAGCCGCTACCCATTTCGTTTTCAGCGTCGGGAATGACGACCTCTTCTGAAGTTGCAATACTATCATGTGGGCTTGGCGGCATGATATCGGGCGTTTCGTCGGGGACAGAGGACACTGGGTCGACAAGTTCAGATGGGTTTGCGTCTTGACTGACCTTCCCTAGAGTTGCCGGCACAATAGGTTCACCCAAAGTAGCTGCATCTACGAAAGGTGCTTCGTCTGTCTGAGGGACTTCATCAACCATGTCGGGCGCAATAGGACAGCAGTGGTCAGTGACGAAGGACGAATGGGCGACTTCAGTCGAGTTGGAAAGGTCATCAATTGCACCTGAGCTTTCCTTCAAAAGAGATGTAGCAGGGACATCGATATCGAAGACACTCGTGCCCTCCGAGTTGTTTGTGGGAGTTATAGCGTCGACTCCAAGAACATCTCCTTTGACATCCTCCGGATGAAGATCGTGGTCAACGAAAGGCTTCTTTTCAGCATCGTCTGCTCCTGTTACTTCGCTATTTTGAGGCGCGTCCGGATTTCCACCGGGTTCCGTCGTAAGCGCCGTGGCCGCACCTCCGGAAGTAGGATAGATTCCATCATAGTCGTTGGTGCAAGTCGATTGCAGCGGGGGCGGGTAAATGTGCAGAGAAGCGGTGTCAACAAGTGATGTAGTGCCGACGACTGTCAGATTGCACTCTTCTTCCTCAACGAGGGTATCGTCGTTTTGGGGAATGTAAAGTACATCCTGAGCAAGTTGCGAATCGTCTGACGACGCGTGCAACGATGTGTTGGCTTCAGCGGACACTTCGGGAGGCTCATTTTCAATACCGGGAATTGGAAGGTGTTTGTCAAGAGTCACCGTCCCATTAATTTGTAAGTGATCTTTTTCTGACGCCGAAGTAAAGGATTTCCTTTTGCCGAACGAACTTTGGCTATAGTTCGTCTCATAATTTCGTTGTGTGTGTTCTGTGATAATGGAGGAAAGCATATTTGCAAAGAATTGCTGAGGCGCCTTTTGTAACCTTAGAAGACCCTCAGTCACTATAGGATCGTTTTTCGCAAGGCTGTCGTCGCAGATTAGTTATATATTCCTGACAAAATGATATAACTTACGTCAATAGTCGTTGTTTCTTCAGATTCATGAACTGTCTACCAGACATATTCGTGACCTGAATGAAATCCGCTGCAAGATGTCCAACATCTGGACGGTGAATCGTCCTCCGTACAACTTCAGCCAACTGGTGGGAATCGAGGTCAGAAATCTGCACTATACATAAGTCTCCCCTGCAAAGACAAAATGAACTATCGAACATACCAATGACTGGCTCGTTGAACCAGAAGGGGGGAAATTAGAGGAATAGGCAAGTATATGAACCGGACTTGAACCGACAGCTTGAGACATCGTGGAGTCTGGAGTTCAAGATGGGGTCGCTTTGTTCTGAAGGGTCGGGATGGTGGTTGTGGAAGAAGATGGAATACGTATCCCAGTCAAATGGCTTAATACAAAAGCGGGATGTCTACTTGAATAATAGGCACAGCATCGCCATCCAACCCACAATGCGATCGGGCGCCTAGATAACGACGTTCGTCAGAATGGTCAAAAGACTTGGACCCACTTACCCTAGTCTTTACCCCTACTTTACCTCTGCACGTATCGACCTTTGGCTTGGGAAAGCCGTCCTTCTGACTGACTGACATTGACAATTATTACTATTAGCCATGTGTGACCTCAGTGACATCAACGAGGCCAGCGGGCCGCAATGTCATTGTTACCCGATCAACAAAGACAAATCCAACAAGTAATTTTTTTGTTCTTTGACTTTGCACAATCCACTATGTATCTTTGTAGTGTAAATGGTAAGCTTCAATGTCTTCTTGTGTTCGGCATGATGATTTTTCATCTCTCTTTGCTTGAGCTCGATTGTCCAGAAAGGCTTCGACGCGATGTGAATGTTTTTGTCATAGTTACACTGACCGGTTTTTCCTTTTTCTATCGCCTTCAATTTGGGTTTTTCGAGTCTGATATTTTGTTCAGCTTCTAGCCTGCTTGGGAAGTCGAACGGTTACTCGCATCGCGCATAGCGGTTTTTTCTTCAAGGTGAGTGTGTTCCGTATTTCGCCACTTCCACTCTTTTTTCCTGTTACGATGATTTACCAAAAATTCAAACTAGAGTATCTGAGTGCCATTCTGGCTCTATGCTTTGAACGTACTCTACTGAACTTATTTTGTTTGAAATCCGATATTTGGATTTTGTGCTGACTTTATCATGCAGGACTATTTCCTGAAAAATAGAGTACGTATTCCATTTTCACGCATTTTTTTCTGATGATATTACGGAATTACCGCCTGACCCAGTCTCTATGGACCGGTCATGACGACAGATTCCAAGGCTGTATCTTTCGATATCTGATCTTCCTTTATTTGTGTTGCCTCTGTTCGCTTCTTGCTGCTGACTGCTTTCCTCCTCTAGTTTACCTTGGGAGTTGTATCTTTTTTTTGACAGTCAAGTGCATTTTATTTTCATGGTGAGTAATATATCCTTGTTATGCGCAGGATGTATACAACACGACGGTCTTCGTACCAATACTGCCGAAAATGCCCGCCAGCTCAATTCTTCGGGCACCCTCATCTGATTCTATCTTTTCTTTCTTTCCTTTGTTATTGTGACTACGATTTCCTGACATACTCTCTAGAGATTGATACACATGTCGCTTACCGAGTCTATTCAGGTGTGTCCTGCTTCTTTTCCTCTTTCGAGTGATGATATCCTGTACCTTAAATTAATCAACTAGAAGCTGTTTCTGAGCTTTGGCTTTGATGTCACATTATTTCTGACTACCTTGTTTTCTTATTTTTGGATCGTTGACTAATCCAATTCTATTCCAGGTATGTCTTTTTGCACCACCATGCTAGGCAATCCTTTTATACCCACCACCTCAGATACAATAATACTTAGACATTACCAATGATGCTACTTTAAAAATAATGATTATTCTCTGAGAGATGCATGAATAACAGTATACTCCCAACTTGAATAATGTGATCGAGGCCATCAAGTCATCCGTAGAGCTAATCCAACCCTGGATCTGATTGCGAGGCAGGTGCGAGTACTCTTTTGTGTGACGTTTGTGCTGGGCCACCAAATAACGACGACATCATGTCTCCAAAGGGATTCGCCGCCTGATTCCGAGGAGGTGGAATGGCGAAGTAAAGCACACCTATTTCGATCAGGCACTTCAAGAGAGTGGGCGTCAGCATGATCCGAATAGCAGACAATGATAGAATGTATGCATACCTTCCTAATCTCTGGTGTCGCCAACAACCCGACCTTCCCTTGATACGTCCCAGAAAGACGTACCCAGCTTTCCCTCATAACTTTGTTCTTATCCCCTTGAGAGCGTTGGCATGTCAATACTGCCATCTGTGAAAAATTGACAAGGGAGTCTTTGGTCATCACCACTTCATCATGCTCGCCGACAGATACCAATGAATCTGATTCAAGCTTGATGGTACGAGGTAGTCCAGCTATGAAGTGCTTAACAAACGTCTTGGCTGCTTGTATATTCCCGTTCAACAAATAACTGTAGTTCAGTAAGGAACGAGTGAACCTGATGGATTGTTAAGGAAAAACGCACGGAATAACCCCTCGAAGCGCAAAGACTCCATACTCCTGTGTAGGTTCTGCCCACTGGAGAAACATATCAGCCAGAAGTCGTGCACTGTCTCGTTTTCCAGAAGCAAGGAAATGAGGTTCAGCAGCCTCGAACGAGCCCTCTGTGGAGGTCAAACCCTAAGTTTTGTGCAAAAGGATGAAAGAAGGTTCAGAACCTTTGTAGAGCAAGTCGCCAATGTAATGGTGCAGATCTGGATCGCCTGCCGGACATTCACCGTGCTTCGCTGACCATCTGGACAATCTCAGATGGGAAGAAAACGTAAGAAAGCATAGCAAATAACATACGCTACCGATTTATCGATGATAGTTTTCCTCCAACCCCCTTCTGCACTAACCAGTGCCATAAGTTGAGTGAGCCTTCCTACATCCAAAAATCTTTAGAACTGTCTGTCTTCTTAGTCGATAACGCTCAAGGACTCGCCTCTATTCTCCTCATTAACAGCCTCGCCTTTCGTTTCATACACCTCCACTAGAAATCCCGTCAGATCCACTCCACTTCCTGGTTGATTATGCTTGAACAGCTCCCTTGCGCTTTGAAATAAAACGTCGATCGCGGTGTCGAATTGATTGGATTTTACATATCGTGAAGCAAAAGTACGGGCCTTTTGGTGTGCTTCGTAGGGGGAAACTGGAATCTGTGGTAGGATAGCGTTGAGGGCCTTCGTTGATGGTGCAGGTGCCATAGTAGTTCAACTCAAGGGTTGATCACCCGTCACTCCTTTGAACCAAACCGCCGTCATGGCATTTGTACAAGACACAACATTAAGGACTACAGCTAGCCTTCAATCGCATGAATACCTTGGGTTAAAAGGGATTTTCAGTTTGCCATCTGTTCCATATATCCCATATCCAGGTTCTTGATTTTCCGAGTATATATGTGCAAACCAGCCTATGCCACCGTTTGGTGCGTTCTTAAAGTATAAGCATTTGGAATCGAGCAACTCGAAGTACGCCTTGAAAAAATGTGTTGATCTCTCATTGGACACCGATAGTTACAACTCACCTTCTCGTTTGCAATATCAGCCACTGCAGAAGGATTGTTCGGTTCAATTCCTGAGGATGTGGCCGAGGGCCACCCATTCTGAGTTGGGTCAGTCAAAACATTACGACTTGTAACGACAACTCCTAACTTGACTCAAATAAATCTTTTTCTTTTGACCATTCTTATAGAACCAGTTGAGGTCTTCCATTACAATTGGCCATGATTCGCTGGCTGAAATTTCCCAAGTTGAGTCGCTGATTTTTGCGAACAACAGACTTTTTGCAACTGACCTGTAGAAGCTTCAGCAGAAAAGAATGGCAGTATGTGCGCGTCAATAAAGTCGATCGCGTTCATGACTTCCAATGAACCATCGCTCTCTTGCTAATGAGTCTCGGTTGTTATTGGTCAACGGAGTCGCTATCTTCGACGCACCTTTTGATAACCATATGCCAGTTCACTAATCGTGACTGCTATGCGAAGGCTTGAGAGGTTTGCCTTTGCTTTCTCAACCTGCGCCGCAAGTTCTTTAGGATCGAGAGCGTGATCAAAGAGAGGTTCTGATCCAAATTGAACGACTCGAGTGACGTATGCAGCTTTGGGGTTCTCATGCAAAGCTGCTAGCAGCGTGTCGCGGCGTGTTTTCCAGATATCAGAGTCGCCCCAACCAAACTCCAGGATAGCGTCTTTCAATTAAATCTTCAATCCAGAGTCGCAAAAAATTGAACTTACCCAAATCAGTGCATGGACACCAATACCAGCATTCCACGCAGCATCGACGACATCGTCGCTAACATCTGGCTTCAAAACTTGTTCATTCTTCTACTCTGATCACATACTAGAAGCCTGCCCTGTCACAAGCACCGTACAAGCGGACGTATCTTCCTTTGAAGGTTCGTCTCATATCCCTAAATTCTGTTCTCAGGGTGTCGAGACTCTGACCTGAACGAAATGAAGAATGACGTCCTCATCGTAGAAAATTCTTACATACAAGCCGTCACTTCATAGCTGAATCCCATGAAGGCATATTCAATACTATAGTCGCACCACCAACTGGACAAGCTACTCGGAACCTCGTCTGGCATCGTGAAACCGATAGCAGGGAAACAGTTTGGGGGTTGGGTTATCGAAAGAATCTCGTTTTCGGTGTCGCCCTTAACCACAGGAATCGGCTCAGCAGCTGCTTTCCCGATGAGCAAGCCAGTCAAGACCGGAGCAACCAGGTGGAGAAAAAGACGACGCATATCAGGCGATTTTGAAACGAACCTTGCATCTTATCCAGGACTTTAAGGAACTCCTATTCCTGTCCCTTAGTGTTTGACTCAAATTCTCATGCGAATTGCTGTGTATAATTGATGGAGATTCGTTCTTTCCACATCCGGTAAAACCCGACGCTATCAGCGGCGGGACTTGGCATCAAATTGGGAATGCACTTTATGGAGCTCGTACACAGGAAATGGCAGTTTTCGCGTTATGCAAGTTTCTTCCTCCTTTTGCAGAAACTTCTACCACAGGCACTAAATGATTGCTTTAGAGAACGGCTGGGATAGAGTGGCGGGATCAAGTTTCACACAGTTTGGACTTCTTCTGAATAAAGCGGCGTAGTCTGGGCTCACTTGTGGGTATGTAAACACTTCCCCTGTTTCTGCCCTTCTATCTCCTCCTACGCACTTCATTTTTCGTTGATGGGATATTGAATATCAACACTTTTTAAATTTATGAGGGTATTGGGTATTTGATCGAGAAACGCATTATCATCGTGTCTTAAAATAGTAAAAAGAGTTATTTGACAATAAATCGGTAATCCAAATTGCAATTGATCACGGAGCTTTTAGACGGCGCTATCATTCAGGCGCCTAGAAGTGGCATCCACGCTTGTGCCAGCATCCGTCGAAGCTCTACCTTTTTCCAACGTACCCTCTCCGCCCTCGACCGTTTCGTCATTGCTCCTACGCCCCACCCTTGATCTTAAGGTGACAATTGGATCAGCGGGAGACATCCTTGGTTCTACCGCAGCTTGATTGGGGTTCAGGGTCCAATACTGATAACTAATGAAAAGAAGTATTGGGGTTCTGCTCAGTAAAATAGGGATAAACAAACGTACTGTTTCAGCACCGTATAGATAGCGGCGCCAAGTAGCGAACCCAAGAATGGACCGAGCCAATACTATGATGACGCGCGCAACAACAGGCAAAATCCATCAGATTGGTGAAAGGCATTCGTGAAGCGGAGTGGGTTAACTTACAATCCATTGACTAGCGTACGGGAAGCCAGATACTGCCGCGGGACCAAAAGCTCTTGCTGTGTTCATCGCTGCGCCAGTGTAGAAAAGTGCGAAGCTAGAAGCAAAGATCACGGGTAAGTACGTCCCAAAAAGATGATACGTTGGTAGTCCCACAGGTGGCCTGCGAAGAGGGTCAAGCCAATTCCAATCTATAATTTAGATTTGAATGATCGGTAAGTGAGTCGTGAAAGATTTCGCTCACAGGCGCGAAAGGTGTCGCTTCGTGTTTCTCTGCTGCCATCATCAGCACAGCCAACACAAGAGCAGCCGTGATGAACATTTCGATGAATACGCCTTGCGCCTTATTTGTTCCGTTCTGGAGGTAAACACTGTGATTGAAGTAAAGTAAGTGTTCTCCTTTCCGAGCGACATAATAAGTAAGGAGAGATAGGGCTCGTACTTGACAATAAACGGACCCGGTGTCAACGCGAGGACAAGAGCAGCTCCTGCTATCCCCCCGGCCAATTGAGCGATAACATACAGTACGAAACGAACGGTGTTGATGCCTCCAATGATCCAAAGCGCAAATGAGATGTTTGGGTTGAACAAGCCACCTGTGACGCGATAGAACAGCCACGCAGATACCAGGAGGCTGAGGCCCATGGATGTCGCAAAGTACATTGTCTTCTCCACTCCAGAGCCCGAGTTGCTCCCTGATGCTTGGATGCCGCCAAGACCAAGAAGCAAGAAACAAGTGGTGCCCAAGAACTCGAGCGCAGCTGCCTTGGCGTCTTGTTTCAAGGTGAACAGGCGAGGGCGGCGAGGTTGGGCGGGGATGGCAGTCTTCTGATTCATCGGAGTGTTCATCGAGTTCAAGATTTTGGTTTCTCTCCACTGGCTGAGTGGGTTTTGTATTTATCCTGATTCATAGTCTTTAAGGAAGTGTCCTAGGCCAGACTGACGCAATGAGCTCCGAAATCGATCCATAGCCGACACCTTCATCTCATTCAAGACGTCTATTCCGCGATGACGCAAAGACTCTCCAATTATTGCATTCGAAAGCTCTATCCAATAACGTTGTTGCAAGGTCAATGTGGGAGCTATATAGCCAACTCTTCTCCTATTTAGTGTCACAGATGTTGTGGTGACGAACGCCGGAACTTTAAATAATAGCTGTCGATCTCCGCCGAGAAGGTCATTTAGTTGGAGTCGCTCCACGAGAATTCTATTGTATGTAGTGGCACCAACGCAAAGTTTGAAAGTGTCCTTGTTCTGAGAGTCTGAGAGTCTGAGAAGGCGATAAGCGCTCAAGCGCTCAAATGCCCAACTTTTTGATTGCGCAAAATCATGTTGATCTGATTCCATCAAGCAAGGAAGCCTATGTCATTGCATGACTTGCTCCTCAAGTATTCAAACCGCCGTACTTACTCTAGTTTCATCTGATAGTGGAAGGTCTTCATAGACCGCCAACAGTTGTTGTGGTGTAGCATGTGTCCAATGTTTTCAGGGTATGCAGTACGGCATGGTTCGGTCGCGGTATCTAGTCCGGGCAACACTCTCGTAAAAAATATTTACCCAGGACGGTGATTTACTAGTTAGGTATCAACGGCATTGTTTGGGGCTGTCACCCTCATTTGAAGACCCAATGAATTGGGGCCCAACCAGAAACCCAGTTCTGTGGTTCTTGGTGTCAAATTTAGTAAACTAAAGCCCATCTTTTTGTTAAGTAGAATCAGGTACGAATAAAACCCTTAGTATTGCATAAAGTACAACAATTCGCTAGAACCGATCATGATCAACCCAAACAGCTCTGATAGCAGTTGATAGGGAAATTCTTCGGGGGTGTAGAGAAAATGAGGGAGATATAACCCAAATAAAGATACGTCTAAAATATACCCTAATGCTAGAGTCCGTGTTCCTAGCAGATGGTTAAATTTTGGTATGATGTTACGAATGCAAATCACCAATCAATAACTTACCGAAAATTTAATACCCGGAAAAAAATGGAATTGAAGATCCAGGGTGTAGGGTGCAGTTGCACTTTTACGTGAAAATCGTCAACAGCCCAATGCCCTTGGGTTGACTCCCGGATTCCTTTCAAAATCCGATGAATTCTGCAAACCTGCCATCACAGGGTCATTTGGGGAAGGCAGGTGATCCATCATATGAGACGAATTGGCATTTGGAGAAACGGGTGGAGGAGCTGCAGATTGATTGGTAGGTACGAGGCGGCCCTCTTTCCTCAAGCAATCAGCGACAAGGGCGAGGAACGGACCACCCTCCCGCTCCAAGACATCCAACATGCGAAAGTCATGGAACTGTAGTTGATATTCGAGGCCATCGCAGAACTCTCGGAGATTTTGTATGTGCGCATGCATCCGACTATGATAGTCATGGGAAAGTGGAGAAGAGCTTACGATTCGTGCATGTGGTAAGGGTGGAGAAAGGGGTTGAGTTCCTCGACCTGCTGTTAAGAGTGCAGGGGAGAGGGCTTCACGAGGGTTATCTCGTGGCATTTCTTGTGTCATATCAACAGACATATCCTGCTCCGGAGGAGTGTGTTCGTCAGCCGATGATGGATCGTCGTGTTCCTGAGCAGAAAGTTCAGGTATTACAGGAGGAGAATTCATGTCTTCGTTAGTGATGTCTTCAGAAGTAAGTTTTCGTGTCGATCCCGGTGCTATCCACCAATAGTTATTCCAAACACCCTGTGCAACTTCAGGCGGAAGATTCAGATCCACATATGGTTCATGCGCGACATGATGGTGAATTCGGACAGTGACCATGCATTGATTTGGCGTATCTGAGTCGCGCGAGGAAATGAGCAGTCTACTTCTGCAGGGATACCTGTTTTTCGCCAAAGTTTCTCCTGAACTTGTCTGCCTGGGTTTATAGAGATCACCCTGGGCTTTCCGAGCCGCTCTTGAAGACTTCGATCTGTGAGCTTCGTCTTGTGAGCACCAAAATCGCGTCTTGTGTCCATTAATGTACTCAGGATGGTCTTTCACTCTAAAGACAGCTGAATACTGGAAACTAACCATCATGTTTTGGACGAGAAACGCACGTAAACCTATATCCCGTGGCCTTCCAGATATCATTTGCTACACTCTGTATTCGAGCCTTGTGCGTTGACCCTGCATCGACGATGTCGTATGTGCCGTGAAAATTAACATGAGGACTTTGTCTGAAACGGTCTGATAGCGATTTCAGGAGTTCTTCACGACCCTTATACAAAATGAGCGGCTGTAAGAATCCACCAAGAATCCAAGTTAGTCGTCTGAATCTAAATTCGAGCGCTTCGCTGCATACCCCTCTGGTGGACTGCCCCTCCTCCGATGTTGATCTTACTACCCTCTTGGGTGTGCTTGGCCCAGCCTCAATCGCGTCTCCCCTCCGTTTCAAATTCGGTCCGTCTTGAAAGCGGATTCCTCCATAAGCCTCGTACACAGTCTGGTCGGAAGTATTGGGATTTGCACTCAATGGTCCTGCAACAATAGCCCGAAATCTGGCAGCTACCGGTATGCTCATTTCTTTCTAAGACCTCGGTTTCGCTGAAATGAGCAAGTGATATCAAAGAAGACACACTGCCGGCAAGACAAGAGATGACAAGATTGCAATGTCAAACAGGTTATAATTTACCACGCGCAGTGCGCTATGTGAGAAATTCGTCCAGACAATGAATGTTCACTCTCATCTCATTCAGGCGGGTGGCAAGAACCACATCGCAATTTTTAAGAAGTATGATTACTAGATTAAAAGAATGTGGCCTACTCCTCCAAATTTTACAACTCAATAGGGTCCTTGAAACACTGGGCAAAGGATATTACATATTTCCGCCATTTCTTATGCAAAGAGCAACTCAATCTCCTCCATTTGGCCACAAATGAAGACGTTCGATGCCAGCATTCCTTCTCTGAAAAAATGGCAGGGAGGCATCAGTAACAAACGTGGCGGCCAGCAGAAATCAACATCCTGTAGGGGTGAACGGCGATTCAAACATGCGTTTGACATTAAAGTAGCAAGAGCTACCTGGTGACTTCAACCATGGTGTCTTGGCTTTCGCATCCCGGATCAAATTCTACTGTCCACCACTTTCGGTCCTTCGAATGCCACCAGGAGTTACAGGTCCAGGAGATGCAGGAACGTTGATGTCTCCATTGATAATGTCTTGTATAGACATTTCAAGAGCATCCACTCTAGTTGACATCTGATTCACTGAGAAAGGAAGGATTGAATGATCAGCATATCTTTTTACCTATCTTCACGTACTCCTTTCTAAAATCTGTGACGACATCTCGTCGAACTTGGAATCTAATTGCTCTAGAAGAGTCTCCACCTAATGCTAGTATTAATGGTCATGAATGCATTGATACCTTGTGACTTACGAAGGCCGTTAACTCGTGTGGGCTGGAGATATCCTTAGGGGCAATGGTGCCAAGTTTCGAAGGCACAGATTGCTTGTTGGCCACAGGTGTCTTATCCCTATCCGTTTCTGACTTGGATGGTGTTGCAGGAACCTTTAATGGTTGGGCTGAGGGTGGTTTCGACATTCTTAACTCGAAAGAGACTCGGACATCTCATTATTCAATTCGACCAGCGTTTCCAAACATGCGAAAACAGCTCATGATAACGACATTCAACTCCGGAGCTCATACTGCAATATGACACTCCGTTTCCTCCCGCCATCCTCGTCCGTGAATGTCCGAGTACCTCCTTCCCACTGTAAGGGCTTTTATGCTGAAGGAAGCCACAATTTGGCGATCATTTTTTGCTTCAATCTTGCGCGCTGTGGTTGTAGTAACGACATCTACAAGACTACAAGTTCAATGGCAATGTCGTCCCGACCTCCAACATGATTAGTACATAAGAAGTTTAAGTATATCAAAACGGCTGGCTATTCACAATCTTGCCGAAAATCAGGTACCAGGTGATAAGCAACATGTGCAGAATTCTGCAATGTGACTTATCCAGATACAATCTAATGTATACACACAACCTTCGTCCATGGAGAGCGATGACGGTTGCGGAAGACTTGTCTGTAGACAACCAATGCAAAGGTCGTTTTTAATTTTCCTGATTTAAACTACTGTTAATTTATTTAAAAAAGGTTCCGTAGACTGTATTAAAAAGACTATCATTGTCTGATGGAAGTACTCTTTCCTCTCATAATCCCTTGATTGATAAAATATTAAAAGGGTCAAGCAAATAACATCCCATTGAACGGAGGCATTATCACATGGTTAAGAGTTTCCCTCACCCATTCCGAAGGGTCTGCTTCTGCCAGTGCTACGACCTGGCAGTGAAAGGACAAAATGAGCGTCTAAATTCAGAAATCTTTGTTTTGCATGCCAGCCATCAATCGTTTGATCGTACCAACTGGCGTTATCCCCATATATGACCAAGGCAGTATGTTGTTGCTACATTAAAGGTTGCTCTTCATAAAACATTATCCCACCCGCATTTCCCGACGTGTCGGAGCGACACCGCCTTTTCACAGAAAGCCATAAATCAATATCTTTCTCTGCCAGTGGATATATTGTGTTTACCTACTAGTACTATTACACGTGTGGACTCATGACGGAGAATATATTTTCCAAATAGATCGAAGCATGCCGTTCAATTCGTGGCAATATTCAGGTTGCAGGTACATACACCCAGAAAGAGTAATTACTTTCTAAAACCAAATTTGGAGAAATGCGATTTCCATACAATAAAACTCATCATCACGATAAAGGGCCTGGTCACTCAACATTTTTGGCAAAGCTGTAGTATCACCATTACAGAGTGGAATACATCCCTTCTAGTCAAATTACAAGAGATTCTGTATGTGTCGGAGACTAAATAGGAAAATTTAAAGACTCGAACATGGCTTTATCACAGTGACAACGCCACTTATTTAAAGCGCGTGTAAGGCTAACTCCCGGGTGATTGTATCGCGTCAGATGTTTCATACATACTGCTAATGTGTTGTTACTTCCTATTTACGGCTTTAGTCAGCTTCAAGTGTCAATGGTCCAGTACAGATGACAGTTTCAATTCCAAACTTGAACTTGGAGGACTTCACAGAACGTGGCTATATTTGTGGCGGCAATGTGCTGCCTGAGATAAGGAGTCAGAGTGTTCTGGCTCCGGTAAATGACAGCAGTCCGTAACTTCAAACTGAATTGGGGGCACAAGGTTTTCAGTGGCGTATATACAAACCTGGGTTCACGGTCCGGAACTTTGGCCTCTGCAAGTCGACTGATATTTTGAACCCAGCGAAGTTGTGAATGGTTTATACAAAAGACCACACTGGTAGATACAATGTCTAATGGATGCAGGTGAAGCAAAACCTACAAAATAAAATGCAAACTCTTCAGAGCCTTCGTGGCGCATTAGTTCGGTTTGCTGAACACGTTGTGCATGTAACAGCGGTGGTATGTATTTCCGAATGCAAAGTCGTGTACGTTTTTCCAGCAAGTTGTTATCAAGTATCAACCATCTGAGTCCCAAATAATCCAAAGTACCACCAGTATTCCAGACGCCTTGCATTGACTGGAAAGTATAAAAGTCTAATCGACATTATCATTTGTCTTAGTATTCCACGAACGACATAGTCATATCCAGCTTTGGGTTATGAGTTGCGGGGCCCAGCACCTACACTCGAGCTTATGAAGATGCAATGTCCGTCTGGAATTTGCTGACTAAAGGCCTCGTGAAAGGATCCAAAATCCTGGATAGTGTTCTAATGCTGCCAACTGCGAACGTAGTTAAGGTGAAAACCAGGAATGATATACCTGAAGCAACATATTCACGCCATGATCCAGGATTCATCACGGAACAATTCCTGCATCGGGATCAAAAGGTTAAATGCCAACACTTAGGTTAGGAATGAAACTACGTGCAATGAGTTTTTGATTATAACCTTCTTGTTAAAGATTATCATGGTTGCGGCTTAACCCTTCGTGGCGAAGTTATCAGCCAGCGCAATTTTGCAGCGTATCAGTCGCGACAAGCATAAAGGCAGTTCTATCATACATCATGTGCCAGTCCCTTTTTCAAGGGTTCAATTTAACACCTTTCCGATATCCACAAGCTACTTGTTGTAAAGGTATGGAAGCCGTGCAAATGAGGCATGGTGACGAAATCTTGTGATCAAACCATTGGCATTTAGTTAAGTAAATCAGTCCAACATCCATATGCGTGTTGAAGTAACTAGCGACGTATGTGGTAAATGTCTGAGTCAAGGAGCATGCCCTGCGGCGCCACCAACCGACTGGCCGCTCTTTCCCCTCCATGCTACGGGAGAGAATAGCGCTTAGTATGAACGGCGATCACGGTTCACGAAACACTCGTAAGCTATAACACTCGAGGCTCATAACTGTGGATGTGTACTTGAATTCCTACTTTGGTCTTCTATTTTCAAGATACCAGGGACATTTCTTGATACCGTGGCAAAACTATAACTTTGCTTACAAAAGAAACGCTTCAAATCGGCGTTTCATTTTATCTATATCAGGAAGAAATCTCTGATCCTTGTCCAAGTCCTTTTAAAATGGATAACCGCACAAAGTTCGAAAATCTCCTTCCCGGTCCATGCATTGCGTCTACCAATTCGAAGGCGGCCCATGAGAAGCTCCAAAGAAGAGCCGATGCGGAGATTGCCGAAAATAACCCAGAATAGGCAACGTAGATGTCACGGTAAACATTGGTTACCTGCTCCTACCTCATACTTGTCATACACTTGATATTAAAGAACGTCTCGATTCATATGAGAAATGTATTTCTTATCGGCCATATTACAGCCACGTGATCTTCATATAGTCATCAAAAAGTAGTCTTGTCGCGAACTTAGGAGCCCAAACTGTCGGAGGAACCTCCTTGGCAAAGCGAGAAAAGCATCAATGCTACATTAATAATTTTTTTCATCGTTATCATCAGTTATTTGTGTCATTTGGAAGATCGGCACGAAAACCAGACTCATGTCTGAATATGCATATGCGCTGATTTCCATACACCATTCAATGAATGATGCGTGCTGGAACAGATTTTGCATCCACGTCTGTAAATCATCTCATTTACGGAAAGACATCATACGTTTCCGACCTGGAATCCGGCTTATGTGTGGTTGGCTCTGTTTTTTGCCAAGTTGTTCGCTGGCTTTGAATTTCGATTATACGGGCGAGAGCATCCGTCGCCGTGACAGGTTAACATGATGCATGAGAATTGCGATTTGAACTGGCGTGAGTATGCCTAACAGGACATGTCGCAACCATTCCCTCGGAGCAGAATAATTAGGAAACAAGATCCCCATCGTGCAGGACGTGGAACATTCACCCATTCATCCCATTTCAATGCAAAAAACAATGGCAGGCAACGGTTCTGGAAAGACGTGACAGTGTCTTGTCTTTCCCAACCTCTCAATATAATACCCAGGCATAGCATTCTCAGATCCAGACTAGTGTTACTGAAATATGGACCCTAACCTCGTGAACAACTGTCGAACGATCTAGCGTGCCGAAACTTTATCGAAGGAAGATCAAACGCCTTGAGGCCAAAGGCCGATTCTTTACAATGTTGAAATAATGCATCCGCATAACGGCAGATGTTTCCGACCGTATTTGCTACCAACCGAACGCGTGTCCTTCGATTCAGAAATGAAACTTGTTATGGAGGTCAAGAAGACCAGAGCGTGAACGAAGAATATAACGGAGCACTGCTCGTTAGAAGGAGCTGTGAAAGTAAACGCAATCACGTAGTCGTGGATATACCTGATTAAGATGCTTTCAGCGCCAATTTCACTGTTTCCGAACCTGCATCATTTTTGGAGAGGGTGACGGGTGACGGGAATATATGTCGTGTAAATGGGGCTTTTGAGTCACCCCCACGATCTTAAAAATGTTGGATGCCTATGGAAGGAGAAGTAATATACATCGTGGACCTGGAGACGGGGTTCCGACTGTAAACGATCCATCCCAGATTGATTCGAAACGAATATTCAGTAAAGGGCGGATGATAAAGAGCCGTATCTTCCCCGCAGTTCATCCCACCTTTCAATTTTTCAACAGCCTTAAGCTCTGCAAACGATGTCGAGTAATCCAGACGTACCTCCATTCATTGGCTACGTAGAAACCACTGTCAATGCCCTTCGCTTAATCCATGCCGCTCGTCAAGGAGTTATTCCTCGCATTACTCGTCGACTCAATGACGCTGAACGCAGAACCATGATCAAGTCTGGCGCCGTCTTTGTTTTCAGCGTCGAGGAGAGTGGAATTAAACGATGGACAGGTGTGTGAATGTCCATTATGACAGACCGCGTTATCGCTCATGTACCTTGCTTCCTACCATCATTCATAGACGGTTTGCTTTGGTCACCGTCCCGAATCGTGGGCAACTTCTTGGTGAGCGCTACAGGTGATAACTGTTTTCATGTATAGGACTGAAAGTGACACCCCGTAGGTGTATCGTGAAATCAACGAACGGACTAGCAGCAGGGGAAGTCACCATAAGAAGCTCTATCCCAGCGATGACGCCCAATCCAGAGTGTTACCTCGCAAGAGCTCTCCAGACCAGATAGCAGCTGGGTTAAAAGGTCATGGCAGCGACCAAGGCACTTTCAAGATCGGAGGTCTTATAAAAAAGGTAGGCCATCCCTGCTCGGTCAAGTAGAGAGTTAACGAGTATGACTGAATTCCCTTGGTGTCGCTTTCAACAGACGATCACGGTGACGATTGAAGGATCTGACTTGCATCTCATTTCCTACTATACCTCCGAAGATATACGTTCCGGGAAGCTTAAGGTAAGAACATCATGACATGTAATAGAGCCTCACTTAGATTGATACAGCGGCCATCGTCCAGACCCGACATCATGGGACTCTACATGCCACCTCATATCTTTCGCTTGACAAATTTTAGAGTACCGCCGAAAGTGGAGATCGGCCCCGACGGAAAGCCTCGCCTGGTGTGAGTAACCTTCTATACCTGCTAACTGACACTGAGGCAGAATTGAGCAGTGAAACAGAGGAGATAGATCCAGTTGACTGCAAAGTCGAGGATCAAGTATATGGTATTCCTCCTTCTCCTGGTTCGTGGTCGTCGCATGGTAGTCCAAATTCACCAGCGGACAGTCCATTTTCTGGGAGTGGTTCATATTCCTTTGGTGGAAACCAGCCGTCGGGAGGGTCGAACATGTACGGGAGGCACCAAAACGAGAAATGGCCTCTCGGTGGGGACTCGGTGCTTTCCCCAATGCATCGCCAGGATATGGGTTGGTCTCCCCAGAACTCCACTTTATCCGCATCCCATACCATGGGACGCAGACGCGAGGGTAGCTTGCAGTCAGAGACATGGCCACCTATCCAAGCACAATCGGGGAGCCGCTGGCAGGGTCAGTCGCACGATGCGCCCCCGACATCGCCATCATCTGCCCATAGTCTCTATCAGGAACGCAGCAGAGTTAGGTCTGCACATCCCTACGACGATGGTCAGATGATGCATCGCCGCGAAAACGACAGCGTACAGTCCAACAGCTTCCCGCTCCGATACACACCTCACCCAAATGGCACTCGTGAAGGCGCTCTGCAGCGATTGCATTGGCAGTCCAGAGACATTCCGGATGCGGCTCGCGAACATAGGAGAGTGTCGACTCAGACGAATCATTCTTTTTCTCATTCGCCAACGATGCCTTTCAACGCACAGAGCTACCACTCGAATTCTCCGACTTACACCTCGTCTTGGACTCCAACTGATTCCAGCCTGCTGACAACCCCAACTCTTCACTCCATCTCATCTTCTCAAACCAATCTGTCGTATGATGGCACTTATTCATCCAACGTAAACCCTGTGCCTTTAACTAGTTCCGAAGAATTTCCCGGTGTTGAAGAGTATCGGGACTCGTGAATCGCACATGTTTGGAAAATATTCATTTCTTTCTTGGATTTCGGTGTTGGACGATTATGTTCCTTGCATCTTGTCGTGTCATATGTCTGTTTCATATTATAGAGTGGTGACTGCTGGTATTGCACACGCAATGCGTAATTATCGATCTGAATGATTGATACATCATTGTTAATATTCATTCAGGAGAATTTCACATCAGGCTCTGTTCTGAAATTTCAAAAGTACCTTCGTCTGACGTCTATGGCCTTCGTGAGCGGATTGATGTGCTCCTCGGATCCCGTAAATCTCGGAATAATCGTACGTCGGTGATTACGGGTGCTGACCAACAAAAACCTTAAAAAGCTAATGCATCCTTCTCGAGAGCTCACAACGAACTTGTCCGTAGTGGATCCGAAAACAACTTTCGTGCCATTACTCGTGTGTACTCGTGTGCGTTCACTTAATAAAGTACAAAACTCATGCCGATGACGGAACCTCGAAGGACAAGGGCATGCTGACAGTAGTAATAATTTAGTAAGTGATCGAGCTGTGAAAAATGTGTTATGCTTTCTTACGATGACGGCAACAACAATTTTGGGGTGCAAATATCACAACAATAGACCTAATAGGTAATCATTCTAAGCCGGGCACATGGGAATCAAAATGACATCGAATCGCACCTTAGAAACTACAAACTTGTGCTCATGGCCCGTCGTTCGATAAATCCTTTAATATTTTGGTGACCTGAAAGAGTGCCAAAGAAACAACGCTTAGCAGAATTTTCCCAAATGACAACGTCTAACTCCTTGGCGTAATTGAGGACAAACTCGTAGTCGGCCTGAGAAGCGAATGCGGTGTACAGATAACCTGCCGTAAACCGTCTAACCGAACGTCAAAGTGTTTCAAAAGAAAAATTACCTTCTTGTGATTTGAGACGGTTTCGTTCTAGTTCCCAAAGTCTTATCTGGTCCTGGACCGTGACCGGAAGCAGGGGGTTCTGATACATTTGTTATCATCAGCCTGACAAGAGTCAACCTTTTTCAAGTCAAGCTTACATTCTTTCTCATCTGAGGATGAGCGTGGCTGATGAGGTAACTAATAATCTATTTATCGAATTGTCAACGGCACGGAGAGTAAAAGAAATGTTGGCACACTTGGTCGGCAGTTATTCCATTTGTTAGGGCCTTCCTGACGCTTTCTCGTGTGATGGAACCAACAACAAGGTTTGGGAAGCGATATTTTAATGAAACAAACAAGTTCAATACGGCGGTTTGCAATGGGTTTTCTACGCAAGCACAAGAAGTAAGAAGCTGCATCGTAAACACAAAACTCGAGGGAAAGATACCGGTATAAGCGTATACACGGTAATTAGTTTCGAGAACAATGAACCCTTCTTTGGACCCGGAACTACTGCCCGTGGAGGTGGGAAGAGGTAGAGAAGAGGATGTCAACGTAGTTGCAAGGCGAGTGGGGTTGAAGCGCCGTGATGTTGGCTTGACGGCGAAGTGAGAAGCAAAACGAAAATGGAAAAAGATACACGAACATACCCTTCTCTGCCATATCAACCCGTAATCACGAAGGTCTTCAAGCATAGCTTTCTGAGTACCGCTGAGATTCTCCGTAGAGTATTCCTGGCAAAGTAGGAATAAAATAATAATTACGTGGAGAAAGACTGTAATACCTCGCTGAGTTCCATTGTTGAAAGCATGAATATGAACCCCAAAACTTCAACCAGGTCCATTTGCCGTTCCTTGGCCGCTAAATTAGTTCGAGAAGTCTCATAAGACAGGCGCGTACTTCAGCTAGATTTAAGTACTGGAGTAGCAAATCCCATAGTTGATCATGGGGTGAGTGCAGAAGAAACTGAAATCCAGCTGATGTGATACGAAGAACGCCTCTGAGTATCACACTTGTCAGAAGGCAACTTTCTGATAGGAGTCTTTCAATTACTGAAAATGTGTCATAAGACCACTCCTTTGCAAAAGGAATAGCACTTCTTGGGAGGGTTTTGCCGGCTGTTGATTTGTGCCGGATGAAACCATATAATGAAGAATGGTCTACAAATGTAGAAAACTGTCAAAGAGGATTCTACCCATGTGGCAGAAAACAACATACCTCCCATCTTTCCAAAGCAAAATTGTCTAAGGATTCCAAATCCATAGATTGTTTCTTGTCGTCATTTTCGGCTGGAAATCCGAAACTGCCACTTGTACCACTGGCATTGAAATCAGTCTTTTTCAGATTAAATGAATGAGCACTATTACCCCCCTGTTAGAGCTTGCCGAAAACTCGACTTGAAAGTCGCATTCAAGGCCAGCTTGTTACTTATTGTGTTCGGTAATATGTACAAACGACCAAGCGTGGCAATCGCGTCGTCGTAAAGCCTGTCGTAAAATTTTTATGAACGGTGAACGCTGACAAAACGGGCAATATTCACATTTTGCCGTCGCGGTTGACCCAGTTATTCAACGTTGACTGCGGTATCGCTGACTCAAGCCAGAGCAAACTCATAACAATTTGCCTTTCCACTGGCGCAAGCAGACTGTTGGGTTACTGTCAGATGGCTAACGATATCCTGGGCCAAGGAAACAATTCCACCGAAATAAAGAAAGACATGAGGATGGTCTCTGATACAATCTTGTCAACGTATTTTGCGACTGAGATTGAAGGAACGGCAGTAATGCATGAGGCGTATGTTTCTTATCTGCATTTTCCCCGTTGAAAGGCTGAACAGAAGGCATAAAGTCGGCGAAGGTAAAATGAATTTGCGGTAAGGGAGACGTCAATATTGAATTTATGTAACGAATCGCAAAATTCCACGTGACTCCAATAAAGCAACGCGTCCAGACACCACTCTGTCAGTGTCAACTATTTTGTGTTAAAGCGAGACCCAGGGCCAGAATGTCCAATCTCTCTATACATTTGGCAGCTCAAAACAGTGCGTTTTAAGCTAAAGATTTATCCAAACCCAAGGAGTTTCTAACCAAAATCATCACGTTTAGATCAATTATTTCTTGTGCGGAGTCTACTTACGCAGGACCCAAAGCTTGTAAACACCGTCGATGCAGTGGGTCTGCTAGCATGCTTCTTTTAACTTATCTGAATGATAAAAGGATACACGGACCCCGCTTCACTGGGCAGCATCCACCGGTTCTATTGACATCGTGCGGTTTCTGATTGATCAGAAAGCCGAAGTGGACAAGTCCGATGGGTCAGGATGGACCACACTTCATATTGCTGGTAGCTTTCTACTCCTGTCATACCTTCACTTCTTGATCCTCATTTGCCGCACACCAGCAAGCGCAGGCCACGAAAACGTTGCTCGAGAACTCGTTGGAGCTGGGGCAGACGTAAACAGGTAAGTTTCTTCTTGATCTCATCTCATGACACTGACCCTTTTGACAGAAAGAATGACAAGGGATTAACTCCTTTGTAATCTATTTCTATTTTTTCCTATTTATTGTCCTATTCAAGCCATTTTATTCCAGACATTATGCAGCGTCAAAATCCCATATCGAGGTACGTTGTTAATTGTCACTAACACGTCGTCTCCTTCTCCACATTCTTTGTCTTAGATTGGCAAGCTACTCGTTTTGAGAGGCGCTGACGTACGTTGTTCTTGACTTAAACTCATAACCGAGGAGTTGTATAACCTTTTCTGTAGATCAACGCACGGGACAATGCCAACCAATTGCCTTTGTATGCCTCGCTAACTTTTGTCAATAGTTTCTTTTGAACGGAAAGGTAATTTTTTTTTCATACAGGCATCGAGCAGCTACAACTGGCTCTGTTGGGTTCATTCGTATGCTTATCGAATCCTCAACCCCATCTGTCAAGCTGCGCCTCAACACCGCCGATCGCGTTGGTGAGAACATTCACAGAAGACCTGTCAATCCATACTCTAGAAAGCTCATTTCTGTTCATCCCCGTTTGTGTAATTCAGGAAACACCCCTCTTCATCTTGCAATGGACTCGGCTCATGCGGAGGCAGCTGTCGTCCTCATCAATGCAGGTGCTGATAGAACCCGGGTAAGATTTATCCAAATATGTGGTATATTACAATGGCTGCATAGATTCTGACGAAATGTCGTGTCCACCAGGAGAACTTGGATGGCGAGACTCCGGAAAACGTTTCAGGAGTTGGTGGGCAAGAGCAAAAATTAGCGAGGCAATATGTCATTGACCATTGCAGCAAACCGTAGCTCCATTCCTGTAATTCTTAACGGAGGATGTGAATTGAAGAAATTCTTACATTTGGACCTGATTTGGCTCTATGTTGGACTTCATACGACCTCGGTTTTACTCTTCAGATCTCAGCATCTTGCCCTCAAGTAGACTTTTAGAATTGTAGTATTCTTAAGCAACTGAAGTCCCCGTTCCAATGACCGCTTAATGCTTATGCTGTCTCTTGCCCTGCGTTCCGACTCGTTCGGACGAAGTCCGCAGTTTGACATCTGTTTGAAAACTCCACTTGTTCCTGGTCCTTGTTCCAAGTTCCATTTTTTGAAAGAAAACAATTGGAACCACGACTGATACCTGTCTGCAAACGGATGCACCCTGACACTAAGAATGTTTCTTTACATCTTATGTCCAAGTTGTGCCACAACTCGGGGGATGAGGTTTCTATCAGGTGAGAGGAAATCTCCACAGATTGTCAGATTCTGCAGGTGCTGTGTTGTTCTCACCGAAACAACGCGTTGGTCGTGCCATCTCAACGCTCCCACTGTCTTCGGCAATTTTTCTCCCCCACTTCAACGGCGGAATGTGCCTTCTGGGAAATAAGTCGGACTTTCACAATGAAACCACTTATCGTTGGAAACTCCCGCATTTATTTGACAGTCGAATATCACGTACAATTTGGGACTGACATTTCTTTTAAAGTCCGTGATATTACAACGAAAAAGGAACGGCGTTAACCACTTGTTCAGATTCAACTTCACGCATTGCAGCCCTCTTCATTGAAAAAAGGGGCTTGCACCGGTGCTTACGGTGCGAACAATTTCGACCCAGAGTTACTGGTGTCTGGGCGCTCAAAACTTGCAACGGATGTGTCAATGTCAGTACTGTATGTACTGCGTTCCATCTGGTACACATGACTAATGTTCTCGTTTCTATGTGCCAACGACTTGAAAGGGGTGGAACCCAAGCCGTCGTACGCTCGGAAACCTGGCATTGGTTGGAGGGAACAAATCGTTTCCTCCGATCAATCCATGGTTTAGGGCGCTAAAACACTCAGACACCAAGAAGACATATCCGAAACCCACTAACCGCACGGCGCACTTTTAAGCTCTTTATCACGGCGTTATCCTGGCTCAGCCCTTGAACCGCCAACATGATGGTAGACTAATACTTAAGCTTACTTAGTTGTTGTATTCAAGCTTAAGTTCGGAGTCAGACGATAACGGATACTTTGCCCTGCTTCGTGACACCCCTCCATGAGCATTGGTTCGTATCTCGTTTTTGTATCCCAAGTCATTTTCCCTTAGTCCTTTCCCCAGGGCCTGGGGCCAGCGGCGCGTCGACGCGAGGAAATCACGTGCTATGGAGCCATTTATGTAACGTGACGGGTTGTGACTACTAGTACTTCTGCACTGAAATCTGTCAGTGTCACATGCAATACCACAGGTTTTCAAGTAGAAATTTGCTTTTAGATCCTAAGACTTATATATAACTTATTATAATACTTTGGTGTGATAAATGGCTGTGTTAAGTCAAAATTTGAGCTTTAAGTCGATGCATCATGCAAAATTTGGCTTTTATGTTCAATTCAAATCACTCGTGCAAACAGTTGTAATATGACATCTTGGCTCAATAACTTTGTGCCACTGGCAATTCTATATAAAATTTCTGTCCCCACAGATTTCTCCTAAAAGGGTAAAATAACTGGCAGCAGCCAGTGATTTGTCACTAACTTTAAGTTGTCACGACACATGACTTTGCTTCAGTGCTTGAATATCTTAAGTCTTGACCAGTGACCGCGACCACGACCCCTCAAATTCTGTCATGGGCACCGTCGTTGAGCGACCTGTCTGGCTCAGTGATCGGCCAAGCAATTTGGAAGAAGGAATTTCGTTTGAAATCATTGATGTCGATGCCAACGAAGGACCAGCGCCGTCAGCCTCGATGTCGGCTCAAGCGCCTCATCGACTTCAGGCTGATCTGTTCCGGGGACAACCAGAAACAATTTCTTTGCTGGATGACAGCGATGATGAGATAGAAATTTTATCTGTACCTACTCGAGGTCGGTTTTTAACTTTTCTAATGAATGTTATTCCCGTGCTTAGCAAGCTTTACAAATATAAGTCGATCGCCCAGAGCAAACACAGGGTCGTCCCCGTTTGAGATCACCTCCAGTTAATGTGCAGGAAATGATGACACCTCCACCACCCGTTCCACCTATTCCTCCTCGATGGTCCAGTTTCACGTCTTTTCCTGGTCTCAGGGCGTCAATCCCCTTTCCGCCAGTTAGAGCCAACCGCCAACCCATAGTCCTCAATTCCGAACGACAACCATCAGCAGGCCCATCGACTCACCAATTGGGCCCTCCTCGGACATTCCTGGGTGTGTCATCTGCCCCAACAGCTGCTCCGCCATCGTATCACACACCCGTCATGGGTCTCGGAGGGGCACTTATTTCCTCTAATAATGCTCGTGCTCAACAGGAGGCCACACATGCTGCGCGCATGGCGCAAACGCGTATGCTCTTAGCTGCGCGGAGAAGACGCCACACATCTTTCATGAATCCTGCAACTTTTGCCGATCTACTCTTGCATAACGATGAGGACGGGCATCCACATATTAGGCGTTGGGTGGAAAACCAGCACGAAAATTTTCTTAGGCTCTACAATCGTTTGAGAGGTCGTGAAGAACCTCCTCCCAAGCATCATCTGCAGCATTATACCCATCCAGATCAACCTGAACCAGGTTTTACATTTGATTTTGCGCCTAACTCTTCCGATGATGATTTGTCACGAACCCGACACTTTCCTCGGACCTCCGTTAATGCACCTATCATCGTCGATGACGACGATGAGCAATCTACAACCGAACCTTCCACATCTACTGCAGCAGCACCATCCACCTTAAGGCCGTCAGAATCCACGAAGTCTAGCAAGCTAACCACTCTTTTGGTTTGTGCACGGTGTCTTGAACCACTTCTCCTCAACGAGAGTCTCGGACCTGACGATGATGGGCGACGCGTTTGGGCTCTCAGATGTGGCCACGTAGTAGACGAAAAATGTCTCAATGAAATTGGACAACCCGACGACGATGACGCAGAGGCGGAGAGCCAGAACCCCCCATTACCTAGCAGGAAAAGCAAAGGCAAGGCTAAAGCTAAATCGAGACCAACATACAGCGAGGCCGTGGCCGAAGTTATCGAGGCGAACAATAGCATCAGATCAAGGCTGCGCTCTGCTACCACGGCTGGTACATCCTCTTCCGCGTCCAACGCCGTACCAACATCTTCAACGGCTGGAACGGCTGAGACTTCATCGCCCTCACGTGCGCCACCTCCGAAACGCCGTCGAACGACAGCTCTGCCCAAGGTCGAGGCAGAGTTCGAATGGAAATGCCCCGTGCCGTCGTGTGGGCTTGTACACGCTAGCGTGAAGATAGATGGGAAGTGGGGTCCAGAAAAGGATACCAAGTCGCTATTTGGTGCTCCTTCGATTGGTGGGCTGACAAAAGCGACGCCAAGGGGGGCGATACCTGTATTTGCGTGATATCCAGGTTGGGTTCCGAATACCGCGTTTATCTTTGATACTGGGCAGTTCGAAGAATCTTAATCAACAGTCATATCTTCCATGGTATGCTTTTTATTTTTCATGGTCACGTTTGGTTTCCCTTCTACCAACCCTACATTTTTTTTGTATTGCTGTTCACCCGCTTTCTATTTTATGTATCAATCACAGAATGACATTGCATCCTACTGGTTTTGTACAACTTTATATCGAAGCGCCGCAAAAGCCGAGAGTGAAATTGTTTAACCCAATTTTATTGAACACAACTACACTTATTTAACTTGGAATTCAAACACGACGTTGAAAATGGCCCAGTGAACATTCTACCCTAAACCCTCAAGGATAGAGTAAGGAATTGTACTTTTCTACATGAATGGATGAAACTGATGAAGGGGTATTGGAAACACAGGAATATATACAATGAACACAGGTGCATCCGCTGGATGTTTTTAACAATCATAATGGAGAAGGAAAGACAACAAAATCACAGATATAACCAGGTTGCGAAAGAACATTTGGACGGTGCCACTGACACCACTCCAAGCCATAAAGCAAGCCACTGGCAGCCTTGACCCAAGGTTCCACAGGAATAGCAAGGCAAACAATTTAGTTGAGAAATGGAAGGGGGAATCAGAGAAGGGTCATGCACCTCATAATCGAGTGGTCATGATTTTAAAAAACAAGGTGGGTATGTATCCTCTTTAAAAGGCGACGGAGAAATCCCCGGAGTCAACGAGACGTCTCTTGTTGTGTTGGCTCTTCTTCTTCACCGGGCAATGGTGATCTCTGTCGCCGCCACCGGGCTGTCCCTTCGAGTCATCGATCTTGGGCGCAGGCAAATTGCTGACAGTAGGCGAAGCCGGGGGGACCAGAGGGGGGCTTCCAGGAGTGGTGGCGTTCTTCGGATCAGAGGGATAACCACCCGAAGCTGGGGCAGGGACCGGCGCTCCGTCGTGCGTCGCAGGCGAAGGGGAGGGAGACGGAGACGGAGACGGAGAGGGGGAGGGAGACGGAGACGGAGACGGAGAACTGTTTGCGGGTGACACTTTGGGAGTGTCAGGGGCCAGCGCTGCGAGAGGCGAGCTGGCTGGAGAAGGTTCAGCAGGTTCAGCAGCAGCAGCTACTGAACCGGCGCTGAGTGTCTTCGCAGCAGCGACAACAGAGCCTTGAGCGGGTGCGGTGTCGCCCGTATAGGTGTAGATCGGGCTGAGCAAAGGAGGAACATAGTTGTTCGGGTACATAGTCGCTCGTTTGCCGGCGGGTTGAACTGGGTTGTTCCCTGGAAGCTTGGGAATGGTGCCAGTAACTGGAACATGGAAGCGTGAGTTGTGGCTAAAGTTCGATAGGACAATTGCAAGATAACTTACCCTGCTCGTCCCAGGTCTTTGTGTTCCTGCATCTGTCCTTTGTGAGATCGAAGATACCTGCACTAGCGCAGCAAGTAGGCTGTTTGCGAGAAGAAAAAAAATGTTAGGAATGGCAGAATCAGAATTCAAAAAAACATACATCGCCGAAGGGGTTGCAATGGCAATTATCGACCACTTTCTGGAGTACACCGACATCCCAACCGTTGAAGAAGTCTATGACAAACATCCATCAAGTAAATTATTTGAAGGCCAGGAGAATCAAAAGGGCGACTGACCAGCATGGTAACCATAGCCGGTAGGATCACCATTGGCGAATACGAAGGGCTGGGATGGGTTCAAAGCTTGTCCGCGGAGCTTGTCAAAATCAACAGATCCCCAGTATACCTATTCTTTCTTCAGCTCATTTGCCCTTGAAACAGATGTGTACTGAGAACACTAACCTCGAGAAAGATTCTAGGCAATGTGATGGGGAACTTGGGATCGCTGCACGTTCCGCTGTCAGGTCCGCCAGAGAGGAAGGCAACGTGAGACTTGTGGTCAGTAGCATCGACGTTCTTGCCGTCCCAGCAACTGGGGAAATTGATCTGCGCACGGATGCCGCTAGGGCAAGACGTGGGTGGGAGCTCGTTGTACCTGACGGACTGGCCGTTGAAGTCCAAGCAAAGGAAAGTAATCGCTTGTTGGGCATAGGAAGAGGCGTCATAAGTACGGAGGGCGGGGTCGCCACTAATCATGCGGAACTGCCAACAAGGGCATGTAAGCAAGGATGTTGATGCAAGAAGACGAGTCAGATGGACTTACATCGTCAGGGAACGCGGTAGTCGTTCCGGCCTTATCGCTGTAGAGGTAATCTACATTACACTATTAAAATTAAATTTTTAATGGAATTTGTCTGGATAGCTTACAACTGGTGGAATCGGAAAGTTAGTCCAGGAATATTGACAAAATTTCAAGAAAAACTCACATCACGACACCGCCATCTAAACTCGAGAAGCTTCCATTACTCCACCTGTTGTAAAACAATGTCATTTAGAGGGTGTTCAAGAAAAAAAAATCAGACGAACTGGAAGTAAAGAGTAGGAAACCAGTACGCAGATTTATCCTGCTTGATGGGGACGGAACTGCATTGACTCTGGCGTAAAGCCGCAGTATTTGTGGTAATTCTGAAATTGCTTCCACCGACAACTTTAGAAAATGCGGCAATTTAGCAGGTTGAAAATTAATTGATATAAATTACTTACTTGTATGAACATGACCAGAGACAGTGCCAGGGTTCACAATTGGGTCAGAGCGCTCAGTGGTGAGAATGCTGTCTATAAAAAATTGACCATATTAATGAGCAGATATTCAAAATCACATAAGATAGTTTTACGTACTGGCACCCATGAGGAAGTATGCATTGACATTGGTCACCAATGCTCCGAAAGCAAGGAGGAGCTTCATAATTAAAGAGAACGGCTTTCAGCAAAGGAATGGGGGGCCAGCGACGACGCTGAGGGACTGTAACGAGCGGATTTTAAAGGAGGAGGATGAGGAAGAGGTAGAAATGAAAGAAGCAAGGCAATAAGCAACCCAAACCAAACTGCAGATGAAATACTAGCATATCCGCGGATGGGAATTCTTGATCCCAAATACAGATAATGTAAGCCTTTGCCGGCAGCCATCTCTTTGATCATCAACCCTTCAAGTTGGCCGGAAAAGGGTCATTAATTCGTCCTGACCTGTTCTGTCATTTGTCGTTTGCGACTATTCCTTTTTCGCGTAACAATATAATTGCAGAATATTGCTTGATAGTGCTCAGTTTCTCCCGATTTTTTTAACCACTTTACATGTTGGCTGCTTGTGCCTTGCCCATCACTGCGTCGGACCTTCTTCCGGTCTCAGTAGCCGACATCAGTTCCAGTTCCTGGTTGCTGAGACGACAAAATAGGCAGAAATGTCCTAACAAATTCCTTGTTTGTGTTTCAAAATTTGGTTGATGAACAACGCATTGAAGGACACTCCGTGATGGGGATGAAGTAGCCCTATACAGCAACCGGATATAACCAGTTCACCTTGTCGACCAATTGTTGGACCAGTCGAACTGACCTTTGGCGCTAGGGACGACGTGTTCATTTCCACCCAAATGAAATTCCCTCAGTGATTCCTTCCATCGCCATCTATTGCAATATGCCATCGTTAACTTTATCCGAAGTTATTTCTAGCCAAAACATTCGAGGGAACATCACAGCAGACATCAGTCTATTAACATCAACCCTCAGGCTGTTGTTTCTGATCAAATTGTTAGCCGTTGTGGAATGTGAGAAGTGGTCATGTCAGTATCACACCTCGATGGTCCGATACAGTCCAATGTCCACTACTGGTGAGAAGTCCACTGACTACAAATGTCATCTTTTCTTTGACTGATGCCCACGACTCGGATTGAGGGCCACCGGTTCGACCAAAGAGCGCTCAGTGTCCGATTCGAGATACGATATTCCAAAAAAGAACATTTCGCTGCCCCAAACTGGTCTTCCCAAATTTCCATATAGTCCCCATCCAAGATAACACTCCGAGTCCGAGTTTCAAAGCGAAGAGAAAGGTAGACCCTCTACGAGTGTGGCACATCCGAATCAGAGTCTTTGACCCATTCAGTACTAGGTCACTCAGTGGACGCGTGTCATTTCGCAGCTTTCAAGAAGATTCGGGAATATCATCCCGGCCAGGGCCAGCGGCTGATTCAGAGAGCTCAAACAAACACTTTTCTTTATCTCCGAAAATGTCAAGCTCTGCATTGCTGCTGGTCAACAGGTTTGTACTCTTTCAGTGACGGAGTCAACCCTGCTTCATCTCTCGACCCTTTCAGAAGTATTACGCCTTAGCAGGTCCCCAGAACAACATCGATGTCATGGCAGAAATAGACCACTTATATTACTGCGGGATGTTTGAGGATTACGCGGGAAGTGGTACACGTCTCGTCAGTCCATTTCGACTGTCGAACCGGACCTCAAAGAAGCACACGATAACTTTTAACCTTCGTCTATGGGGTCGAGGTTTCGATATAGGTAGATACAAAATGTATAGAGCTTCTAATGATATCTCGATAGGGGCTAATTAACTATAACTGCTATAGTATATACAACGAAAAGGTCACCAAAAGGCGTGTTCTAGAATTAGTTGCAATGGAATGATATGAATAAAACAAGTTCGCTTACGAAGAAAGAAAGGTCTGTTACAAAGCCTTGCAAAGCACGATGAGAAGTGGTAACTCAAGAAGAGAGATAAGAAAATGTAAACCTCAAATGGTACAACGTAATTCGCGCCGAAGCAATTTTCCTTCTCACAGCACTTGAAGACTTCCTTTCGACAGAAAGAACATGGGAAAAAAAACGGTACTAGCAACTTCACCTCGTTTTGCACATCTAGCCTCTGTCATGCCCTTTGCCCAGGGACAACTTCAATGCGTGAAGAACGAGATAGACCACAGCATGAAAGGAATTCATTCGACACATACTTCTGGACTGTTCTTGGGAGAAGGAAGAACGCAAGAATGTGTTCGCCATGACACTCCTCGAGTCATACCCCAGCAACCTGCAAGCCAATGGCACAATTTCCCAATCTTCTCGAAAAAAACAACCCCTGCTCATGTGAGATGCAGAAACCGAAAAGCGATATATTTATTCTAAAGGAGGGGGATGAGAAGTTTCATCCTAGGTGCGAGGATCTAATCCACAAATCATTCGCTCGGACGGATACATTTCTGTACCAGTTGGAACAACCTCGGAGGAGTGAAAGATACTGGCTATCACGCCACAATAGTGCGACAGATCCGCATAGCACGCACGGGGGAAAAGCCATTTTCGTAGACTGAACAACCCTGCTAAGCCAGTCAGTCCAGTTCATCTTCAACACCAAACCCACCTCATGCTAAATAGTATAAGTGTGCTAAGAACTCATAACTCGCACAAGAGGCACTTCTGGGACCTATAAGCCAGACAAACTCCCTCTCTTTGATGCGCGGAACCGATGTTAGGGATCAGAAGAAGTAATGGGTTGTGGCTGGCCAGGCTGCGCTTCTCGAAAAAAGTTTGAATAGCTTTTCAATCTTCGAATAAGATAACGAAGTAGGGTTATAAGATGGCTCCCTTTTCGTTATGCGGAGTGGAAAATGGTTGCTCCACGGTAAACGAAAGAGTCCGACTCGTAAGCACTTATGGCTGCTCCATCGTCTATCGTCTCCGCTTCTTTACTTTTACTCTCACAAGATCTAAATGCCCGAGTGTTGCAATAGGCCTGTCAGCAGGTTGACGGAGACCGGGTGGAGACGGCCATATAGACATTTGGTTTCCCGGTCATTTGATCTTGAAGGCCCACCTGGCAGAGCCAAAACAAAATTGGCAGTGGAGCTGCCAGGAGAGCTCAAAAGGCGTGCCACAGATTCAAAAAGGGCTTGACCAAAATATTGTTAAGAATGAATGGAAGTCATCGGGGAATTCATCACACCTTGAACGGCAACGACAGGAGCAATGTGATAGGCCAAGCAATCCTACTCCATCGCAATCGGTGATAGGTCAATAATCCCACTCACTCCGTCCTCTCCGACTCTGCTTTACGGCACTTCTTTTCACCTTATCGAACCTTGTACGGTTTTTCTCCGCTTTTACAAGCCCTTCAACTTTCTTTTTCTGCTTGGCGGACGGAGTCTTGACGACACTTTTGGATGAGGCTTGATTTATGAGATTATGGAGCTGGAGATAAGGAATTAGTAGGCGATTAGGGATGACTGGCAAGACCATACCTTACGCAAACATTCATCTATGTTTTGGGCTTGTGACCGGTGGACGGTGGATTTTATAAGAATGGAATGCGAAGATGAAATATAATGAGGCTGAAAAGAGTCCGATTAAGTCAAGGAAACCGAGCGACAAAAACGAATTGGAAGTCACATTGATCACCAGTGCAGACGAAGCCCAACGAGGAATCCAAGGAGAATTGACAGGACACCTCAGAGTAACTTTGGTATTGACCTTGTTTACATTCTTCATTATTTTTTTTGGAGAGATGGTCAAAAACGGTTTCAATTTCAGTAAGACAACCTACCTGTCCACCAGGTCCCGAACTCCTCGAAAACGTCAGCTCCACAAGGTCCCTAGGTATCCTCATATTAGGTGCAGTAAACTCTGCTATCCAATCCGAGGCCTCTGCATTGTCTTGTTCAGTCACAAGTTGCGCAATGAGTGGTGGTTTAGGGAGAGTAGAAGGCGGAGGTGCCGATTGAATGAAACGTTTTGCAAGTAGGTGTGTTACCACGCCCAACGACCTCGGCAGTTTATGGGTGCCATTGAGGGTGCGAAGGGTGTACATTGAACCAGTCCAACCAATCAGCCCGCTTTGGAGCAATTGCCTAAAATGGTACTTCCCGACACAATTTTTTTTTTGATGGCCACCAATCTGTAAGATGCGTTATGCAAAGTGATGATTTTGCGCGACGCATATCTTATGTGCTCATCATTCCTTTTAGTCATCTCATAACTGGTTTTCCAGCCTTATCCAATTCCTCCGTCGTCTTGACTACAGCAAATTTAAAATTGACGGGTTCCTTTCTCAACTTCAATGCTGATATCATCTCATGTAGAATTCCAAGGTGAAATCTGTGAACTCCCAGATCGATTATCATGGGAAATTGTCAAGTCGAAGATCTGGGAGATTGAAGGAAAGGAGATTGCTGTTGTTGAAGTATTCAGTCAGTGTTTCCAGCTACCAAATGATCAATATCTATTAGAACGACCGGCCCCCCCCACTACACCAAGTCGTTCGAATCTGGGCGGTTGTGGTGGGATTCCTGGTAACGGTTGTATGAGTGCACTTGGGCAAAACATTCGAGAAACTTGCCACACCTCTTATTGGTGCTGTCATTTCGCCACTCACTATTGCGCTTCATGCCGCTCGATTTGCACTAGGACTGCTACAGTGTGGCAAAGCGCCAGAAACGGAAGGAATCCGATTTCCGCTTTCACGATGTCGGATTCAGTCCTCCCACTAGAAATCCTCGACTACATCTTCGACCTCCTGCGCAACGAACCGGAGACACTCAAGCAGTGCTGTCTCGTCTCCAAATCATGGGTTCCACGAACCCGACAATACCTTTTCGCCGATATCGGGTTCTATTCCGCCCGCACTCTTGAGTTATGGAACAACACCTTCCCGGATCCTACGAACTCCCCCGCATCCCACGTCGGCACCCTTGAAATCGACTGCTATCCGGGGGATGTGGAGGGGGCTGATTGGATTAGGACCTTTTCTTGTGTCGGACAGCTGAGGTTACATGGTCATCCGATACTCCCCTTTGCCTTGTTTCACGGCCTCTCCCACAACCTCAAGTCCCTCTACGTGCGGTACATAGAGTTTTCGTGCCCGGAGCTTTTCGATTTTATCTGTTCCTTCCCTCTTCTCGAGAACCTGAACCTGGTTGGTGAGGAAGTGTTGGAGGATAATGGCAACGATTTCCACGGGTTACAGTCCTCACCCCCACTCACTGGGTCTCTCAAGCTTATTGTTTCCGGAGGGATGGGGAGTGCTCCGCGTCATTTGCTGAGCCTGCCGAACGGTCTGCGCTTCCGAGAGTTGGTGTTTTTATTGGTTCTGGAGAAAGACCTTCAGTGGATAAAGGAGTCGGTGTTGAAGTGTTCTAATACCTTGACATCAAGTATAAGTGGTCTGGTACGTTTTGGTTCCGTTCTGGAGGTGTCGTTAATCACGTTCGTTTGCAGGCACCCTGGATCCCATCGACCTCTCAAAAGCGACAAAATTGAAAGATTTGATATTTCGGTTGAGAGTTCTGGGACCCGGACGAGTCATCGCGATGCTAGAAACCATCACGCTCAAACACCGGGATCTCCGACAGGTCTCAATTTATCTGCCTGTCAATTGTATCCCACACGGCAATGCTGCTCAGTTCAGGTTCTACCTCGGAGTCGATACCTATGAGAAGTGGTTGGAGCTTGACCGCCTCCTCGTCCAATTCTGGGAGTCGTGTTCGATTCGCCCCAAGGTGGTGGTAACAGGGTCACTGCATAGGGGTACCCGGGTGATGAAAAATCGGATTGGGTGTCTGTTTCCGGAAATAACGGCGAGAGGGATAATCGACCTCGAGGAATAATAATGGGTCTCATTAGAAATGATAAGTATTGTTTAGTGTACATGTGATATAGATGCTCCAGCTTTCTTTGACCGATGGACCTTCTTCCTTTCACTCAATCAAGACGAGACGAAGAGGGTTTCTGCCCTCCTTAACCCCTGCCTCAAGTTGCCGCTTGCCGCTCGATATCGATGAGACAAGGAGGGTTTGTGTCCTCCTTGTCACCTGCCGCTCGATCAAGACGAGATGAGGCGGGGGTTGATCCCTCCTCCTCCCATCTCCCATTTTGATTGGCAAGGTGGAAGGAGATCCAACAAGAAGTTGTAGGACCTGGGCGCAAAAGGTGTGCCCTTCATTTTAGTTTTCCCTTCTTTTCTAACTCAACAATAGAATCAGTGGTGAGGGGTACTAGCAGCTTCCTTGTCATGTTAAGCAGCACGAATGCACACCCCACCAATACCTCTATTACTTCTCGGGTCGAGCGTGGACCCAGGAAACAATACTCTCAGGGGAGCTTCTGGATCGCACAAACTCCGTGATCGATAATAAATCCGTTGGTTCTTCCGTACTATCAGACCCCAACCGCCAACACTCATTATTGACTGTCTTGTTTCTCTTTTCTGACGCCAGGTCATGTCAGAGGTCTACATAGATGATTTTGATATCTCTGTCACTTATGTTGGAGCCTGGACGAGTTCAACCGACGTTCAGCGTTCCCATAATCACACCCTCCATTCCACGAATTCTACGAGCTCCAAAGTAACACTTACATTCACAGGTATCCTTTTATTCTTAGCCTGGAAGGAATCACTTGACATGACCTAACACATTTTTACAAAATTTCGCCAGGTATCACCGTTAAGGTCTTTGGTGTCATTCGGGCTCAGGAAACCTCAGAATCATCCTACAGCCTCGACGGCGGCGACCCCACATTTTTTAGGACAACCGCTGGAGTTTTGACTATTTACGAATTATTTTATACATCTCCGGTCGTGGGTAATGGGCAACACAACCTGACCATCGAGAATCTTGGCGACGAATTCTCCGTTGATTACTTCAATGTGACCACTGGTGGCGTGTCGACGACTCGGAACTCGTCCACATTCACCACGATTAGCACATCAAGTTCTAGCTTTTCTAGCTCCTCAAGTATGACTACCACCCTTGTCACTCTAAGGAGCTCTGCATCCTCTACCGCTTTCGGCCCACCTGCGAGCACTGGAAAAAGTGGTGATGCGAATTTGCCACCCAACAACGCCCACCATGCTGGAGCTATTATTGGAGCAATTGCCGCATTAGGCATCATCGCCATCTTCGGTATTGTTTGCCTGTGGGTGCGACGTCGGAGAAAGCAGGGAGAATCAGAGGGTTGGATAATCTCTCCATGTCAGTATTCGATGGTAATCTTCATTTTGAATGTTTGATGAAGCATTTGTGTCTAGTCTCTGCGGCCCGAGCTGCATCATTAATAACTTTCCTTCCCCAGCCCGCAGTCACTCAGGCACCTCCAACGGACCAACAACCTACACAAGCCCTACAACCTCCTAGTTATCCTATGAGCGAACCCCCCGCATATGATTCGGATATAGGACCCGCAGTTCAAGTTAGTGACTCTCAACTTTTGTGCAGTAGCAGGGACGTGAAGAGGTGATCGCAACTCAATCAAGTGATGACATGCACAGTGGTTCTGTAGACAGTAAATTCTCGTCGGACATGCGAGAACATTTGTACGACAGAAAAAATGACAGTAAGGGGGAGATCTTGTGGACCTATCCGGTCCTAAACTTCGCGGGCTGTCTATTGGAATTGAGTGAATGTAAAGCCTGAGAAGGCTGGGGATCATATGGAGGCGGCTCGCTCAAGTCGTGATTGAAGGATGACGGCTTTCGTCCATTCGCCCAAAGCATTGCAGGTGGGAATCGAGTTGGGACGTTAAAAGCTGATGAAGTCCGTGAGCCAAACAAGACATACCAGAAAGTTTCCGAAAGGCTTACCAGCAGGTGTATAATCCTCCCTTGTAATCCGAGAGTCTGCTTCCATCAGCTTCCGCCGCCGATGTTTTAGCAACAGGAAAACAATACCGCAAATGACAATGGCACCAAAGATAGGTCCGACGATGAGGGGTATCTGACTCGGGTCCCTGGGTTTCGTAGTTGAACTTGTACTTGGCGTGGAACTAGCATCGGGCCCACTGGTAGTAGCACCTAGAAAACCAGGACTTGTTGTTGAAGTGGTGGCTCCACCATGACCGATACTAGAAATTGAAGTGACACTGGTAAAGATGGCACCAGCCAATGTTGTGGTGGAACTACCTGATGAAGACGCTGATACTACGTCGTCAGGTGTAAAAACCTGGAAGAAGTCCAGGCCCAAAAGATGGCCGGTGTTGTCGAGATTGGTCACAGTAAGGGTGTGTTGTCCGTTAGGCAATGTAGGGGATCTATATGCCTCCGAGGTAGATTGACCTGTAGCGTTGTACACCGTTGGACTACCTCCGTCGATGGCGTATGATGAATGCACTCTCCCTTGTAGAACTGCCGTTTGACCACTGTCAACCCGGATACCAATACCTATATAGAAAAGGATTGATATTTATCCGTTTTTGAGGGGTAAACCCGACCTACCTTGAAAAATAAGTGTTGCTTTGTCGTTGAGAGTGGACGAAGTATGTACTGTTCCTTTGTAATGTGCTGAAGAGGCCGAGTCCGCAATCCATTGTCCAGAGTAGGCCACAGCTGGGTCAGCATCATCAATCATGCCAGACATTGGTGAGTGTTCAGAACGTTCAGCGCTTCAGCACTCAGGCCCAAATGCTTGTAGGGGGGCAAACAAAAGCTTCGAATGTGCTGATACACATGATGCTCGTTTCAGATTCTTACCCTTTCGCTGGTGTTGAGATACAAGCAACCATCAAAAGTATTGATAATAGGTGATAATACAAGGGTAACATTAAAACTGACTGCTATAATATTGTTGAAGGACTTTGGGATGAATTGCAATGGCACGACGATGTTAGGAAGGGGGTGGGAAATTCCGATCAGGAAGTGTAAGTTCATCAGCAATGGCGAACCGCACCCATGGATAGTATATCACTGGAATGTAACAAATACGGCTTGGTAATTTAACAATGGGTTTTGGTGCAGCCAGTTCAAACTACCTAGGTAGCCAACACTTATTCAAATACACTACCATGAACTACGATCATGACCCTGCTCAATCGGGCCCCCAGGTTTGCCTCAAGTTATGCCAGCAATATCCGCATTGTGCAATGGGGGGTACAGAACTTGACCAGCCCAGTCCCAGTTGATGCTAGTTTTCTTGCTTCCGAACTCGCCATCATCAACGATGAGAATCGACTTACCAGTGCCCAGGCGAGACAGTAACTATCATATTGACAGACCGATTACAAGAGACCTTGCTGCTCTTTCCGAGAATCTCAAGAAGTATATTGAGGGTCGGATGGAAGTTCTATCCGACGCTCAATAAATAAAATTTGGTTGAATAATCGAACAATGTCTTGGTTGCAGATATTCCATGACGTATGCCTTTGCAGCGTCTTCGGGACTTGAGTAGGCATGCAATATTGATGTGAGGTTTTTGCTCAGCCAACAAATGGTGGACGTCTTCCCCATAATGTCCAGACACCAGTTTGAGAAGGACCAGGCTCGAATCTAGTCACTGGACAGAGGCGGCGAACAGCAAGCGATTGCAGTTTGGAAAATCAAGTCTCTCCGTAAAGGCGAGGCGTCCTTCAGCGGTATAGCACGCAAGGCGTATAAATCCGAGAAGAAATGCTGGAAAAGATGTAGTAGGCAATTGTTGGATTGCTGCTAGCCTAGAAACCTGGACACTGAGAAATGAAACTGAATGAAGGATTAAATGTTACCCATTCAACTCTTTGATACCCTCGGCTAAAGCATATAGCAACTGGACAGCATTTTAGAGCAGAAATTTTACACCGTAGCGGAGTCACCGAATGGCCGTAATTGACGTCTAGGAAACGGCCTGAGATATCGACGAAAGACAACCTGGAGAGTGCACAACGGTAAACCGCGCCTGAGAGAAAACCAGGATCTAGGGTCATTTTATATGACAGTAAAGATTCAAAAAGAGTAACTGGTCGTTTGACAGACGCATATCAAGCATAGGCGTCCGTCCTCAGGCTTGTCCATGTGTAGTCGCAATAGTGCACGACTACTGCCAGCACTCGGTTATCTGCGTGTGTTCTGGATATGCCTTATTAATGTTGGGAAATCGAGGTGGTCGGCAGAAGTCGGTAGAAGTCGGTAGAGCTGGTCGGGCGTGGGCCTTGACGTGATGACGGACCGAACTAAGAGTACATCCCCCTCCCTTCGGCCACATCTCTGAGTCAAATAACTTAGTTCATGATGAGATGCCTTAAGCTTGGAATAAGGTTCCTCTTCTTTTTCCCTTATGCTATACTAGCCACCGCAATTCCACACAATGGGCCCCAGGTACAATTCTGGATGGGCAGCAATACCGATTCTGGAGAGTATTGGAATCTCGCGAAAGGGCCCGAGTTAAACTCTACAAGCAACTTTGTGTTCGAAACCGTGAATTCTCTTCTTCAGCATTGGCCAAATACCCGGTACCGAAATGGTAAGTTCAATTCCGTTGTCGGTTTCTGTTCTTTTCTTTCTAAATCGTTCCCGAAAATTTCAAGGTCATACTTTGGCTCTGGCAACGGTTCCACGAGGAACGTTACTTTATCATGCTGGTACCTCTAGACCCGAGGTACCCAAAGTTCCGGAATGGGCTGCTGTAAATCCAGAGCATTCATATCTACTCTGCCCCTCATCACCGGTCCAGTCGCCACCAGTTCAGAATATGACGTCCAAAGAAACAGGGTGTTGGCTAATCACATTGACCACAACCAGATCCTTGAATTTGCTCTATTTCGATGGAAATAGCGCTGCAAACATGAAGGGAGGCTCTTTGGATTCTCAAGATTTGTTACTCTGGGGTGAGGTCAAGGAAGAGTGGATTTTCAGAGAAAGGGAAAGAATCAATGAGCTTTGCGAGTGGGGAAAGAAATATGGCTTAGATGGATTTGTCAGGTGTGTTATGTTTTTCACCCCCCTTTTTTCTGAAAACCATTGTGCTTATTGCGACGCCCTTCTGTATCTGTAGGATGGAAATGGATTTGTGAGTTGTCTGGTCCTATTGCACGTGTGTGTATAATCTGATGCATTGTAGTGAAGTAATGCTGTGTGACTTCACAGTAGGCGTAAAACCGATTTCGTTCCTTAACCTCGTACCTCCTATTCAAGGCGATCTACCACCCGGTCTTCCTGACTTTCAGACCTCGCCTTATAATTTTAAATTACCAAAATTCGATCCGCCAGAAAGTGTTCGCGCTATTGAAGCAGGCAGTTGGGCAAATCGCTTCCCTGGCGAACTTCGCATCAAGATCGATTACTCGAAGCTTATTTCCTTCTACGACGTAGATTTATTCCCCAGTCTCCAGAAAAGTAGAATTGGAAAAGAGAGATGGGATCATAGGTTGGAAGCAATAAGCAAAGAGGAATTGGAAGTGTTTCTTGGCAGGTTGGACGAACTCCTTGTAAAACAGGACATCGGAAGTGGAATAGACTGGCAAGCGTTATTCAATGTTGTCACGAACCGATACTCAGAAAGGCTGGAAATGTTGAAGCACGTTCTCAATCCCGAACCTATGCCAGCAGATTCTGCACTGGACGAGGAATCCCTCAGAAAAGCTCACAGATATGTGACAATCATGCTCACACCCTACAGGCTCCTCGACGTCGTTCCCCCGAAAGGCGACACGGAAAACGGTGACAAGAATATCTATGACTGGGCCACACCAATATTCAAGTACTGCGCTACCTCCCACACCGAATACCTCTGGCTTGATGAAGTCACCCTCTCGGCGTCCGAGCAGCTGCTTCTAACGGCAATACGGGGTGTGTCCAAGGAGATATGTCGAGTTTTGGTAAATATTTGGGCTGAAGGAGAGAAAATCTGGGCGATAGATGGTAAAAAGGAAGGACAGCTTGGACAACAAGGCAGCCTCGACCACGAGAAGGTAAAAATATTACTCGCAAGTTGGAGCAAGTCAGTATCGGACCTCATGGAGTGGCTTGATTGGAGTGTCTGGGTTCGCTGTCGTCCGGAATGCGGTTACGAAGAAATGTGCTACCTGCCTACTTGGCCGTATTTCTTCCCGGGCATTGAAAATGAGGAGGAATGGAGACGACCACAGCCCAAGTGCATCCGACGTTTGGAACCCTATGACCTGTAAAGTTCAACTTTACCATTGTCTGACGTGTAGGTGGGTATATACTGAAAGGAGCAAATAATGATATATATTTTTTTTCAAATTGGGTATATACCTGGATCATAACAAAAATGGAATTAGACTTTTTTGGTGGGGATACTGCTTGTCAAAATCATTTTGTACCCTACATAACCATCTGCACAGCACTAGATGGTAAACAAGTGGATGTTTCCAAAGGACCAAGGGTACCAGTGAGCATGTGAAAACAGCTCAACAGCATCAACTGTGGTATTTGTTGGCTAGAAAGGCAGTAGTGCTATTACGATAGCAAACAATTGGCAGAAGATTTTGAAATAAGTATTACCTATGGAGAATAGCAACTGCTCCATTCAGAACCTAGTCTCAAGTTAGTAAAATCAACATGGGCAATGAATGAATGTGGGATCGTCAATATGTTAGCATCATCAGGCAGCCTTTCGCTAGGCGGCACAAACATAAGATACCCTTCTCCATGTGGGGAGAGAAGCCAGCCAGTGTGTTCCAGGCCAGGTGTGGACTTGGCTATCTCCTCTCGAATGTAGCGAGATGCT
>QDKV01005358.1_pt1 | contig 69373 bp, 89 predicted proteins | sample 1861101 | NCBI WGS metagenome assembly QDKV01 (sample SAMN04275158, study PRJNA302643) | Fungus metagenome, whole genome shotgun sequencing project. | isolation source: fruitbody | host: Mallocybe terrigena | place: Sweden | collected 2013
GGTTCCGGAGTGTGGTAGGGACTTTGTGGGAAATGGATGATAGAGATGGACCAATCGTTTCAAAGGAATTTTACAAACACATGTTCCGCAAACCAGAAAACAAGGCAGATTTCAGAGATTCAGCAGAGGCACTCAACTTGGCTATCCGTGCACTGAGGAAAAATGGTGTGCCCTTGGAACGCTGGATTCCCTTTGTTCATATTGGTGCTTGATGACCACTTCCTCATTGCAAATTTCTAGTCATTGACATCTGTAAGTGTGCTTCTCCAAGTTGTCTGAGGAAATTTTCCTGATTCTGTTCTTTTCTGTATGTTGCCTATTTAATGTTGAAGATCTCAATGGAGCAGGTCAAACTGTGGATATGATGATTCTCAATTCTTGCTGTTTTCCCTTGGTTCCCCCCTATTTTTCTTGTCTTCTTATCATGGACTCATATATCTGAAGCAGTGTGGCAGAAGTGCACATGTAGTATATGCTATTATTGTTACCAGTTTATCTTGCTAGGTTTTGCCAAAGTTCTATTTCATCTTTGATGTCCTTCTATTCCTTGGTCCTTGATCCAGGCTGTAGTTCTAAATCTCAATGCTTATTATAATTTAGCCCAACGTTCCACATTTTTACGAGTCGTTTGTATTTCTCCATGATCACATTTTTCTCATGCGATATGCACCACTAATATAAAACCTTTCTGACCATGCTGAAAATGTTCAAATAAAACTTAAACAGAAACATCCATTTGACAAAATACTTTGGACAAGGGAGTCACTGAAACCACACACTTACTTCCATTACAACACAGGAAGCTGCAGTGGAAGGCGTTGCCGGAGGCAAGGGTACGGTGACGCTAGTAGAAGTGTGGGGCACCTGGTGTGGTTCAGATGGACTGAGAGTTTGGCACCGACATGCACCTACATGCACGTGCTTTTCGATCTGCCAGCCCGAAACTGCGCAGACAAAATCATTAGTAACAGCCTGCAACGGGGCGAACATCCCATTGCCACTGTTGCGGCAAACACAGACATGAGCTTCACCAAAACCGACGATATCGAGGAACCATCATCTCCAGTGACATCGGTCAAGCCGCCAATCTTGATCACAGCCGAAGTCTTTCAAAACGAGGGTAGCAGGACCGAAGTGTCCGTTGCCATTATTTTTTGAGACAAAAACGCCAGCGTCACTAAAACCAACGATGTCGCATCAGCCAACATTTCGGATGTCAGCCATAAAGCGAATGTGCCTATCGACGCGCCAGCCACTAGCATAACCAAATTCACCGAGGACCTTCTGTGACTTTGTGAAGGTATTGTTACCCTTGTTGAGGGAGATCCAAACGCCGTCTTCACCAAAACCTACAATATCTGCTGTCTTGTCGCCGGTTATGTCAGCGAGAAGTCGAACATGTTTTTCTGTGCGCCATCCCACGTTATTCGAAACCCTTGAAGAAGTTGAGGGTCTGATTATCGACGCCACTAGGTATTATTGCGAACTCATTAAGGCCGAAAACAACGATATACGCAGAACCCGCGCCGCTGGTGGGGCATAGTAAATGCAATGGTTAGAGACCAATTTACGTACATGATCTTCGCTGATCAGATCAAGACCTTGAGCTTCCAAGTTTTTATACCAGAGAAAGTTTCACATAACGAGTCATTTCACCCATTTGTGTTTGGACACGAAGCAAAGATTTGGGTTAGAGTTCAGGCGAATCTTATGCTTTGGTTCTGAAGAGAGGCTTGCCGTGTGAAAACCCTCGCTTTTTGGCAGGAGAACTTTCAAAGGAATCGCCCGTGTATAGGCGGAGAGGAGAAACAGAAATGAGGAGTCGAAGAGAGGAAGAGATTGCCTTTTTGGGCTTGGGTGTATCTCGATCCGTCTCGGCCGACGGGAATCTTTCAATTCGACTGCATTCTAGGAAATGAGCTTTGAAGATATTGCAAAGGCAGCAAAGTCAGCCTTTGAAGAATCGCAGCTCGTTCCTCCCTCGGAACGCATCAACGCTCTGAGAGCAATCCGACTACAACTGGAGAAAGACAAAACAGAGATCCTCGCTGCTAATGTTAAAGACCTCAAGGTGTGTCTCCTGTTTTCACGCTCGCTACACATGAATTCAAGTTTGTAGGCTGCCCAAGCAGAAGTAGATGCCGGACGGATGTCAGAGTCTCTACTCAAGCGACTAGATCTAGGTCGAGGAGACAAATGGGAATCAATGCTACAGGGAATCGATAACGTTGCTTTATTGCCTGATCCGATTGGTGTCGTGAATTATGCGTCTGAACTTGACGACGGTCTTGAACTCTTTCGCGTTTCGTGTCCCATCGGAGTGTTGCTTGTCATTTTTGAGGCGAGACCAGAGGTTGTGGTGAATATAGCCGTTCTCGCTATTAAATCTAGTACGTATCTTTTGGTCACCTATATAACTCACTTATTTAACCACTCCGCTCCACTTCCAAGGTAACGCTGCAATTTTAAAAGGAGGGAAAGAGTCCAATCGCACAACGGCCCTTCTCTCCAACGCGATCTCAGCTGGACTATCGGAGACTGCGATACCTGGAAAATTTATCCAAACGATCCAGACGCGTGCTGAAGTGGCATCGCTTTTGCAGTTGGATCAGTATATCGATCTTGTCATTCCAAGAGGGAGCAACTCTCTCGTGAGGAGTATACAGAATAGCACAAGGATTCCTGTTTTGGGACATGCGGATGGTCTCTGCTCTGTATATTTGGACAAATCTGCAGACGAAGAAAAGGCTGTCAGAATCGTTGTGGATTCGAAGGTATTGTGCTCGAGAGTTATTTGCTTTAGACAATCTAACTACTTTTTGGAAGACCGATTACCCCTCTGCATGCAATGCAGCAGAGCATTTGATCGTTCATGAATCCCTGCTTCACACAATCTGGCCCACCGTAGCGAAAGCTCTTCTTGCTGCCGATGTCAAATTACTTTGTGATCCACCAACGCTGAAAATATTATCGTCACAGTCTTCTCAATCCCCCAATTTTCAAACGCATGTCCATCCCTCGTCTCCAGATGATTATACAACTGAGCACCTGTCACTCACCCTTTCTGTTGTGACCGTCCCATCTCTCCAAGCCGCCATCCAGTTTATCAACTCGCACTCATCTCATCACACCGATTCCATCGTCACAGAATCTGAGGAAGCCGGTTTTGTTTTCTGTCGGGCTGTGGACTCAGCAGGTACCTACGTGAACGCGAGCACGCGATTTTCGGATGGTTATCGTTATGGTTTTGGCACAGAAGTTGGTATAAGCACGAGCAGAATTCATGCCAGAGGACCGGTTGGATTGGAGGGCTTGGTCATTTACAAGTATGTGATGAGGAGTAAGGGCCATAAAGGACATATAGTTGGGGAGTTCGGTGCTGGTAAGAAGGAATACAAGCACGAAAGAGTTGATGATAAGAGAAAGGTAGCGTTTCTCTCAGAACTCTATCCACCATAGCGGGCGAAGTTACTGTAGTTTGGATATGCAAATTTTTTATCTGCTATTCTGAGCTCACTCTTCAAATCTTTAATGTACTCGCGATCACTAGAGAACTGCTGTATAAACAGTTGTGCATCCCGAACAGGACGCTATATCCCCTTATGGGTACACTTGTATGGCGTCGTCGGGTTTCGAGATTGCATCAGTGTGTCGCATCAGTGTAACAGGCAGGGTTACGGCTACCCCCAGATCAGATGTATAAAAGACTTAACATAAGTGCGTACACTTCTTGCTTTTTGGTAGGATGCCAGCACCCAGCACAATCGGCTTTGATCGGACATCGTCCGTGGTGAATTCGAATGAGACGCTAACAAACTCGTTCACAGATGCTGAATCGTTAGACGGTCGATTGCTTTTCGCAATCCCGAAGAAAGGTATGTGCAGTGACACAGTCTTGCCCAAATAAACAACATTTCTTTTGATTCGATTAGGAAGACTACATGAGAAATGCCTGTCGCTTCTGACAGGTTCGTTTTCTTCTTCTTATCAAACTGGATGGGAGAACTAAAATTGGTCGTTTTTTGATAAAAATAAATCCCAGGAGCCGATATCCAGTTTAGAAGACACAACCGTCTCGATGTCTGTGTCTCTCTGAACCACCCGCTCGCTCTGTAGGTGCGCTCCTTCAAACCGGACTGACGTCAATTTTAACCCACCCTTCAGTGTTTTCCTCCCAGCGTCCGATATCCCGTCGTTTGTAGGAAAGGGGGACGTTGATCTCGGCATAACAGGGCACGATGTTATCCTCGAAGCGAAGATGGAACCTCACGTCACCGAGGTTCTCCGCCTCGGCTTTGGCAAGTGCGCCCTCAGAGTTCAGGTCCCCGAGCACGGCCACATCCAGCGTATAGAGGACCTTGCAGGCAAGAGGGTTGTTACAAGTTTTGAGAACCTCGCAGGGGACTTTTTCGAGAAAGTGGACAGCAGATTGGGTCTACAAGGCGACGAGAGAACGAAGATCGAGTATGTAGGAGGTAGCGTAGAAGCGGCTTGTGCGCTTGGCTTGGCCGATGGAATTGTTGATCTCGTCGGTAAGTTTTTAGCCGTTTTTAAAAACAGGAGGAGGGAGAATTAAAACTTTGTTTAGAATCAGGAGAAACAATGCGTGCGGCAGGGTTGCACGCTATCGACATCGTCCTCGAAAGCGAAGCCGTCCTCATCCGGTCAACGACCGCGAAAAACACAACCTACGCTCCGCTCATTGACCTCGTCACGAAGCGCATCGCAGGTGTCATCGCAGCAGACAAATATGTGGTCTTGCAGTACAACATCCTCCGCGCCAATCTGGCTGATGCCAAGAGAGTGACGCCTGGCAGGAGAGCGCCTACCATCAGCCCGCTTGAAGATGAAAATTGGGTTGCAGTAAGCGCGATGGTGGAGAAGAAGAGATCGGCGAGTGTGATGGATGAGTTGGGCTCCATCGGCGCAGAGGACATTCTCGTGTTTAATTTGGATAATTGCCGGGTTTGATCGCCCAAAGTCAGGACTTATGATCTTAAATAACCATTCCTTTCTCAAATTCTTTATTCTGTAATCTAAAAAATCCAATTGAGTAACAATTATTTAAGATAGAAAGCACTACATTAATTCATACAAGTAAAGGAATGACTGCCTTTCTTTGCCTTGGATAAGAATCACCGAACCTGTTTCGATACCACTGATGGCCTCTATATGCCCGGGGAAGCATGAGGCTAATCTCATTAATGAGAAATATCCAGGGTGGAGTGAGGCCGGGAGCCCATTGATCAGGAGCTACAGTCAATATGTTCACATATGTTTGTGGGTCGAGGAGAGTTGACAAGCCAGGCATGTTGGGTACAGGTGACGCAGCGATCGCAAAGCCTAGCCACTCAATCCACTCACAAAAATAGTTTGGATAGGATATAAAAGAGTACAAGCCTCCGTTCGGAATGGCATAGTGCTCCCCACCGTTGGCTTTCCCTTTCCCCTTGGAGATTGCCTTTCTCCGAATGTTGAGCAAGATCTCATCGTGAAAAATGTTGCCTGCGGCTCCAGCTGCCCATAGTGCAAGGCCGAGGTAAAAACTAGGGCTTGGTTTTGCGAGAGAAATGCAGGCTGCGGGGGAAGAGAGGTATGATCCCATGAGAAACCCATTTACGACGTTGAATGCGATGGCTGCGAGTGGGACGATGATGTGTGATTTTGAACGGGAAGGAGTGCGGAGAGGTGACAAAATGGCGCGGTTGACGTAGTGCGCCAGGAAGCATAGAGCGAGGATCGTGTTAGGCGTACTCAGCGAAAGTGGGTTCGAGGATTCGCGGGAGAGAGGCGAGGTAAGGTAAGCGAAGGTGAACAATATGGGCGAAGGGAGTTCCATGACAACCCAGGAGTACCTTCCATCGACAAGAAATATGTCGGATTGGTTTTTGAGGGTAAACCGACCAAAAGGGGCGTTTATGAAAAGTAATAGGAGTGATACGAAGGAGGAAAGGACGGTAAACAATTTGCGACCTGCTGAACGTGAAAAAATGAGATTTTCTGCAGGAGGAGCTAAAGAATGGACAACGACATACCATTATATAGAAGCAGGGCATTTTCTGGGGCCATATTCGACAGAAACCGCGAAACCTGGTGAAAGTTGTGAATAACAGTCGCGATGGTTTGACATTCTTATATACGGTCCGAGTTTGAATCGTATATTCGTAATATGTCTATTAAACATAAAAGTAACAGGTGCTCTGGTTGATTCGGCGGTGTCACTTCAATGTAGGTCGAGTTTAGGTTGTACATATACAGTGACCTCGGTAAAGCAAGACAACTCGGTAAAACAAAATATCTATTCTGAGCTAAAACGACATTAAAAAAAAAAAAAAAAACCAGGAATTTAGATATCCGCAGATGGTGTGTCCAATTTCGCTTTCTTATCCGAGTTCGAAGGTCCTGCATCACCTTCGGCTTTCCGTTTAGCAGATGTCAAAGTTTCTGATGCTTTCTTTTTTCTCTTGATTGTCGAAGTCAAGTCGTTTATAACGGGAGCAGACGTTGACGTCGTTATTGATGAGTCGGTGTTCAGTTCTTTATCCAGGGCTTGTGCTGCCATGGCTGGTGCGCTTAGGCCAAGTGCTTCATTCGGTGTCGTTTTTAGCTCTTCCACCTGTAAAATCGGTACTTCAGAGCAGTTCGGGAATGAAAGATAGTCAAAATTCCTACTTTGAGCGCCAAGTCTTCTCGCAGGCCTTCCATCTCCTTTATTTCATTCTCAATCTGTGATTTTGACATGTTCTGGACTGCGTCGTCGCGTGCGAGTCGAACTTTCGTTGATTTACCCTTTCCTTTTGAGTCTTTGGCCGGTTCAGGGAGAGGGGGTAGCTTTCCCGCGAGTCCTTCTCGAAGTTCGGCCAGCCTTGCTTCAACACTGGCGAGTGCCTTACCCGCGTGATCGATTGCATCTGACAAACGACCTGAGGTGAGGTCAAGTACGATACTTAGTTTGTAGTGAGCTTCAGCGATATGACGAGAGGACGTTGGGAGAAGGTCGAGTTTGAGCTTGAGACCGGTTTCGTAATCCGAAATGGCTTGGTCAAATTTCTCTGTATGCAGTTTTATGATCCACGAATGCAACAATCAATGAATTCAGCAAGCACGTAGAACATACCTGTTTCTAGTGACACATCTCCTAGTGCCACATACGTATCCGCTAGTTTCAGTTTGATTTCCTCGTCGTCGTCTTCTGCTGCCTGCTTGTCGTAGATAGCTCGAGCAAGATCCAGCACTTCCCAGGCGGCATTGAAATCATCTTCTGGTTCACCGTCCTCCTCTTCTCCATGCCCTTCTTCCTCTTCCTCTTCTCCTTCAGCGGTTTGACCAAACATGTCCACAGGTCGGTCTTCACCCTCTTCCACATCTTCCGCATCGCCGGTGAAAGAAAGAATCGGTTCATTGCGATCAGAAGATGAAGCAGCAGCTATGACAATGATGCGTTGTCAGACCAGCATGCAATAATAACATACGCTGCGTTCAAAATGAAAAAGAAAGAAGACAATACCTCGCGTCGAATCTTGTACGACTTCCTCCGTTTGTTCCTTTCCAAAAACCGAATTCTGCGAAATCGCATTTTCAAGAAGTGCCCTTCCATATGCGAAATACAAATCGGCTGTCTCTGGGGAGTTTTCTCCCAGATCCTTTGTGCTGCGTTCACGGGACACAAAACGCGTCAGAAACAGCGACCGCGAAAAGTATAAGAGATGAACGCGACTTACACGAGTTCGAGGGCAGTGGCATAATGTTCTATGGCTTCTTCATAATTTTTGAGAGCGAATGCGCGTTTGGCTTTCTCGATCGCACTCTCGGCCGTGGCAGGAGGTGCAATGTCAGGTTTGTTGGACTCTTTTGGGTCTTTGGGTTGTCTGACGAAGAAGCGGTTTGTGTATTGAGCATAGTCAAGTTATCTGAGAAACTCACAATGACATTGTGGAAGCGCCTGCAACGGCTGTGGCGATAACTTTCCACTGCCACCGTGGCGGTGCCGAAGGGGAGGCTCGGCATGACTTGGAAGACCAAAGCAGGGGATAAATAAATGCTCATGGGTATTACGGCAGAGGAGATATACAACTTAAATAGCAAAAACAGTAAAGAGGCTACAAAATGTCCCGATCATTCCAGGCAAATGTGTGAAGTCCTACGAACCTGTTGAGGTCCATTTAAAGAGACTCCAAATGAAAAGAGAGCAACAGTAAAGTCATATCAAAGGAGTCGTTCCATTAGGCTGCTGGTGGTTCTGCGTTCCCAACTGACTTGTACCCAATCTCGTCGAACCCAAACCATCAAACGGTTGCATACCACCGAACCCGACTGGTAATGGAGGCATAGGTGGCACGTTGCTACCCCCAAAATGAAGATTCCCGGCCATCGACGCCCTGAATGGATTGGCGGTACCTCCACCCGTCATCTGAGGTCGTAAACCAACGCCTAGGGTAGACCCGAAAGAACTCGTCCCGAATCCACCCATAGTTCCAGTGGGTTGAATGCTAAGAAATGACATATTGGTTGGAGGTGTGTTTGCCAGACTCGAGACTGTGGAAGTCGAAGCTGTAATTGATGACGGGGTGCTTGCTGCAGGAATTGATGTATTGGAAAAAAGCGGAGTTCCTGTCACCGCAGGTGTGGTAGGTCCAGATCCGGCTATTGGAGGCAACGATTCGAATAACGAAGCTCCAAATGAGGAAGTGGGTTTGAAGGGTTTCAACCCAGTCATTCCAGTCGCATGTGATTTAACTGGAGGTACAGATAAATTGGCGTTTGCCATGGACGGAGTGTTGGTTGGTTGGACTGAAGGAAAAGCTGGATTACTCCCAATGGTGGTGTTTTGGAAAGATAACGGTGGAGATGTATATTCAGCACTTGTGGTCGAAGCAACCAATGTCCTCGTTCCGTTCGCATTTAGGGAGGTGAGAGGAGTAGAGGTAGTCGCCGGACTTGTTGGCTTGCTATTCATAAAGGCAAAGGATGAAGCCACGCTGGAAATGTCCACAGCACCAGGATTCAATGAACTATTACCGAAATTAAACCCGTTTACACCGGTAGGCTGCGACTGTACTTGCGGCGAGTTGTCTTGTTGTGGTTGTTGCTGTTCCGTTTTATTTTGATTATATAACCCTGTCGACAATTCGAAGAGCGTTGGAGGTTTAGGAACAGGCGGCGGGGCAATCGGTCCAAAGGGATTCTTGGTCCCCGTTTGGTGAGCCTTCACAGGCTGTGGGGAAATGGAAGTGGCTCCTGTCGAGGATGTAAGGGGGGTGGAAGCAGGTCGTGGAGGTGTATTGTTAAATGAGGAAATGGGCCCAAATGAAGGTTTAGGTGCAGGAAGTGGTGTTGCCGATTGAGGAAATAACGACGACCCATTTGACGCTTGACCAAAGTTCATCATACTTTGGCTTTGTGGCAAAGACGGTGCTGAGGCTTCTACACCAAACAGTTGCATACCAGTAGTCTGAGGAATCAGCATACTTTGCCGGAATGGGTTCACACCGGTCATTTGTGGTTGAAGGAATGGTTGAGGCATTGCCCCCGCCGGGTATGGATGTTGAAGTACTTGTGGCATGCCAGTTGTTTGTTGTGGTAGGAAAGTCAAGAACGAAAGATGGCCCGTTGGTTGGGAGCCTTGTGGCATCAGGAAGTTGCTGAAGGGATTAGGTTGTGCTGGTACCGCGGTAGCCTGAGGTACAAGGAATGCAGATTGTTGTGCAATAAGGAGGGCCTGCTGCTGTTGGGTGGATGATTGGCCAGCAAGCATATGTAAAAAGGGATTCGCGGCTGCTTGTTGCTGGAAATAAGCCACGTTGGGACTGTCGCACAGCAAAAATTAGTCAGGGTGATATCGTTACTAAAAGCAGACAGTTACCTATTCGTTTGAGGGTTGAACATCGTTGGCTGCTCTGCTTCGATAGCAGCAAAGAAGTCTTGCATTTCAGTGCTCTTCGCTTCCTTAGAATTCTTTGAAGGAGGATCTAAGCCAATTTCAGGAAGACCAGGATATGAGTCCAGCGGCGTGGTTACTTTTGTCCCTTCGCCATTCGAGGTCGCTATGCCAGAGTTCAGGGGAAATGTTCGACTAAGAGATGCTGCGAATATTCTTACAAGTTGATTTTTTTGCTCCAGTGGAAGTGGTACCACCCTCTGCAGCTGATTTATTCAGCCTGTACTCGAGTCTATTTTGTTCGAAATTAGGATCGTCGAGGTATTCCTGCAAAGCGCCAGCAAGCGAAACAGGAGCCTAAAACACAAGTAAATAACAGAAACAACCGAATAAAAAGGATACGAACATGCTTCAGATTAGGAATTGGGACATTCAGTAGGTTTTGTAACTTCCTCGCGACACCAAGAAATTCGACAACGCTTTCTGCTTGCTTGCAAAAGTGCCGGTATAACTTGAGTGCGCCTTTTGCATCGATATGCGACATCTCAAAATAGTGCTCTAAATGGGATGAGAGGCGAATAAATGTAGACAAAGACACTCGTACCAAGGACATTAATGACGCCTTCATTACCAGCCTGGAATAGAATCAATAAATCCTTCACCAACATTTGTAAAGCGGTGATTGTCAATTCATTTTCGAGGTCCTCAAGGTAGAACTTCGAAGGATTGTAAGTCAATAATAAAACGGCAAAAAGTAATTTACCCTGCACTCGACCAAAGCGTCAATCATTCTGTGGACGACTTTCGTTTCCCTTAGCAAACCCTTCTCAACCGTCATTGACCGTAATTTCCTCCCCATTACAGTCTTACTCCTGGACAGCGCGGAGGGCTCCGTCTTTCGATTTTTCCGGCCACGACGAGATTCTTCCTGAGCCTCCATCGATAGTGAATTTCGCATATCACGATTGGACTCAGATTGTACTTTGATCGCATCGTGTTTTATGTCCTTATAGGCAACTATCCGTGATTCAAGATATAGAGCGTAGCTCTGGAGGTTCTGAGGAGCAGCATACCCTGAGGAAGTGCACGGCAATTAGACAAATGGAAATTGAACGGTAATATCATTCCGCGCACCCTCCCAGTTGGCAGAAGATACATTTTGTAGTCGCAAAATATTAGAGGAAGAAAGGTAAGCGAGAACGTTGTCCGTCGAGCCGTTTCTGATCATCGTATGTAGCACAATCAAAGCTTTGAATACGACCTGTAAATAACGAGACACATGAGATGAAAAAAAATAGAAATGAGTTGGAACGACATACGATGGCATTAGGCTCTCGAATGCGAGATACCAATGCCTTGCAAACATCATGGACAGCTCCGTCATCAGACCAAGTTGCAGCTATGATGGGGTCAAGGTACTGAACAGAACCATCAGCAACGAATACGAAATACAGAGAAGGAGCGCGTACCTTGTCTTTCGGTGCTGCAGCCTTTGGTTTGCAGGCCAACTTGACCACCTTGTCGAAACTGGACATCTTCGCTGGTGTCTGGAACAGCGCGCTCCGACACTAACGAAAGGAGGCTATTTGAAACTCAGCAGAAGTCGATCATGTGGCGGCTGCAAACTTCTAAGTACTCTTTGACAAAATGCTGCAGAGTTCAACCCGCAAAGCGTTCCAGGTGCAGAAGAAATGTCTGAATCTCAGGCTAAGATACATGGGACGTACATAATTTTGAAGCTTCAGAATATCGTGTGAAATTTACGGCATCTAATGTGTTATTTCGGGTAGTCTTCAAAGTTCTCTGGCACTTCCCTTCAAATTGCAATTTTGTACGCACTTTAGGCGGATTAGACGGTGACCGGTTTTCATATAGTGTATCCTCACAGACGGACCAAGTCGGTTAGCTCGGTCTACGAGCGGATCAGCTTTCCAAGTAATCACGAGACTTCTATGTACAATTCGAATCGTGAGCGGTAAGTCGTTGGTGAATGAGTTCATTGTCTAACATCTTTTACGCTGGTTTGCTGTTGCAAACCAGAGTTCCCCTAGATACCACTTCTTTTTCTCAGTAGCTCCCTCTTTCTGACATGAGAAAGATGTTCTACACCAAACCAGTTCTCCGAAATGTGGTCTATGCCGTCGCAATCTGCCTTACGCTCTACATTCTCTTCTTTACAACCGCATCGAGGGAAACATTCTCCCATATCCCCGAATATCTCAAGCCTAGACCTAACCAACAAACTAAAAATTGGCCTGAGAAATCAGAAAGAGTGAAAGCTGCTTTCTTGCATGCCTATCATAGCTATGAACGGTATGCAGCTCCATATGATGAACTCAGACCGAAGACACGCGTGGGGAGTAATCAGTGCGTTTAAATATTTTCATTGATGCTCTGAAGGGAGAACTAAACTTTAGCAAGTTATAATGGCTGGGGCGCTACAGCATTTGACGCGTTGGACACAATGTTACTGATGGGTCTCAAAGATGAATATCAGCGTGCACTTCGTATTGTAGAAAGGGCAAATTTCAATCGGACGACGGTAACTTCCAGACCCTTGTCCTATGCCTCCCTATTTGTCTAATGCATTCTATTACATAGAAAGAACGAATTCCATATTTTGAAACTGTTATTCGGTATCTTGGCGGTTTGCTTTCAGCCTATGCTATTTCACCGGATCCATTACTTCTTAGTCGCGCAGAAGAGCTCGCTGCAAATCTAGATCCCGTATTCAACACCACAAGTGGGTTGGCACGTTTTAGTGTCGATCCTATCACGTCAGTCATTTCCTTTTGTGCGAGATGGTGAAGCTGAATGTGGTTCATGACAGGGGCAGACCCCATGGCTCAGATTCCGGAATCCTAGCAGAATTCGCGTCTCTGCAACTGGAATACACGTATCTGGCAAAACTCACTGGAAACCCAAGTTACCTCAACCGGGTAAGTTTCAACATCCCCTATTGTAACAAGAACTGAAACCATTTTTCAAGTCGGAAAACATCATGAACATTTTCGAGAATGCCAATTTAACTTACACGGGGGGAATGCTACCTATCAGATGGGATTTGAATACTGGCCAACCCTCAGATAGTTTGTCCAACTCGTCTGTTTCTATTGTATCACTTACTCATCTGAGTTGATATTTAGCTCGTCTTTCAGTTGGTGCTCAGGCAGACAGCACTCACGAATATCTTTTGAAACTTTTTCTCCTGACAGGAAAAACCGATAAAAGAAGTCTCACATTGTGTGCGTTTAAACCAAGCATTTTATCATTTTTGACTTGTGCTGATTCGATCCAACTCTCAAGATCTTCGTGCAACTACCCAAATAATCACACAACTGCTGTATCTATCACCTAAACGCAATCTCCTTTATGTAACAGACACATCCTCAGCAATTTACAATTACAATGGATCACCTTCACACGTCTTTGAACACCTTTCTTGTTTCCTACCTGGCTTGCTGGCACTAGGCGCCCATACACTACCACTTGACAATCTCGACAGCCTCGGCATCAAGCTAGAGCATCTGGGGAACACAACTATGTATGGGAACGGAGGCAAGGCGTACCGCCGTCTCAGCAGGTATAATCTCAAGGAACTACACATGTGGGCAGCTGAGGGGATTGCCCAGACTTGTTATCTTACATATGCAGACTCGGCGACTGGATTGGGACCCGACGAAATTATGATAATGGACGGCAGTCATAGAAAGACAAATCAAGAGGAAAATGGAATGGATACAGTTCGAAGAAGACGGGTTGATCCGGATAGTTATCTATGGATCGATGTGCTTGATAGGTGGAAGTGGGGTGGTGCCAAAGGTGTGGTGCCAGGACTTGAGGCCAAGGAGCCTGTTGTGTACACGGAAGCGCAACGATTAAATAGGAAAGGTAGAGGACGGGACTACATATTTCGGAAAACGGAATATCTTCTTCGGCCAGAGGTGAATAACTTTTTTCAATTATTTCATCATCGCTTATGAAACCTATATCTCACAGACGGTGGAGTCATTATACATCCTCTGGAAGACGACGGGGGATACGAAGTGGCGAGAATGGGGATGGGAAATCTTCGAGGCGATTGAGAGGGTAACGAAGACTAGAACCGGATATGCTTTTGTGCGGCATGTGGACGAGATGCCCCCGCCTCTCGGAGACGCAATGCCTAGGTGAGCCGACTTCCTGCTTGACCCTTTCCTCCGACACAACTCGACTGATAACTTTATTTCTAGCTTTTTCTTAGCAGAAACGTAAGTCGCGAAAAGCGAAAACCTCCGCCATGTGCTTTCACTGACTGTCCTGTTTCGCAGGCTCAAGTATCTGTACCTTATGTTCCTTGAGAACGACCCAATATCTTTAGACGAATGGGTGTTTAATACAGAAGCGCACCCATTCCCTGTATTTCAATGGACAGCAGAGGAGAGAAGCAAATTTTCGTTACGGTGAAATATACTTTTTGTGCTTAATTGTTTCGCATATCATGACCCACAATATTGAATGGAAGATTTCTTTGTTCAGTTGGATGATAGGAATGGACACTCAGTCACTCGATCAGAATCCGTGTTTCCTCACCCTTGATCTGGGGTAATAAGTTATAATCGGCTTATCTGACAAAATTTATCTTCACAATCTTATAATCCAGTCTATTGTCTTGTACACTGAAGTGATGCCTCTTGAGATTGGTGAATTTGTTGGCTCTCTTGACTGCGGCACTACGTGGGTTTTCTTCTCCCGTTGCCTACTAGTAGTTGATCCCCTGTTTCCGTTCAGTTCAGTGCGCTTCATAATATTTAACAAGTATGCGGACATAATCGCTCAGCATCAACTTGAATTTCCTCAGTATTATCCTCATCCTGGGTGCGCTAATTATGTTTCCTTCGCGTTCTTGGACACCTTTCTCAACATTGGACCTTAGATGGCATGAACACGATGCACTAGAAATACAACACTTCGTAGACAGATGCATTGAGGAAGCAGTCAAATTCCTCGAAGCCGCTGGATGGGCCAAAGAGAGCATTAGAATCATCGGTGCGCTTGCGACATGGCTCCCCGCACCACTGACGCATCCCTGTTCTGACGTTTATTTATTTTAAGGAATAACTAACCAGCGTGAAACCACGGTCGTATGGAGCCGAAAGACGGGGAAACCAATCTGCAAAGCAATCGTTTGGGATGACTCGCGGACAAAGAGGACAGTAGCCGATTTTGAGCATAAGCTGGACAACGAAGGCATCGAAACAGAGCCTGGAGTTTTTACAAAAGGAAAAGAACGTCTTCGAGATCTGTAGGTTTGTTAATCATTTTAATATAATTGCGCAAACTAATGTCCATTCATGTTTTGTGACGAAAAAGCACAGGACTCCCTCTGTCGACGTATTTCTCTGCGATAAAACTACGCTGGATGTTAGATAATATACCCGAGGTGCAGCGAGCACATGAAACTGATGACCTTCTCTTTGGTACCGTCGAATCATGGGTGGCATACGTACGTTCAACATTCCCCAATGTTTTGACATCCGTCTCATCTAATCCTCGATCACTCAGAATCTCCTGGGAGGTGTAGAGAAAAGCATTCACATCGCCGAAGTCACCAATGCATCCAGAACACTTCTTCTCAACACGACCACCCTCAAGTGGGAGCCCTGCCTTTTAAGATTCTTTGGATTACGCGAGAGTATTTTGCCAAGACTTGTCTCGACGTCCGAAGTTTATGGAAGCATTGCTTCGGGTCCTTTGGCTGGAATACCAATAGGCGGCTTAGTAGGCGACCAGCAGGCTGCTCTCATTGGAAACAAGTGTCTAACGCAAGGTGAAGCAAAGTGCACATTTGGCACAGGTGCTTTCTTGCTGTTCTGCACCGGAAATGAAATTGTAAGGAGTAACCACGGTCTCATCAGCACTGTATGTATGACGTTTTCAAATGGTCTCATCCCCGTACTTACTTTTCTTAGGTCGCATATCAAGCCGGACCAAGTGCAAGACCCGTCTATGCCCTTGAAGGCAGCAGTAAGAACTCAAATTAGTCTGACTTCTTCTGAAATTGACGTTCGTTCTACAGTCGCCGTGGCAGGAAGCGCCATAAAATGGCTTCGGGATTCCATGTTATTAATAAAAAGTGCTGCAGAAATCAACACCCTTGCTGCAAAAGAATCCGACACAGGAGGTGTCTACTTCGTGACCGCCTTTTCTGGTCTCTTTGCACCATACTGGGACCCAGGCGCTGGAGGACTCATTATTGGCATCTCTCAATACACAACCCCGGCTCACATCGCTCGTGCGACTCTAGAAGCAAATGCATTTCAAACGAAGGCGATTATCGAGAGTATGAAGCTTGATTCAGGCAAAGATTTGAAGGACCTGAAGGTGGATGGGGGTATGACAAACGGAGATCTGGCCATGACCATTCTGGCTGATATTAGTGGTTTCAATGTTGTGAGACCCGAAATGAGAGAGTCCGTCCTTCTTTCTGAAACTTCATTGAACTTGCAGTCTCAAGTTGTGTCAGGTCAACTGCACTGGGTTCTGCCATTTGTGCTGGGGCAGCGATCAATCTGTTTGGCTGGGATCTTACTAAGCCAGAAACGCTGAAGGAAGTCAACACAAAGGGTCATACTGTTTTCTATCCCAGTATTGATGACTCTACGAGAGAAAAGAAATGGGAAGGATGGCAAAAAGCCGTGGAACGCTCCAAAGGCTGGGAAGGAGATGCATAATGGGAATTTTGCTCGTCCCATTGCTGATTCAAAAACATGCTACACACGTTCTCCCGAGACGATGTTATCGACCAAACTTCTTGAGAGGATCAGACTTCTTTCCTCTATGCCCAATTTTCCCTCCACGACCTCTACCACGTCCGCGTCCACTGCTCCTTGTAGTTTCTTTCCTAAAAGGCACGAAGGTTTTAGGGCGGTCCTCGATTGACTCTATCTGTGAACCCGAAACAGGCGCTATCCGCGGTAGCAGGTATTTCGGGACATGTTTCATATGCGGTTGTACGCGCGTTGGATGCAGGGGTCTGTCGTGTCGTAGGTACTCCAAATCCAAAGGGTTGTCCTCGAAATGAGCCTGGACAATGAAATGATTAGAATGCAACAAACCCATAGAACCATCGAGCTTATTCCTAACCTTTAGTTTGTCTGAATTTAGAATTTCTGCCTTCAGTTCCTTTACCCTCGCCTCCCTGATCGCCGACCTCGTCACGCTCCTCAACGCATCTTCCATCCTATACCTGAATGCTTCAACCTGTTTCGTATCAAACTGATATTCTCTTATTTTACTTCCCCTCGCTGCTTGCTCCTTCTCGATCTTGGCAAACACTACTTCATCTTTCTCTGCGCTAGGTAGGCATCCAACAACTTTGTTCTTCCCCCACGTTTCATTCGGTACAACGAAGGACAACGCCATTCCTGTCCTTCCTGCCCGTGCTGTCCGACCAACACGGTGTGTATAGGAACGTGAAGACGTTGGAAGATCGAAGTTGAGCACGCATGCGACATCCACAAAATCCACGCCTCGTGTTACACCATACTCCTTATCACTGACTTTCCCTTCCTTCTTTCTCTTCTTACGCGATTCTCTCATTGGAGGTGGAGTTATTTTCCGCTTGCGCGACTTCGCCTTAGATGAGCTTGGCTCAGGAACGGGATTGGATTCGCGCTGCGTAGGAATAACTAGGCAATGAATAATTCAGACATCATGATACGCTACGTTTGCTGGCGACTCACGGTCTTCATTATTGTCTTCCTCCTCCTCCTCCTCCACATCATTTTCAATTAGACCACTCTCATCTGTGGCAATAATATAGTCATAAACGCCTTTGTTAAACTCTTGGACAACATGGTATCTAGATCCATAATTATATTAGGACTAAAAAATCGCCAACGTGATATTCACAACACTTACCTTGAATTTAGCGGCAGTTCAGAATTCAGAACACAGCTCTTGATCGAGAACTGTTCAAGGAAAAGTTTGACGCGGTAACTGCGATCGACATCATTCACAAAGATGATGCATTTCCCTCGGATGAGCTTTAATTTCAGAACGACATATATGAGAAGGAATTTGTCGACTTCAGAGCACCTTGGTAATAAATTACATAAATCGATGTCATAAGTACAGCAAAGAAATTGAACAAACTTGACAGAGTATTGACTCAAGGTTGCGGCCTCATCCTCACCCTCCTCAAGCTTCAGGATAACCTAGTGTCAAAGAAAATAAGGTCTCTGAGAAGAAGAGAGAGATAACAACTCTACTAACAGGATTTCGCAGAGCAAGCCCTTTCAGCATCGCGACATCTTCAGTCATAGTGGCACTCATCAAGAAGGATTGGTAGACTTTCGGGAGGTAAGCTCCATTGAATATTTGCCGAACGTCCTCATCATGCCCGTATGAAAGTATCAGATCCGCTTCGTCGATGACAAGGGTTTCCAGTGATGTCAACGATAATGCCTTTGACTGGAGTAATGCCAAAGACCGCGAAGGAGTCGAAATTACAATGTCAGGTTTATCAGCTAACAGTGTCCTATCAAAAAGCAAACAAATGAGTTATGAGGGTTAACCAAAAATACTGTAACAACCTTTCGAGATGTGAAGCAGTCCCAGAGGCAACATTCGAGATAATAACGTCTTTATCACAGTACACAAGCAAGCTTCTCAGTTGGCCAAAAACTTGTTCTGATAGTTCTCTTGTTGGCACAAGTATTAGTGATCTCGTTGCTTGATAACTCGTATGTTCAGCGTTAATTGCCTTCGCAAAAAATTGAGTACTATATAGGACTAATGGGATAGCAGAACGCACCCACACTTTTAGCGCTAAGAATCTTCTGTACAATGGGGACACAATATGCAGCTGTCTTTCCGCTGCCTGTTCGCGCACGAGCGAGTATGTCCCGACTTTCGAGTCCCAATGGAATTGCTTTAGCTTGAACGAGAGTCGGTCGTGCAAAGCCCATGTCTGCCAACGCCCGCAGTATACGAGCATCTATAATATGTGAAAATGATGCAAAAGTCGCCTTCGTATCCACTAGGTGTGGGTCGGCCATTTTGAAGAGAAATTGAAGTTTGTTATCAAAGAGTTACAGAGCGGCCCGAGTTCTAAAATTTAGGTTACATAAGCGTCTATAAATACATGGTCTCCCAAAGCTTGTACAGAAACGATAGCTTACAACACAATACATCACTGAATGGTACAATAAAATCTTCTTTCAAATAGCCTGCATTTGGAGTTTGCATAATGGTCAGTGACAGTCAGACCTACGTCTCCCCCGAAAGTAGTATCCACGATCAAACCCCCGCATTTATAGCAAAAATGGCTAAAATAACTTATCAGGGAAGAGTTTGCAAGTCAAGGATGAGCCAACTTACGCATTGCAACCAGGAGCACCACACTGATAAATTTTAGAAGAGCCGGGGGAAAAACAGAAGAGTTGATACTCACTGTCATATGGTTACAGCCGGATTCTTTCTGAACTGGTGTCCTGCAACCTAAATCCAAATGTTGAGTACTTCGAGTTACACGAAGACTGATGTCAATCAAATTACCAGGGCAATATTTCCAACCTCTCCTCCGCATCAGGCGATCAATGTTTTCGTTCTTACAATGATGGCGATCATCGAGACTCTTGAGGCCCTTAAGGCAGTTCTTACACCACATAAACCCGCATTCCGCACTTGAACAAAGGACGTTTCTGAGCTCTGCATACTTGCCACGGTCAACGTTGACATTCTTGTAGCATCTGTCCAACGACGACGTATAAATCGAAGTTTAACAAAGGTAGTCTGTAAACTTACTTCGGACATTCCAGAATTACTGAATGAGCACGCAGGTGCAAATCCCTTAGACGCTCAATTTCGTGCTGTGATAGATCCAATTGATCTAGAATATCTTGAGTGATTTCTATGAAAAATTGAATCAGACAAATCCTTTCACACAAAAAGTGACATACGACACTTATCGGCCCTTGACCTGTCGATCAGGCATTCGGGGCATACGATTGGATAACGATTGTCATCGATCTTGGCCTTGACAAGTGATGTTACACAATCACGACAATACGTATGCCCACAAACGACAAGAGATATCTTCACACTGTTGTCTTGCCTGTCGCCACAAATTCCACATTCGAAGGTAGATTCACGGTCTAAGATATTTCGAGAACTGTTGTTGGCAACCTCTTGAACTGGGGAGATGGTCGTCTTCCTTAGCGAACCAAGACTCACTTGCAGCTGCGCTGCTAGTTGCCAGTCGAGTTCGAACGAAGTCAAAGGAGAGGATGATTCGAAATTCTCTTCCGCAAGACGTTTCTGCAAAGCGACTAGCCAAGCATTTTCACAAGCTACTTGATATCCGAGTGAAGCGGTGATCTCTTCTTCCTCTTGCAATTGCTTCAGCAAGTCAATGAGCCAACCATCGTCGCCTGAAGTCTGTTGAAGTGTGTGTCCATGATTGTCTAAAGAATTTTCGCGCTCTTCCGAAGACTCGTTGTTTTCTGCGGGTTCCGCCTTCAACTGTAATTCTCGCCAACTCAACCTAGAAGGTCCTGCAAGTGGGGGGCCTTCGTCGCATTCTGGAGCGGAGCTGGGTCGCTTCAGAAGGTTTTCAGCTGAAGGATACGGGGTGAGCTGTTCGTAGGATGTTCTTCCAATCTCCCATGGTAAAGAAGGACTGGCGCAGTGGGACAACGGGCTGCTGCATTTTTGTTTCTGCTTGCTTCGAGGAAAAGTAACACTGCTTGAGAAGCTACATGCTGAAAGTGATCCGGAGTCTGGTCCAGATGGCCATGCGATGTCGATGTCATCCCTGTTCACAGGTTTTGGCTCGTCGTATAGTCGAGTGAAAATCTGGGGATTGATGTCCTTGCCAAAATGAGGTTGAGCAGGATGGTTTGATGTGTCTGACAAAAGATCAAATGTGTCTCCGCAACGAACGCGGGGTTCCCTGGAGCAAGACCGCAAAAGACGTGCAGATATTCCTTGGGTGGTGGGCAAAGATCCTGCAAAACTTTGCAATGCCGTGATATCGTCAATTTGGCTCGAAAGTGTGACAGATGGACCTGGAGTATGAGTACGACGAGCATGTGAATCGAAAACAGCATGAATGAATGACTCCATGAAAGGTATATGAAGGTAGGCAATAGTGTCCGAACGATGCTGAAGGATGATTACATCGAGAGTCGTAGACGATGTTGGGGCCCAAATCCTAAAAAAGTCAGAATTATATTGGTTTCGAATAAGCTGATAATCTTCGACGCACGAAAGAAGGTCCTTCAATTCACCATAACCTCTAACTTTGTTCTCTGCTAAAATTATTTCTTGACAATGTGGGATCGCTGACATATTCCCCGTATTTGAAATGTTCGACTGAAAAACGTCCATGGTATGTGCCACATCCTGTGGATAATGAGCAAGTTAAGCCTTCGATCGCCTGGGCGACTAATAGTAGAAGGAGTGATCGCTCACATCAACCATACGATGCGAAATCAAACGCTTCAGAAACTCTGCGTCCCTTAACCCATCGAACCAGTCCTTGTGTGCTATTCTAGCGTAATTGAAGGCAAGACGATCGCATATAGGGACGACATTTTCATCTATCTGGCAAACTTCCTGACAACAACAGGCTTTGGTGGAGTCGTAGTAGAACTTTCGAGGGTGCGTATGGCTGATGCTAAAAACCTCAGGGTTTGCCTTAACCATGTTACCACTGGCAGCGGCTGGTGTACCACCCCAAGGCAAGAGTAAAACAAACTTGAAAAGAGTGGACTCTAAAAATCAAGGTTTTCCAGATTAGTTGTATGAGCCAAAGTGACCCTATATGTGTGATTCCGGCGCCATGACTTCCCCTGGAGGAAAAGAGCTGTGCAAGTGTGCCAAAATGACATCGTTATCTATATGTAAATATTTGGAATTATTTGGGGATATCTCATATCTACATGTACCACTGCTTGTAGATACACCCGACTCATCGGCCAGTATCTCAGGCTAGGCAAACAGATGGAACTTGATCGAAATTCTCTCATTTTGTTCCATGATGAAGCTAAACTTTAATTGCTCAGACGGGTGTTCTTGTCTGGATCATGCATATCCAGCCCGCAATTCACCCTTTTCGACATGTAACTATTGGATCTTCTATCTGACGTTGCAAGAATATGGAAAACGTACTTCCCACTTTTCAATTTGGTTTTAATGTAACATCTAACGACTCATAGTCTCAGGACGGTGGCACAGATGCACTCTCAGTCAATATTCCGAATTTACACTTGCCCCAAAACGTTGGTTCTGAGAGCTATTCGGAAAACAAACTATACATTCTAGGTAAACACTAGTCAACCCTCTTATCCACACTAGTCAAAATTATCTGATAACTTAGATCTAACGATTCAGTGCTCTTCTGAAAGCGCTGATCAGAAAGCGCTAAGCGCGTTGCATGTTTGTCTACAATATATGGACAATACAGATTCCTTTCAGTTACAGAGGGTTTCCCCGACAGTCTGGAAGCATAAGTGTCCTATCGTATTGTGAGTGTTCACTCTCGGTACTCATTTTTGGTATGCAAAGAAATTCTGACTGCAACAGGCCTTTAGACATAAACGAACTCGTTATCTCAGTCCGGTCTCAAAAGAATGGAGACATAGGATTTGTAAGATTTTTTGGGGCAGACCTTCATGAGTTCGAAAGGCAAGGTGAACCGCAGCAGCGTAAGTCTATCGTATCATGCCAGATATTTCTATTTGATGCCCATACTAATACATAACAAGAAGTCGCTCTAGAACCAACACAAGACCTTGAAGAATTGAAAATCTCGTTTGCGATTTCTACTCAACAACCAACGGGATTCATTGAGGAAATTGAAAGTGATTCCCGTCTACAACTTAGTAAGGATGATTCAATTGGAACATTTTTACAATGGTAATCCTTGCAGCAGAATCTGATGATACAGACCGACAGATTTCGCTTTCGAGAGTTGTCATGCTAAATCGCGGTAAGATCAGTTTCACTTCAGAGTAATGTATATCGCTGAGTTCAAATTAGCTGTCGAAAATGGTGAAAAAAATCCGAAAGTCCTACTCGAAACGATTTCCGTCTTACCTGATGATATGCCAACAAAGCCTGACATGCTAGCGGTCTGTGGAAATCTCTACTTGGAATACTTTTGCAACACCAAGAATGAAAAGGACCTCGATATGGCCATCTTAGCCTTTGGACAGGCGATACGGTTGACACCCGAGGTCGATCCCAGATATCTGGATTATTTGGATAGGATGTCAACTGCTTTTTTGAGGCGATTTGAGCTGAATCAGAGTCTTCCTGACATCAATTTTGCTATTTCTATCACTCGTACAGCAGCCAATAATACCCCTCGCGGACATTCTACTTTGTTTGTTCGACTTATCACCCTCGGACATCTGCTGCAAACTAAATTCGAAGTCACTGGAGAACTCGCAGATTTATCCGAGTTAATCTCGTCACTTCGACACGCCGTGCACGTCGTTCCTGAGGGCCACGATGTATTTCCTTCCTTGTTGAATGACCTCGGAAATTCTCTGCGGAGTCGTCTTGAGCGTGTTGGACACCTTGAAGATATATCCGAGGCTATTTCGTCACTTGAACACGCCATTCGGCTCACTCCTGACGGCGACATCAACTTTCCTGTCCTGCTTAGCAACCTTGGAGTAGCGTTTCGATCCCGTTTCGAATATAAAGGAAATCTACTAGACATATCGGGGGCAATTACAATTCTTGGACGCGCTGTGCAGCTCACTCCTGAAGAAGACACTAATCTACCTACTCGGTTGAGTAACCTAGGAGTATCTTTACACAGTCGCTTCAAACATACCGGAGACCTTGCCGATATATCAAAAGCTGTTTCGTCTCTTAGACGCGCTATTCAGCACACTCCTGCGGGTGCCACCAGTTTACCTGTGCAACTGAACAACCTCGCGATTTCACTGCAAAGTTGCTTTGAACATACTGAAGATCTGAACATTATATCAGAATCGATTTCATCACTTCTTCGAGCCGTGCACCTCAATCCGTGGAATAACGCCATCCTACACGTCCTACTATATAATCTCGGAATTTCATTGCGAAGTCGTTTCGAACACGTTGGTGATCCCGCAGACATATCGGGAGCAATTATCGTACTTCGACGTGCTATTCAGCTCACCCCAGAGGGTCACAGTGATTTACCAGCTCGGCTTAACAGTCTTGGAAATTCATTGCGGCTTCGTTTTGACTGCGCTGGACATCTCCCAGACATCATAGAATCCGTTTCATCGCTTAAACGCGCTGTTCAACTTACACAGGAAGGTCACGCCAAGCTACCTCTCTGGCTCAATAGCCTAGGAAACGCATTGAAAAGTCGTTTCGAACGCACCGGAGATCTGGCAGACATATCAGAGTCGATTTCAATACTCCGACGTGCGGTCAAGCTGACCCCTGAGAATCATATTTGGTTACGCACCTGCTTAAATAGCCTCGGAAATTCACTTGGGTGTCGTTTCGACCACACGAAAGATCTCGCAGATATAACGGAGTCGATTTTATCACTTCAACGTGCCGTGCAAGTTACTCCTGATGACCACAGCGAGCTACCTGCCCGGCTGAATAACCTCGGAATTTCATTACGGTGTCGCTTTGAATCCTCTGGAGGCCTTGATGACATATCAGAGGCAATCCTATCACTGCAACGCGCCATTCGGCTTACTCCCGAGGGTCACGCCAACTTACATGTCTGGTTGAATACGCTTGGAGTGTCTTTACACACTCGCTTTGAACGCACTGGCGAGGCTACAGACCTATCAGAGGCAATTTCGTCACTTCAAAGTGCGATACAGCTAACTCCCGAGGGCCATGCTATTTTACCAAATTGGCAGACTGACCTTGGAAATTCACTGCGAAGCCGTTTCAGACTCGCTGAAGATCTCGCAGATCTGTCAAAGTCTATCTCACTTTTTCACAGCGCTGTACAGCTCACCCCTGAAGGCCACGCTGAACTACCTACTCTGCTCAGAAACCTCGGAACGGCGCTGCAGACCCGCTTTGAACGAACGGAAGACCTTGTAGATATCTCTGGGGCAATGTCTTGTTACCGTCAGGCAGCTATTCAAGCATCCGGTCCTCCTTCAGTGCGACTGGACGCAGCCCAACGATGGGCAAATTGTTGCACACTCTGTGATCCATCTCAAATGTTAGACGCTTATGAAGTCACTATTGATCTGATCTCACAGGTTGCTGGGATGGAACAGACCATCGAGATGCGCCACACAAATCTCGTCAACATGTCCACTTTGGCTTCTACTGCTGCTGCTGTAGCTTTCAATTTTGGGCGGATCGACTTCGCGTTGGAGTGGCTTGAGAAAGGACGTTGTCTCGTCTGGAACCAGCTTAACCGCCTTCGCACGCCCCTTGATCATCTGCGCGCCAGTCATCCTGACCTTGCGAATCGGCTTCGAAGTATTTCCCATGCATTGGAGAAAGCAGGAACACGTCAACCATCAAAGATACCCATTTTTGAAATGAAACATTATACTCTAAAAAATGCGTCGTTAGAAGACGACGCCAGCATTCACATCAAGCTTGCCAATGAATGGGAACAATTACTCAAGAAGATAAGGGACTTGTCCGAATTTCAAGATTTCCTCCAGCCTCGTAATACCTCACAAATTATCGCAAGTCTACCTGACAATGGGCCCGTGATTATTATCAACACGCACGAAGATCGTTGCGATGCATTAGTTCTTAGGAAGGATTGTGAACAGCCGGTTCATATCCCACTTACACTCTTCAGTCTTCAGCAAGCGGAGAAAAATATGCAACGCTTATATACTTGTCTGTTATCACGTCGCCTACTCACTCGTCAAACCGATCGCGCCATCAAAAAAGCGCCACGAAATACGACGTCGCCACCAATTTTTTGTGATCTTCTCAAGGACCTTTGGTGTGGTGTAGTTAAGCCAATATTCGAAAAACTTCGGTACAATGTGAGACATTATCTTATTGCAATGAGTTGGTGCTTACTGTTGCCCAGCATCCACCGGCTACCCTACATCGTATTTGGTGGTGTACCACTGGGCCCCTCACATTTCTCCCATTACACGCTGCAGGCATTTATCATGGCGAGCGTTCAGAGACTATTTTTGACTTTGCAATTTCATCGTATATCCCCAACGTGACCACACTCACTGACAAGATGAAGCAAAAGATGGTTGCAACTCCTAATAACCTCCTGCTTGTTAGCCAAGCCGACGCGCCACAACAAAATTTGCCTAGTATTCCAGGTACAGATGAGGAAACGGAATTGATATCGACCTTCGTGAAAGGAGCCGGGATTGGGTCACTGCGTCTCGCAGGAGTGGATGCGACGACCACCAAAGTGAAGGAACAAATGGATTTGTACAGCTCCATACACCTCGCCTGTCATGGCAGACAAGAAAGAGAATTTCCTCTCAAAAGTTGTTTTTACCTCGGAGACGGGCAACTGGAACTTTCTGAAATCATGAAACACCAAATCCCAAATGCTGACCTGGCGTTCTTGTCGGCGTGTCAAACTGGCACTGGAGACCTAAGTCTGTCTGAGGAGGCTGTACACCTTGCAGCTGGGATGTTAGCTGCAGGATACCGTAGCGTTGTTGCCACCATGTGGTCTATCGACGATTCATATGGTCCCCACATAGCGCAGCAATTTTATCAGTTTCTCCTTCGGGATAGGACGGACAACGGGGTTCCGAGTCTCAATGGTGCGAATGCCGCTAATGCCCTACACCTTGCTGCACAGTACCTTCGAGAGAAAGTTGGTGATACGGAAATAGGGTTCTCGAAGTGGGTGCCATATGTCCATTTTGGGATATGATCATAGTATTAGAGGGGTCAGCACACGCTATTTGCTAAGCCTCCAGCAGTGTCAACTTGATATAAACAAAATTTTCTGATTTGTAAACACAGTTCTTATGCAAGAAATGTTGATGTATATGCAGCTGACCGAGGTTTGAATCTGCTTTCTTGGATGGAATAGTGATCAAGTAATTGTTAGAATAATTTATCTAAGTATTCATTCATATATTATAGGTTGATCAAGAAGTCTGCTATGAGAACATTGTCATGCTGTGCAATGGTAGGAAGTGGGGATTGAGAGACAAAACAGAGGCGAAAGTTAAGCAAAAGTACTACCTTCTCCGCCAGTCAATAAGATTCGTCTGCCATATACGCACGCAGTCGAATGGACTCTTCCTGAATAGTTGGTCACCGGCTGTGATTTGACCCCATAATTCTTGGAAAGCTAGTGAAACGTGTGGAAAATTCGCCGGTAATTTTAGTTATGCTGAAAATTGCAAGTTTAAAGCTTATAAGTTCCTGCGAATGTTCCTCTTGGGATTTTTCCCACGTAACTAAGTGTCGGGATTTCCATTAATGGTAACGCCACCCAAGTCGGTAATGATGTTTCTTTAAAAGGCATGTCTTGCCTGACCGCAGAGCCTGCTTGAACCGTGCATTGGCTATAAAACTGACTTGTAAAGAGACATTTATTTGGAGAAGCCTGTCATATTGACCTGTAGCCTCTCTCGATAGGAAAGTATGAAATATGACATGTACTCCTATGATCCGCACTTCTTCTCGTGCTCCGACTCCATGCGTTAATAGATGCACTAGATAGCAACCTTTTCGGCATATAATATCTGGGCACTGACCGATCGCAACCTGGACAGTACACGATTCCGCACCCGAATAGCAAACCGGCATTACTGGATGGTACACACACGTCGAATGCGACGTGGAATGAACCTTCTTTCGTACTGGCGACAATGCGAGTAGTGCGCGAGAACAGCTGTGCCGACATGTCCGCCCTTGGCGGAGTCAATAATCAGTCTTCCACATTTATAGCAGAAATGGCTATGCAAGAGGGATACTTATTAGTCGCATGAATACAACTGCAGTGGTGAGAAGAGCTTACACAAAGCAACCAGGGGCTGCACACTAAAGGTAAAATGTATAGCATGAGGATTTCGTGCATCAACTGGCAGTTCACTTACAGTCATATGGTTGCATCCAGATGTTCTCTCCACGAGTATCCCACATCCTATCTTTAGGTTAGACTAGACTCAAATTGATGCGGAACAATATACCGGGACAAGACTTCCAACCCTTTCTCCATATAAGCTTATCCAGTTTCCAGTTCTTGCAACGATGAGTAGTATCACAAGAAGTAACCTCTTTCCGACAGAATTTACACCATTGATTTTCGCAGTCGGGCATAGGGCATTCAATCACATCCTGAGTAAGGTATTCCTGACGATCCACGTGCATGGCTTGTTTACAACTATATCAAAAAAAAGAGTTACATTTAACTTTCTGCTAGATGGGAGAAAAACTCCGGGCCTCACCGATTGCAATCTATGACAATAGCATGAACCTGAATTTGTGCTTCTATCAGCCGCTCCGTATCATCTTCAGATAACTCTAACTGCTGAACAATGGCATCCGTAACATCTAAACAACGAGGTTAGATCTGCATCATCGTACATTCCATGATTGTCTGTTACTTACAAATATCTGTCCTGTCCATCATGACGCAGGTAGGGCAATTAATAGGATATCTTCTTTCTTTCAACTTTCCAGTGACATATAATAAGAGACATTCTCTACAGAATGAATGATCGCAGCGCGGAATCGATAGAATGTCGTGCTCCGGAATGTCTTCCAAACATATATGACACGATACCACACGTTCTTGCGGCGAACTGAGTGTCGAAGGTTGAGGAGATAGTTCAGCCGGATCTCTCAATGTCGACGTTGAAATGTTTCTGTCTTCCAAAAATGCCCACGAATCGGTGTTGGTCGCTTCGACGTCCTTGAGCCATTGTAGGAGCCACGATAAGGGTGAGTCGGCATCAACAAGTTCTTCGACAGGCTGCTGGCGGAGCATTCGGAAAGAATCAATATGGGAAGACGGCTTAGATAGGTGCAAATCGTTAAATGCGTCGGCGCTCGCCATCAGATGATTCAGACTGGCAGAAAATATGTCGTGCACGAAATGTTCTAAAGAAGAAAGCCGCGTACTGGCAACAGCATTGGCAAGAGTCACCGACTACGCTGATAATTGATTCGGATAGGGCCGACCGCCTCCCTCAGACTCAAGCGGAGGCGCAGTCAATTAATTCAAGCCGGTTCAACCACTTCAATGAGGCAGGTATGGGCAAGGAACCGTATGACTAATATCAACAGTCGAACTCGAGGCTATGCGTTTTTATGACAACTCACATGATGGATAGGAACCAGGGCCCTGGCGGCAACATCCAGCATTGCCTTGAAAAAGTACAGCATCGACATTTAGCGTCGAGCCATCCAGTGTAAATCTTGTCTTGATCCAAGGCTCAATTCAATAAGTCAGAAAGAAAAGAAATACATATTTGCACTTGTTTAGATTGTCGTTTCAACGTGGAAACTTACCATTACAATGACATTGATTTGTGATGTCTAGCGAGGAACTGCTTACGCCTGCTCGAGCTACTGAAGGGCAACAAGATAAAATTATTTGCCGATTGTAAGCCATTCAAATTGTTGTACTGATAAGCAACTGCATTGCTTCACAGATGCAGACGTCAATTTGCCAAGTATACTTGTCCTAAGTGCAATGCCCCTTATTGCTCACTTGTTTGCTTCCGTTCTGGTGTATGCGTGCTCTCTCCTTTTAGGAACTGTTGACTGACAATGCATACTCTGGAAGGCCCATGATCAATGTTCTGAGGCTTTCTACAGCAAAGAAGTGGAGTCGTATATCCATTCTGGTCCATCGAAGACTTTACAAGAGCGACAGAAGATGCTCGATTTGCTCAAAAAATTTGAAGAGCAAAGTATCGACGATGAGACTGTTTTTAAGGATGGTGGTGAAGAGGACTCCAGTTTTGCGCAACGTTTTACAGGGATAGATCTTGGTACATTAAAATCATTGTTGCAACAATAATTTGACTCACACGTACGTTACTAGGTTCTATATCTGCTGACGATATCTGGTCTAAACTTACCATGGAAGAACGCAATAAGTTTATGAAAGCTCTGAAGAACCCCACGGGTGAACTCGCTCAGGAACTCCTAGCTAACGAGCAAGTGGAAAAGGAGATTCAGGGGCCTTGGTGGGAAGCTCCTGCATTAAGTGATAATGGCCAATTTAGTGACGACGGCCTGTCCCGTTGCTTCGGGTCAAAGCCAGAAATTGTGGAGATTCCGCCCTCGTTATTAAAGCCAATCCCCGCGGGCCATTCCTTACTATACAATATTTGCGCTGTCTGGTAGGTTCACTTTCTTTTCCGTCATGCTAGCCAATAATGCTGTTCCAGCATAGCGTATGCATATATTACTCGTCATTTGGGCACGTCTCCATTGTCTAGCCTTACCGTTGATGATCCGGAGTATTATGAAGCCCACAGATTGTTCACACGTCTAATACCCTTTTTAACTGATCGAAAGTCGACAAAATTGTTTCCGAATTTGTCGGTGCTGATAACGGATCTATGGTCCTCATTTGATCCAGTATGTTATGTAGTCAGGTTTTTTCTCTCACTGAATGTCTGTTTTGCAGGGACAGATGACAAACGGCCTGTGTTCACTACTGCTGCAGGATGCCGCACGTCTTCTGTCACCCGTACGCATTGCGGAAGTACACTCTAACGATTTGCCGGACGAGATGGTTCTCCTTGTACTTTCCGACCTTCACGCTTTTTTTTCAAAAAGACTGCCAGGAAGGAATCCGGGCCATATCGCGCAGAAGTTACTTTTCTATGCTGCCCATATCCTCTCAACACCAAAGGGGTTCCTGGAAACGTTGGCGAAGGTGTCAATGGCTAAAGCCGAGCACTTTAGAGCCCTCGACGACGTTCCATTTCAACAAGATTTGACAGGTCAATTACTTAAGAGGGCTTATCCATCTCAGAGGAGATAACCAGACGGGTCCTCTTTATAATCACGTGACTATCTCCGTCAAGAGATTCGCATAGACAAACGTAATGAGCATAACTGGCCGGGTTCTCAAAGGCACCTATAAGATTGAGCATGCGTTTGACAAACCTGGATCCTTCTAGCAATGTCAGACCAACAGCCCAACTGTGGATCTGGAGGTGGTGCAGACACTTGGTTCGGCCTTCGTGTCGCCTCTGTTTTCATCATTCTCGTCGGTTCAATTGGCGGAGCATTGTTTCCAGTACTTATTAAAAATTCAACATGGTTGCATGTACCTAAATCTGTCTTCGAGTTCGTATTTTTCTTTTTATAAAAATTATAAAAATGACAACTTTTTTTTCTGCAGTTTTGCAAAGTACTTTGGTTCAGGCGTGATCGTGTGTGATCTGGCTTTTTGTTATCGCTGAAATATCTGACACGACCTTAAGATTGCAACAGCCTTCATTCATTTGCTTTCTCCTGGCCTAGAGGCATTGAGTCGGCCTTGCTTAGCTCCTGGCTGGTCGGACTATGTAGGTTGTTGACTTTTCTTGTTTTAATGGAGAAATGACCCTCTTTGTGAAGCCTTACGCCTTGGCTCTCTGTCTTCTCAGTATCTTTGCGATTTTCCTTCTTGAGCTCGTTGCATTCAGATGGGGGACGGCGAAACTAGCAAAGCTAGGCAAAACTCATGGTATACGCTTGTCGGATTGTACCGCAGTCCAAGGCTGAAGTTGAGTTGAATAGATGCTCATGGACATGCTTTTGGCTCGCACGCGGCCCATGGTCCTGAAGGGACTACTGATTTGACCGACCAATCTTTTCCTGTTTCTGGGGATAAGACTGATGTTGAGGATAATATTGGGCGGAGCAACGTTTTCGACCACTCCCTGCTTACCCAACTGATTGGTGTCGGGATTCTTGAGTTTGGCGTCGTTCTTCACAGGTAATGCCATGCCCCATCATGATACAAGTTCCGATCTCACAAGCGTCCAGCATTTTGATTGGCTTAACTCTTGCTGTCGATGAGGACTTCAAAATTCTTTTTGTCGTTGTGGTTTTCCACCGTGCGTGCTGTCACTTTTATAATATTATGTATTTCTGATGAGAGATATCCAGAGACTTTCGAGGGACTTGCAATAGGGTCCCGTCTTGCATATCTAGAGCTTCCCAAACGACTTTTCTGGGTCCGGCTCGCAGGAGCCATTTTGTATGGTGTCACGACCCCGATCGGCATTGCTGCTGGTCTTGGCGTTAGGACAACCTATAACCCTGAAAGCACCACCGCCTCTATTGTTAGCGGCGTTATGGACTCTCTCAGCGCTGGGATCCTGATTTATACCGGATTAGTGGAGGTAAGTACCTGTTTGTCAACCTTCCATTCCGTCTTTTCTGATTTGTTTTCAGCTTCTGGCCCATGAATTTTTGTTCAACAAAGACATGTTGGCAGCATCAAATTGCCATCTTGCATACGCAATTGGGTGTATGTTGCTTGGGTGCGGAATAATGGCGCTTCTAGGACGATGGGCATGAGGGAAAAAGCGTCGTAGTTATGCATTGATCCTTTTAGTCTAAATATTCGGCCGTTCGGTACACTCTTTTTTAATAAACTATCAGGAAAATAATTCACGAAAATGTTTGGAGAAAGTCGGTCCGCCTCTACCGGCTGGGTTCTCTCCCGTCTTCCACCTCCTGAATTTTGCTATGTCTGCGGCATCTTCATCATCTTCAGATAAACAGAAACCGGCCAACACTGTGCCACCAGGAATGGTACTAGGTCCCGATGGGAAACCATGTAAAGTTTGCACCGCGTTTCGTAATTGGAAGCCGGGCACTACCAACTACACTGAGCCAAACTCGAATAAAGGTCGTCCTGCTACTCGCAATACAACTAAAGCATCTGTTAATTCACAAAGGCAGAAGCAAAGCGCAGATAATGCTGTGCTGTCTTTTCCTAGTATAGCCGGTGTTGTTGCCGGTGCATCCACCCGTTCAAGGAGGGCGAAGGCGGTACATCCACCCAACGTCCTGACGAACCTCCGCCGGGCTGTCCACCCGACGTTGAGCAACTCGGACGCGCTACATGGACGTTTTTGCATTCTACAGCTGCCTACTACCCTGACAAACCCACTCCAACGCAACGTGCGAACATGCTTATGCTTATCCGTTCCCTACCTATCCTTTATCCGTGTGGATGGTGTGCAAATGATTTAGGGGAGGACGTGAAGAAGAACCCACCCGACGTGAGTTCGCGTACGGCGCTGAGTCTGTGGCTTTGTGAAAGGCATAACACGGTAAATGAAAAGCTGGGGAAGGAAAGGTTCGATTGCGCAAGAGTGGATGAGAGGTGGAAAGATGGGCCGTCGGATGGGAGATGCGATTAGAGACGCGAATTTTTTCCCATTTCTTACGGAGATCAGATTCATGAGACTCATCCCATTCCATTAGAAGTTACCAGCTGCACCCTCCAAAAGAATTAGAAAAATGCAAAGCTAAAAAGATAGAGAGCGACCTTGATCTTCTCATGAACACCGGCATCATTCAATGCTATGAGACAATTTTTTTTCTTTATTTTTTTCCCAAGTCTATCATATTTTTTCTGTTTGGCTATTATTTCTCAGAAGGCTAGTACTCCCCACGTTGTCCCGGCGGAATGAGATCTCACTATCACCTTAATCTTATGCTGTGCCTGCAGCTGGGACTCGGAAAAAGCCAAGAACGTCTGTGTTACAGAACCTCTTCATGCGTTGTAGACGGCCAAAGGTTAGTATAATCAGGAGAAACCAGTGAATAATAGAACGAAGGAGCTTTCTGGCATTGACATATACAAATATACACGGACTGTCGTACTCACTCGTCAGAGTCGTCAGTCTGGTTAGCAACCCACTCAACCGCTTCCTCAACCGCTCCACTGTGCAAGAAATCCTCGAAATTTGTCCCCACATCTGATTTTCCGGTACTTTGAGTCTTCTTCCCCTCGTAGTCTTTGTACTTGACTGCAGAGTACAAACGTCAAAGGACTGTCACGAATGATCAGAATATGGCTTGCCTTTGAGACGGTCCAGGACCTTTTTATTGTGCTGGGTGAACTCGTCTCTGGCTTTCTCGTACTCCTTATCTCTGATGAATCGCTTGATATCTGTTGCAGGGCGAGGGCGGGCATTCTTTTTTGCAGGGTCTTTAATACCGGCAATCTCCAAGGCACGATGCAACGACAAATCCCCCGGCAAACGGCCTGGGTACATCAGCATCGCGAATGCCTTGTCCGTGTCGGATAGTTTCTCGGTGAGCTTTTCGTTCTCGTTCATGGGGTATCTTCAGAGCAACCACATGTCAAAAAATTGGGTGATGCATGGAGAAAAAGGACTTGCATCATGATCGATTCCTTGTCCAGACAAGGACTTGCAGCTTTAAGACTATATGGATTGACGATATAATCAAAGTTCTTTTCCCAGAAGTCCCTGTCCATGCCCCTCGGCTGCCGTTCGCAGAAAGCTTCCGCTTTCCTATCGGGGCGCTGATGCTCGTGTTCGAAACTTAAAGCATGACCGAATTCATGAAGGAAGTTTCTCTCGCTGCGGAAGCCAGGCCCAAAACTCATCATTGTCGCACCCAAATTCTTTCTGCCTACGTCGCTCTTCGCTCCCCCTTTATTCGGAAAGCTGATTTCGATGTTTGCCTCGGACCTGGTTTTGGTTTCTTGGAATTTTACATAAGCGTATTTCATCCATTCTTCCCTAGCAAATTCGAAATTTTTCTTTGCTTCCGCTGGCAGCGTGTTCACAAAATAGTACTTTATCACAGGCTACGAAATTTGATTCAGCAACTCGACGCGGCTCTTCATGCAAAACAAATTACCGCGTCTCCAGCCTTGTTGGGCTTGCCAAAGCCTTGGCTCTTTGGCTCCGCGGTGTCCCAGACATTGGGGGTGATGGCCGCCAACTGCACTTTCTCCAAAAGCATTTTCTGACTGAGAGAGAGTTCGGAGGGGTTCGACAGGACAAGGTCGGGGTTCGACATGACAGGATTTGTAGCACTGGAAAGTTTGGAATCTGGAAGCAGACTGCCTTGCGGACTTCGTGCTCGTGCTCCTTAGTTTATATACTGCCCGAGCTTCCTGTTGGATTTCTTTCCCCCCAGAATTTTCTCCGTTCGTCCACGTTGTCACCCTCAAAAATATATCTCACCCTAGTCTTAGGTCCCTCTTGGCAAATTGAAGAACGTCTTGTGATATGCCAGTGAAAGATAACATATCACCGTCCGGTACTTGCAATTCAAGTTTGTCGCCCCCAAAAATAGATCTCAACGGACTCGGCAGAATTGAAGAACGTTTGTGAAAGGTGTTCTTGCGATTCAAGTTGCAGAGCGCAAGCCGGATAACAAGCGTGACGATAATGTCAAACAGACTGCTGCTCGGCTCTCCGATGTTACAACTCTGAGCCAGATTATTTGACCCTGGAACTGCTGGTCATTGGTGATTCAGCCTGAGCGCTCAGATAGATCAAAGTTGTATTGTCACATCCCCATATGACGACTTGTCGAAAAAAGAACACTGTGGGGTTCACAAGGGGTTCATTACCACTGCCAGTGACTACTAGAATGAAGAACGGCTCGAATTTTCTTCCCTTAGACCTTGTTCGTGGCTACTTACCTCTCAGAAAGCTAGTACTCCCCACGTTGTCCATGTAGCGGAATGAGATGTCACCATCTTATGCTGTTGCCTGCAGCTGGGACCCGGAAGAAGAGACAAAATTCTGTGATATGCCATGAAAGATAATTTATCAAGTCTCACTCATCAAATTCAAAACTCACTGATCCATCGGCCTCGTGTCCGCATCAGCTGTTGCAACGCTTCTCGGTGGGGCCACAAAACCAGATGTCCTGATCCACGAGTAGCTGTGTGGGGCCGTCTGTTATGAAACCTCTTCCTGGGCTGTGAAGAACATCTGTGATATGCCGTGAAAGATAATCCATCTCATTCCACTGGCATCGTCCGTGCCGTGTTCATGCGCAATAATAGTATCCCATCAAGGATATCGTGAATGAGATACTTCATCCTGGATGACATTTCAGAGTTCCGCCTACTTATTCATAGGGAACAAGGTCAGTAGGTGAAGTGTAACACGCAGGCCGGGAGTCATCGCCACCACAAAGATGCTGCCAGTCGAAAAAGAAGATGGAAAGAGACCAGTAGAGAAACCAAAAGGATCGTCGATCGTCAACGGTTGAAGGTGCTGAATAAAAAAGGTTGCTAGTGGTAGTATAAGAGATAACAAAGACAAAAACATTGAGAGATACTCACCTGCCTGTAGGTATGTCAGTACTCGTAGCAACAGAGGCGTCAAATGTTAATTAACTCCCGGAAGAAGAGTACAGGCAGCATGGTGTGGGACGCTCCTGTGGTTCGTGGAACCCGGGGAGAGCTAATAGCACGCCTAGTCAATTTTCGAGATTTTCGCTAGTTGTGATCATCTAATTCACACCTTTTGAATCAGATAGTCTGATTTGCACGAAAAGTCAGACTTCTGGTTAGAAGGGAGGTGATCTCTTCTGGCACTACCACATCGATGGGTGTTCGTTCGATTGGTCCAAAAGAAACGCGTCAGGTCACGGCAATGTCACAGTAGGAACGTGACGAATCGTTACACCTAAATCCCAAGTAGAACCTAGATAGTTATTACGGAGTGGGAAAGGACATAGGTATCGAGTAATACATATCCACAGAGAAACATATTTTCCTTCCCAAAAATGTCACTAATCCAACCTTGCATTTCTACTCTTAGGACCTCGTCGAGCCTCTGCGACATTTAGACCCATCAATCAGCCGATGGACGAGGTGAAGGAGCACGACTATAAATCCTACTGCAGCAAATACGGATTTCACAGGGTGTAAAATCAGAATATTGTTAGTTTGTTGTTGAAATGGGATAACTGAGTCGGAAGTAGGAACTAATGATGTGAAACGCTCGATGAAATTCTCAGAGTTATTATATCTTAATTTACCCGAGGAAGCGTCTTCAACAGCAGAGAAGAGACTTGAGGAGGACGTGATTTTAATCCCAAAAGCCCTGTTTTTATGCTGATCAAATTTGAACCAGTGTATAGTAATAACGAATGGATTAGTGTCATTTTCGAACAGAAAGACAACGATAATGATAATATACTTATCGTCAACGAGGGTCCTCAACAAACACTGGGAAGGGCGAATTCCCTGCAGGCAAGCGAGCCAATCGCGATGCAGGACGGATAAAGCCTTTTAAACAGAGAAAAGAGGATTAGAAATAACGAGTTTTTGGGGTTGAACTCGTCTCGCCACTTTTTCCCCCGTAGCTCGGGCGACTTTTAAGATTTCACGCTCAGTGATCACCTACAATTGAGATACAATTTGCACGCTTTAATCAAAGTTGAAACTGGCGTGAAGGTATGTTCCACGCAGGCAAGTGTGGGTCAAAGAAGACTTTCAAACAGAGAAAATGAGTTCAGGAGCAAAGAACAAATTTTGGGAGCAAACTCACCTTACAACATTTCAGCTCAGCAAATACGCGCTTGTAATCTCAATTGAAAGGTATTGTTTAGGCCATCATAGGATTTCGCGATTTGGTCAATGTTGGACTTGGCGGGTCAAAAGTGGTGTAGCATGGGTTGCTTATGAAGATAGGCCGCCGGTATGAGAGGGGAAAGCACTGCGAACGAGACGTTCTCGTGCGTTTGAGAAGGGGGTCCGACAATGACGACGAAACACATATGGCAGCTCACGCGAAAGACGACAACGGCTTACATTGACAGAATACAAACGTATACACGGACCGGATGAAACCTTGGACTCACTCGTCAGTCTTGTTAGCAGACTCAACCGCTTCCTCAACTGCTCCACTGGTCTTCTTCTGCTTCTTCTTCTTGACTCGTAGTTCGTATTCGTCTGCAGAGTACAAACGTCAACGGACTGTCACGAATGATCAGAATATGGCTTGCCTTTGAGAGCCTTCAAGACCTCTTTATTGTGCTTGATGAACTCTTCTCTGACCTTCGCGTAGTCCTTCCCATCGAAGAATTCCTTGATATTTTTTGCAGGGTAGATATCTTCTTCAGCGTTGTCTTCGATACCTGCAATCTCCAAGGCAGAATCTAAGCTCATATACTCCGTACGGCCCGGGTACATCAGCATCGTGAAGGCCTTGTCCGTTTCGGATAGCCCCTCGTTGACCTTGTCGTCGGCGCGCATGCGGTATCTTCAACCACATGTCAAAAATCGGGTGATGATAGAGGAAAAGAAGGACTTGCATCATGACCGATTTCTCGTCCAACAGAGAACTTGCAGCTGCAAGATCATCTGGATTGATGAGAGAGAGGACGTTATGGTTCCAGGATTCATCGGACCTGTCATCCGGCTTTTGGCGTACAACTTTCCTATCGGGGCGCTGATGCTCGTGTTTGAAACCTAAAGCATGACCGAATTCATGAAGGAATTTTCTCCTGCTGCGGGATCCAGGCCCAAATTCCATCTTCGTTGCACCATCCCTTTTGCCTACATAGCTCCGCGCTCCCCCTGTATCCGGAAAGCTGATTTTGATGTGTGACTCGGACTCGGGAGGGGCTTCTCCGACTTCTTGGAAGTTTACATAAGCGTATTTCATCCATTCTTTCCTAGCATATTCGAAGTCTTCCTCTGCTTCCGCTGGCAGCGTGTCCGCAAAATAGTACTTTATCACGGGCTACGAAATTTGATTCAGCAACTCGACGCGGCTCGTGAGTGAGAGAGAGTTTGGGGGGGTTCGACAAGGCAGGGTCGGGGCTCGACATGACAGAGCACTGGAAAGTTCGGAATCTGGAAGCAGACTGACGATCCTTGCGGACTTCGTGCTCGTGCTGCTTAGTTTATATAGATTGGGAGGTATTAGGAACTGCCCGAGCTTCCTGTTGGATTTCTTTCCCCCAGTTCTTCCACATTGTCACCCCCTCAAAAATAGATCTCAATGGACTCGGCAGAATTGAAGAACATTTGTGATATGCCAGTGGAAGATAACTTTTGTGCTCTTGCGATTCAAGTTGCACAGCAAGCCGGATAACAAGCGTGACTCTTGCCAGACGATAATGTCGAACAGACTGCTTGGCTCTCCGATGTTACAAGAACTCTGAGCGTGAAGACACCCTGGAACTGCTAGTCATTGGCGATTCAGCCTGAAAGCGCTCAGGTTGTATCCCATATATCAATCCGGAACACTCTCCTAACACCGGAGAGTCACTTGCCCGTCTCGCAATCACGAAAAAAGAAGTGGGGTTCACAAGGGTTCAGTGACTAGGCTCAAGTTGTCCCCATGTATCTCGGGGGGATATCCCAATCTTATGTGCCTGCAGACACGGAAGAAGTGGGGAGCTTGAACGTCTGTGATGTGCCATGAAAGAGAAAGAAACTTCATAGGCCGCGTGTCGCACGAGGCAGATCCACGAGTACCAGTGTGGGGCGGTCTGTGATGAAACCTCTTCCTTGTGAAGAACGTCTGTGATATTCCATGAAAGAAAATCCATCAAGACTGGCATCGTCCGTCTCCCTCTAACCAATTGCAAAGCTGTCCAACACACGCCACAATCTTTTCTGACACCTAGAAACCCTGTCCCGAGGATTCGAACGTCCTTGCTGCGCAATATCAATGGATTAATCGAACACAGCATAACTTTTCATCCAAATGAACTATTATTCCTTTTACAAACTCTACGCCGGATGAACGGATTACTGCAAGAATTTTTAAAGCTCATGGCGGTCTAGGTTGAATAGTGAATGGGACCTCGATGCTACATACCATTCTTTTCAGAAAGGGCTCATACCGGAGAACAATCCATGCTTCAATGAATATGCCAGATTCCAGAATAAGGTGAATGGGTTTCAAATCTCCTGGAGGTGGAACATCACCCGACAGCTACCAATTTCGGATCCAATTTGATATTACGGACCGGGATCCCCGGCAAAAAGGGTTTCCGCTGAACTTGAACATGGCACTACCAGCTCTCTCAGAAATACGATCTGCACCATCGACTTCGGAATCACCTCTTGCTGTTGCTTTAAATGCCCTCTTTGAGCACTCGCCAATCTTAGTGACCAGACTCGAACCACAACTACATGCCTTGTTCGACACACTTGCTCAAGGCACGCTCGAGTCCTATTCTCAGTTCATCGACATCGCTTTAGATGAAATTGGGAAATGGGATACGGCCTCGCAGGCAGAGTTCATTTCCGGCCATCCGCGTATTGGAGAGACGAAGGGTCTATCCAAACTCAGTTCTAGCGAGCAAGGCGCACAGGGGATCAATCCTACACCACCGGAAGTCCTTGCCCGTTTGGCCCACCTTAACGGACTGTATGAAGTAAAATACCCGGGTTTGCGCTATATCACGTTTGTTAATGGTCGTACTCGTGCTTCTATTGCAGAGGAAATGGAGGACGTCCTCGGCATTTCGCATTCGTTATCGCCAATCGAACCCAACAGTGGGAGTATAATTCCGGTGGATATATCAAAGAAGGAATGGAAGGATGAGTTGAATCGCGCTGTGTATGACATCGGACGGATAGCAAAGAGTCGGTTGAAGGTTCTAGAAGCAGACAACTCCTAATAATGTCCTTCCTCATTTCCTCGATACATTGTTATAATACTTATATTGCTTACGGTATTCAATAATCCGAAGGGCTTTTTCAGTTCTAGACAAATCTGTTGAGCTCACTACCTTTGGTATGGTAACTCCTTAAATCGCACGACCTTCAATAAACATGCTATGGATGCCAGTAGATGAGAGAGGTCCAAGGGAGGGAAATGTTATTATAACTGATCAGGTTACGAAGGTCAGTTATTTCCGAGGAATAGAATTGTTTATTCATGTACAATGTAGTTGACACGGAAATCAAAATTTGGGAGTGAATCCTCTTATTCGTTATTACAACAATAGTAACACAAAGGTGTTCATAAATATTGCAACAAATGTAGTGGTCAGGAGCGGATAGGAGTTCTGGAGGCCGGCTTCAACTTCTCCACTTGTTCTCTGCCTGCTTTTCGCTGCGATTAGAAAGGTATCAGTGCACAGAAACTTCTGGCGCAGAATAGAGATCAATGAAACTCACCTGAAGGACGGCTTGTCTTCGTGCGGCAAACTCTGGATTCATGCGATAAATTTCTTGGAGCATCTCGTTGACCAACGCGGCTTCTCTCGTCCTTTTCAGATCAACGGCCTCTAGTTCTCGTTTATTGCGCTCCACATGAGCCTTCAGCTCTGCCATGTGTCTCTCATGTTCATCTCGGTGGAGCCGAGCCCAGTTTCTCCTTTGTTGGACTCGGCGTCGAGCTTCGGCGGAAATTAGGTTCGGGTCAGTTCCACCTATGAGGGTTGAATCATAGGTCTTCGGATGTTGACAACGGGATTGAACAAGAATATTGAAAGGCAGTGACAGTACCTTTCGTTTCTCTACATCCCCCAGAATTTCAAATGCTTCACGAATCTGTAAAAACGGAATTTGCGTTTGAATTTGAGGAGGAACAACAGAAGATTCTGGAGTAAGTAATTCAAACCAGACCCTGTGAAATTGCATTCCCGCTGCTTGTTTCACCCTTGTGCAGGCATTCGGGTCGAGTTTATCCGGATGGGTTTCCAGAATCTTTTTCTTATATGCCTTTCGTACTGCGAAAATGGTGGTGGGTGGGTCGGTGAATTTTCGATTTAATTTGATTGTTCTCACCTTCATCTGCGGAAGCATTTTTCTCGATTCCAAGTGCGTCATAGAAATTAACGATGAACGAAGTAAGTGACATCCCCCGTACTAACTGAAGAGACAAATAAAATAGCAAGTAATAATTACAGGTGAGGAAAAGAGCAGACCGTAAGAGTTGATTTGAAATCACTTGAACGCGTTTGGCGATTAGGTCACATGACCCAGAACTGCTGTTATCATAAGTTTATCTGCAATACACATCGTGTATTTGTAGCTTCCTAACCCTCAATACAAGTCCTTTTCTTGAGGCACCAAAAGGCGTTCATAACCTTTACACAGTTAAAAACAACACATTTTCCTAGACGTTTAGGCTGTACGATCACAAATGGATGCTGTAGCAAAAGCGAATGCGGAGAAACAGAGCCGGTGGTATGTTTGCAAGTACAATCATGCTCGCTGGTTGGTTTGACTGATGCCTCTTTTGACTTAAAGGGTAAAGGACAGGAAGGTTGGAGAAGGAACCTATGCCGTTGTATATCAAGGCAATTAGAGCATCGTCTAGCAGATGAAGGTTGCCGCTGAATTTAGTTTGGACCATTAGGAAGGGAAGCCTCGACAGGAAGGAAAGTTGCTATCAAAAAAATAAAAGTTGGGCAGTTTAAAGACGGCCTCGATATGTCGGCTATCCGTGAGGTGAAATATCTACGGGAATTAAAGCACCAAAATATCATCGAGGTGTGTCTTGATGCGTTCAATTTTTGTTACGTCCACACAAACACACTCCGTAGCTCCTCGATGTTTTCTCATCGAAAACGAATCTGAATCTCGTCCTTGAATTCTTGGATTCCGACTTGGAAATGATAATCAAGGACAGGTCGCTTGTTTTCCTACCTGCGGATATCAAGAGCTGGATGGCAATGACATTCCGCGGTTTGGAATTCTGCCATCGCAATTTTATTCTACATAGGGTAGGTCCTTTGCATTTACCTATTCCATGGGGATCAGGGTTGAATTGAGTTTCTAGGATTTAAAACCTAATAACTTGCTAATCGCTTCGGACGGCCAATTGAAAATAGCTGATTTTGGCCTCGCGAGAGATTTCGCTGATCCTGGATATAAAATGACATGTCAGGTTATTACTCGGTACATCTCCCAATTTTATTTTTTTTCCACCTACTGAGTCGCTTTTTCGATAGTTGGTATCGGCCACCAGAACTACTCTTCGGGAGCAGGTATTACAGTTCTGGAGTTGACATCTGGTCGGTAGGGTGCATATTTGCAGAACTCATGCTTCGTATCCCATATCTGCCTGGAGAAAGTGATATGGACCAAATAAAAACAATATTTCGAGCACTAGGGACTCCGACAGATGAGGAATGGCCTGTATGTCATCAGTGTCCAACTTTGATTTCATTTGGTTTATAATTTGTCTGCCTACCTCCAGGGTCACACAAAACTGCCCGACTACATTACTGTCGGCCAATTTCCTAAACCACCCTTGCGAGACTTATTCACGGCTGCAACCGCCGATACACTCAACCTTTTGAACAAATGTCTTATTTATGAACCTCGGAAACGTATAATAGCCAGAGAAGTGAGCTTGAACAGGTCATACACTGATATCTCCTAATTGTATTATATAGGCTCTCAACCATCCTTACTTCTTCGCCTTACCATATCCAACGCTTCCCTCAAAGCTGCCAAAATGTACCACACAACTGGCAGCACCTCACCCCCTTGAAGAGGTCGATGGGAATGTTGACATGAACTCGTCGGGACTGGGTGTCAAAGCACGAGGTGGCAATCTAAAACGCAAGTTGGTTTCACCCGACAGCGGCCGCCGGTCGATAGCAAGGCGATTAGACTTTACGAAGCAAACACCAGGTTCTTAGTTACCTTTTAATCCAGTACTTTTCTGATCATCACACAACGAAGAGAGTAAAATGGAAGAGACGGGCAACAAAAAACCAGTTTCTTCCTCCAGTCATTGACTTTTTGAGGCATGAGAGAACTATCTACTGTAAATGTAATGGGTTCAAAGTGAGGGCAGAAAAAAGCGAAACAAGAAAAACGGAGAGGTATTGCTAGATAGCAAAAATTGCAGTGTTTAAGACTTGGTATGCAGCGGTCAATGACGAGACCAATGAAAAGAATTCTCGAGCAAAACAACGAATGATTTATTTTGGATTCTCGCACGTGGTGCACGTTGACGCGGCTTCAGGGTTGGGAAGTCCGCACAATGAGCAAACCCAAGTGCCCTTCTCAAAGGTTGGCGGCTTCAGACCAGCCGCAGCAAAGTCGAACGGCTTCACTGGTGGAGTATCTGCGGGCTTAGCCGAAGGTGCAGCGAACACATTGAACGACGACGTGAGTGGCTTTAGTGGAGTACTAACGCTCGAGGTAGACGAACTGCTACCAGCTGGAGCCCGGGGCTCATCGCAAATTGTACATTTGTCTGCTGTCGTTGGACTTGACAAACCACACCGGCTGCAGTTCCAAGTGCTGCTGCTGACAGCAGGAGTCTTCAACCCAGCCGCACCCCAATCAAATGCTTGCACTGGCGGCGCAGCAGGCGGCGCAGGAGCGGAAGACGAAGCAGCGGGAGGCTGCGAGTTGGAGGAGCTAGGTTTGATTGCGTCGCAGATAGTACAGTTGGAGGCAGTTTGCGGATTTGACAAGCCGCACAGACCGCAATTCCAGGTGCCTGTCGTGGTTGTTGGTTGCGTCATACCTGCCCCTGCGAAATCAAAGGGCTTCACGACTGCAGGTATTGGAGGGGCCGGTACAGCAGGGGGCTTAGTACCAAAGATGTTCGTGGTTCGGATGCTCGACGGCATGCTTCCAGAGAAAGGGTTGAAGGCCGGTGAGCTGGCCGTGTTTGGTAATGAAAACGTATTCGGTGTTGAAATTGGCTTCGGATTAGCCGAGCCAAATCCGACATAGAATGGCTTCGTCGAATTTGGGGAACCGAAATCAAAGGTCGGAAGTGAAGAGACGGGAACAGCTTTCGCTCTTTCCTGAGCGCTCACATGTCTTTCTGTGCTTGGAGATGAGCTACTCCCCGTCGACACGAGGACGAAAGTGGGTAGAGACTTTGCGTCCATGTCACGAACACGTGCTTTAACGCCCACAACATCTGGTGCCTGCTCAGTGGCCTTTGCATTGCTCTCCTCTGCAGAGCTGGGTTTGAACGTGAAATTAAACCCACTGGAAAAATTCTGGATCGAAGGAGGCGCTGAGACAGGATCCGCAGCCGCAATGGGAGTCGATGAAGGTCCGGAATTTGTTGATGGAATTGGAGCCTGTGGAGAGACAGGAGTGGAAGCAGTCGAGGAAGGCGACGATTCCGCCTGGAAACTGAACCTTAATTTGCTTGGTTCCCTTGGAATAGAGTTGAAACCCGTGAATGGCGTAGGTCGAGATGTCGAGTCTGGCACAAAAGATTTTAAAGGTTCAGCAACGGGTTCTTTGTCTTTGCCTTTGTCTGCAGTTTGCATTTCGACCTCGTCAATCTCTTCGATAGTGACATCACTCTGCAAGGGCTTTGCAAGAGATGAAGGGAGACCATAGCCTTCTACTGTAGGTTTCGATTTCTTCACGGTTCTTTTGAGATCCTCGTCATCAATCTCCTCAACGACATAACTCACTTTCTCAGTAGAGGCGGAACCGCGCTGCGGTGGAGAAGTGGAACGCGCACGATTCCCTGAAGGTTGTTTCTCAAGATTAGCAGGAGGGCGAGAACGTTTGCTTCCCTGTGGAATGGGTAAGTTTAGAGAGCTTGTCCATGACTTAAGAGACAGACCTTCGGAACAGTTGCTTCAATGATAGCCTGAGCAGAAAGTGCCTTGAGTTTTGTCTCTTCCTCTTTCTTCCTCTGCTCCTCTGCTTTCCTTTTTTCTTCTTCCGCCTTTTGTTCTTTGGTTGGTGGAACAGGTCGACCAGCTGCCCTTGGCCGCTTGTTCGCTCGTCTTGGAGGGCCCACTTTCCCGACAGGACTGGCAGTTTGATAGGGGTTGCTTAGATCTGGCTTTTTGGGTGGGGCCGTCTCTTTAATCAGCTCGGCAACAAAATTTGCCGTCTTGGTCTGCTTCACAGGCGGACTTAGCTTATTATCTTCATGCGAAGAGGTCGACGACACATCTGACCATGCTTGCCGTAAAGGTGATGGGTTAATTGGTGCCGTGGGTTTCGCTAGCGTACGAAGACGAGGCAACGGGGATGTTTGCCGCGTGATACCGTTTGTGCGAGTGGCAGGCGACGTGTGCGGAAAAGGGACCGAGGATGTCGGGTTTGTTGGCCCCGTAGAAACACCTTCACTAATTTTCCTTCTCTTGTTGTCTTGATTTGTTGGTTCGGGTTTCCCTACCTCAGCCACAGCACTTCCAGACTTCGTTGGAGAAGCTCCAAATACAGGCGAGCCAAACCGGTTGCGCTGACGTGCTGCCTTAGCACTTCCAGCCCCCTCCCAACGATAGACACCATTTGGATTTCTCGAGAGCTTCCTGGAAGGAGTTGTACTCGGGAGAGCTGTATTGACATTGGGAGGAGAAAAAGAGGGAGGTGACTCGTGACCTGGGGTCGTAAAAGTGAACCTGAACCGCTCTCGTTCAGCTGCAAGATCCCGATCAACAGAATAAAACTAGTCTATGAGAAATGGGTCTTACGCGTCGTTTGAAGATTTGTGACCATTGATTCCACTTCATTTGCTGTTACATTTGCCCCCATTCTGTGACTAAAGTAGCTCGCAACCTCCTCGGAATTTGGGACAGGCAACAAAGAAGAATCTCGCAGTGCTTGGGAAAATCCATTGCCAGTTTTACTTGGTGTCAATGGGGCGTGATTACTGGAAGCATTTGAAAATTTAGGACTTTGAATAACATTCTGCTTCCCGTTAAGTGGCAAACTTTACCAGGATGCAGAGTCAGAGCGTACTTGTCTGTTTGTCGCGTCTCCATCTGATTCTATGGAGTCTTCGACGGGAGAAGGGTCCAAAAATCCGAAAAACCGAGCAAAAGTACCAAACTGAAAAAAAAGCCGATCAGGACACAACAAAATGTCAAATCAACCTGGAATAACTCACCAAACCACGAGCATAAGGTGCCGATCGTTTTTTGCGAGTTTCTGAACGACTCGAATTTCTGCGAATTACGCTCATCTATTTAACGAAACTGAATGGATGGGATAAGAACGACAACAAAGGCGTCCTTGTCGGTCAGAGCAACGAGGGCTTGGCGGAACTTTTGGACCTATGCGTGACCAGTCAAATTTAGGGCAGGCTCTTGAATATAAGTCACGTGAAAAACCTCTATCGCCTTCAATTCACTTCGGTGAAGCTCAACGACAGTGACGATGCCCAACAAGGTTGTAGAAACCAAATATCCTCTAATCGACGCAGACCCCCATGTATCGCGCGTAATCGGATATTTTAGACCCTCTGACTATGCCTTTTGGACTGGCTCGACCATTGCCTTCCCGGGTTTGCTCTACGCCTGGGGTGTGTTCAATTGGTCTGCACCATGTCATGCAGCTGCTAAAACTGTCTCTCAGAAATGGCGGACCCAACTCATCTTAAAATAAAAGCTCCTTTAAAGCTTGGTGGTCTTCTCGGCTTCCTAGGTGGATTCATGTTTGCATATCAGAGATCAAGTAGTGAGTGTCATTGTCACGAATCACATGAAATGTGTAAATTTCTCTGTGCGTAGTGCGATTCTGGGGCTGGTCCGAAAACAAACGTGAGGCGGAAATGGATTTACAAGAACTCCGGGAACGCGCCGCGCAAGGTTTACCTCTGTACGGCTCATCACCTCAACCAGACTGGGTGCAACAATCTGCTAACAGAAATTCTCAATGGTCACAACTCAAATTTTGTACGCACATCCTATATAGTATGCAGGCTTTCCTTTACTCACCTGCTTTTTCTACAATCAGCTATCTTTCCTATGTGAGCCTTTCCAACAAATATGCGATTTGCCACTGATGGTATTTATCCAGGGTTAACCTTGTAAATCACCCTCACCATGGGTTCGATCCTGCCAAGTACGGCGTGAAAGCGGAGGAAGACAGTCCGTAGAGTTGTAAACTAGAAAATGAAGACAACTATCATTCCTTTTCTCTGTCTGAAGCATTTTTTTCGTGAATCACCCCCTTTACACACTTTCCATATATGTCATTACGGTATTGGTCTTGGACTCTTGGTCTTGGTCTTGGCTCCTTCACGCACGTTGGTCAAAGAAACGTTATTAAAGTAATACATACCAACTATACCAGCTTCCCACTTTCACTGACTTGTTGACCAATGCTATCATTTCCAGTGGCCGCGTGGGATAGTTCATTCAAAGCCGCTGGCATTGTTCGAGGACCTCGACTTGGAGACTCCAATGGCCGTCTCGCCAGCCAAATTACTCCTCGACTTCACCTCTCTGACTATAGGACAGCAAGAGATGCCCAAAAGCTCGAAGAGTTGGGCATTTCCCACATCATATCACTGCTAGAATTTCCACCTGATCTGCCAGAGATCATTCCGGCGGATCGAAGACTTCACATAGCCGTCGCAGATGATCCCAAGGCAGACATTCTGAAGCACCTTGGAACAACCACTTCGTTCATCATTGCAGCGTTCAATGAGAACACATCAAACAAAGTCCTTGTATGTTCCAGCTACTTGGTCACTTTGTGCCAAAACTAACTATTGTTTCTGTCAGGTCCACTGCATGATGGGAGTGAGCCGCAGCACAACAGTGGTTTGTGCATATCTTGTTGCTACGACAAATGTGACTGCCGCGGAAGCCATCGCCCACGTCCAATCCATACGCGGCGTAGTGGATCCCAATCTTGGTTTCCGAAGACAGTTGGAAACATACAGGTTAGGTTTCGTTAAATCCAATCCACTGCAAATAAACTTGGTGCCGGAGATTTTCAAGCATTGCTGCACGAATCCGGAAGTTGATGAAGGTGGAGGAGACATCGTCGAAAGTTCAGCAGCTGGATGATGATAAAGGGGGAATTTTCTATTGGTTGTACGTTGCCGAGCGGATATTAATAATAATAATTTACTTTTATACCGATATGTAATTGACTGGTCCATCTTCTCTATGAACATGTTCGCCATAAGCAATGTCAACTGAAAGTTAGAGATCAGGGTTCAGATCAAGGTCGAGGTCAAAGATTTGTGGTTGTGGACCCCTAAGATCGTGCCGGTACGGGTGTGCGCCAGGTACATTTTGGGTATTATCAATCTTTGGAGTGGCAGTAAGAGCTGTTATGCAAAAAACCATATTGTTAGCAAACGAGAACAACAAAAACATTTGCCGACTCACGTCGTCCAACTGAATGGGTCTCGCCGAGAAGGCCAAGTGGTGCTTCTGCGTTGAGTCGACCTCTGCGCATCTTTTCTTCATTAGGAAATGGAGGGAAAAATAAAGGCGGGGGAGGTTGACCAAGCGGTGTTAAATCAGGCATGTTGGGTGGCGCCGAAGTGAACGCACTGAGGCTTTGCGCATATGCAAGAAGCTCAGGATATGGTATCGAGGCTAGAAACGTCTCAAATCCACGTCTTGGTTGTAAGACTTAAGAAATTACCTTTTTTTGCCTCATCAATTGCTTTGATGCGTTCATCTCCTTCCTCTATCATTCCTTCCAACTCCGCTTTGCCATTTGCAAGTTCGGTACAAATTCCCCGCCATTGAGCTTCCAATTGCAGGATCTCCGTCTCCAAAGAGTCTATTTTCCGTTGCTTTATTTGATGAACGTGTGCCAGATTTATCGCAGCAGCAAGCGCTTTGTCGCATTCTAAGAACGCAGACACGGGTGGTGGTGGTGGTGGCTTGGTTTGAGGCGGAGACAAAGAAAGGAAAAGAGTATGTGCGAGGGCTTGGAGCTCATTCAGAGGTGCAAGTAAGGTCGCTGATATAGATGTGTCTTCATTTACTTTTTGGGACCCATATGAAGGACCTGTGGTGAACGATTGAGACATCACTAAACTTCACCGATTTCTGCAAATCTGAGTCTGCCGCGCAACAAAAGAACTGAATCCTCTATATAAACGCAAGGAAAGGGTTACTTACCTTCAAAAGCTGCGAGTGCACGGTGTTTGGCAAGGGAAACTGGTCCAAATAGTAAGGTCCACCGAAACCGCTCAACGTCCTCAACCTATGAAGTTCTAACATGTCTACGGGACGTAGACCACGACGAGAAGATGTCATATACCCAGAAGACGAATATGAGTTGACGGAAGACGGTCGAGTTCCTGTCGCATATCAACGGACAGCGAAATACCATGACGGAAATACTATCGACTGGCTGCATGAAGAAAACCTGGAGAGGGAACGGGTTCACGCAATGCAAGCGCAGTCTGGGACACGCGGGTTATTGCTCCCTATAATGGACTCGGTGAAGATGTGGTTTATTGTTATTATGACCGGAGTTGCGATTGGGCTTGCTGGTGCTTGGCTTGACGTGCTGGTCAAATGGTATCAAGGTCGTTAATTCTCTATCCAGATATTTCTTATGAGTTGTTAAAGGCTCGGAGATCTTCGAGAAGGTCGGTGCTCTTATGGCTTCTTTTACAACTCGAACGCATGCTGTAGTGGCCTTGATCGTAAGCAAATTTATTTACCTCGTGCTTCGGTTTTTTTTAGTTTAATTTTTGTTCTGTAGCTGGTGAAGTGTGTCGTGAATGGCAAACGTGGGGGGACTACTTCCATATCAAATCCATCTTTGGAAATTCTTTTCTACAAGCCACAATATACGTCGTACTTGCTGTGTGTCCCATAGACGAATCTAATATGCTGTTTCTTCAATCTGAAATCTTCTTAGGTTGCTTTCGCGGGAAGTGCCGCTCTTTTGGTTGTGGCATATGCTCCTTAGTAAGTTTCTTCTCAAAAAATACAACTGGTCCTGGGTCTCATCTTCGTGAAAGCGCATTTCATACCGGAAGTTTGTCATATCCTTCTTAATCGTTCTCTCAAGAAGTGCTAACACAGGATTTATCATCATCAAGTTCCTGAAATCAAAGCTGTCAGCCCCATTCATTCTGATATTTTCGATGGAGAATGACTTTCTGGTAGATACTTGGTGGCTACGTGTTTGATTCTTTCTTGTCGCCGTGGACTCTCTTGATCAAGGCTCTCGGATTGGCTCTGTCAGTAGCTTCTGGTCTATCACTAGGAAAAGAGGTGAAGACTATACAAATTTACCGGTACTATTCTTACTATGTATACACAAGGGCCCACTTGTGCACGTTGCTTGCTGTATGGCATTCTTCCTAACTCGACTATTCAAAGAGTTTCGACATAACGAAGGTATTAGCTTCTCCTGTTTATAAGCACCTTCTTATTCTTCTTTCCTATAGCACAGAAACGGAGGTTATTGGCCGCCGCTGCTGCTGCGGGCGTCTCTGTTGCATTTGGTAGTCCAATTGGTGGTGTTCTTTTTGGGTTGGAAGGTATCGTTGACACACACGAACTCCTCTTCAGCGTTAAATACAATTACGCTCAGAACTGGACACATTCGCCAATGAAACTGATGTTATTTGGAGAGGGTTTGTTGCCTCTGCCATCGCAGCTATGGCCCTACAATGGGTGAATCCCTTTGGCACTGGAAAATTGGTCTTGTTTCAAGTCACGTTTCTATCCGATGACTGGCGGGCATTTGAACTGGTGCGTTTTGACTTAATATAGCCACCTCGTAAATTCAAAAAAGAAGGTAGATTCCTTGGATCACGCTTGGCGTCATTGGGGTAACCGCAGTTAGTTCTTACATTTACATATTTTCTGAAAATTTGCAGGGCGTCCTTGGCTCCCTTCTTATTCGTCTCAATGTCGAAATTTCTTTATACCGTCGGAACAGTTGGCTCAGGGATTGGCCTGTTCTTGAGGTGGTCTGTGTCAGCGCCTTTACTGCCGCTGTCTGTTATTTGGTAAGCCAGTTCCTCAGATCGCAAATTAGCAGGGTATTGGACTTCTCTCGTAGATCGTTTTCGCCCGGTATTCTTTTTGGCTCTTGCACGAAGATAGGCTCTAACGTTTCACTTTTGAAGTGTACAAACATCCGAACTCGTAGCTAATCTCTTCCAAGAATGTGACCCGATCAAAGGAGACTTCCACGGCCTGTGCAAGTACGTGTCATGCCGTCCCTTTCTTTGCATTATCTTACTGCGTTGTCCAGTCCCACAGCAACTGGACAGAATATTTTCCTTCTCACTTTGACTGCCATTCTTAAGATTATTCTAACGGCTTGGACGTTTGGAATGATGGTAAAGCGGACGTTCTTTTCAGCACACTTCCCTGATAAATTTCCAGGTTCCAGCAGGTATTTTTCTTCCGACTATCGGGATAGGTGCTTGTCTCGGTCGGGCTATGGGCCTCATCATGTAGGCCAATCTTTCTTGCGGCTGAAGTCGGTCGTTGAAATTCTCCGTAGGCAAAGCCTCTACCGAGCGTACCCAATGGCTTGGATTTTCTTATCTTGTCCTCCGGATCCGTCCGTCCGGTGTATTTCCCCAGGATTTTATGCCGTGATCGGTGCTTCTGCCATGCTTGGAGGGGTAACGAGGATGACCAGTAAGGCTTTCTGGACTTGTTGCTTTCAGAGAGCTCATGTTTTGCAGTTTCACTTGTGGTTATTCTTTTCGAGGTTTTGCCGTCTTCTCGCCCCACACGATGTACTAAAATCTCACTATTGTTTAGCTCACAGGTGCCCTCTCTCATGTCTTACCCATCATGATTTCTGTCATGATATCGAAATGGGTTGGAGACGCAATGGGCCAGGATGGTATCTACACCGTCTGGATTGCCATGCGTCGGTATCCATGGCTCCCCCCAAAAGACTACGGCGATTCAGGCGAAACTGGTGTTGACATCATGAAACCATTATCGGAAATTATCGTCATCGAAGACGGAATAACGACCGTGAAGCAGTTGCAAAAAATTTTGGCGACGTATACGTATCATGGATTTCCGGTCATTGATGGTCATGAGGAACTCGTAGGATATTCAACGCGGCAGGAACTCATTGCCGCTTTAGGTAAATATCTCTTTCGCCCATTAATTGTTAATTGACATTGACATTAAATTACATCTCCTTTAGGCGATCTCCAACTTGACGAAAGTGACGTCAACCCAAGTAAAAAATGCACCTTCTCCGAACACCGCCTGAGAGTACCAGTCGATGAGCGGGTGGATTTGGAGAGCACACTCGAAGACTCTGTGATTCAGTTGCGAAAAGAAGTCCCACAGGAGCTCGTGGTGAACATGTTCCAGAAACTTGTAAGTTCCGTCCAGTAGCCTTCTGAAAATTCGTTCACTGACTAACCCCCTGTGTAGAACCTTCGTCAGATTTTTTTTACTCATTCAGGCAAGCTGACAGGTTTGGTCACGAAAAGAGACGTCGTCCGTTTGATGACGAGTCATTTTCCTCATGCTGCTTCACTGGCGGAACACACAGGGCCACCAGACCCCCAATGACAAATATTATAACATAATTGCATGTATTATTCGATATATAATGGTGGATCTTTATGGTCCTCGGAAAGTGACATATGCCATAAGTAAGATGCGAACAAGTGACCAGATTATTTCGAACATATTGTGATAAACTGCACTCATATGAACGGCATAACAGAGAAGGCATGGCGCACACCTGCTCGTTCTAAGGTTAGGTGTTATAAATGCCCTCCGAGTTGAAGCGCTTCGATGTACTACGGTTACTCATCGTCTGAGTCGTAGTCATCATCATCTGCAGTCTCTTCTTCGTCCATAGACTGTTTCAACTAGAGTCACAAAGTCAGAATTGAGTGCAAGAGGAATATATTCGGAGGACACGCACCATTTCAACCAGTTCATGGCATTCACTGAGATTCGCGTGAATGATGCCTTGGCCTTCAGGGATCGACCCGTCCGAGCCTATAAAGCGGCCATCCTTGCGCATATTGTCGATTTGAAATAATGCAAGTTGATACTATCATAGCAAGACATCATCAGCACTGACACACTTCTCATATGGAAAAAAAAACTCACAGGATACAGATCACGGGCATTGAAAGTTCCTCCATATTTAAGCACTTCATTGAGGCATTTCTTGATTGTAGTGAGTTTGTTCGCCTGTAGCAAAATTAAGTCTTAACACAGAAACCAGGGAGAGAAGTTGGTAATCTTACGACGGGCATCAACTCTTCTGATACCGGCTCGCTTGAGGATAGCAAGTGGTAGATGAGGCCATGACAGCGTCGAAGAAGGTAAAGTAAGACCTGAGACCGTAATCATAAGTAAAGAAGTTGTCCCTTTCAAAATAAAACCTACGTATTGCCCAGAAGGCATGTTCCCGTCCGAATCTACAAACTTGCCGTCGACTCGCATCCTATCAATCTCTTGCAAACTAAGAGAGTAATTCCACAGGTCTGTTTCGCGCAAACTCCATCGATGCGTCATTACTAGACTCTCGAGCTCAGCGCGGATCTCGTTCAGTCTATCGTAGATCGGCTTCAACGAAGAGCCTACGTTCTTCGAGTCCTCGCGCGCTTTGATCTCTTGTGTAATGTCAAAGCACTCTTCGAGGAGAGAGGAGCAAAGTGCTTGAGAAGCGGGTACGATGCCACTAGGGCCAAGAAATTTGCCATCCACACGTTGTCTAGCAGAAGACATGGAGGTAGCAATGGGGAAGTGGGTATAAAGTGGCGAGGCCCCAGACGAAGAGGGGATAAAAACAGAAGCGTACATGCACAGAGAAGAGAACAGAAGGACGGTCAGCAACAGCGTTTGTTTAAGAATGAGAGCCAGACAAGCAAGGTTTGTTCCAAAGGTTTAAATAGACAGACATGATAAAATGGGAGAAATACTCAACGAATCAATCTTGCGTAGCTCTTCCTGAAGTGGCTTCAGCGCAGCCTTTTGGGTGCCTTCCTTCGCGGCCAACGTAGCAAGCTGCCGTCGAATGGTCACAAGCCTCTGGTGCACGGGTACCAGTTCAGGTGACAAAACCGATAGTGATTCTTGGAGTTGCTTCACGAGTGCACCTTAAGTGTCATATGAATCCAGAACGTCATTAATACAGGGAGGATTAAATTACAAGTTATTGAAACGAACCAGTTTCATTAAGCTGACGCTCAAGAAGCCTGGTGATAGCTTTTGAATGTTTGTTGCTCTCTGCGCCGTCTTGATGAACAATCTGCCGAAGCTCAGCCAGTCGTTTGGCAAATGGTGCAACATCTGTTTCGTTATACACTGCGGACTCATTCATATGATTGAGGATTTGCTGTAGACACAGAAACAAGCGAATTAGTTTTGAAGTGAATTTTTTTTTGGGCAAGAAACCAACCCGCATCGAAGCAATCTGGGAATAAACTGCTGGCGCATCGCGAGTCTTACCAATGGTAAGGTAAAAAAGGGATAAAAGAGTGAATACGTCGGCAAGCGTTGTATCAAGTCTGTTGTTATTATAAGTTGTGTTATCGTTTCGGACGTCATTTAGCTTCGTAACTGTAAGAGATCCCGAAGACTGTCAGGTTGCACAAAAATAGCAGACTTTACTGAAACCGAACCTTGCTTCACAACCTGTTGGTAAAGGTGCTTTACGTCTGAAGGCTTTATGAATTCACCACTATCCTTCTTCAAAGCAGTAAGTCTGTTTCGGATCCTACATGCAGAGACGTGTTAGGTTGATACTTGAGCCAATTAGTAGAGCAGAACTGCACTGGATAAAAGCCTCGAGGATAGGAAGTTCTATTCATACCTTTGTCAGTAGAGATATGGATCAACAAACCTAATGAAGCATACCTTCCTGAGGGACCGAAGCCATGAATACAATTTGGTTGTAATTGAAATGGGTTCCTATCGATCAGAACTTTTCCGAGTTCACACGACTGCTCAATCTAATCTATTATATTAGCTCACATACTGAAGGTCTCGGCCTTTCGTCCTTTCTTTTCCACCCACTCAAGCAAATCGTATAGATGCAGCGTCTCAACGACGTATATTCGAAAGTTATTATTACTGTCTTATCAAACTTACATGCAATGGTTCTGTAGATGGTCACCACCCGCAGGGCTGAGCTCGCGAAAGCCACAGAACGTGCAAAGAAGGCCGAAAGCGCGATCAAGGAGAAAGAACCGCTGTTTAAAGAAAGGACGAAGAAATTGGAAGACCTTCAAACAAAGATCGAACTCGCGAAACAGCGCAATCGATCGAACAAGGAACTACTAGTGGTCCTACAGAAACTACGTGATGTTCGGCAAAAGTAGGTCTCCCGACATTCTGCTGTTCTTCGTGATCTAGGTAAATCGCATTGGTTGTTGCAAAAGACTGGATATAGCAGAAGACTTGGCGAAACATGGAGATACTAAAGTGCAGTCCTTGCACGCAGAGGCAGAATCTTTCGAGTCGAAGTACCGCGTGAGCACCCCAGCTTCTTAATACCAAATTCGTAATTCATTGAGCTACGTAGACAACCAAGAAACTGCATGAAGGACTTATACGAGAGATAGAAAGCCTAGGAATCAACTGATCACCGTTATTCTAGATCTATAACGTGACAGTAATTAACATAGCACGTGTGATAATCAGTACTTCCTATTCTGTCTTTCGTTCCATCATCTACTTCGCAATCATCACCGCCAATATCGCCAGCGTTCTTTTGCGTATCTACGAAAATGACTGACAGAATCAGAGAAGTATGTCACCTTCACCCTCGTTGTTTTTAATTATCAATCAAAAGAAAATTATTCAAGAGGCTCGCCACACTCCGTCTCGAGGCTGACAACGCGATTACGCGCGCAGAGGAAGCTGAGAAGAAGATTAAAGTATACGAGCAAGAGCTTCTTCAAAAGGAACAGGAAATCGTCTCCCTCAATAACCGCCTGGGCTTTTTGGAAGCCGAGAACGAGAAGACCGAAGAGAAACTCAAAGAATATAAGGCCTCTTCTTTAGACTCTGAGCACAGCAAGACAACAGCGGATACTTTGATTAGAAAGGTTCAATTACTTGAGGAGGAGCTTGATGCAGCGGAAAAGAATCTGAAAGAAACGGTCGACAAGTACGTGTCTCAATTCCGACTGGCCCCCTTATCTTGCCTGGTACTGTGACTGACTTGAATTTTTCTGTATTGCTATTCTTGACAGGTTGAGACAAGTGGATGTCAAGGCGGAGCATTTTGAAAGGCAAGTTGTGCGTGCAGAGCAGGAACGCGATCAGTGGGAGAAGAAGTATGAGGTGAGCCCCCACGACATACCTCGTCTTGAATTCGTCCTCTATTGGATTTCCCATTGTTAAACCCATTCTTCAACAGGAAGAACATGAAAAGTTTCGCAAGGCTCAAGGCGACCTGGACGATCTCGAAAAGAGTATGCAAGATTTGTGATTTCGTGCGATTGGTCGTTCAATAGGAATCGATACGGACGGACTTGCAGTATTGTTCCCCTTTCTTAATCCGCGTTGGTGTCTACATTTTATATTTCCTGGATCTTAAAATATCTTTTAAATGACAACGTCAAATGTTTTACATGTTCATTTACTATTCCATGCAAGCAAATGTCCCGTTCATCGTACATATAACGCCGTTTGCAGAAATACAATTTCCTTCGGCTACATCCACTTTCGAAATGTTGTTTGTGTTACTCCTGAAATGGGATTTCTCCTGTTCAGGAAATATTCTATGCAAGTACAACGCTTATTACTTTTCGGCTCACATTCGAAATGTTGTTTGTTTTAGTTCTCGTCTTGGAACTTGAGCGAGATGGAATTAACGCAATGGCGTTCATCCGCTAAACCGTGCATGTAGCATGTAGATAAGCGATAAAAAGTGGCCCACATACTTGGTGTACCATATCCTTCGCCTTCGAAGACATGACCAAGATGACCACCACAAGCGGTGCAGGTAATTTCAGTACGTTTCCTCCCAAACGATCTGTCTTCTTGTCGAGAAACAGCGCCAGGGATAGCTAATCGGGGAGAGGACTCAAGCTCTAAAACATGCACGCGCCGAGAGTCGCATCATATGCGTACCATCGAAGAAAGCAGGCCAACCACAGCCACTCTTTTAAAGTATATCAGAATCGGTGCTTTATCACAAATACGATAGCGTACACGTACATTAAATTTTGTGTTGCTCTTGTAGAGGGGAGTGCCGCAGCCTGTACAACTGTAGACCCCAGCACTAAAGTGTTCGTTATATTCGCCTGCGCCCGGATGCTCAGTGCCTTTTTGGCGAAGGATCCTGAACTACAACGAAATATGTAAATTAATAGATCAGTCCTTGATCAACCTTAGTTATCTCGTAACTTGTTCGGGGGAAAGGACAGCCCTCCACTCGGATTCAGACCTTTGCTTGGTTGACATGGTTTTTGAGGCCGCTATTCGACTAGAAAGGTTCAAGAGATGATGGTTGATTCGAGACTTGCAGAAGAGGGCACTCCTTTCAGTGGTATTTATGATGTATCTTGACGATGTCGAGACGCTGCGAAAAGCAAGCATTTATAACACCATCAGCAAAGTGTGACAACTTGAAGGCCTATAAGCTCCAAGCAACCTTTAGTGGCGGTCTTGAGTCACCCCTATCTCTTAAACAAACATTTGCGGTCACTGTAAGCTCACTCTGAACTACAGTACATCGCACGAGTAACCTTATCGCAAGTTTTCTCGACTCGCGCGACTCGTAGCTCCTCGACTTGCCGCAACACTACCACAGGCGTTTTGTCTTCCTGTTCTGCTTAACTTCCTGGGACACGGTAATGACAATGGAGCCAATCATAAAATATTCACTCGAGTCAAATTTTGCCCTGCACTTGGGGGGGGGATGAAGCAGCAGTGAAGAAGTGGACGGATGAGTTCATCGCTCGTTACACCGATCCTTAGAGGCATTATCACACTCTCAATCATATCCACGTCATGTTCCAGTGTTTGGACCAATTTCTTTCCTTGGTGAAAGATGAGACGACGATGAAACTAGCAATCCTCTCCCATGACTAGATTTACGATCCAAAGGGTGAGGACAACGAAATTGACAGAATCCAGTGCTTCAAGGACTTTTCAAACGAGATCTGTCTCTTGGACTCCCATAATCGTCCGCTCAATATAACCCTGATGTTCAGGAAGCCGACTCCGATCTGTCTCTCTTCCTTGACTTCGACCTGGAAGCAGTGACGCCGACTCGCGCTATGCAGAGCAAGTTCAAGCCACCTGAAACTGGTCGATTATTATGCTGGGAGACTTAAGGTTCTAAGGTCGTTTCTTGGTCGAGATCGCTTAAAGAGCCGTGAGCAGAAAGCGCGAAAGAATCTGGAGCAGGAAATAAGTGCTTTGCAATGTAAAGCGTAATATATGACCGGTAAATTATATATTCTATGATGAATTGAAATATTGGGTAAAAGATTGCTTTTGCTATTGCCAGAAAGTCAAGTAGCCCGCTTATATAAATTCCGCTGGGAGCAGTGTTCGTGTCGTGAAGAATCCTGCGTCAGGCGAAGAATAACTTACTCTCGATCGGAGGTCGACTGACCAAGGAGGGCTGCAGCAACTGTATCTGTGTTCACACAGAATATGTACATTCATTGCCAACTATAATAAAAAAATTTGCAGGAGGCACTGCTCGAGGAGGACAAGTAAATCTCGTCCTAAGTTTGAATATAGACAATGTGAATGAATAAAGAAACAAATAAAGTATAAATTGAGATTGAAGGAGAACAGAGAGTTGAAACAGTCAAATGTTTTCAGCAGGACAAATCAAGGCAGAGAGCCCCGGTCAATATTAGTACGTCGAAAACTCGACTTGTCTTGCATAGAATCTGATGAAAGCGATGTAAGTCGAACAAGAAGAAAAGGAGAAAAAGGAATGGTGTACCATTATTGGATTTATATTCCATGATAGTGGATGGGGAAAGATTAAGAACTTTTCGTAGCGTATCCCTACCCGAGGCGTTTTAGACGAAAGATGAGTTGATAGTTTAAACGAGGGACTTGCCTAATCTGTTCCCTTACTTTGACGTCCACGTCCACCCTATTCCAGACTGACACTATGTCTTCATGCTGTCTTACACTAATCGTACAACCACAAATGTCAGGCCACTCCGCCGCCTCCGCCTCCGCCTCCGCATCTTCGGCTCTGGTTCCTTCGCCAGATGTCCGAGATGTTTGGATGTTGCTACGACAACCGTCAAATTGGTCCCCAATGATAGAAATCACAAGGTCCTCCCAGAATCGATCTGCAACGCCCTTTTTGAGGCGGATGATCCATTTACCGCCAGAAAGATTCAGTGGGTCTTCCCATACAGGTCGACGGACACCTGAATGAAAGAGCAGGTAATCGGTTGTGGGTTGTAATGAAGATGGAGGAGTGAGATGAGTCCATAAGGACCAGAAAGATTCCGCCTGTACTGACTCGATAAAAAAATTTGTCGCTAAGGAAAGAGAAGATGTACACACCGAACTAAATGCAGTTATCTTTTTGATACCTTCTTCATAGTTTGAAATTTTATTTCCAGGAGCACGTTGTTGTCGAAACCAAAATACCCAACTGAAATGAAAAAAAAAATTTCCACAACACAACAGAAGACAAAAGTCAAGCGAAATACGATCTTCAGCACGAAATAGTTACGAACATACGTGTTTCTTAAAGGATGAACATTGATAGTCCCAACAGATGACAGTGGTGATGAATTTGTGGTGTCCTTGGATGCAGCCGTCTGGGCTGGATTTACGGTTGTTGAAAAATGCTTGGAAGGAACCCGTCTTGGGTTTTTCTGCCCCGCAGCTGCCGGAGTTGCACTAGGAGGTGTTCGCTCTCCTCCAGAGCCAGATGTTTGTATATTCGTAGTAGTAGTATTCGCTGTCTGACTGCTATTGGTGAGAAAACGAGAGGCAGAGTGGTTGGAAAAGTAGGACATTTGTAGTGGCGAGAATAATTCAGGAAAGAAAAATAAGGAAGTGTCTTTCAGCTGGTGATTGGCCAGCAGTCAGTCTATGAGTACAGCGTAGGTATAAGACGTTCAAAACTTAATTCAAAGGCCGCCGGAGATGAATTATGTAATTACCCCATCATTTCTCAACATCCACTTGCATGTTAGTTCGATGAAGCTCATGTTACGCCCAGAATGGCGGTTATGGCCCTTTTCATCTTTTCTCGGCGTCCTTGACATCAAGACTGGCGTTACAATTGCCTTGTTATTTGCAGTACGCCGTTGCCTTTTTTTTTTAAATTAAAAAAAAATCATTGAAACTTTCCCTTCTATCAAAGGTTTTCAACAAGGTTGCGGGTGTGTATGGTCTCATTGCCGTTCTGGCTGGGGCAGGTGGCTCTTTTGCGCAACTGAGTCTCTACATATACTCTGTTCTGGCTCTCGTCGCGTTGACCTGGGGTCTTCGTGTGACACAGGAAGCACGTTTATCTCTCACTCCACACCTCTGACAATCCATTCATCTCGTATTGCTTTAGGAAGATCCAAAAAAAACATTTTATTTCGCTCATCTATTTTTTGCCGACCATATCTTTTCCACCTCGTGGACTGTCTTTTTCGCTATTGTTTGGTGGATATGGACACCTCACGACGGACGCCGCCAAGCGAATTCTGCTGCTCAACAAGCTATGATGGAGCATGGCAATAGTACGGCACAACATCTCACGCCAGAGGAACGCAGTGCAGCCGCGATGGCGATTTGGAATCACGAAAAGGGATTAGCAGCTGCTGTAATCATTGTCACTTGGACCTTTAAGGTATATGGCGTTCATGAATCGGTGGCAGAGAGACAATTTCAACAGCGTTCAATTCATAGATTTACCTTGCTTTGATCATTTATTCATATGCTATGCATCTTCGGAAAGGATCATACCGCTCCCTACCGTTCTCCCGATCGATTCACAGTACCTCATATTCAACTCCACATGCAGCAGCATACGACGTGTTGGCAGACGCCGAGGATGATGACACTGAGGATTTCTACCGCGTTCCCCTTCATTCATCCTCCGCGCGGGGTCATCGTCGCGGGACAAGTGGAAACCATTCATCCATCGCGAGCTTCGCTGACTTTGTCAGTGCACCCGGCAAACCACTCCGGAAAAAAGTGAACAGCAACAGTTATTCAAGGGAGAATGGGATCCATGAAGAAACGGTGTTTGATGAGGATGAGGCGACGTATGCTCCGTCAACTTCGTCTCGCGGCCATTCTAGGCCTGGAACAGAAAGTGTTATTACAAGTGACGAGGAGCATGCGGTGGGTGGCTATGGGCCATAACGAGTTATTCTACCATTAATACTATATCCCATTTCCTCTTCGTTGTCTCATCTCGACAGCATCGATAGATACCAATGTATGCTTCTAGAGGAGTCATTAATATCTGAAGTGAGCTTTATCCACTTACCTTCATGTAGAAACCTCTCCGACTTCAGGCTGCGTTCTCTCAGGTAGACCGACCGCATGTTCTGCTTCACGAGCCCGTCTTCTACGTCTACGCGCAAGGGGATTCAATAACAATGCTAAGACTATGACAAGGCCATCCGCAAGCTGGAGGGGAGGGCCATATGTGAATACCTTCCAAAAAACAACGTAAGAAAGAAAACTCCTTACAATGACTAGAGTGTATGTTATCGCCGCAATAATATCAAATTTCACCCTGAATACGAGGCTCAAGTCGTTTAACACCGCACCCAATATGTCCACAAGCAGGAATGTTATCGAAACGCCAATGACTTCCTTGTACTTGTAGATCTCCCAATATTGAGGGAGGAGGGCAGCGGGCGTAATCACGGAGGCGATAATACCGAGCGCGGCTGTTGGTCCTTGAATACCCCTGTCGTGCGAAGGACGAAGAAGGAAGACAAGGATGTACTGCAGAAGACCGCTTGCCACCATGAGAGCGATGGTTATGAAGACGGAGACCAGGCGAGAGCGTTTGCTACCGTAGTATTGACACTGGTTGCATTCAATGTTTGGCACGTCCCTGTGAAACCATGAATTTGATACCCACCTGGCCCCAGCAAAGAAAAGATAGAAATCCAAATAGCTGAGGTTGAACTATAAGTGGTATGTTCAACCACTGAAGTATCGCGTACGCTCCCAGGAATATAGAGGACAAACCCCATGCTAACCTGTGCAAGATTATGAAACTGAAAAAGATCTAGTCAACTCTCACATAAACCAACGGGAAAGCCCTTCAGTACTCTTCGTACGATGATTCTTCCATGCCTGAGGGATAAGCTGAATTGTCCAGCAGATAGTTCCTATTGTTGATTCAAAATGATGTGATGATATGTAAGTAGGCACGCACCCGCAGTCCCTAAGACGTTCTCAGCTATACTGTTATGATGCGACATGGGCGATTCAGAAATGCCTTTACGCAGGTGTCGCCACTAATTTTTTTTTGATTACAGCCTGATCAACATGATAGACCATGACAGAAACGAGTCAATGGTAGAGAAAAGCCCAAAAAGAAACGTGCTCGCAAAAACAAAGAGCTTATAATCATTTAATCTGATAAAGCGAAAGAAAGACGGAGGAGAAGAAAATCATTCTCATTTTATACAGGGCTCTTACAAATTTGTTAGTGGTGTCTTAGTTTGTAAATAGTGTTTCCGTAATAGAATCCAGCAGCGGCCGACGTTGCAACTAGAGTCGCAGGCACGGGTCCTTTAGCTACCCGTGGAAGTGAAGACAGTAAAAGCAGTGCGGATGCTCCTACGGTGCAAGATAGGTGTCAACCCAACTAAGCAGGAGAAAGTTAAGTGGAGCCTACCAAGTGCATATTCCAAACCATTGGGTGTACCCTTGCGAATCTGTTCTGCACTCCAGAGGTAAAGCAGACCGACGCTGCACCGTATTAAACCGTCAGCTATTAAAACAAGACGAACGGTGCTAGTTGTACACAAGAACTTAAGTGACGTACCCAACGCCCGCAGCTATGGATGGAACCGAGCGTGTTTTAGCAAAGCCTGCGATTCCACCGACGACACATAAACCACCCATGACATATGCTGGATAGGCAGACTTAACAAGTTATCAGTGGGTAACTGCCCTTTAAAATCAGATGCTTCATACAAACCATTTCGAATGTAGACTGAGGGAAAATGCAGATACACAAACGATGAGGATGAAGGGTCGGTTGTTCAAGTTTTACCCTGCACAATGGCCGGGCCGGGTCATCCCGCACTCTTGTCTCGACTTCAATATCATGTACGTACAGTCATCTGCTATCAATGTTGACAATCTTGTAACAATCAACCCAATACGACTCTCAGGCTAAGACCTAACCATGAACGATGTCTTCCGTTTTGTCAGTATCCGTCCAGCCCAGAGTGTGGATAAAGCCAAGACAGTCTCTATCTCTGGGAACACGCCATTCCAGGAAAAGGCTCGAAAGGCCGTTACTCCGGGGACACCACTAGAGGGTTGTTGGAAAATTGTTCGTCAGGCAGCCGAGGAGTTCGTCCGGAGTACCCCCATTTTCAATGACGTTACTTCCCTCGCTCTGTTTAAGCAATTTAATACGTTTCGCTCACGTCTAGAAATGTCCGACAAACCATCTGATTTGAAAAACATCGGAGGCTTCATCCAAGATGTTTTTGGCCAAGCGGCGTCTAGTCTTGAGGCCGATAAAAAGTATCTGGACGACCGTGCACGGATCTGGGACTCTATCGTGCTTATTTTTGTGCTGCCGACATTACATCGTGCGCCCTTCAACGCGCTCGTGAAGTTTGCACAAGTCATTGATATTATTCGCCGTGTCGCAACTGAGGATGCCACGCTTGATTGTCCTACAATCGTCCAGGCAGCCCTTTTGGCCACCATAACCCTCCCTACGGACCTCTTTCCTTCTGTGCCTGGGCGTTTACGTCCGGTCGGAGTTGCTGATTTGCTTGTGGTGAAGCATCACATCCAACGATTTGAACTTGGCGAAATCGTCCAAATCGAGGATACCTTGTGTGGTGAATCACGCAAGGAGACGAACAAGCACATCTTTCCCAACGAACCCACAAAGACGACCGAGACGACCAACGAGCGATTTTCTCTGAAGCGGGAAGCTAAACATATCATCAAGGAAGATACGAACGTCAAAGTAGGCGTTTCAGTGACATACAAATACGGTCCTACGGTGCAAACCAATGCCAATGCGAATATCGATTACGCGAACTCTAAAGTCGACTCTCAGAAAATTTCCTCGGACTATGCCAAGGACGTTACTTCTCGCGCCGCGAGCAAAGTAGCCCAGCAGATTCACCAGCAGGAGACGACTCGCATCATCGAAACATTCGAAGAAGATGCGTTCGGTAATACCAAAGGTACAACGCATATCAGTGGCGTCTGCCAGTGGGTTAATAAAATCTACAAGGCGCAGGTGTTCAACTATGGCAAGCGCCTACTTTTCGATATCACAGTACCGGAGCCAGCCGCTTTAGTCCTCGATGCTGCTACCATCCAGTCCCAGACTCAACAACCTCAGGGCCAACCAGCAGACTTCACGCTGACGCCTGCAGAGCTCGGAGTTCATGCTGTCAATAAGAACTATTACGGGAAATATATCATCCAATACGGAGTCGAAGGCGTTTCCTCTCCACCGCTTGATAACATCACTGTAGCCAAGACTTTTACTCTTTCAAGAGGTGACAAAGCGATAAATAAAGGGGCAGAACTTGCTATCCCGGATGGCTACCGAGCGATCAGCGTCCATGTGGATGGCCAATACAACTACACGGAACAGAATAACAACGGCCTGAATCTCTGGGTGGGTGACAAGAGCTTTCAGTGGCTGGAACAAACCCTGCGGACTGGGGCTGATGCGAAGTTCAACACCTACTCTGCCAGATACATACCTGTGGTAATCGAAGCATGGAACGTGGGCGACTATGGAATCCTCGTCCAAATCCTCTGTGAACCGCTGAATGCAAACTGGGAGACATGGAGACTTGACACTCATCGGAAGATTCTTTCGGCTTGGCAGAAGAAGCAGAAAGATTTTCAAGATGCACTGCCTGACAACCCAGTCGACAATCGGCGCATCGAACGTACGGAACTCAAAAGGTCTGCCATAGCTCTCTTGTGCGGAAACGACCTCTTGGACTTTAATGCAATCGATCATGGCACAATCGATCAGCCGCTACCAGCTAAATCGCCAATCCCCAAGCGTTTCCCTCATCCTCACCCAGAGGTGGCACAAGAGAACTTTGCCCGTTTCATTGAGCGGGCATTCGAGTGGGAACAGATGACTTACGATTTATACCCCTACTTCTGGGCACGCAGGGAGATTTGGCAAGATAAGGTAATGCGGACGAACGCCGACCCACTGTTTACCGAGTTCCTGTGCGCCGGCCAGGCCCGTGTGGTCGTTCCTGTGCGCCCCTCGTTGGAACCAGCGGTCTATTACTTTCTCATGACAGGTCAGGTTTGGGAAGGTGGCGACGCGCCGTCGATAACAGATTCCGATTATCTACCCATCGCAGAGGAGATCAAGGAAGCATCTAGCAATGAAGTACCTTATGGACCATCCTGGGATATCGTTGTCCCTACCACTCTCATCAAGCCGGGTCAAAATGACCAGATTAACAACGTCACTTGGACACTTACACCCCCATGGACGTGGATACCAAGTCCAAGCAACAGTGAAGTCCATCAAATCGGAAGGATTGTTGAAAGAACCGAACCTTAGTCTGTTACTTGGATTTCCTCGCGTTCATAATACTCAACTTTGATCCTTTTTCCCATAACTGTTCCCTTCATATCTGCTCTGTAGCCTTTCTTCCCGATCCCGTTTACACAGTGTACACTTGCTCTGAAAATTTCGGTCGAGATTTGAGCTCAAAAGACATATGAGAAACTCTACAATCACATCTATCGCAGGCCAGCGCTCCAAGCCAACTGTCCTCGGTAACGGCCCGACCCGGTCACGTCACGTCACACAGCCAAGTCGATCTACGCACCTTTATCGATCACAAAGATGTCTGGTTCTGCTGCCACCACCCAGCTTAAGTACTGTGGAAAAACGAACTGCGAAAACACTCCAACCCAAGTCTGCAGCAGATGCAAGAATATCCGGTACTGCGGACGCATCTGCCAGCGAAGTGACTGGTCTATGCACAAACGTTACTGCCCAGAACTCGCAACTGGGTCATTAACACACTACTTTCCCCGGTCCCCCAGACTCTCAGCCAGCCAAGCTAAATTCCTCGCATCCTGGGTCGTCGATCTCTCCGTGCAGGACCTTATCCCCAGCACCATCAACAGCAACTGGACCACCCCCGAATCTCTTACTATCACTCCTCCTACCCGTGGAATACTACTCACCCACCAGCCCCTCGTCGACCGCTTTCGATGGAGCCAGAACTCCACGCTTTGTCAATACCTGACTGGCCGCCAGTATGGGTATATCGAGATCTACCCATCCGGTTATGACTATGATCTCACACATACCCTCTATCATGTCCCTCCTGGAAATCCTGAGCGCACCGTGCCGACCTCGGAGCTGACGATCGATGGAGTCGAGTTGGTAGGGATAGCGCAGCTGACCGAACCAGAAATGGCAGCGTTCCTCGAGGCAGTAGTGAAGCCCGCAAAGCTGTCTCCAGCGGCGTACATTGTGTCTGTGGGCTCACGCCAACTGGATCAGTTTGTCGAGCCGCAGATGAATAAAAACAATAGCCACTATATGCACAGGCCGGATCCAGCAGAGGTGGACGGCGAGGAGAGACATGATTTTGAGACGTTGCAGGCATTGCGGAGGATGGGGCTGACGTTGACGTCCCCGAGGGAAGACTGGGTTAGAGAATGCGGGGTGGATTGGACGGAGTTCTTTTTCGACAAGGAAGGGAATGCAGCGGAGAGTGGTGAGATAGAATATGGAAAAGGGCCCAAGTTTGATACGGCGTTTGCGGACTATTGGAAGTATATGGCATCGAAGTCTTCTTAGGCAATAGGAAATCCACCCGAACTCTGATGGCTCGAAATGACTCTTCCCATCAATATTGGAGTTTGCATGCGATTCACAAAATGTAAAAGATCTGAGGTAGCAAGTGCAATCCACTTCAAGTTCTTTTATTTGGCTAATGGTGATAGGCTCCGTCTAAATCAAATCTAGGAATCCACTTAACGGATTCTGTTGCTGCTATAGCCTATCTCTCAGTTTTGGGCCAAGGAGTACAAGGCGCAGGTCGATGTACAAGCATGGGAGGAATGTACAAGGGGTTAAGGTATGAGACGAGGGCAGGAACTACAACAATCAAAAAACTCCAGGAAGACGAACTCAAAACCAGCTTGCGACAATCAGTCGAAGAGAACAAAAAAGGTGTAGCGAAGAACGGGGGAAACAATATCGAGGGAAAGAAGACAACGTACGCCGACACCCTCAAAAATGGCACACATGCCCAGTTCTTCACGACTGAACATCATGAGGTCATCATTCGCAGCAGAATAAAAGCCAGACAGGTGTCGATAGATGGGAAGGAGGGAGGGAAGGCAGAGCTGGAAGGACTGACGGAGAAAGCCAACTTAGCCCTGGAACTAATGGACAAAAGACGACGCGGACACGGAATCGAGATCCTTCAAAAACGTAACAAAATTACGCAACGGAGGCATCCTCTACGAAATGGACAGCGAGGACTCAGTGAATTGGCTAAGGAGACAAGCCAACCGCAACGAGTTTATGAGAAATTTAGGAACAGAGGCAGAGATAAGGGAGCGAGGTCATCATGTCCTAGTGGACTTTGTACCGTGTTCGACAGACACTTCGACAGCGGCATTGAAAGGCATAGAGAAGGAGAACGGAATGGCGGAAGGAACGATTGTGGATGCCAGATGGATGAGACCAACTGCGCTGAGGAAACAAGTTTGTGCCACTACGCCTTACGTGTCAATCGACGAATGAAGCAACCCACCTAATTGAGCAGGGCATTATCATCCACGGCAGAAAACTAAAAGCGAGGGTACTTGAGGCCGAATCGCGAAGATGTCTCAAGTGTCAATTCTACGGGAAAACCACATTGCAGGCGAATGGTGGAAGCAAAGGACACTTGCGGAACCTGTGCGGAGACACACAGAACGGCGAATTGCACCGAGAGAGACCCAAGCAAATACAAGTGTGTCAACTGCCGAGCCGTAGGGAAACGAGACGACCACGCATCCTGGAACCGCTTATGCCCTGTATATCTGGGTTACAAAAGGCGAATAGACGACAAAAAAACCCGAAAGTAAATATATATTTTACCCAACCGAAGACCCCTCCACTTGGATAAAAACGAGCAAAGAGGAGAGAGCGAGGCAGAGCAGGACAAAGGCAAGGAGGGGCCAAGGAGTGGAAGAAGCCGATCAGGGAATGGTGAACAGACGCAGGTTGGGGGGGCAGGTTAGGAAATGGAGGCGCATCACGTACGACAGGGCCAAGGAATTTCCGGAAAATCCTAACCAACACCAACAACAACAACAACAACAACCAGGGAACCCAAAAGACGATTGACGAATTTTTTAGCGCCTCAAACACAGGGACTAGAAAAGCAGCCGACACGGCTGAAACGGGACAGGGAAATGGATCGTCAGACCTTCAGGGGTGAGAGGCGAGCGGGGTGGTTATCTGTTTTTTATAAATGACACTCATTTTGAATAATGCACCTTTGTCAGGGAATGGGTAAATCAAACCCATTCCCCTCTCTGTACCCTACGTGTCGCGTTTGAATTGTGTCGCCAGATCGGTGGTGTGAAAAGACAACTTACTCTGACTGCTTCTGTGATGAATCTTCGACGACAACTTGAAGAGTGCCTGCACCAACCAAAATCTTTGATCTCCTTCCAAATGCAGCAACATCGGCAACCGTAGATATGTCTCGATCTCGATATCCTGACAGGTAATACGGTTGAGTTCTCAGTAGACCGAAATTACCCGTCGGAAAATTAGCTAGGTGCTCGTGAAATGAATTCGAA
>QDKV01005357.1_pt1 | contig 68899 bp, 107 predicted proteins | sample 1861101 | NCBI WGS metagenome assembly QDKV01 (sample SAMN04275158, study PRJNA302643) | Fungus metagenome, whole genome shotgun sequencing project. | isolation source: fruitbody | host: Mallocybe terrigena | place: Sweden | collected 2013
AGATGTAAAGTATGTTAAAGATAATAAAGCGAAGCTGAGTCATGCTGTTGGGGTGGGAATTTGCATCACCCTGCAAAAAGTGATCGAAGTCTGCCCCTAAAACCCTCCAACCTTCGGTTGTGGGAATATCACATGACCGCGTTGAAGTGTGGCGTAGTTTCCAATTCCCAGAAGCTCTGATCAAACCCGCGGTTTATGTCCGCCGGCGTGTTTCCCACAAGAGTTGCTAACCACAAAATTACCTTTTACTTTACACCCTCATATCGGAGTGCCAAAGATCCTAATATCGCATAGCGGTCCGGTGTATACCTTGCAAGGAGAGATTAAGGCTGCGTAATTATCAGACAGAGAAAAAAGGTAGAGCCATCCATTTGCTATTAATATTATAAAGCAACATCGAGGGTTACTACATGAGCGACAGACATCGCACTATACTGCAGAACAGGGGCTAGTGGTATTAAGAAAGCAAGCATGGTCGTAGATTAGGTGAAGTAACGAATATAATAGCCTTGTCAGGTCGTGACATGACTAAAGTAATGGTTTGTGTTGTGAAAGCTAGACCAGCTGAAGAGAACTTGCCTAAAGCCGACACGTTCGCGTGGTCCACGCTTCGGAAGTATATTGTTGGTCTCGAGTCAAGCTACTTATCCCGCCAGCAGACTGAGGGGAATTCCAAGGGAAAGAAAAGGGAATACAGTTTTTCGTGGTACACAGCCTAAGACCCAAAAAAATGCCACCGTGCCCGCACAGGTTTACATGTCGGCCGTGTCATTGTCAACGAACCGATCGTCGTATGCAAGGTGAATCGGAGGTTCGATAATGGTCAGGCCTGGAACAAGGCACTGCTCGGGCAACGGAACCTTATGCCATAGTTTTGACGTATCGACAGGTCGCGGACAGAACGGAGGCTAAAGGAACAATTAGAAAAAGATAAAATGAGCTCGAATGCAATCTCCCGTTTGATAAGAGATAAGCGAAACTTACGAGGTATTGCCTATTGCGCATCTTACCCCAGTCGACGCCACTAAGCCAAGGATGTGATTGCACTTCTTCAGTTCCATTATTGCCGAGACGCTCCGATGGGTCGAGGTTCAAGAGCTGTTCGATGAAATCTTTCAAATTGTCCCCGACTCTAGCGCTCTGGGGCCAGTCAAGAGGCTCAGCTGACGACCTGCTAAAGAATGCCTACAATCAATTACAATATGATGAGAGTCTTGATTACATAGACGAAAAAGCTTTTTTTACCATTTTCCCAGTCGCCATTTCAAAAAGCATGCATCCACAAGGCCACCAATCCAGCAGCTGTGGATCGAATTGGCGAAATAGATTGATGTCATACCACTCCGGTACCATATAATAGTCGGTACCGCCCATATCGTTGTCTGGCCCACCCAAATCGTCAAACGAAAGCGCAGAACCAAAATCTGAAAGGCAGAGATAGCCATCCGAGTTGAGCATAACGTTTTCGGGCTTGAGATCACGGTGGACGATGTTGAGGCTGTGGAGGTATTCTAGGGCACAGACGATGTTTGAGAAGTAGAAGATGGCTTCACAAGGGTCCAAGCCGCCTTGGCACTTCTTCAATAGAGAACGAAGCGTGCCACAGGGCACAAATTCGAGAGTCATGTAAAGGTTTTGCGAGTCGTAGAATGTCCCCATAAGTCCAGAAATGAAAGGGTGCCAGCCGAGCTTAACAAGAATGCTGATTTCAGCTGCTTTTTCTGCCATATGAGATCGGATGAACGTGTTCAGATTTGCTGTCTTGGACACATCTTCTCCGTTTGATTTGGCAAATGAGAGTTCATGAGCAAACTGCACTGCGTGGAGGCGGCTGTCTTTTCTTCGAGAGGCTTTTAGGGCATATACGCATTCAGAGTCAAGGCGGTGAAATTTCCGTTTTGATTTAACGAGGAGGACGTAGCGGTTACTCTTTCCTGAAAGATTTTAGTGAGCAAAAATATATTCACGTTGGAAAATGCATTCTAAAATTTACCCAGAGTCTTGATGCATTCAAGGTCGTCCAAAGTCAATGGCGGAGGACGTATGTCTTTTGGTACGTGATCAGGATCCGGCTCGTCAATGAACTACTCGAGAGAGTGAGGTCCGATTGTTTGGAAGGGAAAAAAAGCCTCACCTCTCGTTCTTTGGCCATTTCATAGGCATCTTCGAATGGTGCACCAGCCTCGATGGCTGAGATAACTTTATCCTCAAATTCGATTTCTGAATAAACGGTGTCTGTGACTGGACGAGGAATGACTGGGCGGGTATTCAAAAATCTTCGTTTCTTAAATTCGGAGCGAATAGCGGGCATGATGTGCTTCTTCTTTCTTTCTGGCGCACAAGTCAAGAATTGTAGGGGGCAGAGTAGCCGACACAGAGTCAACGATTTTATTCGGTCAAATCGGTTCTATTGTCCTTGTTGATGAGGTGGTCCGTCGGTTGCTACAAATTAAAATGAAAACAATAAGTCTGGAATTAGAACAAAACAAATCAAAAAGACCCTAAGCGTTTGATAGGGCCCATAGGACAACAATGAGTAGTACCCTTTTGTTTGGAACTCATGGTGCGACGCGATTGAGGTGTAGCTCATTATTCAAATGTGCGTACAGATTATGTTGCACTTCAAAAAGATTGCGAGAATCATTGTTGTCAACAAGTTTCCGGTCCGGTACTGTTCGCCAGCCACCAACACCTCGTACTTCGTCCACATCATTTATGCCCGTGATCTTGCATACCAGACCGAGTAATTGGCATTACGTTTCTGAGGGCGGCGCGACCATTGTCTTCTCTTACAAAGGTCCTTCGCATCCCGACTTTGATGGCACGGTTTTGCGCCTCAGAAAGGCTCCCGTTTTTGGGGGGAATCCCGATGGTTCAACAGCATTTAATGAGGAGGAAGAACCAGACGATCCAACGATTGAGTTCCAAACAAAATGCATGCAACGGTTGATTCCATCCAAACATCTTCCTCGACTGGAATCTATTTGGCTGGACCGATCATGGTTGGAAGAGCTTGTTAGATTGCATGACGGTATTCGACCAGAGACCAGGAGAAGAAAGGATCAAGTTGATATAAACAGAAAGAAAGGTGTACTGGCCACAGATCTAGTTGGTGGCAATTGGTTGGCTATTGAAATCAAAGTAGGTTTTCTAAATTGATCCCCGTGGATTGGATGGATCTTGATAGTAAATCTTGTCCGATGATGTTAGCCAAAGTGGGCCTTTTTACCTTCACTGGTTCATCTATCGGACGAAACAAGGGCAATAAAGACGCGGACTTGCCGATTTTGTATGCACTCTCGTTTTAGAGCTCAAAAGGGACATCAAAAAGTCACAGATTATTGCCCTTTGGATTTGTTCTCTGGACGAGAAAGCCGTGTTCTCAAAGCTGTCCGCTGTCTATGGGACGCGTGGATAACGAGCGATGCAACGGCCAATAATTTGAAGATTTTCGCTGCTGGCAAGTTTGTCCGCCCTTCCGAAGTTAGTCTTTTGTGTCGTTGTTCAAGTGTACATATTGAGTTTCGTGATTCATCTTGTGTAGGCTAAGAGAATTTTTGCGGATGGCTGCGATGAAGACCTGAGCACGATTCGGGATATTTTTGCAACTGCCCTGGTTCAACCATTGCTCGACACCCCAGTTCTCCGCATTCTTTCTCAGTTACAGCGCAATCTTGACACCCTAGATATAGAGGGACTATCGAAGCTATGGAGAAAAGTAGAATCAGACTCTTCCGAGCACAGTGGAGCGGGTTCTGCCTCATTTACACCACTAGGTCAAAACTCGCCCTTTACTCAAATTTCCGAGCCTACTATTTCAGATTGGAATGATTTCTTGGACAAGTATCTTTCGTCGGAAAGAAAAGACATGGACCATGGCCATCCATCCACTGAAGATATCTCTTATTACCTCTTTGCGTATCTCCTCTCTGCGACGTTCAAAGATTGCAGCATCATTGTTCGGCTCGACTTTCTGCGACCAGACGATTCATCTCGGCAGAGTATTAAGACTCAGCCTCAGAGTGTAACAGTCATCGATCTTGACCCGAAGAAACTTGATAAACTTAAAGGCTGGGAGGAGTTAGACAAGGAGATTGTGAACGAGTATTCAACTGGTGTGGAAAAGAAGATCTGTGTTGACGAGTGGCAACATTTGGAATAAAAGGTCAACATTTCAATCTATAATTCCAGTAGGACGAGTTGTAGTCAGAAAATTATGCAATCATCGCGGTGGCACCACCATTCTGACAGCAAATGTGTGTTATGTATAGGAACTTGTATTGCTATACGTTACGATGTATGACACCGTGGGCTCGCTTCGGAACTTCGAGTGTTATTTAAAAATGTACGGTGGATTCTTTTTTCTGCCACCCACATCTTCCTCGCTTTATTCCACCATTTCATACTTATATGGCTAGCTTTGGAGTACTCAATGCTGCTAGAGTAACAAGACACTTGTGCTCCCGAACAAACCTTCAGAGAGGTGCTTTGACGAATTTGCAAAGACATCAACAACCAAAACGACATGTTTCATTCTATAACGTCGATGTTTCTGGTCTCTCGGAAGAAGAAGCAGAGGTATTCTCTGAATCTTGATTTAAATTTATGAATTAACCTTAGATCGGAATAGTTCCGAAATGCAGTCGTCAACTTCGCAGAGAAAGAGGTCGCTCCTCGTGCGGCAGAAATCGACAAAACGAACACGTTTCCATCGGTCAGCTTATTTTACAGACATTTTTGAAGCTTCTCATCATCGGCTATCTTATTGTGTTAGGATCTCTGGGAGAAATTTGGCTCAATGGGACTTCTTGGAATAACAGTACACTCAAAGTATGGCGGACTTGAGCAAGGATATTTGCTTCACACATTGGCAATGGAAGCTTTATCGGCCGCATCTGGTTCTGTAGCGCTCTCATATGGTGCTCATTCTAATCTTTGCGTAAACCAAATTCACAGGCATGGGTCAGAGGAACAGAAGGTGAAATATTTGCCTGACCTGGTATCTGGGAAGAAGGTTGGGAGCTTGGCCATGAGTGAAGCGGGCAGTGGAAGCGACGTTGTCAGTATGCGTCTGAAAGCCGAGAAAGTGGAAGGGGGTTGGCTCTTGAATGGCACCAAGTTTTGGTTGGTTCACCGATTTGTTTCTGTGGAAAAGCTAATTGAATGGAAACAGGATTACTAATGGTCCGGTTGCTTCGACTTTCGTTGTGTATGCCAAAACCAATCCCGAAAAAGGGTCTAAGGGAATCACCGCTTTCATCATTGAGCGCGATTTCGAAGGCTTCTCCGCAAGTCCAAAGTTGGATAAACTTGGGATGAGGGGAAGTGATACTTGTGAATTAGTGTTCGAGAATTGTCAAGTGCCAGACGGTATAGCGATCACTTCGCTCTCTCTCTTCCGTTTTTCACTTTTACTCAAGTTCCCTTTCAGCGAATGTCCTTGGTCAAGTGAACAAGGGAGCCTCTGTACTTATGTCTGGATTAGATCTCGAACGACTCGTTCTAAGTGGCGGTCCACTTGGGTACGTTATGAAGGTTTCGACCACGTGGAAATCTGACATTTCCCTTAAGCTTAATGCAAGCAGCCTTCGATTATGCTGTCGAATACGTACACGACAGAAAGCAATTCGGTCAACCCGTCGGCACTTTCCAGCTAATGCAAGGTATAAAGGAGATCGATCTCAAATACCGTTAAACTAATCTTGCATCACAGCTAAAATTGCCGATATGTATACCAAGTTGAATGCCAGTCGGTCATATGTGTATGCCGTTGCAAGGGCGTGTGACAAGGGCAGGATCAGCCGCCGGGTAAGTATCTCGTGTTGACTCTTCCAAGTAGAATGTTGTAGTTTTCGCCAATTAACGAACGAAACAAATTGATTAGATGCTGATCTATTCTTCACATTTACTCTTCTCTTCGTAGGACTGTGCGGGCGCGATACTATATTCGACCGAGAAGGCCGTTGAGGTTGCTCTTGACGCAATGCAGTGTCTGGGAGGCAACGGCTACATCAATGGTCCGTTTGCATTCATTTGTTTGTTTTGCGACTGATATACTTTTCTTCCTTGGCTCGCAGATTATCCAACTGGTCGGATTTTGCGAGACACAAGATTGTATGCTGTTGGGGCTGGGACGCAAGAGATCAGGCGCATGCTTATTGGGAGGGAGTTCAACGAGCAACTTCTTTAATAAGCAGCGCAGATCTCACTTCGGAGTTGTAGACTTACCTCGCCTAGTCCTGGCGTAGGATAGTAATGATACAAAGTGTAAATTCTATTTCCTATTCGTGCACTCCAGCTCAAGTTGTGACGCTTTCAAGCACAGTTTGGCCCATACATTCCATTTAGAGATGCGTGGCACCGACGGCGTTTCTAGCTCTCAGTTCGCCGTTCAGATGTTCGACAATCCCTCGAAACGAGATATTCCTTGACGACTGCCGCGGAGCATGAAACGTCTTTTCGGCGATAGTCATATTTCCTTCAGAAAACAGAAATGTTTGTTGTAAACCGGAAATCTCGATCTCTGGTTTTGCCGATCGAGGACATTAGATATAGCCTATGAAGTTTATTGCATCCCTTTTTTGATCAGACAGAACAGTTCTACTAACGTATATTTGAATTGGGTCTGGCTTCTAGTTACGACGGGAATTGCTGTCAGCCTCATCTCTTTTAATTCGCCACAGGTTGGGTCGGTACCTCCCTCTATGGATTGTCAAGGCCTCATTGTCGACTACCCTGCATTGCCACTTGGGGCTGGCAGCATACACCACCTCGTTACTGACCAGGGAGCACAGTCATTTGACGGTACACCATCTCCCGGTGCAATGGGTTGGATGACGAGGACGAGCAATCTCTCGCAGCGCGCCAGTAGCAGATCGCCGTCCCTATCTTCTCTTCCTTCTAGTTCAACTCAGGATTTTCCGCCTACACCACCTTCCGACTCGTTGCACCGTCTGCTCCAGGTCCCTCTGGTATCATCGATCCGACACCGTACCCCCCAAGCTTGTGACAAGTGCCGAGAGCGCAAAACCAAGGTAAGTCGTGCTATTGCCCATAAAGGTTGCATTGATTTAGAAAGTGTTCAGTGCTCTGGTCACCGTCCAATCTGTGTTCGTTGCAATAATCGTGGACTTGCTTGCAAATATTCCACGCGAGAAACACGGATACGCGCATCTATGAAACTCTTGAGTTCGTCGCCGAGTGAGAATGGGCGGTCAATACATCAGGACTATTTGGATGCGTATCACTTTGAATGCGGACTTCCAACACCTGCGCACCACTCGCGAATGGGGTACTGTCAGACCAGAGCGTTCCTGGGTCCCGGTGACTACGGACAAGCTGTTCAAACGTTGCCTGTAAAGCGGACTTCGCCCATTACAGAACGTCACAATCTGGAAGAGGATTTATTTGGTTGGCACCAATACCCAGCAACGTTGCCAGATCCTTCTTCAGACCCAGTGCCTGTCTCTTTTCGTCGTCCAGTGTCGGATGCGGCCATCATTACTGAGGACGAACGAACGTTGCAAAAACCCGCTCATGTTCGTCTACCCCCGACAGGTCGGTACCACGAAATTCCGAACCATATTCGGGACCAAATGGTTCGTAATCCTCCAGTAATGGATCAGGAGATTGGTTTCAACTACTCGGAGTACGCAACTATTTATTTGCTTTTTATTCGTTGTCGTTAACCGATTTCTAGCTATAACTACCAAGCTCACCCGTCTGCGTCATTCTCTGCCAGGTCAGATGTTGGATGGGGGCTAAGATATAATACGTTTAACGCACGAGAACCCGCGTTTCTATCGGGACCGAAACCAAACTTAATACCTAGTTCACCCATCGACCCGCCTGTGCCAGCGACGGCGGGTTGTGACGCACATGGTACGTGCCTAAGTTAGCAGGCACGGAGAAAATTCCAACTAATACCTTGTATTACGCAGATTTTGAATGGAACCTTCCGTCATCATTTCTCGTAGCGGATAGGTCAAGCACTCAGCCTTCGACAAGTTCTTCTGATCTTTCCAGATTCCAGTGCCTTGGAGAAGTTTTTAAGGAAGAAGGCCTCGACATGGTTAATGGATTTGAAATCTTTCACAGTTGAACGTTATTGGCGCTATCATGATCCTTTGCTGTCAATGTTTAAAAGTCGTTAATCCCTAGCTTATATCCGCTATTTATACTTAATGTGCTTCATATATTATCTTCTGCTCTACGTTTAGTTTTTCCCTTGGTTTTTCCTCGTAATAATATCAGTATCGGAGGAAGCCGGGAGTGTGAGAATAAAATTCTACGTGTCGGGATTTGAGGATGTTGGAAGCAGATTTTCAATTTCTCTCCACCACTTGGTTCATACCCTCAAAATCATGCTCACCACCAGAGGTGCTGTTGCCCGCCTTTCAAAGAGGTCGTTCAAGAGCGTAAAGCAGACGAACACTTTCTTTTCAACTGCTGCTGTTCTACAACGATCAATATTATCCGCCGGTTCACAACAGCGCTCTGCTCTTCCCCATGCTTCACCCGTCACACCCTCTGCTGGTAAGCCTTTCTCGTTCTACATCGTTTTTAATGTCTTTTTCATTTGTCTCCCGTGATTTTTTATATAACGCAGTCCGCAGCTATGCAACCGAGTCTAAGGCTGGTTCAATTGGTACCATAAAAACTGTCATTGGTGCCGTCGTGGACGTCCAATTCGATTCAGACACACTCCCTCCAATTCTCAATGCTCTCGAAGTTCAGGACTTCAGCGGTGGTCGTCTAGTCCTCGAAGTCGCGTCGCATCTTGGCGAGAATTCGGTTCGTACCATTGCTATGGACGGTACAGAGGGTCTCGTTCGTGGTGCCAAGGTTGTCGACACTGGGGCTCCCATAATGGTGCCGGTTGGTACTGCTACCCTTGGTCGTATTATGAACGTCATCGGTGAGCCCATTGATGAACGTGGTCCTATCAAGGGCGTCAAGCTCTGCCCAATTCATGCTGAGCCTCCTCCGTTCACCGACCAGTCCACAACGGCCGAAGTGTTGGAGACTGGTATCAAGGTTGTGGACCTCCTTGCCCCTTATGCTCGTGGTGGAAAAATTGGTCTTTTTGGTGGTGCCGGTGTCGGCAAGACTGTGTTGATTCAGGAGCTCATCAACAATGTCGCAAAGGCCCATGGTGGTTTCTCCATTTTCTGCGGTTAGTATTAAGTTTTCCCACAGAATTCATTTGAGCTTACAGAAATCTAGGTGTGGGTGAGCGTACCCGTGAGGGTAACGACTTGTACCACGAAATGATAGAGACCGGTGTTATCAATTTGCAGGGTGACTCTAAGGTCGCTCTTGTCTTCGGACAGATGAACGAGCCTCCTGGTGCTCGAGCTCGTGTTGCCCTTACTGGTCTGACTATTGCCGAGTACTTCCGTGATGAGGAGGGTCAGGATGTGTTGCTCTTCATCGACAACATTTTCCGTTTCACTCAGGCTGGTTCTGAAGTTTCTGCCTTGCTCGGCCGTATCCCTTCTGCTGTCGGCTATCAACCCACTCTCTCAACTGACATGGGTGGCATGTAAGCTGTCAACTAGTGCTTTATTTTTCCAGCCTGATTATTTTCAAGGCAAGAGCGTATTACGACTACGAAGAAGGGTTCCATCACCTCTGTGCAAGCCGTCTATGTACCTGCTGACGACTTGACGGATCCTGCTCCAGCCACTACCTTCGCTCACTTGGATGCTACTACCGTGTTGTCTCGCGGTATTGCTGAACTTGGTATCTACCCTGCTGTCGACCCTCTCGATTCAAAATCACGTATGTTGGACCCTCGAATTGTAAGGAAATTTCTTAAACAATTCGAATATCATATCTGAGTGATACCCTAGGTTGGACAAGAGCACTACGAGGTTGCCACTGCTGTTCAGAAGATCCTTCAGGATTATAAGTCGCTCCAGGACATCATTGCCATTCTCGGTATGGATGAATTGTCTGAAGAGGACAAGCTTACTGTATGACTCTGTTCTTCTTGATTATTTTAAATAGTTGACAAAATTACAGGTTGAGCGTGCTCGTAAAATTCAGCGTTTCATGTCACAACCTTTCCAGGTTGCACAAGTTTTCACTGGTTATGAGGGCAAACTCGTACCCCTCAAAGACACCGTTCGTTCCTTCAAGGAGATCCTTGCAGGTACCCATGATGGTTTGCCGGAGTCTGCGTTCTACATGGCCGGCACGATCGAGGACGTGAAAGCTAAAGCTGAGCAACTTGCCAAAGAGATAGGATCGTAGAATATAATAGATGAAGCTGGGTATTATCCTTTGACCAATAAAATATATATCTGCTTTGCTCTCCAGAGTAGTTTCCCTCGTCACAAAAATTTGCTGGACAGTAGAAAGTAGTAGTAGGTTCATAAGATTTAATTCCGAAGTTAATCAAAAACGACGCCAGCAGGATTCGAACCTGCGCCCTCAAAGAGGAACAGATTTCTAATCTGTCGCTGTAACCACTTAGCTATAGCGCCTGTTTAGAATTATATGAAGGGGGTATACCTGTTCGTATCCAAATCATCAAACATTATTCGGATGATGGCCACAACTTGCTTCTGATTGCGAACCATCATGCCTTACATGGACGATGTTGAGGAATACCTTCGGTCTGTTGAAGCTTACTTTTATTCATCACTCCTAGCAGTAACCTACAATCTCCCTGACGTGCATGAAGTCGTTAATCAGCTCTGGGTGGATATTTCTCGCTATGGACCAGGGTTGCCTTCGTTCCCTGAGGTTCACATTCCGACCCTTGGAGATTTTCAGGTTCCTCCTCCACCACCGCCACCACCACCCGTATCGACGTCTTGGATTACCCGTTCTACTCATTGGATTGATCGCCATCCATGGAAATCAACAGGACTCGTGATCGGCGTCGTCGGGGCGGGGTTGCTTGTCGGATACGGCAGGCTGGTAACACGAAGAAGATATCTTAGAGCTCAGACTCAGGTAGGACAGTATCGTCAGGTTGTTGGTAAGACATTTTTGTCCATTCCCTTTACCGATGGTCATAATGCACTTAGTTGTCCTTGGAGGAGATACACCCTTTGCCCTTCCCATCATTTTGGAATTGGAAAGGAAAGGCTACATAGTCATTACCAGCGTATCTAACAGCGAAGCCACTGATTCCATCGAGGCTCAGTGCAAAGGATATGTAAAAGCGCTCGTTCTTGATCCTTTCGAGGTTTGAACCTTCATTCATTTCCTGTCAGTTCTTCACTCTGATGCAACTCTAGCCGGAAACAATTCAACCTTTCTTACGCTCTCTTGCGGCTGCTTTATCACGCAAGTTTCCAATCAAATCCGCTGGGGATCCTTATGCTTCCCCATCTTCTATTCCACATCTCCATTCCGTTATCTCCCTCCTTTCGCTCTCCGCACCCGTGCCTAATATTTATGCGCCTCTTGAACACATATCGCTCCGAAACACGTATGTTTCTTATCTGACCGCTACACAGATTACGCCTCTTCAAGTCATTCAAGCGCTCCTTCCACTTCTTCGTACCGGTTCGACGCGCAGTAGAGATATCGGGAAACAATCAATCGTCGTTTGTTTGCCTGCGACAGATGCTCATGTTGGGTTGCCATTTGCGTCGGTTCAGGCCATGAGTGCTGCTGGGATGCTACGAGCTATTGAAGTCCTCCGCAGAGAAATCAACATTACATCTCTGACAGATAAGGCCGATTCAATGCAGAACATCAAGGTCGTCATTGTCGATGTTGGCTCCTTCAATATCGAACCTGCTACAAAAGCTGTTCTTTCGGAATCTATCTACAAGTCGATGGAGAACTGGAGTGCATCCGAGAAGCTTGTCTATGGACCTGCCTTCATGGCTGTAGTCCACGAAAAACCTCCGATTGCAAATAGGTGGGACCGTATCAAATCCATCTTCCAGAATGGTTATCAGTACGGTGTGCCTCGAAAGCCAACAGATTTGTCTGTGCTAGCGAGGGGTCTTGTGGACGTGGTAGATGGAAGTTCTGATGGTCCTAAATGTTTTGGTTATGATATCGGTCTAGGATTCATCCACAATTGGATTCGAGGTGACCGTTTTTCTGTTGGTGCTGGTGGTGAGTCTACATATCGAGTCTTCCATGTTTTTTTACTAACGATTTCCGTTCAGCAACCACTTACAAACTAGCATCTCACCTTCCATCCCTTCTCCTGGATGGATTGCTTAAATTGCCATTTGTCCTCATCTCTATCCGTAACCGCCTCTTGCCTATCCAGCCATTCCGTGGACCACCGTCTGAACTTCCCCCTCAAGTCGAAGTCAAGGAGGAACCTCATGACAGCCCTTCCTCGTCGGAGGTGGAGAACAGCTCAGATGCGGATGTCGAGAGCAATGCTGAAGACACGGTTGAGAGTAGTTGGGTCAGCTTGAAGCAAAATCACACGGACGCTTGAAGGCCTTTTTTTTATTCTTTCTTTCTGGTATCAATCTAGTTTATTCTGCCACTTCTCCATTGGCTCCCTCCACCTTTCATACTCATACTCATACTTCATCTTGTACGAATTTTTGTAAAATTTCATTAAAATAAAGTAATATTACGAGTCTCCCTGAAAGGACTGGAAATGTAAATAATAATTCGATAAATATTCATGACTTACATAAAGTTCAACCTTCATAAACGCAAGCAACAAGATGGGTAAGTAGTGTTTCCTCAAAGAATAATCAAAATCACAATTTATACAGGGTTGAACCTTTGGATCGTTCCAAACTCTGTGGATGCGAAGAAGATACAAACAATAATGAGCATAAAATCTAAAGGCAGCTGCACACTCTCCGATTCTTATCCAGAATTCTACCCACACATAACGTTGTTATCTTCTTTGCCAACAACTATGGAGAATAACTTGGACACCGTTCAAGCCTCAATCCCACGACGAGATACGCCTATAAAATGTAGTTTTGCATCCTTGGTCACTGGTACCACATACTTCCGATCCGTGTACATTGCGATCAGGCCCACCATGGCCTTGCTTGACCTGCACAAGCAAATTCATGAAAATTTCAAAGTAGAATATAAAACTCCGGCATTTCCTCATCTCTCACTCGTCTACATAACAGATGAGGATGCAGAAAAAGGGGAAAGAACGATCTATCAGGATTTGCTGGAGAAGGCGGGAAAACTTCAGATTGGCGAGGGAGGGAAGGCGGTCAGCTTGAACTGCAGAAGTGGTGCAGAGGAATCCTGGATGGATTCATTTGACGCTTCGGAGATTTGGGTGACAAAGTGTGAAGGGCCTGTGCAAGGATGGCGAGTATTGGGGAAGTACTCTCTTATCAGCTAACTATTAGTGGTGGCCAGCGAATAAACCCTCTGCATATCAGAGCTGCGTGTGCTCTGGCTCGGGGTCCACAGTTCTAGACGATGTACTGGTTCCTTCAGGTACTTGTCACAGCGACTGTAAAGTATTTTCAAGGCAGTCCTTATGACTCGGCTCTTTCACTTTCTCTAAACAACAAGTACCAGTTTCGCTGAATGGAGTCGATTGTACCCATACCATTAATCTATTGCTATTTCCCTTTTTCAGCCCGTCTCCAATTAGGTGAAGACTCGGAAGCAGCTGAGTGTTCCGAGAAGTATCCTGGTCCTATGGTAAGCACCATGCCTGGACGGAGATTATACACGGGAAGGTGAGCAACTCAGAACATCCTAATAATTGGGAGGCTCCCAATCTTACGCAATTCAACTTCAAATTTCGAATTTAAATGTGGCAACCAATCAAGGATGTTCGTGCAACCTTTCTGGACCACAGGACACCGTTGCGAGGTATGAAAGTCACTGAACTCCAATTTTAAGCCTTTTCTTGGCGGGGCCCTTGCCAATCTTCCTAATTGACCCGCTTGAGTTTGCCCGAATACAACCAGACCTGCATGTATTCAGCCCCTTGCATTAGAAAGCCTGATCCTCGGGACCTTGGATGAACCACACGAGCCTTGGACCCACAACACCCGATGTATACCAACACTACTTCCCCTAAGACAATATCGATCTGGAACTTATTGGCGAATTCGGGTATTTCGATATTAGGCAGGTGTCGAACTAAAAGAGGATAGGCTGATTCGCTGGTCAAGCAGTGTGACGATATCTAAAAGATTTATGTTCACGATCTGAAGGAATCAGTCTTTGGATCATGAAATTTTTAAAGTGGGGTTTATTGTAATGGCCAGCCGCTCTGAGCTCGGCAGGAACACAATACTCCTTTTTTGAAGCATCATCGCAAGTCCGATTTGTTGTCAAAAAATCGAGAGCTGTGGTAGTTACTTTACGCATAGAACCGTTTCTTTATCTGACGAAATCATTGTAATAATTAAATTTACTAGAAAAATACGCAATGTCAAAAGTCCGGAGCAATAGTGGAAACGTTTATGTAAACTGTACGAATCAAAAGATGTTCATGAAAGAGAGGGCTGAAAGAGTCCCTTTGGGTAAGATTCCTCAGGTTGATACCGTTGGAGCTGGACCACTTCCCGTTGACTCCGTGCCGGTGGCAAGCCGAGCCTGCGTCGCATTGAATCCATCCGCGGCCTGTGTACATCATTAGCCTTGTGAAGGTCAAAGGGGTGCGAACAAAGTACCTGAACATCCAAATATGCCCACGCTGGAACTCCAACGCCACTGGGTATGACATTATTGTAACTTCCTCAGGGACTAAGTCATTGGAAAGACAAAATGAATGGGAACAATCTTACACTCGGTTGTAGGCAGTAGAGCAGTTGTAAGCATATTCGGACCAACTGAAACACAGAGCGTTGGAGTAATTCGAAAACGTATATTTTGGCATACCTGAGATAAGAGCGACCCTGGCAATATCCGCAAGCACTTGTCAATGAATAAACAACAGAGCTGCATCTGCAAGAATTTGCGTTGTATGCGGTTGGTCCTACGTAGTGATATCCGGTTGGCAGGGCTGGTACGTCGACACCTACATAAACGACAGCTTAAAATGAAAATCTCGAACATAAACAAATACGCACTAGTGCCTGGCACACAGACTGCTGCAAGTGTGCCGGCGACATAACAAGGACTCTGCCCCTCATAGTTGTATGTCTAAAGACATGCTTGTTCAGTCAGACGGTAACACGTTCATATGAAAGTGACGAACCCATTCGTATCCTGAAAGACATTTTGCCTCAATAGTGATCTGTCCAACGACGCACGCAGGCAAGATGCTGAAGGCAGCAATGATCGCAGTGATTACCAGCATGGTGGGAGGCGATGGAAAGGTGACACCAGGGTGTCTGGCTTGTGCATTAAATACAATTGCTGTTTGTACCACTGCATCTTTTACCAGTACGTCTCAGATCGAGGAAAAACACAGCAATGCATATTTGCAGAAACTTTGGCACCAAATTCTGATCCATTTAATCACTTCTCGTGCGGCCACTAAAAGTTACTATTTAGTTCTTATTATAATCCTGGGACACCGCTTGTGAACTTGAAATTCTTTGCGGTCGTTCAGCGATCGATCGCTCTTCACTTTGTCTCTCCCGCTCGAACTTGACACAGAATATGACATTTTCTGTCAAAAGCACAGCACGTTTCCTTTTTAGGACATGCGCGAAGCTTGTTGCGATCCAGATCAAAACACTTCCCCGGAACCTGGGGAAATATGTTTCGGCATGAGTGCCGTTGTTAACATACACTCCAGTACTTTTAAATTTATATAAGAACCCGACTCAAACGTTCTATTCTAAGACTTATAGATGTTGTCGACCTTGTACATTTTGGTGTCTACTTCCGCCTTAATATCGTCTCCGTAGATCCTATCCACTTTGTACATGGTAGTGGTTGGGAGAATATTCGTATTCTGCGCATCGGTTTTCGTTGTGACAGAAAGCGACGACCCTTCTACAGAAGCTGCACCAGCTTTGCTCGAGATACCAGCAGCCTTTCCATCAGGAATCTTGAAAAACTCGCGGATGCCAACCTTTTCACTGTCATATATATAGTACCCTTTCCTCTCGAATTGGATGATATCCCCCGTCTTCAGCTCGAGGACGTTCGCATCTGCATATCCGAACTCCTTGAACTCTGAAACAGGTGTAACAAAATCCTTTACGTCGTCATTTTCTTCCAATTTCTTCTTGGTTATCAAATAGTCAAAATCGACAAGGGCAACAGAAGCGAGTAAATCTTCGGGTGTTGGTTGCGCTAGCCATGTGATCTTTTTCTTTGTCTTGCGGAAATCCCCCTCTAAATTGAGATCCACAACTACTGAGGTGATTTTTCCGTCGGCGTTCTTCTCTTTCGAGCGAACGATCGCATTGCCCCAATCCATCAAAGTAATCTGGGGGATTGAATCAACACTGAAACATTGTGAGTGTTCCGATGCAGCTGACCTCTTCGTTTTCATCAAAAGAAATCGCATCCTCCTGCTCAATGAGAATCTTCGAAGAGTAGACTGTCTTCTTAGAACCAATATCGGCATTCTTCTTGTGTTTGGGAATAAGTTTGATTTCTGGATTGGACGGTCCTCCGTTAATTGTCACAGGAACGCTTAAAAGGCTATCAGAAGTATTCAAGAATTTGACATATTAGTCATACGCGTTGTCCTTGAGAACTGCCCAATGACGAGGAGCAATCGGATCGATAATTTTCTTATTTAAAGTCCATATGGAATCCCACTCCAAAGAGACGATAGCTTGAGAAGGACCCTGCAGCAACATAAATTGCCGAAGAGCCTCGACAGTCATTCCTCTACGTCGAATACCTGACATGGGTTGGAACGGAAAATTTAACGGCAAAGCAAAAAAATTACCTCGTACTGTTGGAAACCGTGGATCGTCCCATCCTCCGACGAGCTTCTGATCAACGAACCAATGGAGTTTTCTTTTAGAGAGTAGGGTATAGATGAAATTTAGTCGACTGAAAATATGAAAATTAAAAACTTCGTGGTCAAGACAGAAAGGAACAGTACCTGAAATCCCAGATATGAACTTTGCGAATGCCCGCTGCTTCAATCATCCAATAATATTGCGCATTTCTGTCGCGATATTCGTTAGTCCTCAGAGCATGTGTCACACCCTCTATCGAGTCCACAATGGGGCATGCAAAGTCATAGGTTGGATATATCTTCCACTTGTCTCTAAAACATGACTGTAGATCCGTTGTGCGATCCATGATGAATGCAGTAACATACCCTGAATGATGGTGAGGGGTGAGGTTGCATCGGTAAATAACTGGATCTCGGAGAGCTTTGTTTGGATTGTCAACACTGATCTTCGCTCTGAGACACCACCGTTGGCCATCAGGTGTCCCAGCTTTCATCTCTTCAAAGTGGCTTAAGTTGTCTTCAACGCTGTTGTTTCTGTGCTTCGAGGCTATACCATTGAAGCGCTCTTCACGCATCTACATTCCCCAGAAATCCATCAAAGACGAAACACAAAGTCAGGATAAAGGCTTACTTGTTGCTGGTTGGTGTCATCCGCATAGGCTTTGCCTTCCTTGATGAATTTGAGAGCGTAGTCATAAAGACTGTCAAAATGGTCCGAAGTATGCGTGACAATATCACCATGGATGTCCAGCAGTTTTAAATCCTCAAGAATGGTTTCCTCGTATTCAGTCTATAGAGTCATGGGTATGCAGGCTGGTTTGATCAAAGGGTCAAGACTCACTCGTTCCTTGGTGGGGTTAGTATCGTCGAAGCGGACAATCAGTTTCCCATGATACATTTTTGCAAAATATTGGTTCAGGATAGCTGCCTTAGTGTGGCCAATGTGTAGATAACCACTTGGCTCAGGAGGGAAGCGCGTGACAACGTGGCCGTCTACAGCATCTTGCAAACCAATTGCAAAGCCTGCAGCAGTCTTGTTAATACGCAGCGTGTTGGCCTTTGCCTTGGCCAAATCAGAAAGAAATGTTTGCGTTGATTTAAGAGTGTCGAAATAAGAAAACCAGCGCAGCAGATGTGGATGAGCATTGTTTTTGAGGAGACCCTGAATCTTCATGTTTCCTACATAAAAAAGTTGCAAAGTGATCTTGTACATTAAGCAAGTAAACTAACCCTTTAACGACCCCCAGAGAGCCCAATCGGCGGCTGCAACAATAGGGCCAACGAGAAAAGTACGAAAAGTCAGATAATCATCAAGAGCATCCAAGGTTGCTACGATTTCGGAAATGACACCCAAGGTACGTAGAGTTTTCGCTTGCACGAAATAGGTTGCTGACTGTCGAATTTAGGTGAGAGCGAAAAAAAAGAGCTAGCTCCTAGTACCTGTTTACCATCGCCTAGAAGGTACGCATCTTTGGCAATTGAATGCACTATGGCGTCCTCGTTATCGATGGCTGTTATTCCACCAGAAGTCAGTGTGATCGAGGACCCTGCATCTGCAAAAACAATATCGGCTTTGCCGGTGTATGCAGCAATGCCAGTCGCTGCGTAGGGGAATGGCGTTTGCTTGGTTGGTACTGTTAGGATCGACATGGCTGAAGTTTGAGTCAATTAGATAGATGGGCTTTAATCAGTTTCGTGATCACATGAAAGCCGATTCAGTGCAATGGACTTTTTTTCGGTCTCTGTTTTGCTTTTTTTTCTTGTCCTCTGTTTCTAGTCCGATTCTGCAATATGCCGATGCTGTGAGTTCAGGTCTGAAAGTGCTTGAAGCCCGTCATCTGAAGCATTTGCAGATCCAATCCTTCACAAAAGTACCGCCCATATACCCCTGTAAACCTTCCTGATCGACAATGGCCGTCAAAGACTTTTACCAAAGTTCCAATTTGGCTGTCGACAGACTTGAGGGATGGAAATCAGGCTCTGGTCAATCCGATGACCATCGACCAAAAGACAACTTTCTTTAGAATGTTGGTCAAGGCTGGGGTGAAGCAGATCGAGGCTGCTTACCCTGCAGCTAGTGATACTGATTTCAACTTTGTCCGTGGGCTTGTTGAAAAGGGGGAGATTCCGGGTGATGTTTGGATTCAGGTTCGTAATTACTTTCTTTTTCACCGACATAAATCTTATTTTCGACGCGCAGGTCTTGACGCCTGCTCGTGAAGACTCAATTCGACGTACTATCGATTCTGTCGCTGGGGCGAAGCATGCAATAATTCACATGTACAATGCGACATCGCCAATGTTCCGAAATGTAGTTTTCAGAAACTCGAAGGAGCAGACGACGGAACTGGCAGTCCACCATACTAAACTTGTCCGTCAGTTGACAGACGAGTGTACCGCGAAATATGGAACTATCTTCAAGTATGAGTACAGTCCAGAAACATTTACTCAAACAGAACCTGAATTTGCCGTGGAGATTTGTGAAGCCGTAAAGGCTGCCTGGGGGAAGGCTGGAACTGGTGACGATCGTATTATTTTTAACTTGCCCTCTACCGTCGAGATCGCACCCCCAAACCACTACGCAGATCAGGTTTGTGATTTTGTTTTATTTTCAAAACCCAATTTTTATGCAATTACAGATAGAGTACTTCTGCGGTCACATATCTGAAAGAGAAAAAATAATCGTCAGTTTGCATCCTCATAATGATAGAGGTTAGTTGGATTTTCATTCCTTTACTTTTGCATTAAGAACTCACCGGATACCATCGAAGGCACTGGAATCGCTTCAGCCGAACTTGGCATGCTCGCTGGAGGAGACCGTATAGAAGGTTGTCTCTTCGGAAATGGAGAACGCACTGGAAATGTAGACCTGGTCAACCTGGCGTTGAATCTTTACACGCAAGGCATTCACCCTTGTTTGAATTTCGGCGATATCCAATCAATCATCGACACGGTGACCCAATGCAACGATCTTCCTGTTCACCCCCGTTATCCGTATGCAGGTGAACTTGTCTATACCGCCTTCTCCGGGTCTCACCAGGACGCCATAAAGAAAGGGTTCGAAGCTCAGCGAATTCGCCACACAAAGGCTGCTGCTGAAGGAAAACCTCAGTACTGGGATATGCCCTACCTTCCTATAGATCCTGCCGATATCGGACAAACCTACGAGGCCATTATCCGTGTAAACTCGCAATCAGGAAAAGGCGGCATTGCTTATTTGATCAAACAGCACCTAGGTCTCGATCTTCCTCGAAAATTGCAGATCGCATTTTATCAAGTTGTCCAGGCCATTTCCAATCGGGAATCACGAGAAATGACTGTCGACGATATTACGACCGCCTTCCGCACTACATACTACTTTGGTGGTGCGAAATACCAAGGCCGTTTGACGTTGAGAAATTTCAAAATTTCAGCTGAGCCGGCTGAGGACCCCGCTGATGACACTGACGAGATCAGGGACGAACGCCGTCGCTTCGATGGAACGCTTTCAGTGGATGGGGTTTATCGTGTCATCCGGGGAGATGGTAATGGACCCTTGTCAGCTTTGTTGGATGCCATTCGAGTACATTTGGCTATTGATCTGACAATTCGTGATTATACAGAGCACGCCATCGGCGAAGGCAAGGAAGCCAAAGCCGCGTCTTACGTCGAACTTGTTCCTGCAGGAGACCGCAAATCAAGACAGTCGTGGTGGGGTGTCGGTATTGATTCTGACATTGCTGGGTCTGGTCTTCGTGCACTTCTGAGTGCAGTGAACTGCTCAATTGAGAATCGTCCCCTACCTGAGCTCGAGCTCACAGTTGGTTTCAATGCCCGCTCGGGTCCAGCTGATATCGCAAGTTTGATAGTGAATGCTCTGGGACTCGAACTTCCTAGGCGTTTGCAATCGGCATTCTTTGAAGTCGTGCAAAGGGCTGCTAGGGATTCTGGAGGGGATATCTCACATGGACGAGTAACAGACCTCTTCCAGTCCACTTACGGTTATTACCCATCCGACGGCCCCACACCCAAACTCTCATTGGGGGACTTCAGATTGGAGCAAGCTGAAAATCGCAGTCGCCGCTTTGTTGGTGACATCGTAGTTGATGGTCAGAAGATAATACATGCCACTGGCATTGGAAATGGTCCTCTCTCAGCTGTATTGGCAGCCTTGCATCCGATTATCGATGGCGTTTTGACTATCCGGGAGTATTCCGAGCACTCAATCGGAGAGGGAACAGAGGTCCTGGCCGCGTCTTACTTGGAACTGGTGTACGAATTACCTGGAACCAAAAAGATACATGGATGGGGTGTTGCTACTGACACGGATATAACCGGTTCTGGTATCAAGGCAGCCTTTACTGCCGCAAGCAACGTTGGGGTTATTCTGAAAGTGTAATTGTCTTAAAACCCATCAGTATATCAAAATTATCTACCTTTGTACTGATGTGTGGCCTAAACAAAATATATACTAACTGCGGCGAGGGATGAAATTTGAGCGCTCTGTAAGGATCGTTTCTTGAGTCTTGACGAACTAGGAATTCAATGGTGTTGGCGATTGAATTTAATCTGCCCACTTGCAGGCATTTTCAAGAACAGAATAGAACACGTTGCGACGACTATATCATCTCCATAGAAAGCAAGACTGGACTGCTCAAATTTCCTCTTGCAGTTGCAGTTGCCGAGTTCACACTCTGCAGAGTCAAATGTGTTGTTACTTGTCAATGTGATTCAATGACAGTCACTTAGACTCAGAGTCACGTGTGTTATTTACTACGGGAACGGGTCTTTTGACATTTGTATGCAAGTCTCGTTTAGCCTTTAGGCCGCCATTGACCAGATCAAGGCGCGCCGCTACTTTAAATTTTTTTTACTCTGTTCGCCGTGTCTCAGCTCAGTCCTTCGAGTAGAATGTCATCAACTAGGTCAAAATCTGGTCAATCATCTTCACTTGCTGTTTCTGGAGGTTCACAACAGTTTCTCAATAACATGATGAATCCCTTGAGGAGCGCGTATCATGGATATACACAGGCAAATCAGTCTGTCGCAGAGGAGGGGGAATACGGCCATGCGGAAGCTACTGGAGAAGTAGATTTGGAAGCAGGGCGCAGCTTTTTTCACAGCACACTGGACACAGCGCAACTGTCTCCAAAGGCACAAGGGAAACGACGTGTTGCATGGGATGGTAGAATCTCGGAGATGAAGACCCTTCATCCGAATATACACAAAGAAGATAAAATTCACGAACCGGAATCTTCGGACGACGAGGTTCCTCAAAGTTTCAAGGTTGAAGCTACACATCCAGCTGGTCGTTCTACTCAGTCTGTGAAGCGGGCCCCAGAGCAAAAAATTCGGAAAGGGCGGGCACTATACTCTACCACAGAAAGAAAACTCCCTTCCACAGTAGCAGACGAGTCACCTTTGCCAGTATCTGCTGAAACGATCTCCGATGAGCATCGTACACGGGCATCTCTACCTGATCAAGGTTCCCCTTTACCTAGTCAACAACGGACTTTTATGCGCGGATTAGATGACTATGAAAAGGCTTTGTGGGATTGGGTGAATGTTTACAATCTCGACGCGTTTCTCCAAGAAGTTTATTACTACTACGATGGAAAAGGAATTTATAGCATTACTCTCGCACGAGGACTCAATCTACTGTGAGTTCTTCAATCTCGTTCTGTGGATAATATCGAACCTTCATCTTAGAACAGTGGGTTTTGTCATTGGATTTTCGACCTTCCTGCTTGGTTGTATCGACTATCCGAATCTCCGTCATGCAAAGCACACTAATCTGTCGGATGTCATTGTTCCTCATTGCGTTTCTCGGTGAGCTTTCAATGTTCGGGCTCACTTTGGGACTTTGCTCAATCGATTTGCAGATTTTCTGGGTTTACTCTGCTTTTTTTCTTGCTCTTTACCGCGTTCTACATATGGCAAATAATATCTTTTGCTTTGAGTATCAAACGGCTGTTCGAAATGTATAATTTCTACACACATCTGCTAAAAATTCCCGATGTAAGTGAACTAGAAAATATCAGCACTTTGAAGACTGACCATGCTTCAGGCCGATATCCAGACGATTTCATGGTCTGAGGTTGTTCGAAGAATAGGCGCGATTCGGGAAGAAAATCCGCTGACCGCGTTGTCATCTAAAAAAGGAAGGAATGTGGATGACACAGCAACGGCAAAACTAGACGCACACGACATCGCAAACAGAATTATGCGGCAAGAGAACTACCTTATTGCGCTTTTCAATAAAGAACTACTGGATCTCCGAGTGCCATTGCCAGCTTCCTTGAAGCCCTTCATGGCAGAAGAGGGTGGGAAGGGCAAGATGCTGACCCAAGCCTTGGAGTGGAATCTGCGATTCTGCCTTATGGAATACCTTTTCGACCATCATGGAAAAGTGAGGAAAGTGTTTCTCAAGTCCAAAAATCGCGCGGTCTTGATTGACGGGTAAGAGGTTATATATTTGTCATAAGACGATGTATCTAATTTTTGATTCGTCACCGTAGTCTCAGACGCCGCTTTATCTTCATGGGCGTTTTGAATGCGATATTCGCACCATTCATCGTTCTTTATCTGCTCATGTATTCATTCTTCAGATATTTTGAGGTCTGTTGACCGAATGTCTTCTGCTTTTGGCAGTTGCTAATGACCGTCTCAATCTTTAGCAATACCACAAAGACCCCTCGTCTATTGGCAATCGTCGGTATACGTTATTCGCCCAGTGGAAGTTCAGAGAGTTCAATGAACTCCCACATGTCTTCCTTCGTCGGCTGGACGAAAGCTATCCCGTAGCGAACATGTACATTGGTCAATTCCCTAATGAGAAGTTGACCTTGCTCATGCGGTGAGTTTAAGTATGTACGCTCTAGTTTTATTGATAACTACATCTCTGACCTAGATTTATCTCCTTCATCGCCGGTTCCTTCGCTGCCGTCCTTTTACTCGCAACTGTGCTGGATCCGGACTTGTTCCTTAATTTCGAGGTCACGCGTCACAGGACCGTTCTATTTTATCTTGGGATGTTTGGTGCCGTCCTGACGGTTGCGAGGGGCATGATCCCGGAGGACAATCGAGTCTTTGATCCCGATTTGCTCATGACAGAAGTAATCAATTATTCACACTACATGCCTGACAGTTGGAAAGGTCACCTTCACAGCAAAAGGGTGAGCGATCCATTATTCGACTAAAGCAGAAATTTCCACGTGGCTAAATATCTTGACAGGTTCACCAAGAATTTGGCGGGCTTTTCGCGCTGAAAATTCTCGTATTTGTTCAAGAAATCTTATCTGTTATTCTCACCCCTTTCGTCCTCTGGTTTTCCTTGCCCAATTGTGCACCTGCGATTATTGACTTTTTCCGTGAATTTTCGGTACATGTGGATGGGCGAGGGTATGTTTGTAGTTTTGCTGAGTTCAACTTTGAGAGGCATGGGAATGTGAAGTTTGGAGCGAAGCCTTCGAGGACGCAGGATAAGAAGATGGTTTCGAATGAGGGAAAGATGGAGAAGAGTTTCCTTAACTTCAAGGTGATTATAGATTTAATAATGTTTATCTAATCCATTCGTTATGCCCAAGATGCTGACGTTTTGTATTGACAAGGCTGTTAATCCTGATTGGAACCCGACTGACCCATCTGGTTCGCTGTACCTGACGAGAATGGCGGACCTGAATGCTCTCCATCGGTACCCTTATTACCGCCAATGGCACGTTCCTGGTACCTCGCACTCTGTTTACGCTGGCAATAGCGGGCGAGGAATGGCATCTGCGCCACTGGACGTCTCTCACATGACGGAGATGGCGCACGACGATCAGTCGCTGAGGCAGAGCAAGATAGCCGCGATTAGGAGGCGGGGGGCTGGTGGACTTGGAACAGGGGCGGGGGGAGGCAGTCAGGTGAACATGTCTACCCTCTTAGCCACCGGACCCACGCTGGGCGCATCCGTATTCGTCGATCCTACCAACGCGCCGAGCGTGACGCTAGGCGACTCGCACCATCAGGAACTCCCTGCTGGCAGAGCCGCTGATCCTACTGGCTCGTCAAAGGGATTGACGGCGGGTGGAGTGGCGGGCTCAGGAGTGCTATCTGAAGATCTTGCGCCGGATAGAGGCGTTGGGAGTGGACTGGGTGAATCGTATGTTGATGGAGGGAGACGATATAGTGCTGGCGTCGGCGTCGGAAGAGAGGGGGAAGAAGAAGAAGGCGGTGTTGAGGATGGAGGCGTGTTGGGGCTGTTGGCTCAGATATATGGTCGGACAGATGGTCCGCCTGTTGTTCTCTAATCTCACTTTCTTTTTTCTTTCTTTTTCTTTCTGTGATTCGTCTCATATTACTTATTTCTCCCTTGTTTGCTTCTATAGAGATCTTAAGAAGGAAAAGACATGGGTACAGACAATCATACAACCATATCATCTTGCATCCATTTTTATTTATTTGTTGTGCTTGCCCTGCTTACATCGAAGTCTTCCGTTACGGCAACTCCCATCCAAAAAAATTGTCTACAAAGTATATAGCTCACCGCGAACGGTCGTCTGTGTGATACCCATAGAATTATTTTAATCTTCAATACAGCCACAAAAAGAGACTGTTTGAATCTGTTACAAGAAGTTGAATACGGTATGGTATAGAAGGAATGAATGCAGCAGACAACAAGTTCCATTATGGAAGGGGTATGATAGCAGTGTCAGAGAGTTTATGTCAAAAAAAAAACCAGTGAAAAAAATGAGTGACTATCAGGAGTGAAAAAGGACAGTGATAGGTCCGCCGTCATCTTAAAATATCCTTGTATCGAGGTGGAAGCTTCGGAGGTGTATGTCCACTTCCACTCGTAAAACTCGGTGCGATACCACGTTGTTGAGCAACCAAACCTGGCAGATTCTTTGCCGTCGCACTACTGTTTTTGGCACCGGCAGGGATGGTGGTGCTCCGGTAAGCAGTATGGCTGGGTACGGCGGTAGTATTTGGCGGCTTGAGGGTCCGAGCTCTAGATCGCCTTAGCTCCTCGTCGATGCGCCACATGCCTTTGACGAAAGCGTCGAGGGTGAGTGAGCCTTGAGATGTAATGTCGCATTCGTTCCTGTAAGTTGTAATGATTTAAAAATTCCAAGGAACAGAGGTGCGAATGAATGATTTAAGTGACAAATGAAAAAGAGTGAGTAAAAAAGAAAGAGTAACACACCAAATTTCAGCCAATCTCGTTGATTCCAAACCTGATTTTTTCCAGATGAGCTTGACGATGGGTCCTTCGAGCTTTGCATCGCTACCTACGACCTCGTATACGTTTTCAGTATGGTTATTATCCTTTTCTGGATCTCCATTCCTATTCACCGGAGTCGTCTGAGGAAGAAGAGGAGGGGGCGTTAGACCTACGAACTCCTCAACGCCTGTGATCAAATCAACAGAAAGCCCCCTCCAACCCGCTGCGCGCCTGTTCCTCGTTTCGGCGGGAGGACTCAACTGCGCATTCGTCTTCAAGTCCTTGTCCTTGGTATCGAGCACTTTCCCCCGCTGAATGACGTTCCTGGCAAACAAAACTTCGTAGCGCTTCCTGGCGGCGAGCGGTACGGGCGTGGGTCGTTTACTGCGAAGGGCCGTGGTCAGGGTGGGCGAAGGTGAGGATGAAGAGTGGGAAGAGAGACTGTGCGAGGTGGTGGTGCTGAGGATGGAGGAGCGGTCGGAGGAGCGGGAGGGGATTGGTGGTGGTGGATGACCTGACGGGGTAGGCGGTGGAGGTGGGGCTGCACGCCTCGGCGTGTAGGGCGAGTAAAGAGGGACAGTGCTCGTGTTGTTTAGTGTACTGACAGAAGAATGCCTAGAGAGCGAGGGACAAATGATGGGTGAAGAAGGTACGGAACCTGATGCGATGCTTGGTGAGCGGGAAAGAGAGGCCGGGAGAGGTGGTGAAGCTTTTAAATTCAAATTCTTCGTGAACGAAGAGGGTTTTGAAGCTGTGGGTGGTCTATCGGGTAGCTTTGGGGGAAGATTCGGCTTCCTCGTCGCGTACTGCCACTCGATCCTCTCCACGGTAGTGGGACTTGCAAGAGCAGAAGAGGCAGAGACGTCTTCATAAGACTCGGTAAGGCTAAGAGAATCGGTATCTTGAGTTGCAGACGACCAACTGCGCTCTCTTTCTATGGGGAAGGTGGCGACGAAATTGGAGATGGAGCCTGCATCAGAGGACAATGAGACGGAGTGAAAGGACGATATGGACGAGGAAGGAGCATGGCTTGAGCTGCTTCGAGAATGGGGCTGGTCGACTGTAAGCGAGTCTTGGCGCCTGGGAGGGTAGAGAAAATTGAGCTGAGGGGCTGCTGCTGCCGACGATCTCAGAGACGAGTGGGACGGAGATTTACGGGGTGGCAGCTGGGGGGGTTTGCTACCCAGATTTGCTGGCTTGGGTTTTGGTTTTGGCTTTGTCTTTGATGGTGAGTGCAAGTCGATGAGGGGAGGAGGAGGAGAGGGATCGTTCGCCATAGACTTTGTAGAATGCTGCGGAGGGGTTGGCGTTTTAAAATGACCGTCGTCGACCACCCAGTCCTTCAAGTCGATGAGCGACGTTTTTCTTCCCAGATTCGGCGGAGAAGGCGATGGAGATGGTTTCGTCGTCGTCGGTACGATAACTGGCTGGAGAGAAGCTGTGATCATCGTCGGTGGCGGTGGAGACTCGAGAAAGTCGACAGACACACCCTCAAATGCGGATAACGCCATCCTCGACAAGTCCCATCAAACAATAAAGAAAACAATGTCTGCACAAGATCTCTATGCCGTTGCAGGTCTGTTATAATACATTTTATCATCAAATTGCCAAGCTTATTATTTTTCCAAGACTTTTGTCTCATTCCCATAGGCACAGCAACCACCTCCGTAGCCGAAGAAATCGCTCAATGTCAGCGCATTCTCGCATCTTCAGGTCTAAAATACAAGGTCAGGGTTTTTGTTTCTCATTCTCCTTCTTTGTAACAATGCGTGCTCAGATGCAGTATGTCCCATCTCCTTGTCGATATAATTTTCTTATCCATCATCAGTGGCTATGGCACCAATATTGGTGAGTGACTGTTGTATATGCACCTCCTTTCACTGAAACGCCTCAAAGAGGGTCCGTGGTCAAAAGTCTCCCAGGCCATCCACGATTGCCATATCGCTGTGCATGCAAAGGGTGCGCAGAGAATTGCCACCGATATCCGCATCGGCACTCGCGTCGACAGAGACATTCCCGACGGACAAGGAAACGAGCTCAAACTCAAACGAGTCCTGGATATCCTCGCAAATGAATCCCCCCGAACCGAATGATTACACCAATTGTCAGTATTACATATATACTTACATTATGCACTAGAAGATTACAAAGCTACACTTCCTTCCCTCTCCTTCTTTTCCCAGTCCGTAATCATCGCTTTGCCTAGCTCCTTGCCGAGTGCGAGGGCAAAAGGTACGGAAACCGCATTACCAATCTGTCTCAATTGCTGCAAGGGAAAGGATATTGCTCAAACGTGAATAATCAGACACAAAAAAAGAAACATACATCGGTAACGATAGGCCCAGCACCTGTCTTGATTGATTCAAAAATATAATCGTCTGGGAATCCTTGAGCTCGTGCTGCCTCTCTGACAGAAATGACACGCTTCAACTTTTAAGGGAAAGGAAAAAAGGAGTTAGAAGTAGGTAAATCCAACTATGCCACTCGTAACTTACACATGGATGGAGAGGCCACTGGTTTTTAACAACAGGTGAAAGCGTCGTCACCGCACATCTAAAATGTCCATTCGGATCCAATCTCCCATAGAGCACTTTTAGAGAGAAAGATGTCAGACATAAAGGAGGGGCGCAATATGTAAAACTTTCACCAAATTTATTGGTCCGCTTATTCCCCTGTGCGCGCCCAGGCAAGAAAATGTCATCCAAATCTAGGCAAGAGTTAAACCGGTGCAGAGGAGTTATCAGACCACCAATACAATTACCTCGATGATCAGCAAGCGGTCTCAGCGGTACATTCGCAGTTGCCTCAATGACCTTACTACCCCATCGCCTCGTGTAATGGCCCGTTATAAGTTTCTTATTCACAGTCCTTTCTTCATCATCTTCATCATCCCGTGTCATTCCCCTCCTCAACCATTTCTGATACCGATTCTGTGGCTCCTTAGAATACCCCACACCCAAAGGGAATCCAGGCAGGTTCTCAAACTCCTGCTCACCTCTCTGCACATCCGCATCGAATTGGGCAATATCAAGCACATTTTGGCGTCGTCGTGATTCAGTACGGTCTTTAGGACGCGCAGGAATAATTAAATGCGGGTTTTTCCTTTTAAAAATGTAAGCAAGGGGTCAGAAGCAAACAGATGAAAGGACGGCTGGCATACCATTCAAAATGCGGCTATGGTGTTTTTTAAAAAAGAAAAAGGAAGAAAATATATTATTGGGATTCAGCAAGAAAGAAAAACGTCAACTGACCAAATCAGACACGGCATCATCCACCGAAACCGGCCTCAACGGCGCAAAAAAGTGATAATCGCTTCGATCTCTGCTTCTCGTGATGGGGTCGAGCCTTCCGCCCGTAGGCAGTGAGACACCGAGCTGTCCTGCCTTGGGCGAAAAGGCATACACCGGTATTGGGAACTCAGGCAATGGGATCCCGCGTTTGGCGCCCCAGAAGATCACCCTGCGACGACTCTGAGGCACGCCGTATTGACCCGATTGGAGGAGCCGGTAGCGCACTTGATACCTTGATCCACCATTCATATACCCCCATCAATAAAAAGGTATGGAACGAGGGCAGGTAATGAAACGTACCCAAGTGCGATAAGCGCCCTCGTCACAAATTTGACCATCCCAAATTGGATCTCGATTACACCACCTGAAGGTGTCATACGGTTGTTATAAAACTTGTGATCCAAAAAGCCTGCAACGTTTTCGAGGAGGAAGTAGTTCGGTTCATAGTGCTCGACGTAGCTGAGCATATTGCACGGAATTGTCGACCTTTTTGAGAGAAGAAGAGTTAGCTAGGACAAGAGGGCACAAAAACAGTAGTTTTACCGTATATCATCATGCCGCTGGAAACCAGTGTTAGATGAGGATTATAATCAAGAAAACCTGGTCTCACCTTTGAATGATTTGCTTTACTGAAGGATTGACAAGGTGGACCTGGAAATGCCATTAAATTATTTGTCCTGTACACTCGTATTCCTACATAATATTTCAGTGGATAGACTTACCACCAAATATGAAATCAATTTGGTTTCCTTTCTTCGGCATAGGGGAACAATAAGTTTTCCCATCGTTCGAAAGTATAGGAGGCGGATTGTCATTGTTCATAACAGCAACGGCATGCTTCAAAAGTTTGCTAGTATCCTGGCAGTACACGATCGTCTCGGGGTGGTTGCGCCTTATTTGATTGAAAAAGTTAAGAAATCTTTGCCCAGTCAGGTGTAACAAAACTTACTGGTAAGTCTTCGCCGCTGACGGCTCATACTCTATAGCGTATTTCGTCTCAACAAATTTGGAGAGGTTCATTCCGACTCCCAAACCACCAGCACCTTAAAAGTCCAGTATAACAAGAGAAACAAGTTGTAGAGCAAAGCAGCCTTACCACTAAAAAGCTCCATCCCAACAAGCTTACTGTTCATCTCCATGAACCTCTCCTTTTGCTCTCTCGCACGATCGTCTTCGGCTCGACACTCTCCACAGTAACCAAAGTCACGCTTTTTCAACGGTCGAAGGTCGTTCACGTCGCCTTCTTGGTTGATATAAAAGTGGTCATCGTGTTCGATCCATTCTTCAATTTTGGCTTCGTCTGTCAGGTGCCGCACTTGACATTTGCCCTCTATTTTATGTGCAGGCACAAACTCAATTTTATCTGTGAAAAATAGGCGGTGCTGTGTGTCAAAATAGAAGTGGGTGCTTAGGTCAGTGAAAAAGGTAATTGACAATAGAAAAAATTGCTGACATGATCAAAGACCAGATCGGACAACGAAGGGCAATTCTTGCGCTGTTCAAGAACGTAATCATCGTAACGTCCCATATAGCGCACTTGAACTGTAATGGCTTTATTATACCCAGTGACTTGCATGATTTGACCAACATCCAGCACTATACTCTCTCTTCGAGGGTGAAGGTAGACAAAATCATGAACATGGTAAGTTTCGCCATGAACTACGACCTCATCTTCGACTTCAGACAGACGCACTCCATTTTTGCTATCTTCCTCTTCCTTTAGTGTGCAGGAGTAACAGGACTTGGGTTCCATGTCTTCATCGATCGTCAATGCTTCTGGCGGGAGGTCCTCAAATGAGGTCAAGTCTTCGTCGTACATAAGTCTGGACGGATGTCAGGCTGCATCCTACTTTAATCAGAAATATTCATTTGCTTACCCACAATGAAAATCATTGGCATCATGATCTCCGTCGTCTACCACCTCTGCATCAACATGCTCCAAGATAGTCACATTACATTTCTTGAAAATCGAGGAAATGGGATTGTTGTCGCATGACTTCTTCAATAGGTACAATGCCTTCGAATGCGACGTTTCCTGCAGAATGGTTTTGCAACCATGTGTGAACCATTGGCCGTGGAACATCTTGGAGACGCAGTCGGGGTGTTCCTCTCGATAGAAATAGCGGATTTGGCAAAACCTTTAATGAGGCTTAGAAAACGTAATTATTGAATAAAAACTGAGCACACACCACCAACGATTTCCGTATTTATTGACGGTCTGTGAAGCAGGGAGACACTTTTGCGACCGGTCTTCTCCGTCTGGTTCAACCATGACAATGTCCCCGACCTGGCACGCGTATTATGCTGTAAGCTCACACAACTCGAGAGTAGAGAACATACACGGTAGGTTACACCGTCTACGGTAACACTGTCATAGATATCCTCATCGTCCACTAATCGGTCCCCCCATACAATCTTCTTTGGATTCGTATGATGACCCTTATAGTCGCGCGTTGCTACTAAGACAGTATCATGATCGTCATCATAAAGATCCGATTGAGCGACCTCCAGCGATCCTTTGAAGAGGTTTTTCGCGATACGGTTTACGACTGGAGTCAAATAAGTTTTCCCAAGTGCTATAGTCTTCTTAGCAGATGGTCCACCTTCAGATTTTGAGTTACGGTTTCTTGGTCTTGATTGCTCTTTCCGAGGGGCATCGTCGTCGTAGTGCATGGGCCCTAAAATTTCTCGTATTGCTGGTACCCGCGAAATTTGGATTGCGCCCCCATAAAGGAGCTCGTGTAAAGTGGGGACAATGTAAGCAAGCTAAAATTCTCTGTCGTCATGGAGCTCATTCGGATAACAAAATGAAGACGAACAACGTCAGGGGAATCAAGGTCGCTTTCTGTTAAGTTCCTCCCGAGAATAAACGACGAAGGAGTGACGTTAACTTCTGCCTCGTCAAGGTCCTGCACAGTCTCCTTGAATTCTTTATACGTCAAACGACTGTTCTTATCTGACGCTACCACCAAGAGATGGAGGAGTCGGTGTTTGATCCAAAATGGCCTAAAAAACAAGCGGTATTGGATGGATGGAGATCCCAGGATATACCACGCGAACTTGGTTTTGATATATATTTTACTGAACATAGGATCAGCAGTGTTATAATGAAAATAGAAAGTAGACGAACCTGTCAAGTTCTCCCTTATAATCTCCAGGACTATGAATAGAAAACTCGCGAATTCGCGAGAGGGAGTATTTCTCACATTTGGGGTCAAAAAAAATACCACCAAACTCGTCTCCACTGTCCGAGTCCGAGTCTGATTCATCTTCACTGTCTTGCTCTATCCACGGTTTGACGAAACCAGACGCCGAAAATTTGCGGGAAGAAAATGAGACTTCTAGAAGGCATGCCAAGGGAACAGCCTCATACGACTCAATGTCATAAATGACAAAATCATCTAGCCGTCGGACGGGAATGTCTCCTGCGTCTCTCTCATCATCATCGAGAGGAGTTTCTCCGTGAATAACAGTATCCTCATCCTCTACAACAATATCTTCTTCCACAGTATAAATAAATGATTCTGGGGCAAATTAGAATCAAAATCCCAACAACATTTAACTTCACCTACCTAAAGGGCACTCTAAGTCCGTCTCTTGTTGTAAAGGAGTGCAGGAACTAGAACTCGGAAGTGCATTTTCTTCCTGGCTTTTGTCAGTAATTACAATTAAATATACTTTTAGTCCATTTATACACACATCTATGTCATAATCAGAAACTGTTGGTGACAGCAACTTTCGACGTTTGACTTTTATCTCGCTGAGCTGAAGGGGAACACATTTTTCAATAGTAGCCTTTGAAAGCCAAAGTTTGGAATATCTTTACCATGTTGGGCATATCATCGTCAGAGAGATGGTCATCGCTAAATTTCCTCTTTTTCCTTGGATATAACTTTGGAGAAGGTTCTATCGTTGGTGAGGACGAGCGAGAGTGCTCTGACGGCGGTGTCTTGCGACGTGGTTTGACAAGTATTTCGACATAAGGTATTTTTCTGTTATTACTCATTTTATCTAATGTATGTTGAGTTAATGCAGAATTAAGGATGCGGTGAAACTGTCTGGGACACATACAAGAATACAGGGTATGTGATGAAAGTTGACTTTGAGTGCGCACGACGTGCAACTTGGAATTCAAACACCGACCCTCCTGCGCTGACCTTCCAAAATGTCTCTATCCCTCCCCATTGCCGCAAATATTCAAATCAATTATGATACAGAGAAGGGTATGAAATTAGTTCTAACCTCGCTTTCACCGTTGTTTACATATGATTTAGACAAAATTAGAGACTTTCTATCCAAATTCAAAGGCAGCCTGGAAAAGGACTTAGCACAAGACTTTGCAAACATTGACATTCGCATCGATGATCGAGCTGGACAAGAAGAATCTACGTCTTTGAAGTATATGCAACAACTTGTACGCGTCGTCTCGCGTTCTGAGTCACAAACGACGCGTCTAACTCCTACTTTAGCAACGCGTCGCGAACCGCGAACAACAAATGATCGTCATTGAGTTGGAGGATATCCTTGCGGTAAAGTTTTTATTTCTCCTCTCGAACAGTTGCTGAATTCTACAATAGCATGAGAATTCGGCATCTGAACTTGTGGCCCGAATACGCAAGAATGCTCGGCGATATGTTGGCCTTTTCTGCGAGGTCGTAGACAAGCTCATGCCAGACCCCACAAAAGACATAAGTGATCAAGACGAAGTAATCGATGTGATTCTCCATCAGAGGCGCGAGCGTAATGACACTCTGCAACCGGGACAAGATGGTTTTCCCATGCATCTCCTTCGACGATAGTGAGTCCTGCTTCTTTCGATGTCTTTCTTGTCTGAACAATGTGCAGCAATCTGTACTTCAAACCTCTGGCAACTGATTTACCAATCGCCGTCAGAGAAGTTAAGGGAGACCTATTGGGTCAACTAATTGCTGTTCGTGGAATTGTGACCCGCGTATCGGAAGTCAAGCCACTCTTACAAGTCAACGCATATACATGTGACGTCTGTGGCTCAGAAACTTTCCAAGACATTTCTCAGAAAACGTTTCTGCCCATTTCGGATTGTCAGAATGATAACGAATGCAAGAAGAATGGCGTTCGTGGTTCGCTACATATGCAAACTAGGGCTTGCCGTTTTAGTCCTTTCCAGGAAGTAAAAATTCAAGAAATGGTGTGTTTTCGATGCTTTACCTATGTGCGCCTTCTAATTCGTCGTCTTAGCCTGATCAAGTCCCTGTGGGCCATATTCCGCGCTCTATGACGATCCACGTCCATGGCAATCTGACCCGCATGATGAATCCAGGCGATGTGGTTCACTTGGGAGGCATTTTCCTGCCAATTCCATACACAGGATTCCAGGCCATCCGTGCTGGACTACTGACTGATACTTATCTCGAGGTTCATCACGTCCATCAACTCAAGAAACAATATAACGAAATGGAAATGACACCAGAAGTCGAACGCAAAATTGCTGAATTGCTGCAAGACCCCTCGCTGTATGACAGGCTTGCCAAAAGTATCGCCCCAGAAATTTATGGTCACAACGACGTTAAAAAGGCTCTCTTACTGCTTCTCGTAGGAGGAGTCACAAAGACCACAAGCGATGGAATGAAAATTCGTGGCGATATCAATATCTGTTTGATGGGTGACCCTGGTGTGGCTAAATCTCAATTACTGAAATATATTTCGAAGATTGCACCTAGAGGCGTTTATACGACAGGAAAGGGATCATCTGGTGTCGGTTTGACTGCCGCAGTTATGCGCGATCCAGTGACGGATGAGATGGTCCTTGGTCAGCTACTTTGTTTCCCTATTGGCCGGCTGATTTGACACGTTTCCAGAGGGTGGAGCTTTGGTCCTGGCAGACAATGGCATCTGCTGTATTGACGAGTTTGACAAGATGGATGAATCCGACAGAACAGCCATTCATGAAGTGATGGAACAGCAAACCATCTCCATTAATAAGGCTGGCATATCAACAACTCTTAACGCAAGGACATCAATCATTGCTGCTGCAAACCCTCTATATGGTCGTTATAACCCTAAAGTTTCTCCTGTCGAAAACATCAACCTGCCTGCTGCGTTATTGTCGAGATTCGACTTGTTATTCTTGATTCTGGACAAGGCTTCACGGGACGAAGATGAGCGCCTGGCGGAGCATGTAACCTATGTTCATATGCATGGCCGACACCCAGAACTAGAGCACGACGTGGTTGAACCGACGGTTATGAGGTTTGCTTCATCCCTATTAACTTTCTTGGATGCTATCTTACCATATTGTCAGGCAATATATCGCCAAAGCAAGACAAAAACGACCCACTGTGCCTCGACAAGTGTCTAATTATGTCGTTGAATCATACATTCGTCTCCGCAAGTTGTCGAAAGACGACGAAGCGCAAAATAAATCTCACACATACACTTCGGCTCGTACACTTCTAGGTATCCTTCGTCTAGCGCAAGCACTTGCCCGGCTGCGATGGTCTGATTATGTTGAACGCCTTGACGTTGACGAGGCACTTCGGCTCATGGAGTGCAGCAAGGAAAGCCTAATGGACGAAGAGAACGTTGAACGTGAAGTCGACCACTCAATAACCAGTCAAATTTTCCGCCTAATTAAATCAATGGCTCAACCTCGAGTTGATGAACAAGAGGAGAGACTTGGCAAAGGACCAGGAGGCGAAAGGGACATGGATGTAGACCCTGGTGAAGAGGATGCTATCCTTTCAATGATGGATATACGCGCGCGTGTTTTGAGCGCCGGATTCACTGAAGCTCAGCTAATGGAGACGATCAAAGTTGTATGTATTTATTATATAGATCAAAGTTGTTGCATTAATTTTCTTTCTTTTTAGTATGAAGACCTCGATACATGGATTCGCGTTGCTGGTGGATCGAGGCTGGAATTTATATAGACCATACATTTGTATACCCACTGAATACTTGCTATGGGCCTCATCAATGTTGCTTTTTGTTATGTAGCTAAGATAGACTGTATATCCCCAAGATCCCTGTTGAACAATGCCGGAAGAAAACAATATGAGAATTTATTTCGCTCACAAGACAGAATGGAAATTCTGTATTAATATTATAACTAAATCTATACTACATATATGAGTCCAATCGTTAGTCCCGCGACGCATGCTCCCAGCTGCCATCTCCACTCCCAGTCGAGCTCGCACTTTCCTCCCGATCACTTGGGGGATTGAGATTTTCTTCGGTCTCCTCCGGTGCATCGTGGTATATCAGCGTCGTTGCTGAAGGCTCATCGTCTTCGAGGAACCCTGAATGAAACCCGACGGACTGCCCCACAGGCTGCCGCAATGCAGTCGTCTCGTCGTCGTCATCGTCTTCTGACACCTCTCCGAACGCATCATACAACTCTCTGGTCGTTCTCTGTCCCGACATAGACGATCCAAGGGCAGTCATATCGACATCGTTGTCCCTGTTACTTAGAGACGTGTAATTTGCTAGCCTGCCTAAACGACGTCTCCAAAGGAAGATGCTCGCAGAGATGCCAAATAATGTCACAGCACCCAGGGCGCCAAAAAACCACTTCTGGTTCGTCACAAGCTTTCCAAGGTCGGAGAACCAGCCGACATCAGGTGTGCCTGTTGGAGTAGCAAAGGCTGGTTCCGTGTTTTCACCTCCCGCAATACCATGATCACCTGGCAGATGTTGAGTTGGTTTGGGGTGTTGTTTCGTCGAGATTGGTGGAGTGGGAATAACCACGGGTCCTGGATGCACTGGTAATGGAGGAAGGAGGTCCTCAACTAGAGGAACCTCATACTTCATCGCTTTGTTTGGATCGATGCTAGATCCCCAAAGGATCATATTCCAACCCAATAATTTGCCCTTCATATTCGGCCTGTTCTGATCTTTGACTTTCAGAGTCCAAGTTCCGACTGAATTCTCTCCCCTGTTGACATTTGAGTTTCTTGGAAAAAGAAAAGCGAGATATAATTAATTTGAGCAAAACTGACTGACCAGTGTTTCACAGACATAAATATCCAGCCTCGAAAGCCGTCTCCATTCATATCCCCTGGGCGAACACCAGAAAGGATACTCTTGATGCCACCCGGGCTTGTAATCTCTATCTCTATATCACCTCTCAGTTTATGATCAATCCAAACCTTTACATTTATATGTTCCAACGCTTCAAAATTATTCGCTTTCAGTTCCTCCGTCGTAATCACGATTTTGCTTTCGATGCCTCCAGCGGCGATTGGTTCGCCACCATTAAATTTTTTGTCCAAACCAAAGGTCCCGTTGTTAAGTTGGACGGTCATCGACTCGTACCAAGCTTGGGGTTTGACAAGCTTCCATGCCTGGGCAGCTGTCACGTATCTATACGCATCAAGTAGACCAAAGCCATATTTATAACTGTATTTTCGACCATTGGCGATTTTTTCCCAGTCCGGATCCTCTGGATTGATGGCATTAGCCGTCTCAACGCAGAGATGTTGAATGTCGCGCCATGTGAGGTCGGGTCTAAATGAGAATTAATACAAAATTCAACGCTTGACTGAAAAGGGCACACCGAGCTTCAAGCGCTAGGACAAAAACACCAACAGCATTTGGGGCTGCAGCGGAAGTTCCACCATGAGTCGAGGCACATGTACGCTTGCCCTTATCTGTAGTGACCTGTGATGCAAATGAATTTAAGATAATAACCCACTCAGTCAAGAGAGCCAATACTAACAATATGACGTCCACTGCCTGAACTAAAGGCAACTACCATATTAGCAGCGCAGGATTCAGAGTAGTAAGGGTGTAACCCTCTGTAATCGACAGCCGAAACGGTGACAGAGTAAATGCTGTTGGTGTAGCCATCAAAGTTGCATTGGTCCTTATAAGCTGCACCATTACCACTTGCAAAGACAAATATTGAACCTTTCCCGTCTCTACCGTTGTTAATTCCGTTAACAATGGCTTTTTTAATGAGGTAGTTCGGACCCTCCATTGATTGTCCATTGTCGGGGGGACCCCAACTACAACTATATATTGATACGTTTTGGTATCCGTAGTTGAGGGCGGCAGCTTCGTCGATGTCCGTTATTGGCCCGGATAGAATTCGAACACCAGCGACTTTGGATTCGTACGCCATTCCAATACCGCATACGTCGTTTTTCAATGCTGCTACTTGACCAGCACAACGTGTACCATGATGATCCTCGACATTAGAAGGCGTTGGTAGATTTTGGTGAGCATTAAAGTCATAAGAATCATATGCATCCTACAAAGAGATTAATGACGAACAGCGAACGAGGAAAGCGACGCACGAAATTTACCGCCAAATCTTCGCTGGTGTAGTCCAGTCCATCGTCTATAAAGGAAGAAATAACACCCTTCCCTGTAAATCCCGCATCCCACAATCCCGTAACATTCATGGTATGTTGTGGTAATTGGTCATTTATGAGATGCCATTGCTGCGGAAACAAGGGATCCTGGATTCCAAAATGATCAGCAGCGGCTTTTGGAGTATCGTATGCGGGTGGTAATGCTGATGGAGGAGCACGTTTGACGCGCTCTCGAAGTATCTGCAGAGAAAGATAATCTACTGATGACACGATTCGGCGAGCAAGATCCACATCCTCCGACCGCCGTGCAAAAGGTGAAGCCGCCTTTGTTTTTAATGATTGGAATGCAGAAAGTACTGGGTCTGCAGCTTCTCTAGCGACAAGGTCTCCTGTCTGTTTTCTCCGTTTTACAATCCAATGATCCAAAAGTTCCCCTGCCTGCTCAACCAATTCGACGTCTAAAGCTCGAACGACATCATCAAGCGACGCTCCTGATGGTAAAACCGGGTCATGACGCAAAACATAATAGTTATGGGTACCGTAGGTCCGTCTTTCTGGAAATGCGAAGCCTGCAAGGAAAAGGATGGATAAAAAGGTCCATCGAAGGACCATGGTTAAAGGAAGGGTAGAACAGGGTCAGCACACAGTACAATTTGTGTTCGCCTCCGCATTTGGTGTTGTCCGGCCCGACTCCGCTTCTTCAAGTTGGTTCAACCGTGATACATACTACCGTGACAGTTATACTTCACAAACGATAAAGGAAAACTACTTCACATTCTACGAAAGCTTACCTTAATTATCCACAACAGACCTGACCTAATAACGATACCACTGGTTCAACTGCACAAGCGGTTCCGGGCCGCCCAACCCTTGGTTCTCATTTTCGACCACATACTTTTCGGAAACTCAACAAGTCGGCTTGCAGAAGTTCTAATTCTATAAAGTTCGCTGAAGCACCTGAGGTGCAAGCGGTGCGACAAGCACACACCATTCTGTCGACAGCACCATCATTTTCTGGATGACATCGCTGCCACTGGTTTCTTACAAGCAAGAACACTGCCTATTCTGTAAAACTTGTTAATCACGGCTATGAAAGTCGGCTATGTTCTTGTAAGGCAAAGTTTAATTCAATTTTTACAATTAATCTGCCCATTGCCATATCAACGTGACAACCGTTAACTTGCAAGACAACCGAATTTACTCCCCTGCTGCTCTTTTAACAGAACTATCTCCCCTCATTCGCCTAACAATTATAACAAAGGTGAAGTTTGGGACATGTGGGTCCCATGAAGCAATTGCACTCCAGCTTTCTTCCGCTCCGTCCTCTTCCGCGAATTCCGTGTTAAACGCGTGGCTATATAGGGTCTAGGGCCTAATCCACCAGTAACTCGGAATTGATCACACAAAGATCACTGTTTCTGAGCTCAACTTATTGTCCTCAACTTGATTGCAAGAAGTGAAGTAAATCCCTCATAATCCCTCCAAGCCCAAATTTCTGTTGCCAAGACTTCCCTACCATGTCTGGTGAGTGATATCTTTAATGCACCAGACGGATCACTTATCTTATGCCTCAAAGATTCGTCATATATCAAACCCTTCGTCCCATCAAGCTCACCCTCACAGGACAGTGAGCTAGATACGGAACCTCCCCAGCTTCCAATTGCTACAAAAGTCATTCAATCCCCATTCTCACCCACCTGGTCACTCTACAGTGGGTGGAATGTTCCAGTTACACCCATGACCCCGTGGTCAACAAGTTCCGGTAGTTCTAGTGGCAGTCCTTGGTCGCCATTTTCGCCCACAATCTTCCATCCTCCACAAGCCATCATGTCCATCCATCGACATCTCTGCCGTAACATAACACATCCAGATTCACCACCCGAGCTGCTTTGGGACATTATTCATCCTCCGGATTTTGCTCGTGTGAGAGATCTGCGGTTCTCTCATTTCTGGGAAAAGCCTGATCTGGACGCAGATTCTGTCCAGCCATTTGTGAAGAAGGTCTGGATAGACTGTGATCATGGTGTCCTCTCCTATTGGTTCCAGAAGTGGGGCCACATCAACGTGGCTTCCGACAGAGTGACAGTGCGACAAATTTTGGAGGGGATTTACAACTACCTGCGAACTCCTCTTACCGAAGACGACCTTCGCGAACTCTACACCCTACCAGGAAACGATGAAGGATTACGTATTGCTCGGGCGAAACGGGCAAAGGACTCGTATGAAATCGATGCGGTTGTATTAGCCAGCGGGTTTCGGCGTGTCGATATTGCTGGGAGCCACAGGAGATTCCAGGGCATGCGGATTGTAGCTTATCCTGACCACACCTGGAGACTACATTTTAATCTTCTCCCTGGTTCTGTACCACGACAATACTGACAACCATTTCTTGGTTAACATCCGTCCTTCTTCTGACTGGAAATGGCTGCAGCTAGCCATTCTCGCGCTGGCGTGAGTTTAAGATTTGACTTCTCAAATTGGACCGAGCTGTTCAAAATTCGCGCACATCTATTATTATTCCTTATTTCTCATTATTCGTAATTTAGTTTTGGTGTTTGTATAAGTAATCAATGTCTACTAGACTACTATGTAGTACCTCGGCAATGACGTATTGAAAAGTAAACATTATCTGATACAGATACAAACAGACGAGTCTCTACGGTTCTACCATCACCTCACAATCGATACCATGACGGCACCTGATAAAGGAAAGTCTACGGACCATAAAATCATAAACACTAATGCAGAACCTGAATGGTCGGGTGACGATTCGGAACCAGAAGCTCTCATCGCGGAAGAAGGTGCCGCCAGCCCAGATTCTGGATCCACATCGCACAAGAAGAAAAAGAAGAAAAAGTCAAAAGTGAAGAAGTTATTAGACGCTTTGAGCGGCAAGAACCAAATACCACAGGAAATTGTGGACCGTGTTCTGGAAAAAGTGAAAGAGGACAATGTGCCTGGGAGCGCGGATCTCAATGCTGAGAATGTCAGGCAGGCTCTGCAGGAGATGAAGATAATGGACGTTGTGAGAGGGAAAGCTGGTATTGGTGGAATTAACAAGAAGGCTATGGGTGAGCATAAGGTTCGTTTCCCTGCTCATTAATATTTGCTTTGGGGTATAAATATGGCAATTAGTTTTGGAGCACGCAACCAGTACCTCAACTGGGTATGGAAAATCTACCGCAAGAATCATTGGAATTCTAATATCTGCATAAAGGGGAGGGACCTCCAGAGGCAGATGGTTATATTGAGCCATCTAAACCTCGTGAAGAAGTGCGTCAGGAGCCATATCCATTGCCCAACGATTTTGAATGGGCCACCCTAGATATCAACGATCCTGCTCAGGTGAGTCTTCGTAATTACGCTTTGCTTGTTTCCATGTTAATTTGAGTTAATTAGAACAAGGAGGTTTATGATCTCCTATCCCTCAATTATGTGGAAGACGATAATGCCTCCTTCCGCTTTAAATACAGCTCTGAGTTTCTGACATGGTCATTACTCTACATCTTATGTTCTGTCGGCTTCTTGCTTATTGTATGAAATAGGGCATTAAAACCCCCGGGATATTTCACGGAATGGCATATAGGCGTACGAGTATCCAAGACAAAGAAATTGGTCGCTTTCATCTCCGGCGTGCCGATGACCCTTCGGGTTCGTGAACAGTATGTCAAAGGTTTCGAAGTAACATGTCTTTTGCTAACGGAGTGCGGTAGCGTAATACGTGTGACAGAGATTAACTTTTTGTGCGTGCACAAGAAGCTGAGGTCAAAACGCCTCGCTCCTGTTTTAATCAAGGAAGTCACCCGGCGAGTCCATCTTGAGGGGATTTTTCAAGCAATCTATACCGCAGGGGTAATCATTCCTACCCCCGTTTCTGTCTGCCAGTACCACCACCGCCTGTTGAATATTCCAAAGCTTGTGGAAACACACTTTTGCTATGTGCCAAGGAATATGACATTGGCGCGTATGATTCGAGTTAATAAGGTGCCTGAGAAGACGTCCCTTCCTGGTTTGAGAGAAATGCAAGATAAGGATGTTGTTGAAGTAACGGCGTTGTTTGAGCGATACATGGAGCGCTTTGATCTTGCGCCCGTGTTTACGGTGGAAGAAGCAAGGCATCAATTTTTGAGTGGTTGTGGGCAGGGTGAACTAGAAAGCGGAGGACTTGGTCGTAGAGAACGGCAAGTGACATGGTCGTATGTTGCTGAGGTGTGTATTTATGCTTCTTATTTGTCCGTGTCCTGCTTGAGCTAAAGAAACCTTGATCAGGATCCCGAGACGAAGAAGATCACAGACTTCTTCTCTTTCTACTGCTTGCCTTCAACAGTGATCAACAATGCAAAGTACCCTCTGCTGGAAGCGGCGTACCTGTACTACTATGCCATGGACGTCGGCACCACAACCGATGAAGACCAGGATCAAAAAGTCACAAACAGATTGTCGTCTCTGATCACCGACGCGCTCGTGGTCGCCAATAACGCTAAATTTGACGTCTTCAATGCATTGACTCTTATGGATAACATGCCCGTTTTAAAAGATCTAAAGGTAAATTCGACCACAAATCTTTTCATGTCAAGACTTATGCTGTGTCTTTTCATAGTTCGGAGTAGGCGATGGCTTTCTTAATTACTATTTGTACAATTGGCGGACGAAGCTGTTGTCAGGTATGAAAGCAGAGGGTGATATTCCAGCTGGGAGAGGAATAGGCGTTGTAATGCTTTAACTTGGATATGACATGGAATATTTTTTTGAAGTAAATTGTATGAACATCATAATACAATCATTCTAATACAAGCTTTATGTTCAAGCTCAAGACCACGACCTAATCACTGTCAACCATTATCACATCCTCATCCTCATCAACACCCCAATCCTCTTCTTCCTCCGGACTCGGACTCCTTTGCTTACCCCGTTGAGGGAAGTGAGGAACCGCTGCACCTCCTACACCCACGGCACCTCTCTGAGCTATGGTGCGTTTACCCAATGACTGACCAGAACCCCAGGTGTAAGATGACGTCATCTCTTTCTCCTTCTCCTTCCCCTTTTTCAAAAGATTTGAACGTCCGCTCAAGGTGTTGCCAGTTCCTGAGAAAAGTGAGGTGTGCTGCGATGTCGTTAGAAGGGGTGGCAATTTAGCATGATAAATTACTACCTGAGGTGCGTTTCCAGGAGAACTGGGGGCTGGAGATATATAAGACACTACATTGAAGCCGAAGAAAAGTTGACCAAATGGAAGGTTCAATGCAGCAGGAACTTTAGCACCCGACTCCAATGTCTCGTTGGAAACAATTTTGCGTTTGCTGACGCCATTGGTCATGTTTAGTTCAACGTTCACAAAGAAGAACTTACTCTGTCTTTATAATCTTGCTGCCATCCGGAACTTGCTCAGCTTTACGGTGACTAATGCCCTTGCCTTTCGTCTTTCGTCCGCCAAGGGTTTCCCCTTTCCCTTTGAAACTCTCCCATTGGTCTCCTCCCTTGCTCACTGTAGTGATACCTGTTTTGGTTCCGGCGAAACCCCCACTTAATGAAGACCCGGGTCGAGAGGAACCAGGTGACTGCGAATCAAGATCAATCTTCAATTTCTCAGCCATGGTCACAGGAGGAGCAGCCTTCGGACGTTCAGGTTCAACATAGCCGACTGGAGCTGCAAAGTCGACTTCCAAGTCAGTATCCAAGACATTGATACCGCCTCCACCAGGTTTCGTCTCCATCACAAGAAGCCCAAATACGATCGTGTTGTATGATATTTCAATGATGTCGCCCTGTGTCAGAGCTGAGAAGTTTCTTAATGCTTGTTCAAGGCTTTTCCAGTGATTTGTATTAACAACTTGAGGAAAAGCGAGGATATAAACTTACACAGCTTTGGGATCGGAAATTTCTAGGAAATGTACAGATTGTGCTTGGAATTTGACAAACTTTCCCTTGGGTAGTTCTGTGCCAGTGATGCGGATAGGGTCACCTTCCTCGAGTCGTAGAGTCTTCATCATCCAATATGGTAGATGGACAACGCCCTCCTCCGCGATGAACTCCAAGACACCAGCGTGCGTTGATGCAGCAGGATTGGCGGGGTTCCGCAGTTGAAACATCCATGGTGACTCAAGATCAAGATTTGTCAAGTTTGCGAGTGCAGATTGAGGCAGTATAACTAAATGAATAAAAGAAGATTCAGAGACCTATTCTGATAGACTTGGATGACGCGTACTTTTGCCGCCGTATGAAACGTTCTCTCTTTCCTTACGACTCGAAAGCATGACCATGCTATACGCTTTCAAGTATTCATCATATGAATGTGGATTTGACCGCCGTATTGGGGGAAAACCAACTGGAAAACCACTTTAATCGATCTCAGTCAAATGTCACCATAATGCATCTTGGGCGCCTTACCCAGCCAATTGGTTGAGGATCGCACCTGGACTATTCGGACCATCAAACTGGTAAAGATCAGATCTAACACAGATAAAACTACTTGGAATGCATACAAAATTCATGACCTGATATTATAATGTGGTGGTGGCAGGAATGCAAGATTGCTCTTGCGTCAACATCCGTCCCTGCCTAATTAAGGATGACGAATTTGGACATCTGTCACGATTGTCACGCGTCTCTGCATCAAGCCTTGTCGTGTTCGTCTTTTCTTTACAAGTTTCTTGCATATCATGGCCGCGACTATTCCATCTCAAAGGCAGCAAGGAATAACAAAAGCCCTTTCGGGACCGAATGCCGTTTTTAAAGATAAGGTGCGCCATTTTTTTTGGTCTGATAGATGTTTATAACGCGTTTTCGCAGGGCAAACCAATGGAACTGCGGTTATCCAACATGGTTGCTGCAAAAGGTTTCTAGCCAATGTTATATTTTTAAGAAAATTTCTCAAGAAAATTAACAGCAATCAGTGATGCCGTTAGAACTTCATTGGGGCCCCGTGGAATGGACAAGATGGCGAGCCAACCTTTCTGATATCACCATCTTGGTTCTTAATCTTCATTTTTTTTCGTAGATCCAAACATCAAAGGGAGAAGTTATCGTAACGAATGATGGCGCAACAATATTGAAAAGTATACAAGCTTTACACCCTGCGGCAAAGATGGTCAGATATTTTATGCTGTGGGCACTTTATTTCAAATCTCATCACTTTCTCCAGTTGGTCGATTTATCCGCTGCTCAAGACATCGAAGCAGGAGATGGGACAACCTCAGTTGTTGTTTTGGCTGGAAGTCTACTGGGTGCCGCAGAGAAGATGTTGGATAAAGGCATCCATCCAACAATTGTAGCAGAATCTTTCATGAAAGCGTCTGCCAAGGCAGTGGAGTACTTGACGGAGATCTCGACCCCTGTAGATTTGAGCGACAGAGAAAGTCTGTTGCGCGCAGCCACCACATCGTTGAATTCTAAGGTAAGATGACATTTGGAAGTTTTCTTCTGCTTTATCTGAATGCGGATGTACCCAGATCGTCTCACAGTATTCATCAACACTCGCACCTATTGCAGTGGACGCAGTCTCTAAACTCGTCACTCCTACTTCTTCTAATGTTGATCTCCGAGACATCCGTATAGTAAAGAAAATTGGCGGGACGATCGAGGATACTGAATTGGTTGAAGGAGTTGTCCTCAATCAGGACGTAGTTGTTGCTGCTGGAGGACCAACGCGTATGGAAAAGGCAAAAATCGCTATCGTCCAATTCCAACTAAGCCCGCCTAAACCTGATGTAAGGAATTCAAAACTTAGCAATACCGATGGAATTTTCAGATTGTTTTTCAGATGGACAACACTGTTGTTATCAACGATTACCGTCTTATGGACAAGGTGATTAAGGAAGGTCGCCAATACATCCTCAACATGTGCAAGAAGATCAAGAAAGCGAACTGTAATGTTCTCCTTATTCAAAAATCGATCCTCCGTGACGCTGTGGACGACCTGTCACTAAATTACCTCAAACGCCTCAACATCCTCGTCGTGAAAGATGTAGAACGCGATGAAATTGAATTCTTATCGAAGAGTTTGGGATGCAAACCGATCTCAGATATTGAAGCTTTTACCGAAGACAAACTAGGATATGCCGATCTCGTTGAGGAGACAAGCGAGAATGATGTCAAGGTGGTTCGTATCACAGGCATCAAGAACAGAGGGAGAACAGTCAGTATTCTCGTGACAGGAAGCAATCATCTCGTCGTAGATGAATGCGAACGTAGTCTGCACGATGCCCTTTGTGTCGTGCGTTGCTTGGTTAAGAAACGGTAAGCATAAAGTCCTATTTTTTCCCCACTCATCTCATCGCATTCTTTGTACAGGGCTCTGATTGGTGGTGGTGGTGCACCTGAAATCCACGTTTCTCGGCTACTGTCACAATACGCACAAGGCCTGAAAGGCATGGAGGCATACTGTTTCCAAGCATATGCAGACGCACTAGAAGTCATCCCTACGACGCTCGCTGAGAACGCTGGTATGAACCCAATCGCCATTGTTACAGAATTGCGAAATCGCCATGCTTTGGGCGAGCGTAACGCAGGAATTAATGTGCGCACTGTAAGTAGTCAACCAACATGTGTTATACGTTATTCATTTATTGCTAGGGTCTGATTTCGAATATTTTGGAGGAAGAGGTCGTGCAACCACTTTTGGTTAGCACGAGTGCTGTTGAACTTTCAACTGAAACTGTTTGCCTGTTGCTCAAAATCGATGATTACATCCAAGCGCGGTAGTAGCCAGTAAAAGAAGTGCAATCTTCAGCTTACAGTTAATGAAGTTGGTTAGAAGGCTTTACAAAAATTTTCCATGCCTTCATAGAAATGTGAATTCATATGTTCTATATCGGTCTACTGTTGAACTGGATGAAATGTTTGCAAATTAAGTTACAAGAAGTCACAAGTGAGTTGCTCACTAGTATATGGTGCTATAAGTTTACGATGGTAAAAATGATAATGATATGACATCAAGTGAGGCGGAACTTATTGTTCGTACTGTTTCGAGGGTGGAAGGCGGTCAATGTAATGTGCAGTGGAGTCGAAAAGAGTCCATAAGAGACCATGAGTTGTAATACTCCGCAGCGCACTAACACCCAGACCCCGATAGGTGCGAGTAATGCCAGCAAGCAAAGGTCTGGGATTAGAGGGATCAGGCCCTAAAGACGAACTTCAGTCTTCATGAGCAAGCTTAAAAAATATCAGCACCTCGAATTAGTCGCTGGAGCGTTTCCCACGGTGACCTATATTTTTCGCCTGCCAACGCCCGTTGCTGAATTTTCGTTTTCACTCTGAAAAATAACTTAACAAACAGAAAAGACTCGTAAGAAACATGACGCACACATCCAATGGATAAATTAATGCCCACGATGTAACCTATGAAAGAACTGTAACTTCAACCCAAACGTCAGCTTTTAGACAGACATACCCCTGCAAGCGAACCGCAGACGAAAGGGACGATTGATGAATGTATGGGAAGCCAAGAAGGCGTTGGACCCTGTTCTCCTGATTTCTGCCGGCCAAGGAGATGCCGCAGACCATCATACTCCAAGAAATAAAGGGCCGTTCCAGTGGTATCACGGACTGATAATTACGGTCAGCCAAGCTTCAACGAAACATAGAGGGAGACTAACCGAAATGTAGACGAAAACCCAGGTAGAGACCTCCAAACCCATAGTTACGGAGTATTTCTCGTATGGCTTCCATTGTAGAAGGAGGCTTAACTAAAGCGATTCCTTTGCTTGCAGCTATTGAATATTCAAGCTGTCTTCGGACCTAAAACTAAGTATAGTTGAGTAACCTGGAATAACATATAAAGCTCACTTTAACAAGTTCAAACGCTATCAAATAAAATGTCAATGAAAGTAAATCCAGCGAAGTAGGCTGAACCCTCACGCGCGCTTCCGAAAGATATAAGAGATCCTGACATGGCTCCACTGATCCCCCCAGTGAGCGAAACATCAATTATATTATGGCGGGAAAGAATGTTATGCACACTACAATAATCCTTCGTACTTGAATATATGGTGAAACTCGCTGCACCTGCAATCCGCATTAAGACTAAAACTGAATCTGGTGGTCAATAAAGGTACTCACGAACGAAGGAAATTGTCATCAGGGGTATCCACAATCCCCGATAGAAACCAATGAAGCCCTCCTGCTGGTAAACCAGCGCCGCGAGCTTCGGAATCGTTATCGGTGTTCTGGTGGTTTGCAGCCTCGACTTGATAGAGTCCAGCTGAAGAGCATATCAGCATGCCCCAGCTAGAAGTCTGAAAACGTCGTACCGGATAACCCGCAAAGGTCGACACATAGCTGGCCGAAAGTGCGCATACGACAGCCTTGTTGCCTAAAAATGTCATGGTTCAAGATCATCAATGATCATTGTACCAGTGTATATGAGATTCTTACGTCGAAGGAAGTCATTGAGGTCATTTGGATCATACACTGAGTTAGGCGTCCTTAGGGAAAGTTATTTTTTTAAAGGCATCAACGATAAAAAATGTTCAAACCTTTTTCCATCCATAGAGCAGATTACTGGGCTGGCCAAAGTCCAGCTTCGTGCTCATGCACGAAAAACGAGTAGAGTTCACAAACCGCAATAGCTCAGGGCTGAACACTTATTCCTATGTCTTAAGAAGGGTTCAAGCCGGAACTTTGATAGGCTCGTGACCCGGTAAATTAACAGCGGTATACTTACCGGAGTTTAAATATGAAGCGCGACCCTCTGGTAAGTGGTGCCAACAGTGGTCATGAGTTGGAGTGAAGACTAGTTCTTTGAATTGTATGCTACAAGTGGCACACAGAGACGAAATGGTGAGGCAACTAAGTAGCAGTTTCCACGTGACATAGGAACTATTGAATAGTATTAATATTATCAGACTGGCAAGTTTTATTTTCTTCTATTCAACGAGAAAGACATAAGCGGTGCAAAGGAGACAATACTGCAGTCCAAAGGAAGGGTTTTCTTGGCACCCATTTTGTTGTCGGAAGAAGTCGACAAATCAACGGTCTTTAGTGTTTCTTGGTAGGTATGAGACTACAGAAATACCAATGACCTCCGGAGAATCTCTCGGTTGCCACCTCCTCATTCTAAAGCTGGTAGCGAGCTCTGGCAATCAAAATCCCCCCAAACGTTTCTTCGCAAACTTTTTCACTGTTGGACGACCCCCAAACGGACCAGGCACGACTTGCGTACTTACGACCAAGTTCTGTGTTGAGCCCGGAGGCCCTTCTAATTCCTCGTCGTACGGTACAAATGCTGTTATCTTCTGAGATTGCGCTCTGAGCACAATCTTCTGGGTCTCTTCAGAAATGGCGGGCGGGACTGCGCTTGAGGTCAAAATTTTGGGTGGATGTTTGTTCTGGGCCACGAATTGGGGGATGGTGGCCTCTTTTGCGAATTTCAATGGTGGCGGTGGTCCTTCTGCTGCATACGGATCCCGATATACATATTTATCTGGGTCATTGTTATCCCATTCTTTAAGCAAGCACCTAACACCTGGAGGTATCTCTGGCTGTAGTACATCACTTCTTGCCTCAATATCGCAGGATGAATGCCTTTTCACAAGAGGGCGCAAATATCCAAATTTGACCGCTGGGGGAGGATCGCCACGGAGAGACAGTGCCTCCGTCATAGTCTCCAGAGAATGTTCGACTTTGCATTGTGAAAACCTCGTTTTGGAGACAATGTCAGAGGACATTATGAGGTCCAGAGTTAACTGCTGGCAAGCAGCTTGTTCGAGCTCGCGAACATTCTTGGAAATATGTTCTCCGACCAGGTTGAACTTCTGAAGATATTCCATCAATTCCTGTGGATCCGATCGAAAATCTTTGTCGAGACGCCCAATTGTTGATGCAATAGACCTATGCCAAGGGACCTTTACCAAGTGCGGTGCCAAATGTCCCTCTTTCAACGCTTCAAAAGCTTTCGACGAATTTAAAATACTTTCAGTAAGGAAGTCGGCTCTGCCGGAACGAGTTGGTTCGGCACCAGCACGGAATGCAATGTCATATCTACCACACAAATGGTCAACAAAAAAGAAAGGAACAACGAAAGTGCACTCACGTTGTCAGGATGTGCTCAATCGGCAGTTCAGAATTGCGCACGTAATACGGGAAGAGCTGTATCATTTGCTCCGCAGATTGCTCTGCTCGCCCTTCTAGTTCTTTCCTGTCTCGGAAGTATTCGTCGAATAACACTACCAATTGTGAACATCGACTAGAACAAAATGAGAAACGTGAAAGCTGCTCACTATTGTATTTCTTGTGCATATCAACTTCAGTGTAATTTTGGTCGCCAAGAGTGAAGCTGTCTGGTAAATCCTTGGAAGAAGACCCCAGTTCTGCAACCTTTTCTACAATCAGCTGCCTTTCTACTTCAGAATTAGCGGGATGGATCTCGCTACAGCATACACTCCCCCTTTCCGACAAGCGCAACAGGCAAAGGCCAGCGTCTTCCACGAGAAACTGTTGCCCTGTGTACTTTTCGTACAAACTCTTTGACGAAGATAGCATGTAGGGTGGTTGATTGAGCTGAATGAGGCCCTGATTCGATTGTGAGACATCGTAGACCGTCACTAGACCATTGTTCCGGCACGATAGAAATGTCAAAGCTTTCACAATCGTAAGCGCATAAAAAAGAAAATTAGGACAATCTCTCTCTCACGATTTTGTCCTAGATATGCGACCGTGGTGGTTGAGAGTGATTGATCAAATTCCCTATCATGGGCATATGCTAAGACCAATTTCCCTGGGTTGCGCAGATCCAGCCAAAGTATGTCCTTTGTAGAACACATTGGGACGAGATTCTCCTGTTTAACATCTTCAATCGCGGTCAAGACGTGCTTTCCACGAGGCATAGAAAATGTTTTTTGGGTGGATCTACTCTTCAACAGCATTAGTGTGATAAAAAGTTATTTTAATAGCGATAGCTACCCGGCTATCAAAGTGAACCACGTCTTTGCTTGACATTATTAAGAAATTGTGGTTATTATTGCTGAGGGAGAGTCTCCAAAAGTCAGCAGTATTCTGTTCCGACGCTGTCAAACTTTCTGCTTGAAAAAGGTGCTTTCTGAGATGGTTCAATTAATGGAGATGATTCAATGGCTGCAAAAAATACTTACATGCCCTTTGCTCCACTCACAAAGTCACACTCAAATAGGCTCCCTTTATGACCTATAGTGAAGAGTTTAGGTGACAAAGAAGGAAACTTCATATCAACCACCATTTCGCTACCAAAGTTAGAGAGGGAGAAGGCAGCAAGTTCGCTGCATCTCAAGCCCTTAAAATGATCATCGGGCTTGAGCTTGAGTATTTTCAGGGGTCCGAAGGAGCGAACCGCAAGAACTGTTACAGTCAGATAAGAAAGTAGTCGAACGCGGCAGACGATTGCGCCCAACCTTGCAAGTGGTGTGACAAACTCAGTTGTCGTATCGGCGTCTGGGAAGAATATAATGGCGACCGGTGATGAAAAACAACATTACGCGTATCAGCGAAATCGATGCAGCAAACATCTTGAGAAAATTCAGCTGGAGCATACAGTAATTCCAGGCAGGCCTTACTCAAACTACAGTTAGCTTCCCCAGTTGGAAACAGGAGGTATGACTGAGAGGGTGTACTTTCGGGTCTGAATACGTCCAAGAGATTACCTAGATGAGGATCAAATTGCTCTAACATGCGAGACATAGCTATATCCTCTGTAAGATGCTCTCGAATGAGTTCGGACGTTACATCGACATCTGGAAGGTATGTGCGGAGAAAGTTTGCCTGCAGAACAAATATAAATGCCAAATACTTGTTCCGTATTCGAAAGCTACTTACGCCTTGCTCAGAAAGTTGTTTGATACTCATTTTGTCGGGTTTCATGGGAGACGCGCGTGTTGGCGGGAATATCTGAATATGTTTTCCAAATCGAAGGTGTTGTGAAAGAAAATCTACATCACATAAGGACGTTGTATACAGATTTTCCGTACAAATTTACCATCTTCAGGCCGAGGATCCGAAAAGAAAGTCCAGCCTAAGCTTTCTTTTGACAGTGTGGCAGCCCCAATTAAACCAGCTTCAAGGTATGGGTAGTTCCGTCTCTTTCCCCCAGTCTCAGTGCCATTTTCGTTTGTGGTTTTGGTTTTAGTTCTTTCATCTGTCGGCCAGGTAGCCATTCCATTGAGGAAAATGTTGGGATAAGAAAATACAGATGAAGTCCTGAATAAGAAGGCGTGACCTTTGGTACGGATTCCTTCGTTATACAGGCTGGTACATCTGAGTTTAAATTGGCAGGGCGTTCAGAATACACGGTCCTGCCTGATTAGAATTTGACCGACCCTGAAGAAAAATGACGTACCTCTGCCAAATAACCAGGGCGTCGCGTTTGGCTTGCTGGATCGGTCGATCACAGAAGTCAGATCTGGACAAGCAGCTGCAAATAGTGGCTATTTCCGAGCATCGGCTTCTCACATCGAAGTTGAATCATTCAAATCATTATTGTAATAAGTTCGAGGTCCTTTAGTAATGTATTGAAGGTATTGTTAACAGAAATTTATTGTGGATTAACTAGATGGTCAGTTTCCCTTGCTAGGTAAGGTATAGAAGGAGAAGAGGAAGGAACAAAAGATTGATTTTGTCCAGACTTATAGGAGCATCACAATACTAGTGCATCTTTGTATTGTTTTGCCAGTGACTGGTATTATCAATTGAATATATATGAGTCCGTACATCATAGAAAGGATTTTATTGTATTTAAGAATGGTAGAACAGCGAAATCTGCTACTCTTGAAGTCTCTTGACGACGCGACATGCACTGATTTAGCAAGGACATGTGATTTTTCTTCAGGGTCGGTCAAATTTTAATCAGGCAGGACCGTGTATTCTGAACGCCCTGCCAATTTAAACTCAGCTGTACCGGTCTGTCTACGACAGAAACTCGTTCAAACGTCACGTTTCTTCTAGACGGACCGGTCACCGGTCTATTTTGGTATCCGGGGTCTCTCTCTTTTTCTCCGGTAATCACATGACCTAAAAAAAAGGACTCGTACTTTGCCACGCCACGGCGATGGCCCTCACCAACAAGTATCACCCTACGCTGATCTCTGGTACATGTTGCAAGCGCTGATAGGTAGGTGTATATAATCTTACTTAAATTTCTGATATGCCTAATAAATACTGTTCTCGTAAGGTCATGTATTGAACATGGAAACCGAAAAACAACCTATAAGATATGTTCTACAATATAAGTAGCAAGTCGGTAGTCAAGCCCTGGTTGATGTGTGAGGTACCTCTCTGGGCAAAACAAGTTTCAGCGAATCTGCCTCGAGACGAACGAGCAGAAATAGTGCCGGCTCAGTGACTGGTCTGGATTCAGAAAGGGTGGTCAAGACAACACTGGAAAGGACACATTCACTAGCGCCGCGGCCGCTTCACAATTTGAAACGAGAGCGGTCTTTGTGAGCATGGTGGAACAAATGTGTTTGGTTGGAGTTGGTGATGGTCTTGCCGGTGAGTCTTTCTGCATACTGCGACGGAGGAGGGTACAATACTTCTGGATAAGAGCGCACAGTCGTCTTCAAGTCGTCTGCAGGAGAAAGTAAGGCGTTGACTAGGAGGGATGCGTTTTTGATTGTGTCCGACGACCTCCAGGCTCCAGGGGAATCGCGATTCATCTTGGGACTCTTGCCAGTAACATCTTCGTAAAAAATTTGCAAACCACCATAGAAATGAGAGTACCAGGTAGAGGTAAGGCTCCTTCTGTATCCTGACAGACAGACGACGATCATCGTCATGCCTCGTGTTTAAGTTCCTGTAATGGAATTTTGGCCTTGACGTTATCGTGTCGGGGGTCAACGTTCAAGTTCAACGTTCAACTTGAACATGCATCTTTATGAAAATCTGCTTCAAAGCAAATTCGGTACAATAATAATTTGAGACGAGGAGAGAACGGTCTTCGTGACTCGTGAGTGTAAGCGAAATTGTCTCAACATGATAATCAATACTTCAAGCTGCGCAGCAGTATGTCTCACTTACGACTCGGCTCCGAGTCAGCTATGTATGATCAGCATCATGTGTAAATTCCAAGCGCCCGGGTAGATCGGTCCGATCGTTAACCACACCAATGCTTTAAAGCTTTACCAGTCTTCCTATTTCCCTTCAACGATGCAGCAGAGCAGTCCGCCGTACCCGATTCCTTCTACCCCAGTTGGGCTGCGGCACACTCTGCCATTTAGGCCTCTCAACTCTTCCCCTTTGGCCAATTCACCAAGCACGTCGTCACCTGTGGCGGCTGCTCAAGCGCGTCGGATGTCTCAGTACAAGGCCCTTTCCCCAGCAACACCAGTCGCGACAAGGAGATGTTCGAGTACGCGTCAGGAAAGAGGAAGGTCCCTGAGTGCAGGAAGCTACGCGTCCGCTGGCAGTCTGGAGCCTGGGAATCCTCCCCCAAAGCTATCCATTCGTGATAAGTTCAAAGCCCGATGTCTCGAGAGGGCGGTTAGAGAAAGAGAGAAGGCTATCAAGGGCAAACGATATAAACACCCTGCTAGCGATGATTATTCAATGGATAACGACGAGTCGGAAGATGAAGAAGTCATTATGGGGGATGAAGTAAGTCCCGAAAACCTCTCCCGATTCCTAGAAGGCTAACACGTATTGTCTTTTGACTTAGCTTTTCCGGAGAATTATGGAAAATGCTAATAGGAAACGGCAGCATACATACCGACTATCTTTCGCGTACGAAGTTGGATCTTCTTTCGACCCAAACCTTGAGGATGTCGATTCTTGGGAGAAAGAACTAGGAGGTAAAATCAAAACAATTCATGTCGGCATTTATTCAAAGAGCTTATGACTGACATTTTATTTTTCTTAAGCTTCCAACTTCGCCGATCCCTTGAGGGCGTCGATGAGGGTGACTGCTTCGAACTCGGCAGATCCTGGTTCTTCGTCAATGGCTTCCGACGAACATGACGAGGTTACTCCTTTTGATCTCGACGACGCGGAGCTTGAGGCTTACGCCGAGGAGTATGCACGGAGTGTAGCATTTGCTGAATTTGAAGATCTACCAGCAGAGGAGCTTTTCTCTTGGAGTGATGCTGAAGGGTTAGAAAATTCAATGGAAAGCTCGTCGCATCACGACGCAGATGATATGGATGTATCATAGTTCTACCGGTCGGAGGACTTTCTCCTCACTAACTCACTAACTCACTGACACTTGTTGCTTCTCTGGTACACATTTCTTTATGTAAATTTATTTCCTAAATGTACTGGCGATTTTTTTTTTCAGTAGTCTTCGTACACTTCCAATTTTTTTTCTAATAAAGTTACACGTGTATTATCAACCACAAAATGTATGAAAGTCAAAGCTTAGGTTTGAATTTGGCCGCTGAGCAACACCTGCTTGTCTCCGTCCATCATTCCATCCTCCTACCGTTTTGCTCAAACTTGAATCTGCACTCCATAACTCTACGGAGACAATCCAGGGACTATCTAGGCCACTGTCTTGCTATTGCATCCAGACTTGTTCGAAAGTTGCGAACTCACAGTAGCTCTTCTACTAAATTTCATAAACTCTGTTAAAACACTACCTTGGATTCTGGCAACTTCGGATGAGCTCCTATTCATTAACAAGTAATCTTTCTACAGTAAAGCTCATGCTGTTTTTTTTTGGCTTGGCTTCTCTGTCCCTTTTCCTGGTACCAAAGAAATGATGTTCCTAGAGATCTGATTCGATGAAGAACCTGACACCTCCCACCGGCATATCTACGCGGGATGCGTACCATCAATATGACCTTGACAAGCACTGACATTCTCCTTGGTTCATCTTGACTCTTAACGCTGATGGAGAAATTTCCAGACCGATCTTCCGACCATAGCGTACTTGGGTGCTGCATCGTATTTCTATTCACCTCCAATATTTCGGAAGAAACGGAGACCACGTCTCCTTGGTGAACGGACGTTTTCTCTCCCAAAATAATGCAACAATTGTGCCAGTCGAGAGCAGTCGAGGTTGGTTGACTGCGAGCAATCGCCTTCTTATCCCCCTATAGACCCGCCCGACGACCCCGCTTTTCGCTTTAGACGTTTGATCTTCGAAACACGTTTTCCGTTCTCGAACGTTCGACAGCTGCTTGGACTCTGAGAGGGTTCTCCGCTGGTAATTGAAGCTGATCATCTTCGTCTCCCTCGATAATTTCCAACAATAACTTTTTTTTTTACTTCTGGGCTGTCCAGTGTCTATCGTAATTGCTTCGTGTCTCCCAACGCGGAAATTTGGGTTTTTTGCGAACTATGGCGATAACAGAATCAAGATTATATATCCTCCCCATCTAACCGGCTGAACGGGCTTTCTACAAACCCGAATGTTACATATGACGTGCGAAGTTTGGTTAGAGGATTCTGGTGAAAATGTAGTGGGTCCATGGACATGAAGACCTTAATCCTATCGTCTCTCCTGCACCCAAGTCAACTGGTGCATAATGAAAATTTGGCAAGCTCCTGATTAAGTGGCTACTTGGACTTTCTTTGGCTAGGAAGTGCCGCCGCCGTCCAACTGGCAGTTATCTGCCATCTTGGCTTAGGCTCCTTGACTTCATTTGCTTTCTTCTGCTCGCATTCAAAACAATGCCACAAGTTTTTTAAAAAAATAAAAACTTTTACCAACTGTTTAATTTTTCTTGTGTGCCATTGATTCGAAAAACCCGTCGGCCATTCATGTCAGTTTTTCGAAATCGATTTCAGTGACCTAGGTGGTGATATCATATTGACTGCCCTTTATTTTTGACAGGCGCCACTGAGTTCCATTTCTTTTAAAATCTCACCTCGCGCTTTATCTACGCTTAGATGTATTTCCGGTAGCGATGGGCGCCAGTGATGAGGGGTGCAAAAGCGGGCCAACAGCTGCACTTGGAACGTTATATAAGAATGTATGTATTCCAGTACAATTGAAAACTTGAAATATTTATTGAAGGGTTATCCAAGGAATGAATCAATCGCCGACATAGTCCTTCGCATGTTGCGGCGCTGATCATTATCCTTCTGGTGCCTGCTTCTATCAGAGAATATTGCGTGGCATGTCTACGGAGCCATACCATCGTTGAATGTCTGACGGGTGTCCAACATGTAGGATCCGCCATTCGACTCCAGGTAGCTCTAAAGGAAATCAGATTATAATATATTTACTCAGGAGATGGTAATATTCCAACCTTCCGGCCGTCATACTGCCCCTGCCGAGTATTTGCTCATAAAAGCTCGATAGAAACGTACTATCATGGCATCTCCCGCAGTTGTCTCCTCTTCGTAGACTTCTTTCTCTCAGAGATAACTCCTCGGATAGTGTTCTTCCTATAAGATCCACGCCTCGAGGTCGGGTTCTACTCACAGCTTATCTTCCTCTAAACATGTTTTTTTCTTTTTCGCGTTCTGCTCACCAACGCGCGTGGTGAGTTTTATCATATTAGCGTCTCCATCTTTTTTTATTTATTTTTCTTCTAATTTTCAGTGTCCGGAAGCAGGAAGAGCGGCAGTCAAAAATCGACTCGCTTCCTGCCATTTATTCGACTCCACTTTCTTTATCTGAGCAAAAGATACACACTCTTTCCATTTCACAAATTGTTTCTCAATGTCACTCGGGTGTACTCTCACCTTCCTCCGTCATGTTGGTTTATGCCAAGAAGACTCTACTCGCTCAGAGAGCCACGAATTGTGTTACCGATATTATGTTTGACGAGGCATTGGAAATTCCATCCGTTGCAAATTGGGGCCCAGGCGTGGACTCTGATACGAGCATCAACGACAGCACTCGCGAACGCTCTCTATTAGGCGTTCCTGTCAGCATAAAAGGTGTCAGCTGTTTCTAAAGCTCTATGTCTTTTCACTTAATGACTGATCTCTGTAGATACGGTCAACATCGAAGGCCATGATACTACCATCGGTTACTCTCGTAACGTTGGACAGCCCAAACAAACTTCTTCTGCCATTGTACGTCTGCTCCAAGATGCAGGAGCACTCGTTCACGTGAAGACAACCGTTCCGACTGGTTTAATTGCCGTCGAAACCGTTTCCAGTGTGTTTGGTCGAACAACCAATCCTTACAATTCCGCCTTTTCTGCAGGGGCATCAACAGGAGGGGGAGGAGCGCTGTTAGCATGTGGAGGAAGCAAGATAGAAATCGGTACTGATTTGGCGGGGAGCGTCAGAGTGCCCGCACATTTCTGTGGCGTCTGGAGTCTGAAGGGGAGCTCTGGAAGGTTTCCGACATGGGGCACGGAATCGTCGATGAACGGCTTAGAGCCCATACCTATCGTGGCAGCTCCCATGGCGAGTAATTTAAATGATTTGCAAGACTTTTGGAAACGGGTTGTCGCTTCGGAACCTTGGCAGTACGATCACACCGTAAGTTTTCTCCCTCCCCCTTTTTTTCCGTTCACACTTAATGATATCATGTGAATGTTTAGTGTATTCCACTTTCTTGGCGAGATGTTAATCTTCAGGACGAAGGGCGTAAGCTGAAATGGGGCATTATGTGGGAAGATGGTGAGGATAGAAGCATTATAATGACTGATCTGACTTCTGTCCAGGTACGATCCCTCCCAGTCCTGCTTGTAGGCGCGCTCTATCTATCGTCATTTCCGCACTCAAAGAGCAAGGACATGAGGTCGTTGATTTGTTGGTATTTTTCATCCTCTAGAGTGTTGTTCCGTCTGATCCTTCGCTCAGCCATTCACCAGATGTCTTTAGAGGCATGAAGATAGGGTATCAACTTCTCTTTTCTGACGGTGGTCGGTTTCTCCTTTCCTTGTTCCTGTCCCTGAGTTCTTGGCGTTGATTCATGAGTCAGGACATCAAATTCGGAGTGGTCTAAGCTCGGGCGAGAGCCTCAGTGCTGCGTCTAAATCGATCCTTGACCTTCTGAAATTGCCGAGATTCATCAAGAAAATTTTATCGTACTTTACGCAGTCTAGCGATCCACTCTCGAGCGAACTATACGATATGATGCATGAGAAAAACACGATAGAAGAGAGGGAACTCATCGCCGCCAGGGATAGATATAGGGCGGAGTGGCACAAGAAGTGGATCGAGGAAGGGCTAGATTTTGTCTTGACTGTCCCGCTCTCCCTCCCCGCGATTGAAAACGGCGCATCTGAGAAGACGACCCTCATGGTTGCGGGTTACACCTTTCTTTTCAGCATTGTATGTTTTCTCAATACGTTGATTGGTTCGTTTTTTTATTATTTCAACGACTTTGTAGCTCGATTATGCCGCTGGAGTTCTGCCCGTCACCCATGTCGATAAGAAATTGGATAGGCTCCCTACAGGTTTCGAAAATTCCAGCTATTTCAAATCACTTTCTTCTATTGCCAAGGCTGCCTACGGCGTGTATGACGCTGAGAAGATGCACGGTTTGCCTTTAGGTGTCCAGGTTGTTGGCAGACGACTGGAAGAGGAGAAGGTACTCGAGGGGATGCAAGTGATTGAAAGTGCACTACGCCAGCAAGGAACTGTTTTCGTCAACAAGGTCAATCTCTGAACTTTTCGAACCATGATTTATTTATAACGTTTTTCTAATTCTCTTACTTTAAATAATCGTCTCTTTCAAATTAAATACTCTGAGACCTCCTCTGGCTATGTCGTTCTGCATGTATACTTTCGATCGATTTCCTAACTTAATTTTCCTTCCACTACAACTACTCCTACGCTTTCGCTACTTTATTTTGTAACTCCTGCATGCATGTTGTAGATTCAAGAAATTGTGATGGTAATTTATTTCCCTGCTTTAAATATAATAAGAACGTGAAGCAGTTTAAACGTATAGGATGAGTCGCGATGCTGGCATTTCAGTATGGTCACGAGTCTATGTAAGATTATGTAGTCAACTTTTGTCGAAGCAGCATGGCGCAGGGGAAGCGTGCGGGGCCCATAGTCGCTTGACTGTAACCCCGAGGTCACTCGATCGAAACGAGTTGCTGCTAAACATTTTTGGCATTTCAGCCTCCCAGTGATGTCACAGTCATCAGATTTGAGGGCGCGAATCGCCTTTTGCTAGAGACTACGTACGATCATGGTCCACGTACCAAAAATTAAATTGAACAACAACTACGAGATTCCTCAAGTTGGGTACGAATTGACAAGATCTAGTGACAACTTGAAAAACATCTTGATTGGGTCTTTTGCAGATTTGGTCTTTGGAAAGTTAGTACAGAGAGCGCTGCAGATGTTGTTTACGATGCGATTAAGGCTGGATATAGGCTCTTTGACGGTGCTTTCGGTAAGTGATATGACAGTCGAGGTCCCCCACGAACTGATATCTCGTAGATTACGCCAATGAGAAGGAAGCTGGTCTTGGCGTCAAGCGAGCCATTGATGAGGGTATTGTGAAGCGAGAAGATCTTGTGATCGTCTCAAAGCTCTGGTGCACTTTTCATGAAAAGCATCGGGTGGTGCCTATTGCACGCCAGCAGTTGGAGTGGTGGGGAATCGAGTAAGTCCCGTTTCGAGTCGCTCTTGATGATAGATAGCTCATGCTTTAAACAGTTATTTTGATATATTCTACGTCCACTTTCCGATCTCTCTTGAATACGTCGATCCAGAGGATAAATATCCAACTGGGTGGGGTGATGTAGTACATGGGAAGGCCACCATTCAGGAGACCTGGCAGGCGATGGAGCATCTCGTCGACATTGGACTTGTCAAGTCTATCGGTATCTCAAACTTTCAGGGATCTTTGATCATAGACCTTCTCCGCTACGCTCGCATTCGTCCTGCGATTCTTCAGGTCGAAATACATCCTTATCTTGCCCAGGAGGAACTAGTGAAACTTGCCCAATCAGAGAATATTGCCGTGACTGCCTATTCATCGTGCTTTTCAAACCGTTGATTCTTGTTTTACACTCTCTCATTCTCATTCAGGTTCGGCCCTCTATCTTTCATCGAGCTTGAGTGGAAGAAGGCTACGGACACTCCCAAACTCTTTGATCAACCCATTGTCGCTGGGCTCGCGCAAAAGTATAACAAGACTCCTGCTCAAGTCCTCCTTCGATGGGCTACTCAGCGTGGTCTCGCTGTCATCCCAAAATCCTCAAATCCACAACGTCTGATTGAAAATCTGGATTGTAATAGTTTTGATCTTAGTGTTGAAGAGGTTACGGAGATCAGCGCCTTGAACAGGAATTTGCGCTTTAATAACCCGCCTGACGTAAGTTGTATAATTCTTTTTTCTTCATGGGGTAGTAGTAACAGCTGATCATGCCCCTTGAAGTATCTTGGTGCGCTGTATATTTTCGCGTAAAGAGAATATAGTGTCAGACAGAAGAAATTCGGACAGTGAATGTAGGATAATCAAAACTTACTTGGTATTCATGACATTGGTAGTTCCGAATTGCAGATATAAGCGAGATATCTTTAGTAGGTGTTTCGCTGGCTTATTTTTTGAGTACTGGTGATTGATTGCGGAGCACTCAAATTACAAAGAAATCGTATTGAACAGTAGATAACAGGAGTCCCAAACCGACAACTTGCGGCAGGGAGTAGTTCATGAGAGACTTACTGGTTCACGGGCGATGCTTCAATTGGTTCTGGGGCCAGAAGATAAATAATTGGCTTTCCTCCCCGCAACCTCGAAACAAGAAAAATAGTAGACTCGTGTTGTATGCCACCATATTCACCAAGAGTTCTGGCACCCGGCCAGAAAAGATCAAGGGTTGTTCAAATTTGCGTCGATATCTTGTATGCGCGCCTTAAGGTCATCGACCAAGATGCATCGAATTTCCTTACCAGTCTGGGGTGAGGTCCCACAACTGCCAATTACGATGATTTATCTCAAACGTCAGCTAGCGTCTTAACAACTTCCATCCCACCCCATTCAACCACCCTGAATAAACTCTCATCCATTGTGAGTGCAGCATCGACCCCAACTATATTGACCCAGCGGTCTTCGTCATCTGCCTTCGCCTGTGCATCCGACCACAATCCTAGTTCGGATTCCTCGACACCTTGAAAGATCATAAAGACCCGCGTGATGACATCTGGGGGTGGTGAAATATCGAGTTGCGCGGCTTGTTCGTAAGACGCTTGCGGGAGGAATCTGAATGCGACGTGCTCATGCTTCAGCAGTGTGGGCAGCCAGTATCTGAAATTCAGGAATGATGTTAGAGGTCCCGATGCCTTGCGAAAGATCGATGACATACGTGATAAAAGAGGTCCTAGCTTCCGTATGGAGCCCTAGAGCTTTCAGAGCCTTGTCAAGATAAGGCGTAATCCTTTCAACAGCCATGACAACCGCATTCCTGTCATTGATGATGGCATTGGTAGGATCGAATGCTTCAACACCTACGATCGGTCCGAGATGAGGCGATGCGGGTGGTGTAGACGGAAGTGATGAATTTGTCCTTGGAAGATATAGTCAGATAGATTTCAGTCTAGAATTGCAAGAACATACAGGGCTTCCCAATAGAGGTAAGCAACATCCAACCCAGTTGACAACTCCGTCAACTCCCCGTTTGGGTGGACATGTACCTTCCACGTCACTTTCTCCGCAGACTGGAGAGTAGCTGGTTTGATAGGTACAACGGGGTAGATGGCTGATAGGCTCCACTGTGGAATGAGAGATAATTCAACCGATGCTTCAATTGGTTCTGGGGCCAGAAGATAAATAATTGGCTTTCCCCCCCGCAACCTCAAAACAACAAAAATGGTGGACTCATGTTGTATGCCATAATCGCTAAGAGTTTTGGCACCCTCGAGTTGACGGCCAGAAAATATCAAGCGTTGTTGGTCTGGGGGTATACCGTCGATATCTTGTATACGTGCCTTGAGGTCATCGACCAAGATGATGTCAGTGATCGATACTCGAAGTTCCTTACCAGTCTGGGTCTTCACAATCACTCTTGCTGGTTGGAAAAGTCAAATGCAGGATCCTCTGGCTGATCAAAACTCACGATCGACATCTCGAATGACTACCACAGGTGTTTGCGAGTTCACAACCACCTCCATAAGATGGTTGACAACCGTCTCCCAACTTCCGGAATAAATTTCAGCCAATTGGCGATCACAGATATTCAAATCTCTCGTATGAAGCGTGACAGAGTGTTGAATTGGCAAAGTGAACATTATCCGACACAAATCAATTGTTGCCTTTCAAATATGAGTCATCTCATGGAACCATACCAAGTCAGAAGAACTCACTTCATAAGAAGTATAACGAGGCCCAATCTTGCGTTGGTATTCATAAACATAGACCATCAACGTCTGCATAGGGTCAGAAGGCATGGATAGTTAATCGTCGGGGTGGAATCCAAAAGAAAGATGTGTTGCCAATTTCAGTTAGCAACGGAATGGTTGCCTGGTGCCATGAGTTTACCTCTGGCCCGTATTAGAGAGGCGCAGCTCATTTTCAAATAGTAAGTAAGAAGGTAACTCAGTTCTGACATCGTACCTTCTAGTGGTCTTAAAATCAGGATGCGCTATATGAATCACCATGCGCTTTGGCACCATACTTTCAAGGAGATATACTGGATCAAGCTGTCAACAAACTCTAATAGCTACGACGAGTCGGAAATACCCGAACACTGTTGTTGAACTCCAACATTTAAATTATACCATTATGTTCAACACACTTGGCCGTCGGAAGACGGCTGTCTTCGCCCTCATTTCTGCAGCAGTGTTGTACGCCTTCCAATTGTTTCCTTTTTTTGTCAAAGACCCGGTTATTGGTGGAAATGTCGGTCACAGAGTTGATGACGAGCCGCCAAGAAAGAGTGATTGTTACAATTCCAAAACCAAGGATGGCAGCATCTTCTCTTTCGCATCACCTTCAGCGCACTCTACTACTGTTGATGATGCGCCTTCCACAGACCTGCTTACGCGTCTCCTCCACCCAGGTTCACCACCAGGGTTTACCACGCTGTCGAGATTGTACTTCTATCAAGGCACGCTCTATGCTGTCGTAAAGGACGAAGAAAGCAAGGCAGCATATCCACACATGAAGTTTATCCTTTCTCGGCCAGTCGAAGCGGGACCGTTGCCTAGTGAGCCTACGGATCGAGTGGGTTTCCGTCTATTGTCTGGTATTAACGTATATTCATGATTCTGTGCTTCCAAGGAAATGCAAATCTTGACCGAAGATGAAGCCACACTAATCTTTGGACCACTCGACCAAGTTATCTTTATCGAAGGGCTTTCCCTCATCCTATACGACGTCAGCCAGTTCATGCATGTGGGGCACTTTCTTTCTCTCTCCCTCTTTACATAAACGATTGTTATTACAGCATTATTATCACTGGTGGGCCGAAATTATTCTAGGCGCCATAAGAGCATATACTTCGCTTGCTCTGGTGCCTGGCATGGAGTCCCCACTCATGGAACCTTCTCGGATAATCCTTCCAGTAATTCAACCCAGCGTTTCAATCAACTATGAAATCAACATTTTTTTTTTGCTTATAGAATGTACCCGACTCATCTTGGCGCGACCATGATGCGGTCAACATGCGGCTTTCACGCGCAGCGTTCCCAAGTATCTCTATTGAGAACGCTGATTTTTGGAAAGACTTGATTAGCATCGAGAGGCCATTTGTATTTGAGAGGTCACTTATCGTCAGCAGGATAGCTGCTCATCGAAGGTGAGCAGTTCCTGATATTGGTGTTTCCAATTCCAGGGAGTTCATATTCATAACAATTAGTCCATTGGCGCCCGTATGGCATAAGATGATTGCAAGCACGATGAATATAACCGTCCCCACACAATACTGGGAACCTCTTCGACAGCGGCTAGTTAGAAATACTTTAGGACATCTGCCCTCTAGCAATCTTCCCTTAGTCCTCTACATCTCCCGTCAATCTAATAATGGCCGTCGTCTCCTCCATTCAGCACATGCCGATCTCGTTCAGGCTCTGAAGAAGGTTGAAGAAGAAGGGATATGTGAACTGAAAATAGCCAAGATGGAGGAGTTGAGTATTCAAAGCCAAATCGAACTGGCTGCTAGAGCCATTGTAAGCTACACCCTTTCTGATGCACCAAAACCGACCTCTAAAATCTTCGTCAGATCATGATCGGCGTGCATGGAAATGGGCTTACGGTATGTTTTTTTTTCTTTCGCACGGAATGACAAATTGATTGTTACAACAAAACAAGCATCAAATGTGGATGCCTGCATCATCTCGCTCAACCGTTATCGAAATTCTATATCCGACTAGTATGTTTCTCTCTTATCACTCACCCACTCATTTGTTGACGGTTTACAACACCCTTCAACTAGCCTATATTCACGATTACTCAATAGTCGCACGTAGCATGGGCCACAAGCACTACGGAGTTTGGAATGACGAAACCTTGACATTCCCTGAAGGGAAGTGGTTCGACGTACGTCGTTTGATCTGTCTTCCTCTTTCCTATTCTCATTCGTTGTTGTTGGTGTTTGCCGTCTCGACTCTGCGCGTCTCAAATTTTTTCTTTCGTTCTCATCTGTTTGATTCCTATCGAACAGGGTGTAAAAGGTGGGACGAGAGAGCAATTACATGGTCCAAACATACCAGTTGATGGCGAGACGGTCGCGCGTGTTGTAAGAGAGAGACTGGCTGTGCCGCCTTAGAGATGTTCCTAGCAAAAGAGCAGAGGCGATTTTTCTTGAGCGGAAGAAGAACAATAATCGTTTCCCAAAGCAATGGAAACTGGTTGAGTGTGCTAGATTATATGGTTTACTTTGGACTTGGGTCTTTTCATAAATCGTCGTTCTTTTTCTTCTTGGTTTTCAACAATACTTTTGTAGATGGGTGTAATTCTCTACTGTGTCTCATTAGACCTTATTTTGTTAGAACTCCGTGCACTTGTGACAAGTACTTACGAGATTTGGCGGTAATTCAATCTCGAGTTGGTGATGCGTTTTGATCTGACCTAAGCATGGATCATCCATTTGCATCCATGCACATTCGACCTTCTTCAACTGTACAGAGCTCTGGCGATATGGACCTAATGGTCTACATTTACGGAGACCGACGCAAGCTTGGGCCACGTCGCCCAAGTCACAAGGTAAACGATTGTAGACTCACCTATCTTTTTTGCATGCGCTCAACGGTTTACATTACATAAAAGGCAACACTCTACTTGTGTCGACAAATGTTTCCTGATATCCCAACGTGTGTCATATCACTCCATACCAAGGATTTGCCAGTTTGTCACGACCAATTGACTGAAATTTATGATGAAATCTGGCCAAACGTGGTGACGCATCTTACGGAGGTAGTATTGATGTGTGAACATGTTCCGTTTTCTAAGAGGTGTGGGTTAATCACCTCTTCTCGTGTCTCTTTTTCCGATTCATTTTTACAGCGAGAACGATATCGATCAGCATGTTGATCAATGAGCTCGATCGATGACCTCAAGGCGCCGGTCAACATTTTTCTTGTTTTGAGGTTGCGCGGAGGAAAGCCAATTACTTGATCATCATCCCCCCATGACCTCTGAGATTTTGATTGAAGATCCCTTTTCACAACCTTCACATTTCGTTGTACAGTATTTTTCCATGCATCAGCTTTGCCAACTACCACTGTCTTTTGAACCTTTTTCTGTTCAGGAACTTACCCCATAATTTGAAAATGAGCTGCGCCTCACTACGCGCCAGAGGTGAACTCTTCTGCTTTCTGAGGTTTGGTGTAGCCCGCTACACCAAATGGCAACGCATCTATTCCACCCCCGACGCTTAACTATCCATGCCTTGGACGTTGCGTAGAACCCAGCAGACTTAGAACCATGTCGTGGTCGTCGTTGCTGTTCATGCGCGACTGGAATCGGCTGAACTCGCAGTTCTCTGGCTCATGAGAGAATACAGATTTGATTTGAGTATCTTGCAACAGGCTTTGTTAGATTCAGTCATTCGTCTTTGGGATCCGTTTGGCTCTTACCTTGTCTTACCAATATATGCACCAGAGGACGGCCTGAAGGTTAACTTTGCCAAAGTCAACTACAACTTCATCGCCGAGTTCGTTGGACTTGATTGACCCTTTATGAAACTTGACTGACATCGGAACGTTCGAACTGCGTCGTTCCCGCATTCGCACCCGCGTCTTCAAGTCTATCGTCGAAGACATGGATATCATGCTGATTCAATATGGCCCGCCGCCTGAGAAAAAGGCGGAGGAGACGAGATCCCGTTTCCTCTCTCCGGTAAGATGATCCTCTCCATCCAGTGGAAATTACTTACAACAATAGATCTTCAATCGCCTGGTGGCTGAATTTGGCTTTGGATTTAGAAATATTCCAGAATTAATTATTGAAGGCCGGGTCACCACCAAAGGCAGGATTGAATATTATTTCAGGGCATTCAATTTGGCTCTGTCTTGATTCTGTTTGTTGAGATCAAGTTAGAAATTGGTGATCTTGAAAAGCGCTTGAATGCAGTGGGTCAAGTCATTGCGGAGAGCGATGGTGAGTCGTCTTACCTATGTCCAATGTGGTATTTTATTCTTTTGAATCCATAGCATGCGATTAGTACAACGCAACGCAAGGTTTTAAAGTACCTGTTTTCGGTATCCTGTGCGATGGAAAGTCGTTCGAGCTCTTTTCCTTTGATGGCAGTACCTCTGCACCCTCATTTAAACGTGGCTGTCTTCCTGGAGATCCTCTAGAATTTCGCCGTGGTCTCCGACTCAGTGATTTCACGTCAACAGGTCCCACCCATTTCATATGTGAACTTCGTCAGATATGTGGGGTAATATTTGACTTATTTATGACGTTTTTTGTCTCTAGCTTGGTGGAATGTCGTGAACGATCCGAGCGGAGAGAGACACCTGAAACCTAGAAAGAGCTTGGCGAAGTGGGATGAAGCCTTGAAGCATGACTTTGAAAGATGCATTTGGCAAGTTTCGGGAGGCAGAAATGCGCAACAATCGACTCATTGATGATGCAAATTCAATCGTTGAAGAAGCAATGAAAGCTTTGACAGGACAGATTTCATCATGACCGGCTGGGTTGATGCAGATGTTGAAAAGGCATGATAAGCCAAAGTTGTATTGAATGGAAAATTGCAATAGACTTGCGAAGATGATCGAGCATCAGTAATTCCTCTTAGTATTGGTACCCTAAAGACTTTGCGTTTGAGGAAGCAATATGAAAGTAACTTTGACGGCTAGTGGCGGAGAACTTTGAAATCGGGGACTGATTGTCTGTTGAAAAAAAAGAGCACTTTGGTGATGTGACTGAAGAAGATACCAAGGAAGCAGATATTGATGGTCTATGTTTATGATTCAAGGTCAATGCAAGATTGGGCAGTGAGTTCTATGAGGCCCATATTTGAAAGGCAACGATCGAAGTGTGTCGCTGAGAGAATGTTCCCCACTCTTCCAATTCAACAGTCACGGCCAATTGGCTGAGATTTATCCCGGTGCTGATCGATCAGCA
>QDKV01005356.1_pt1 | contig 68504 bp, 98 predicted proteins | sample 1861101 | NCBI WGS metagenome assembly QDKV01 (sample SAMN04275158, study PRJNA302643) | Fungus metagenome, whole genome shotgun sequencing project. | isolation source: fruitbody | host: Mallocybe terrigena | place: Sweden | collected 2013
AATCCAAGGTTGTCAGTAACAGGTATGTCGATGCCATTTCTATTTTTGGGATATTTACTTGATGTATTTCTTCCAGCTTTACGAAAGATTATTCTGGGCATGTTTCCCATGATATCATCAAACATTGATCTGAAATATCAACTGTGCGTTGGAATTTCGAATGTCTATGCATTCTTTGTTCAAGTGGAGGCCTGGGTGCGATTATACATATGATCATATTTTTGGTTTTGAGGGAGAATGACAGCGCGATCTGTCTCGCACGAAGAAAGTCGTGTAAATCTTTGTCATTTGTTATAAGAGGAAAAGGGAGTTATAAGACGTCGTCGCGAGATTGTCGGGCACTGTCCAGGCACTTTCAATTTCTGTGGCGCTACTACTTCGTGCATTTCAAGTGCATTTGCATTCCGCAAAAATTCATAGTCTAGAACCCAGGGTAATGTGCATACGAAAGTAATGTGAATATGCCTGTTGACGTTGACGTTCCCTCCGTTCCGCCGTTGCCTTTTTTTGTCCTCAACTAACACTTGGTCGGGAATTCCAATCCCGGTGCTCCCCTGGGGTAGCCCACCGCTTCTCTTGGTGATGACTTTCCTCCAAATGGCTACAGTCAGGTCGTACGCAGGGATGATAAGCAACGCGATGGCTACAGTCAGGTCGTACGCAGGGGTGATAAGCAACGCGATGGCGAGAGTTTGCACAGACGTCCACACGTTGGCGTCATTACCGAGTTTATTGTGCTGCAAGATCTGCTCAATCGTTGTTACTCCATAAATCCAACCAAGTGGAAACACTGTCCATCTCCAGTCGGTCTGGCCTTTGGAGGAGTCCACTGGCAGATATGGGAATACCACTGCACTGTATAGACCCGGGGATGAGAATTTGGAAAACATGAAGTATTTACAGAGGTCCGAATATGGCTAGGATACCTTGGCTGCCTGTCTGAGCGAGATAAAATCCTGAACCATTGGCTAAGTCTTCCATCATACATTACACATGATTCCAGGCGAATCGAGTGATGGAGCTGATGAAATACACTGGACAGAGGCCGATGTGCGATACCGACCCGGACTGGACCTGAAATTTCAACAGATCATGCAGTATACTACCTTTCTGCAACACAAAGATTGTTGCTTCCCGACAACAATTGCTAACACACTTGGGTTTGAGACAACGTTAATTAAATGATATGAAGTGTTTGATTTTACTACTGTGATTACATTAGTTGGGTGTAGTGGAAAGTAATTAGGTGAAGGAATTATAATGGAATCGCAAAGACTGCTGAAAACGAAGTAAGACGGCTATGCTGGTGGCGGCGACGAACTTGTGTTCGCGCCAAGAGGCTCTAGTCTGAACCAATACGGGATCATCTTCCACATCTTCTCTCTTTCCCTCGCAGCCCACGACTCCAGTGCGATCGCACAGGCTTTACACTCGGAAAATTCAGCACTCTTCAGCTGGCCCAGCTCTTCTGCAACATACAAAGGATCGCAATAACCGCGTTCCCTGTCGAAAAGATAGTGCTGAGTCGCGAGATTTACGAGCTCATTGAAGTCTTTCCGACAAGCAGCCGCAGAGATGCAGATCGATAAGGATACTCGTTTACCATGCATGTTCTTCTGAGTGTGTCGGAAGAAATGGCTTCTTCCCATACTTTGAATGAGAGTCGTGATCGTGTGCTGAGCAGCTTCCTTCCCAAGGCAAAGTCGCCGCATGTCTTGTTCCGATAGTGGGGATGGAGGTGGAGATTGCGAACCTTCAAGTGCATCGTCTTCATTCGGTTCAAAAATTTGCGTGAATGAATTGCGTGAAAGGTCGTAAAATGCGGCGGGTAGTAGACATGGCACATCAACTTCTCGAGCCAGGCTGATCACAGACTTGCAAGATTGTCAGATGCTTAGGTTATGAGTCAAAATGAGAGGATGGACTTACAGCAGGATGTGGGTACCTAATTCGTTTTGAGCCTGAGCCATGACGAGCAAGGTCCTCCCTTGCGTCCCATGACTTTAAATCGCTTGGCCAGGCAACGTTCAAATGCATCAACGCCTTTGAACGTAACGAATCAATAAGATACTTGGTTGAAAGTCGTAATATTCCTGAAACGACGCGAAAGTCATCTTCATCGTTATTCCCGAAACATCTGCAATATAGAATCAAGACAAAAAATAAAAGCGCTCGTGTTGAGGTTGCTATTGCAAACGCGAGAAATTACAGAAGACGTACGGGCCATCGTATAGCGCCGTGAGGAGATTTGCCACATCTTCTGCCTTGTCGTAAAGATAAACCACTGGCACCCTTCTCGTCGCCTTTGCCCACTTCGTCTCTGCTCGCAGAAGAAATGAAGGTTCGAGATCCGTCGCCTCGGGTTGAGGAAGCATAAACATATCGTGGAACACGAGCGAATGCCGTGCGAGTTGGGAAATGTGCACACAAAAAAGCACATTTTCAGCGCGACATATTACACTCCCGTCCTCGAACCACAAATCAGAGTGTCTCTGGACCTCGTCGCCCGTTTCCGTATCCATGATGGTGTCATCTGGACCGGACGTGGACTCGGACTGTGGATGGCATGTAAGGTTAGCGATTTTCGTCTCAGGAGGTAGCTTGAGATGATCTATAATGATACCATGTCGGATGGAAATACCAGAACTTATTGTATTCGTTTCAGTAACATTCTTGTTGGAGGCGCTGGATAAACGGAAGGTGCTAGATGATTCGGAAGTCTTGCTGGCGATCGAAACGACTGTGGCGCCCTTAGTAGACTGCATTAGTGTTCTATGTACTTCGCGCCGCAAGTACAAAATGCCGCTCGTTTGAACAAGAAAGCTTATAAAAGTGCATGTTGAAACGTGGGCGCCGAGGTGTCAGTTACCCTCAAGGTTGATGTTCCGGGTTCCCCTGACATCTTGATCAGATCACAACACATTGCAAGGTAACTCCACATTATAATCCCTTATAATGTTCGTAACTATACGAGTTTATCCAACAAGGCATCCAGCTCCTTCGCTTCCCCTATCAGCTGTTGAACCGTCAAACCCTCTTCAGGTTTTTCCTCTACCCGGAGCGTTTCCCTCCAGCTTAATCGGCTTACCGCTTCATTCACCACTTGTTCCCATGTCTTACCCTCCTTCGCCAGCTCCTCGGCTACTTGATCCTTGATGCGTCTGCAAGCGCCAACTCCATCATACGTGAAACTAGTGTACACCTGCACCAGACCAGCACCAGCTTTCGCATATTCGAGCGCATCTTTGCCTGTGGTGATCCCTCCACAACCAATGATAGGTATTGATGAAGGTAACTGGGATCGTATAATTTGCACCGCTTTGAGTGCGGAGGGCTTGACTGGTGGTCCGGAAAGCCCACCAGCTTCAATTTTATGACCTGATTTCCGAGTTCAAGTCAGAGTTAAAACCTTGAATAACGGGACAAATCACCATTGATCAAAGTTTTTGGGCGCTGAATTGTGGTGTTACTGACGATCACTCCGTCTATTCTGCTGTTTCGCATCACTTTCGCCATCTCTGTAAGTTGCGGCTCTTCCAGGTCTGGGGCTATTTTGAGAACAATCTTCGGTTTTCCAGACGTTAAAGGTGACGGTTGAAGCTCATCTCTCGCTTTTACAACCCCGTCAAGGAGTTTTTCTAATAAATCTCTATTTTGCAAACCACTTGAAAGAACGGTGAGTGAGAGAAGGACGATTAGTGGAAAAACAATCTACGAACCGCAAGCCAGGCGTGTTAGGACTCGAAACATTTACCACTAGGACATCCGCATACAGACCAAAAGTCTGGACCCCAGTCAGAAAGTCATCTATTGAGTCTGCAGGTGCTTCCTTATTCTTTCCGAGATTAACAGCGAGTAATGCACCGTCACGGAGGGCGGCCGTTTCAGTATTCGAGAAAAAGCGAGGTATTCTTGCGCGAAGCCGACTGAGAAGGTGTGCGTGTCCTTGGGAAGGGAAACCATATCTATTAATGATTGCTGCGTCCTCTTCAAGCCGGAAGACTCGTGGTTGTGGATTCCCTGGCTGAAGGTGGAAGTGGACGATATCAAAATGTATGTAAAGAATGGAGACCTACTTGTGGTTTAGGGGTGACGCTTCCAATTTCTACCCAACTGAAACCAAGGTTGAAAAGTCCTGGTATATTTAGAATGAATACAAATCACGGAATTGAACGGGTCTACCGTCTACGGCTTCCCCATCCTTGTCGAAACCAGCAGCAATGCCGATGGGATTTGAGACTTCTGTACCCCATATCTGACGATGGTAAGTCATATGCACGCTAAACTACCACTACACACCTTGGTCTTCAACCTCACATCGTCAGCACAAATATCCCTTGGTGCTAACCCACTTTTCAATATTTTCAAAGCAAACTTGTGGCTAGTCTCAGCGTCCAGAGTATTGCGCAGAATCGGAGTAAAAAAATATCTGTGTATTGCCGAACGAGCATCAAAATAATATGCAGCGATTATCCCTGCAGAAAGAACGAAAGCGGTTGTGTAAAGGGTTGTTTGAACGGGGGATCGCTTGACTGGCGCAGATTGGGTAAAGAGGTGGCGGTAGGTGGAAGGAATGTGCTTGGAGACTCTTAGAGACCTTTTTGCAAGAGTCTTAGGGATGGCATTGCTGAAGACTGCCATCAGAGGTCGTTACTTTCAAGGTTGTTGGGATTTGGGAATCACAGTGTTGTGACGTCACACACGCCTTTGAAAGAGTTTTCTGTCAGTGTCAGTCGGTCTTTTGCTGAAGTAGCATTTGTTTTGCACCAAGTTATGATATGCAATATCTTGTTCGAGCTGCAGAAGTGACTCATGAGCACGACTTACAAGTACAATGATAGAGTTAAGACTCATCGATGATTGGTGCTTCGGAATCGGACAATTCCGAACCAAAAAATTTGAGATCGTACTCTTTCCGTTATTCTTATTTTCTTCCTCTAATAACGACAATAACAATGGATGTAAGAATATTCCAACATGATGTCCCTGCATCTATCGTGTCTGATCATCCTTTCGATTGTTTATTCTAGCCTGCTTTCGTGCAATCCCTGCATAATCTGCTTCTTCAAACAACTTCGAATGAGACAATTCTTCTGAAAGCTGTACGTTTTTTCTTTTCTATTAATTCACGCCAGCACTTATTCGTTACATTCAAAGGCCACAGTACAGTTAAATCAAGATTTTTACAAAAAGCCTGCGTGTATTCCCGCTCTTGCAAGTATCCTTGCAAGTTCACCTGAACAATCGGTACACGACTATCGCAATTCAATCCACCGGTAATTTTACTGAATTTTTTTTTGATAGGTTCGTCAATTAGCCGCTATCGAGCTTCGAAAGCGCGTCTCTCAAAACAGTGGCAATTTATGGACTCTTCTGCCACAATCCGAGAGGGAAGAGATCAAAGCCAAACTTCCTGACATCATATTGGCTGAGTCTACGTGAATCGCTTGTATTATTTTAACATCTGAACCTAATACGCCTTATCAGCAATCTCGTCCGGCACTCTGCTGCTCGTGTAATTGCCGCCATCGCTTCAATCGAGGTTTCTCAGGGCACATGGAATCAGCTCCTTCCATTCCTCCAGCAGACGTGTTCCTCAGATAATGTGTTACATCGCGAAGTTGGCTCTTATATCCTCTTTACTGTCCTCGAGAGGATTGTCGTCGGTTTCCAAGATCACCTTCCTCATCTCTTCCAACTCTTCGGTAATATGCTGAATGACCCACAGAGCATTGACGTTCGGGTCATCACTGTCAGGTCGCTGGGTGAAATTGCCCAATTTATTGACACTGACGATAAGATCGAACTAGTAAGTATCGTCATTTTGATCAAAAGGATCTTTCCTAACACATTGTACAGAAATCATTCCAGGAGCTTCTTCCCTCTATGATCCAGGTTATTGGTCAAACTATTGAAAGTGGGAATGAAGTTGGTGCTAGACAACTTTTCGATGTTTTGGAGTCGCTTTTGATCCTTGTGGGTCGTCCAGTTTGATCTTATTTTTTGATATTTTCTGACCAAAGTTCAGGAAGTGCCTGTTCTTGGCAAGCACGTCCCTGAATTAGTTCAATTCCTTCTTACATGTGGTGGCAACCGTGCATTCGATGCAGAAATTCGCGTCCTTGCACTCAATGCACTGAATTGGACTGTACAATAGTATGTTTCATTTTGTTCCCTGGTTATGGTTTAATTTTAGTGGTCATATAGCAAAAAATCGAAAGTTCAAAATCTCAACCTTGCTCCACATATGTTGGAAGGTCTCATGCCAGTTACTACCGAGGAAGAACCTGAAGACGTCGACGACGACGCCCCATCTAGAGTATGGCACTCCGTTCGTCATCGCTGGTTCTGATAAAACGTCTAAATCCCTTCTAGTCTGCTCTCCGTGTTATCGACGAGCTTTCCAAGAATTTACCACCCAGTCAAGTCTTCCCCGTGCTGCGTACTTTGATTTTGCAATATTTCCAGTCACAGGACCCTACTCACCGCCGTGGGGCCATCCTCGCTCTTGGCGTTGCAGTTGAGGGTTGCAGCGAGTATATGACACCACTCATGAGCCAAGTATGGCCTTTAATCGAGGCTGGTCTGCAAGATGCGGACGCTACTGTCAGGAAATCCACTTGCGTTGCCGTCAGTTGCCTATGTGAATGGCTCGAAGAGCAATGTGCGGCCAAGCATGCAATTCTCGTTCCTGTAAGTTTCGAATTTTGGTTGTGTTGGGTTTTGTGACCAACTTTTGCACAAGGCTATCATGAACCTCATCAATGACCCCATAACACAACGCTCCGCTTGCACTGCTCTTGATACACTTCTTGAAATTTTGCAAGATTCTATTGATCAATATCTCCAACTCATTATGGAGCGTCTTGCCGGTCTTCTTGAAACCGCGCCTATAAAAGTAAAATCTGTGGTGACAGGAGCTATTGGCAGTGCATCCCACGCGTCTAAGGAACGTTTCTTGCCCTACTTCCAGCCAACTATGAATCACCTTGCCCACTTCCTAACGCTCACTAATGAGGGTGAGGAGATTGAACTTCGTGGAATTACTATGGACGCTATCGGCACATTTGCTGAGGCCGTGGGCAAGGACGTCTTCCGCCCATACTTCCCAGAGATGATGAAGCACGCATTCCAAGGGATTGAAATGGGAAGCGCGAGGCTTCGTGAGTGTAGCTTCTTATTCTTTGGCGTTATGGCCCGTGTATTTGGAGAAGAGTTCGCGCCGTATCTGCCTCAGGTCGTGCCTCCCCTTCTTGCGAGCTGCAAGCAGCCAGAGAAGGGCGAGGATTCCCAAAGTGAGATCCTTTTTGTTTCTACCTACTCTAATTTGTGAAATAAATTCTAGTTTCTTTGTCGGATGCCGCTTCCGCTTTCTCTTCTGGATCGTCTCCAGTCCGTGGACAAGATTCCGGTGAAAACGAAAATGGCGAGGACATAGAAGACTTCGACCTCGAGAGGCTTCTGGACGTAAACAGTGCCATTGCAGTGGAGAAGGAAATTGCGGCAGACACAATCGGGACGTTGTTCGCTGCCACACAAATTCATTTCCTACCGTTCGTTGAGCAGTGCACGCTCGATCTTATTGAGCTCCGTTCGCACTATTATGAAGGTGTCAGGAAAAGTGCTACTGATTCATTGTTGGAGATTGTGAGGACTTTCTACGATCTGAGTGACCATGAGGATTGGGTTGCTGGTGCAAATGCGGTGCGCTGAATTTCTCGATAACTTGGGAAATGCTTACTTTAAAGCACAGTCGCCTCCTTTGAACGAACGGGTTGTTCAACTGATCGATCACTGTCTGCCCTCTCTTCTGGATATGTATGAAACTGAAGATCACAAGTGAGTCGTAACATCGGCAGCTATTTCTTTATATTACGACACCTTCCTATCTTGATGAAAAATTTAACTCAGCTCACCTCGAGCTTTTTGCTATGAGATTAAAATAGTTACCCTGATCTACTTTTCTTTTTCCTTATATTCCTTTGTCGAAATTGAATCTGATCAACTTGTCTTCTGTAGGTCTGTCGCTGCGTCTCTATGCCTTGGATTGGCGGAAACAATCAACAAAGTCGGCCCTCGTTTCGTTTCGAGCAGTGAGTTTTATTCCTCTTCTGTCGTGGATGCAAGCCAACATGAGTCATAGACTACGAAGGTATCTGCAAGATGGCAATGCAAATTCTTGAACAAAAAGCTTTCTGTCAACAAGATCCTGATCAAAATGAGGATGAGGAGGCGCCGGAAGAACAAGCGGAGTACGACACTGTTCTTATTTCCTCTGCTGGCGACCTTGTTGCAGCTCTCGCAAATGCTTTAGGCCCCGACTTCGCCCAAGCGTTCGACACGTTCCTCCCCCATATCATTAAATTCTCTGTATGTCTTTAGATAAGTTCTAAGTAGTCGTTCACTGATATGCCTTCATCGACAGAAAAAGAATCGCTCACTAAGCGATCGGTCTTCCTCCATTGGCTGTCTCGCTGAGATTATTTCAGGTTTGAAGGAAGCGGTCACCCCGCATACCGATATCCTTCTTAATCTCTTTGACCGCGCACTCAAGGACGCCGAGAGTGAAGTACTGAGTAATGCTGCCTTTGCTATTGGGCTCCTCGTTGAGTACTCCCAAGCCGATCTTACACAACACCTCAGCCACATCCTTCAAATTCTTCACCCCCTTTTCAATGTTCCACCAAATTCACCCGTTGCCCGTCTTAATGCCAAGGACAACGCAGCAGGTGCCGTTGGGCGCATCATCATTCGCTACTCGAGTTCTATTCCCCTTGATCAAGTCCTTCCCATCTTCCTTGGTGCTTTACCACTGAAGAATGACCCGCTTGAAAACCGCCCTGTGTTTAGGGCCCTTTTCAGCCTTTTCAAGTCGAATGGTGCCGCCCTGTATGGCTTCTTGGATCAATTGCTACCGGTTTTTGCCTATGTTTTGGATCCCAATGGACACGATCAGGTTGGAGATGAGATACGCGCAGAGTTGATTCACCTCATTGCCCTCATTAACCAGGAGGCACCGGATAAAGTGCAAGCGGCTGGTTTGCATGTTTTCTTGCCGGGCGCGTAATGGATGTTCATTAGTTTGCATTTTATTTTCGATTTCTCATTCTACGATATCTTGTCTTGATTACGGATTACTCTTCATGGTTGAATTGATGTGCTAGTGGTTTTGTTCGATCCACTTGCTTTAAATACAGTATGTCTTTTATTTGCTGTTCCTTTTCTGCTTTCCATAGATGGAGAATGTTTTGGTGTGTTGACAATAGTTGTAATCGGGAAAAGCAGCCAATTCGGGACGCCTCCGCCACTACCCACTGTTTTACAGTGAACTCGCTGGCCGACTTGTTCCCAGCTCGACTCCCAAAGGCTTTCCCGCCCAACACAATTCTCCTATGACCGTCGTTCTTTTATTTTTTCTGGCCTTTCTAATGGCCTCTATTCCGAATGCAAATGCGACGACCCCTGTGACAGTTCTTCAATCTCTCAATAAACAACTTCCTTTAGTCGCTAGAACCGGACAACCATATTCTTGGACATTCTTGCCTTCAACTTTTAGCTCTGCAGAAGGATCCTTGAATTACACGACGTCTATTTTACCTGGCTGGTTGTCCTTTGATCAGGCGACGCAGACATTTCATGGCACACCGTCGGCTAGTGATGAGGGCTATCCTGAAATTACAGTTACTGGTCATTCTGCAGATTCCTCTGCATCGTCCAAGTTTACAATTTGTGTCACACATGCTTCTCCGCCTACTCTGAATCTCCCTCTTGAACAGCAGTTCCTTCCTAACAAAACTAAGTCGCTTTCGTCTGTCCTTTTCTTGCGCAATAATTCGGCGATCGGAGGGGCCAATCCAACGTTGAGAATTCCTCGTAAATGGTCGTTTAGCGTTGGAATCGAGAGCAATACTTTCCTCGGCGTTTCTGGTTCAAGTGTCTTTTATGAATTACGGCTGGCAAACGGATCTAGGATTCCGGATTTCATGAATTTTAATTCAAGGACGGTGACACTGGATGGAGTCGTCCCCTCGGCGGACAAGATATCTCAGCCTCTTTTCGTTCCTTTTGTTCTGTATGCATCCGACCAGGAGGGGTATTCCTCTGCCGAGCTCCCGTTTGCTTTGGTTGTTGCAGACCATGAATTATCACTGTCTGGCCCATCGCTTCCAACAATTAACATAACTATTGCCACTCCTTTTGCAGTGACTCTGCTGTCGGCTGTGGATTTTACGTGTGTTTTGGTAGACGGGGACCCCATTCAACCATCTAATATCTCGTCTTTGGATATCGACGTGTCAAACTACAGCAAATGGCTTCGGTATGATCGAGCTAGCCGTACTCTTTCTGGTACTCCTGGAGACGACATTACTGGGACTAGTCCTCTACTGCCCGTTGAGTTGACAACAATTTTTAATCAGACCATCAAGACCAATGTTTCTTTAAACTTTGTGGAGTCTTACTTTGTTCTTCCCGTTCTGCCTTCTCTTCATCTTTCCAAGGGTGACCAGGTCCAGACAACTCTAACTCAGTGGTTTTCGAAGTCTAACTCACGGCCTGGATATGACGGAACGAATATCACTGCATCATTTGAATCAATATCTTCGGCCAACTTCCTGCGCTTTGACGAATATAGCACAAATTTGACAGGAACAATTCCTTCAGATTTTCAGTCAGACTCTGACCATATAACCGTATCCTTCACCGCCTATTCCCATATTACACACACAACCTCTCATACTAGTCTCACCATCTTTGTGGCTGACTCTGGCAACACAAAAACACTCGCACCCACCGGTTCTAATGCCGTGGGGGGTGATGGGCATAGGAAGCTTATACTTGCTCTGATTCTGTCGTTCGGGCTGATTGGCGGTCTCTGCGTGCTTGCTGGGATATTCGCTATTATGAGGCGGTGGGTGAGACTTGAAGATACGGCTCTAGTCGGTGAGGAAGGACGGCGTGCTTGGAGCGAGAAGGACCGTCGTTGGTATGGAATGATGTCGAATTCAAATGGCACCCGAATCACCGAAAAGCAAAGTGTATCAGATACTGTGAATAACGACCCTTCGTCAGCACGACCTCGCGGACCCCGACCGAACTACGGAGGACTGGGTTTGAGTCGTGTAGTTGAAAGGAGTCAACAACAGACGGATTCTCAAGAGCATTTGGTCAGCCCTGGCGTCATGAGGAAGAGAGAGTTTCTTGCTCGGATCAAGGAAACTGTTCGACAAGTTAGTAACAAGTACGCCCGGAAACAAGCTATGATCTATAATCGACCGGCAATTGGCAAGCCCATTCTTGTTTCCTCCACTAGGGCGTCTGGAGTTCAACCAGATGTGATTGTGCACAGTTCATCTTCAAATCCGTCGGACGAAAGTTTGGTGACCAGTTGTCCCGGAAGTACATTCCTGTCTGGTTCGCCGTCGGCTTCGACTGCTGAGCATTCCATTCCCAGACGACGTCCAGACTTTGCTCCGCCCAGAAATCCTGCTCAAGTCCATTTCAAGGAGGGACTTCTGGTAAGACAACCTTCCACAGGGTCGATGGGGTAAGCAATGTGCAACTAATTTTGAATAATTTCCACGTTGACTTATTTGCACCGCAGTTGTGTGAGTTATCGCAGTGGGAAGAGTGGGATTTCGGGCGACTCGTTGTTAGAGACGGCAATGGGCCCCCCAACGAAACCACGGCTGGTGCCATTCACGAGCTCAACCAGAGTTCCGGTGCCCAATCCGGATGGTGGTGGGTTTACTGGTAATCGTATCGCAAGCCAACGCGCTAAAGTCTGCAAAGCGGAGTTCAAGGATGAAGTCGAAGGTTCAAGAATCAATGCTAGCGCAACGACTGATGAACTGTCGATGGGGCTTCACTACGTGCGTTCGCTGGGTGCAGATCAGCTCGCAGTCAACAATAGAGAAGGAAACGGGTCGTCTCCTGCTTTGTCCAACATCCGCTCTTCGTTCACTTCGCTTGAATCGTCTCATGTGGGTTACAAGTCTGAAGACGGCCTAAGCGTAACGAGGGTTCTCATTCGCACTGGAGAACGTTTTAGATTTCGTGTACCGATTTCCTTGCCGTCTGTCGCTGGAGAGACTTACTCCATCAGGCTCACATCTGGGCAGTCATTACCAAAGTTCATTCGATCTGACTTGAGCTGCGTTGCAACAAAGGAACAGTTAGAATTATCGGGGTTGGCAACCTTCCGGGACCTTGGAGAGTTGAACATCGGGATTTTTAAGGAGAGTGATGGAGCTTGCATAGCGAGAATCGTCTTGGAGGTGGTTGGTAAACGTTAAACAGATTTGAACAATATTTTAATAATGGTCGGCTTGACGTACTTATGTGTACTTCTTGACTTTGTAATTTGTAACTCAGCCTATATCCACACTATACTTAACCTTTCTTTGATCAGTTGATTCAATACCAATTCAAGCAAAGACGATCCACGGAAAATAGAAGAATAGAATAAAGTGGATTCTACAGTGCACAGCGTAAAACCTTCGATAGCTCAATAACTTCACTCGTTAGGAAACCCCGAATGTGGCAAAGGATCTACGACTTCCAAATGAGAATAGCAAGTGTGCCCACGTAGAAATAGATGAAGTGTTTGGTTTCTAAAAAAAAGGTATAAGTCAGCGAGCCAAGGGAAGGAGGTAATTCAGTCTCGTGAACACAGTCGCGGATTCTAACGCGTTCGATGTGCAACGACATGATGTTCAGAGGCAGAAATGATTGAACAAGAACACACCATGGGTGACATAGCTTCCAAAGTTCTTTCCAACGACAACATGCCAAGTTGGACCGTGTTTCCGGTCGAACTCCTTTTTGATATAAGCAGCAATGTCCTTCTCGATGTTATACTTTTCGAGGGCGACGGATGTGATGTCGACAGACTCCTGCTGCAGCTCCTCACTCATGTCGACATTTTTAATGATAGCTTTAGCAGAGGCGCCGACAAGGTTGTTCTGTCCTGCGTGGTCTATATGAGAGATCGGTACGTCTGCTGTTTCCGCCATTGTGAAGGTCGATGGGGAAGTGTTCAACACGATGGTTTATGAAGGATTGTGTTTTTGGAGCACGTGGTCTCAGGCTTGCACAACACGCTTTTTACTCCTTCTTTCATCACCGTACTACTGCGTCTTCCATGTGCTCTCCCAACGGCTGTCACACGGCTTTTGGCACCATTAGCTCGTTTCTTGCGTGGCATCGATATGACTCACGCAAGATAACTTCACCTCTGTATTGACTGTTGGACTTGTGTTGGACATGAGGATACCATGCGCGTAATCACCTCATACGACTCGAGACACCACCTTAAACCCGTTACCCTACCATCTAATGTATTGAGTCGATTTCAATTTCACCTTAGGGCATAACTCTTTTCTCTTGGGCCGACGGGCCATGTTTATCGCATGTTAACCTAGAGGCGAATAGATTATGGCAACGCGTGAAGGCATGTTAGTGCCTTTTGCACCGAAGAATAGATTCGCAATGCACAACACAACCTTCTTAATTTACATATGTTCTTCAGTCAGCCATCGATTCGCTGAATCCTTGTTCCTTGAGACATAAGTAGACAAAGATCTAACTATTGACCCAGGAAATCCGAACCTGACGCGTCAAAGTCAGTCAGTTATTACCGCCATGGGTTGACCTAAAGTCCAATTCCTTGCAAGTTGCTGGAATATCCCTTTGAAGGCCTCAAGCGATCCCTTTTCCTGTATGAAGTGCAAAGAAACGAGGTAGCCTTCATGGCACAGTTGAGGCGTCGGCCACTGCATTTCGACTCGGAATTTAACCGATTTGAACCCTTGTGTCATCTTATTTCCGTTCTTGATGTCAAGAGCGCGGCACCTGAGCACACCTAACTTCTCCGACTCCTCAAGAGAGACAAGAAGGTCCATTTCCATAAGCAGACGACGGCACTCGGACTGTGTAATGTGAATATCGTGGCGCGAGAAGAGGTTGTAAGTTGCGGCTTTGAACTTGAAGACGTTATCCAACCAACGTTTAGGAGCACCACTGGAACCAGGAGACGATGTAGTAGACGAAGAGCCGGCCTCAGAAAAGATAGGGGATACAGGCAAGTTGGATGCTGAGTATTGGCTCTTTTCACGCCCGGCAGGCTTCCGTGAGATGGGAGGCGTCTCAAGAACCCGAACCCCAGGACTGTCTACCATTTTGGAGGCGTGCTGCAACAGAGGCGACTGGCGGTTAATAAGATCCGACTCAGTGAAATGAACCATATTTTCTTTGTTGCTTGAATGACGAATTTTCAGAGGAGGTTGGTAATTCTTGCGACGAACGGAAAGCGGACGAATACTATACTTCAGTGGAGGACCATCAAATGAGTTGTCAAGGTTTGCGGTCCATGAGTCAAGTTGATAAGAGAGAAGGCTCGTCGACGGCATGGCAGGGAGTTTGAGAACTGGAAGTGTATCCTCGGTTGTCGGTGATTTAGGTGAGGTAATCGAAGCAGTTCTTGCCTGAAGAACATTTATGTGATTTGCGACCTGTTGAAAGAAAGCTTGAATTTTTTCGTCTTCAAGTCCAGGGGCTGCTACCATAGAAAGATTCGTTTTATCGATATTGGCCTCTGGCAATATGGCTGAAGCTTTGTGTTCAGGCGAGGGAGTGGAGAGGCAAATCAACGGTGCGCTTTGACCTGGCTTTTGAACATGAACAAACGTCATCATTGAATACGACGTTGTACGTTCTATTCCCCGGGCTCTTCGCGGAGTTGGAGGTCCAGAGCGAGGAGGAAGAGTTGACTCTATATTAAGTACATTTTGAACGCGTCGAGCCATCTTCCGTTGTTGTTTCGCTCGAATGAGTTCTTCCTCCTCCTGTCTACTCTCGAGATATTTCTTCCGATAGTCACAGAGCAAATGATAGACCCCCTTTTGCCAGTTGTTCTCCGAACTCAGCAACGCATCAACTAGATCCGAGTCCTGCATGTTACGCCATAAGATACGCAAGTTGGCAAAAATATCTGGGTCGATGGCAGAACGAGATGAGACGGGTTGGGAGACAAGGTCAAGATACAGATTCGACGCCATTGCGGATGGGTTTTTAAGGGGACAAGATAGGAAGAAGGGGTGTCGCATGATTTCCGCCATGGTTATACGTTTAGCAATATCCGTAGTCAGCATGCATGCGATTAGGTTTTGGGCTTGTGGGCTGATATCGTCCGGCATATCAAATTTCCCTATTGCAATTTTCTGGAGTAATGTAGGACAATCATCGTCATCGAACGGCAGTTTAGCTGCGAGTAAAGCAAAAAGGATTATTCCGCAGGACCAGATATCAGCAGCTGCTCCATCGTAGGGCTTGCCGGAAATGACTTCAGGAGCAGCATAATGTGGACTACCGCAGAACGTGCGAAGGAGATTTCCTTTGGAAGTGTCTTGCCAAGTAGCCATTCCGAAGTCTGCGACTTTGATATTTGAATCTTGATCGACCAAAATGTTTTCGAGCTTCAGGTCTCGATGGGCGATGTTAAATCGATGGCAGTAGTCGACAGCGCAGATAATTTGCTGGAAGTAATCGAGAGCCTCGTGCGTAGGACATCGTCCTTCGCTGCAAAGATAATCGAACAACTCTCCTCCTTGTACATACTCCAAAACCAGGTAGAGACTGGATGAAGTCTCCCAGACATCGTATAGCTTCAAGATATTCGGATGGTCAACCAACTTCATGAGGACAATTTCCCTTTCTACCGCAAGCAAGCTGTGTTCAACTTCGTCTGCAAGGCGGTTCAGAGAAATACGGCTACCAAGGGACCCCTTGGGAATGATCTTGATAGCGGCATGTTGACCCGTCTTTGCGTGGCGCGCAATTCGTACATGTCCTTAAGCACTCGTCAATCATAAAATAAAAAACTAGATAAACTGTGCTCGTACCAGAAAATCCCTTGCCCAAAGTTCGACCGACTTTCCATAAACCGATCATTTTCGGGTCACGATTGACTTTTGACGGCTGCATTACGAACGACAGTAGCCGAGGCGTTCAGAAAAAAGAAAACTACTTGGTAGTCTACAAAAAACCCTTCGGTGGCTGACATGATGTAGGATGTAACACTCGGATGAGCAACTTGGAAAGCCGCCTGAGGATGACGGCGACAGCTGTGAGCAACACGACTTGTCACATCAATCACGCAGATGAGTCACATGTCGTGATTGTGTAACCGAGATCTGCGAAGTCACTTCAAGTTCTGGTGAATGCGACTAAGCTTTTCTTCTTACCATTGGGATTATGCTGCCAACACCAGCGCCATCTTCTCTGCCAAACTCCCCCCGCAATCAGACAGAACATTTACTTGAGATTCCAACTTATTCTCATCCGCCCCAGAACGTAGGGAGTGCACCGTTTGGAATTCTAGTGGGACTGTTTGAGAGACTCCAATTAGAAAGAAAACACGACAGACGAAGAAAGTTGATTGATGCCTGGTTCACTGTATGGACTTTACCCCGTTATCTCATTGTTTGACTACACGCATCGACAGCACTGGCGAAATGAAAAAGGATATGACCTTTACCCTGTCCTACGTTTGCTACTTCCTCAGGTATCTCTAACATTTTAATTTGAGTCGTTTCCTGGCTGAACCGGTTGAGAAACAGAAAGACAGAGAAAGGGCCGTGTATGGTCTGAAGGAGAAGAACTTGGCAAAAACATATATCAAGTTGATTCCTCTTGGGATAAGGGATCCAGATGCAATTCGCTTGTTGAACTGGAAGAAGCCTACTGATCGTGATGTATGAATTGTTTGTGTACGAAGAGTTGATATTGACTTATTCAGAAAACTTCGGGAGATTTTCCGGCCGTCCTGTACGAAGTTGTTAGCAAGCGATCCTCAGTCATTGAAGGGTCGTTGTCTGTGGACGATCTCAACGAAATTCTTGATGACCTTGCGAGGAACATGGGTAAACAGTGAGCCCAGGTATCCGGCCCCGGGTTCCTACCTTTCATCGATAACTTTATAGAGATATCCAATCCAAGGTTTTACAACGCGTGTACAATCGTTCTACTGCAGAAGAACAGAGATGGGTTGTTCGTATTATTTTGAAAGGTTGCATTTTATGTTCGTTTTCAATACCGGTACATCCCTAAACTCTTCTAAAGACATGAATATTTCCGTCAAAGAAACAACAGTCTTCTCTGTCTTCCATCCTGACGCTCAGGATCTATATAATACTTGCTCAGACCTTAAGAAAGTCGCTTGGGAACTCTGGGATCCATCTTTCCGTTTGAATGATGAGGTGCGTTTTCGTTGTCAACATTTCCTTTAAAATACTGACAATGGTTTGTTAAGAATAAAAACGCTCAGCTCTTCCATGCCTTTGCGCCTATGCTCTGTAAACGTCCAACGAAGAAGATTGAAGACACAGTCAAAGAAATGAGTGGCTCTGAGTTTTTCATCGAAGAGAAACTGGATGGAGAGAGGATACAGTTACATAAGCGTGGAAATGAGTATTTTTATTGTTCTCGGTAAGTGATTTTGTTCTTTCGCTATTTAGTCAGAATTGACTCGCTTTAGCAAGGGAAAAGATTATACCTACCTCTACGGAAAACATGTTGGTACCGGTAGCTTGACGCCTTATATTGATGGCGCGTTCGACCCACGAGTGGACGAGTATGTTTTGAATTTTATTTTGGGGTAGATTGACGGAAATTTTGGCATAGCATTATCCTTGATGGAGAGATGTTGGTCTGGGACCCTGTCTCTGAACGGAACCTCCCGTTCGGTACATTGAAGACAGCAGCCCTTGGTATGTAGTTGTTTAACTTGTGGCCTGTCGCTGATATAGTACTTCTGCAGATAAGTCCAAGAAGGAACACAATCCTCGGCCGTGTTGTACGTACCACTCCACACTTCATTTTCCGCTATAACTGTTGTGCGCAGTCAAAGTTTTTGATCTACTCTACCTGAATGGCCAATCGCTTCTCCATCGTTCAACTGCGTTCCGGAAGAAGAATATGAAACAATGTCTGAAAGAAGTCCAAGGTCGCGTAGAATTCACAACTGAGTACAAAGGGAAGACTGCGAAAGACATCCGAGAAAGAATGGACGAGATCATGGACGCGAGGGGTGAAGGTTTGGTTATCAAACATCCAATGTCGAAATATGTTTTAAATGGAAGGAATGTGGATTGGATTAAGGTTCGGGGTTCTTCCTGTTTTCTGGGTTGTATAGATGCTAGAACTCCAATAGGTCAAGCCAGAATATATGGTGAATCTAAAAGTACAACATTGACTTATCTCACGAAGCAATAATGCAGGATAACCTTGGAGAAACTGTTGATATTCTCGTTGTCGGTGAGCTTCTCTGCCTACCGCTCCCGGTCATATTTCTCATGGTGCTTCTTTAGCTGGGAACTATGGATCCGGAAAGCGTGGGGGAGGTGTTTCTACGCTTATATGTGCCGTGTTTGATGATAGAAGGGTTTATGACGACGATGAAGATCCAAAGTATATTTGATTTCTGCTTTTTTTGTGTTTAACTAAATTGCTGTTTAAAGGTATAGCACGTTCGTTCGCATAGGTTCAGGTCTTTCGTTCGCCGATTACGTCTGGGTTAGGGATAAACCATGGAAACCGTGGGACCCTAACAATCCTCCTGAATTCTTACAGACCTCTAGTAGAGGAAAAGAAGATAAGGGAGATATTTATCTTAATCCAGAGGAGTGGGTTCTCGTCTTTATATATCCGTGTTATTGTAACTAACAATAATTTAGTTCCTTTATCCTAAAAATCAAAGCAGCCGAGATTGTACCTACCGGTATAAAATATTTCTCGAGGTGCAATTAGAGAATTCAACTAATGGTTTTTCGTTTAGATCAGTATCACATGGGGTATACCATGAGGTTCCCCCGTGCTTTACAGATACGAGATGACCTGAGCATCGCTGACTGCATGTCGGCCTCCAGTACGTGTTGACTTACTGAAAGGGGATGAAATAACATATTCCACCATAGCTGTTCTCGATAGTATGCGCTTGGAAAAAAAGAGGAAAATGGAAAGTGGTGCAGGGTACGTGTCCTACTTGTGGAATCAATTGGTAAAATATCCATATTCTTCTCTAGAGTATCGAAGAAAAAGCGTCGAACGACAACGAAAACAGTACGCAACACTCTAAATTTCTGCATTACAGCCACTATATTTTATGCAGGCCACAGTCTTACCCCAATATCAAGGACCTTCGAAAAAAGGTATCAAAGTGGAAAGCAATATTTTCGACGGAATGAAGTTTGGTATACTGAGATCTAATAATGCCTGCCAAGAGATTGACGTGTCCTTCCTAAGTTGTCATGTCTGACCCTAAATCACGGACAGGTGAAGATGACAAAAAGTCTATTACCAAAATGTGTGTTTATGTTCTCCGTATTTCTACTTGAGACTAATTCCGTCGAAGGATTTTTGCCAATGGAGGGGCATGTGCTCAAATAATCGCCAATCAACCGAGCATCTATGTTGTGTATGGAGGGACCGTGACACGTTTGTATTCTTTAATATTTACATGGCAGGATACATTGACTCTCCTGACCCAGCTTACGACTTGAAATTGGTGATTGACAAGGGCACAGTTGATGTTCTTAAACCCAGTTGGATAATTGATTCAGTCGAGCAAGGTGAAAAGGTTCCTATGAAAAAGAGGTAAGTTCCTTTCGGATGTGCAATTTTTGGAATTTAGTATCTCCTCGAAGTTACTTTTTCTACGCAACCGACGCACGCCAGGCCACAGACGATTACAATTTGGAAGATGACGAAGAAGATGAAGCACAGGAATCACATGTGCCAATGGAGGCAACTGTGGATATTGACGAAGCTCAAGGGCCTACTGAAGAAGAAAAACAGGTCTTCCCAAAGGTGGAAGAGATGGACCCAGAGCTTGCGGAGTGGCTGAAAATCGATGAGAAGCCGGCAACAATTGATGTCAATGATGACTCTGTAACTGAAGCGGATTCAGACAATGTTGAGCGTGATGAGGTTGAAGAAGATTTGGACGACTGGTTCCAAGTAAAAGAAAGAGACGCGAGCACATCTTCTGAGCATGCTGGTGATAAGAAGTTTGAAGAAAAGGTAATATGGATTTTACATTCTTGGGTCCACGCCAACGATGTCCTGTAGGGTGCCGAGGGGATAATGGGTGAAACGGACGATGCGATGCAATACGACGAAGAGCTGATCTTCAAGCATTTGTAGGTGATATTGGGTACGATGTCGACGCATAATCTCAAATTTCATTCAGGTGTTTTTACCTTGATACCCCAGACAACGCGGTCAAGAACGGTATGAACGTTAAATCGCAGAAGCATACGGAGGATATAAAGAAGAGGTGTGTTTGTGTTCTTTCCGAAAATTCATTCGCTTATAATTTGGTGTAGCTTCGGTGAAACAAAGAAGTTAATTGCTGACAATGGCGGACGCGTCGTTGGATTGGATGAGCCCAAGCTCACCCACATCGTACTTGACAGACGCGACGAAAGTCGACGACTGGAACTAATGAAGAGAACTTCAATGTCTGTCTGCTAGCTTTCCCGTGCTTGATCTAGGTCTCATAATGTTCTGATGCAGACCTAAGAGAAGGCGCCTTGTTATTCTTGAATATATTCAAGCTTGCCTCGACGAAGGTACTCTGCTTGATGAGGAAGGTGAGCCTCGATGTATCTCATTGTCCGTGAAGTAATTTATCGACTGTCGGAACAGAGTTTGTTCCGTAGTGAGTGTAATAACGTACAGGAATGATGTCTTTTTGTATTTTATCCCATCTGTAAATATCGGCGCTCGGCGCTGATGTTCATCGGCATGACAATTGTTTTTGGATGTTATTTTTTGTAACAGGAGTCGGAGTTTTGGGAGGCAGCACCATTGAGTTTGTAGTGTCCCAAATTCAAAGGGCTCTTGTCATAGCCCTCTTCTTCTACCACTTCTCTATTCTTTTCCATTTCCCCCCTTTTCCTCTGTTGCGATACCAGTTTTACGTGGTGGCCTTTTTCTATAGGTCGCTCATTCATTCCATCTATTCATTGCTAGCGCTGCCACAAACACGACAACTGTATCATTAAATTCCCTTGAAAATATTCCCCAGACCTATTATGACGGACCTTCAAGTGTCCCCCATCTCTCAACTCCTGCATACGCTTGGAATTACGCGTGAGGACCTCATGAAGCACAGTGATCAGATGCGCCAATTTCTCACTGCCAATGATAACTTGTGTTCACGCGTCTTTGAGCGTGACAACAGTGCCAGACCACCGGATTCACAATCCAAACCAAAGCCGGCAGCCTCTTCGAGGTCACTGGCGCGGTCGTTGTCTCGTGCCAGCTCGAGTTCGCTTCGCGATGGCACCCCTCCGAGTACACCAGTCAAATCCGAGCAACAAGAAATAGTCTTTCCACATCGCCGTATGGATAGTATGGAAATGGTGATAGAAAGGCAGAGGAGGCGGAGGAGGAATCGTAAGGGGCGCGAACGCGAGTCGAGCAGAAATCAGCCTCATCCGCCTTCGCCATGCCCCAGCAACACATCTCATTCTAGCCAGAGTATCAATTCTGTCATTCATTCACGCGATGAACTTAAAGCTTCAAGCCCCAACGCGGTTGATGGTGCTCAGAATGACCCTGCAGAGGTTAGTAGACGCGTTCAACTGTGGTAGCTAACACAATGATTACGATTCTTTCAGAAATTTGCTTCACCTGAAGTCCCTCCTGTTACACCTCAGAAAAACAGGTACTATCGGGATCATACTAACTTGAGCACACACTCCCAGAAGGTAACGAATTTTCCCCCTTATTCTATGAATTTATTTTATATTTCGCAGGGTGACACGCCAACTCCCACGCATCCTGTCCCTCAGGCTGTCCCACAAAGTCAGGTTCCGCCACAGTACTATGCATATCCTGCGTACATGGGCTATCCTCACTCCTTGCCCATGGCATATAGAGCCCTACAAGCGGGTTCTTGTCAAATTCCTGTCACCCCACAAGCCCAGCGTGTTCTGGCTGCTCCTGCTTTTCTTCCGAATAAATTTGTTGGGACACCTCTTCCCTTATCCCCTCCTGCTTCCTCGCCTATGTCATCTCCTGCTCGCCGAATTGTGAACCTCGTATCCTCACCTGGGCCCATGGGTCCTGGACCGCAGGAAAATGATTACGATGATTTGCCTTATAAGCTTCCGCCTGGCCCTTATTTGACAACGAAACCAGATCTTTCTTATGCAGCGCTTATTGGCAGAGCCATCCTTTCCTCATCAGAGCATCGCCTCACGCTTCAGGAAATCTACGATTGGATTACGATTGTCTATCCATATTATAAACGCGGAGAAACGACTTGGATGAACAGCATACGCCATGTTTTGAGCACCACCATCGTCTTTCGCAAAGTCCCACGTGACCGCTCAGTTGGCAGGACCCTTTGGGCAATATATGATGAAGACCTAGAATGCTTTAAAGACGGTGGTTTTAAGAAGCACCTGTGCAAGGACTATGCTAATAGTAATGACAGCAAGGGGAAAGGGAAGGCAAAGGCAAGAAGGCGTACCGACGACGACGACGGGGATCGCAAAACTAAAAGGGCTAAGAAGGAGCCAACCACAGCTGGGTCGTCAGCGGAATCGGCTGTTGTTCACTCTTCATTTCTGGCACACAATTCGCTTGGATTGCATCCACTATTTCCTGGTACTGGACCGACGCCCCACCTCCAACCATACTACCAGAATTGCATGCCACAACCCCCTTCATTACCCACTGTTCCTGCAGGCGTCATTTTCCCCCCTCTACCTGCGTCGGCTGCTCTCAGTAGAATAATCGGTAGTACTGCTGGCTCTTCGAATTCTGTCTTGAAGACCGAGGATGTAAGCTCCATAGAAAGCAGTGCCTCGCCTTCTATCACCCTGAGTTACTCTTCTCCTCCGGAAGTTATTTCTTCGACAACCTCTTCCGTTCCTGAGCTTACACCTAATAGGAATTCTTCCAGTCCGCCGTCATCAATGCCTGCCACAAGTGATATCGACGTTGACATGCATGTTTTTCGCTCGACAAGGACAATCAACGGCGCGTCCTGCGCCTTTGCTTCTTCAATTATTGCTGGTGCCCAGGACAAGCAAGCGGACTGTTCTTCGTCAGCTGACGTTGATGAAGATGCCATCTTCAATACCAATCTCCTTGGTCTCGTCAAGTTTTGGCAAAACTCTCCTAAGCAGTCTGCGACTCAGTCTGGTTCTTCTTTGCCGACATTTGGAGATTCGGACGATGAAACTTTCTCCGATCGCAGACGGAAAGGTAAGAAGAGGGCTATTGTTCGACTTTCGAAGGTAAAACACTTTTGCTTTGAACGTGTATCTTGCCTTAAAAATCATGTACAGGGCTCTGCTTTCCCACCTGTACCTACCTCCCCAACCCTCAACCTACGCACGCTGAATGGCAATGGCCGTCCGACCACACCTGTTTCCTCTACGACCCCACCTTCAACCCCACCTCGAAGCACGCATAAAATTTCCTCCATTCGTACGCCAATCTCACATAAAGGCTTACATATGAGTCCTTCAACGAGCCTTGCCCATTACAAATCAAATTTAGACCCGCCGCCCACCGTGAGTGGAGGTGTCACACCCCTCGATGTTTCTCAAAACATTACCATTGCCGAGGATGAGGCTGCTGATACGATGAAAACACCACGGAAGCGTACGAGCATCGCGAACGCTCCAAGTATCTTTGGTCACCCGGTGACACCAAAGAGGCTCATCTTCTCGTCAGGAATGACCGACTCACCATTTAGGACACCACGATCGAGAGCAATGCTCGACCCCCATGATCCTGGGGTGTTACTTAACGATGAATTGAACAGGATGGCCTACGACGATAGTCCAGCTGGGTTGTTCGGAAAGGAGAGGAGTTCTCTTTTATACGACAGTCCAGGGTTGGAAGGATACAAGTGGTGGTAATCTAATCTCTTCTCGTGGAAGAACTCTCTCCCCAATCGATATATTTATTACACTCTTTCACCTCTTCATTTTGATTCTGACCTCTTTACGACGACGCCACGAATTATCTATGATCGATCTCAGCGTTTTTTGACACTTCATCCTTGTTTTTGCTTTCCATCAAGACAGTGACTTCCATAACATTTTACCATCATTTCCATCCTGAACAGTCGGACACCCTGCAGCAGGTTTTTACTTATGGACGAATCCAATAGATTTACGTTTTCGACTTCAATTTTTCTTTCACCTCTTGGAAGTGTTTTAAACTCATTTTATATTTGCTTTGCACCTTCCTGGTTTGTTCCCCTTACCAATATCTCAGTACTGTCTAGTTGTAACATTATTCTGAGTTTCAAGCTCATTGATAGATGCAATCTGTCACTTTGCTTTCCACATAGTTTTTTGTAACTAATAACAAGGGGATTGCTTTGAACAGAGAACACCATTACTGCAAAGAATTTTATCAGCTTATGCTGCAAAAAAAGGGACGAAAGGGGAGACAGTTCAGTTGGCTGTTCTTAGTTTTGTTTCAAAGTGTCCCCAAAGCCAAATGGCTGCGGATTTGGGTGTGAAAAGGTCTCATCTCTTGTAGAAAGTTTTAATAAAAATCGATATACATACCTTGCGATGTTGCAACTCGAGATTAAGGGAAACGGGACTAGAAAGACAACGTGTAAGCAAGCGCAAAAAAGTGGTCTTCGAAAGAAATTTGAAGATCAGAAATACACTGTTTGGCTGTGTGCTTTACCGATCGTCAGAGCATAAAGCTACGACTGGGGCGGCAAAAGTGTCATCAAGCCTAAAGGCAAACGAAAACATTGACTCACATGGTACTTTCACCATTGACATTGACTTGAACGTGTAAGGAAAAAAAAATTAATGGCCGTGACGATGTGACTTACCCGGCGTGGGAATTCTCACTGTTTTGCGTCCAAGTCATCCAGTGTTCCTTTGTCATCGACCTCCAACAATCATAAAACTTAGGTATAATGTCTCCTCCGGACTCACCCAGGTTGGTTGACTCCTATACAGTTCCGAAGGAAATTTTGCAAGAGTTTCATGACCTTGCAGAAGAAGACGATGTCGATCCCTTCGCCGAGACGGCGTCAAAGCGACAAATAGCCGCTCGACAGTCAGACTACCATAATCGTCGGTTCAACCGCGTTGCTGTTGACAGCGCGGATGTGTTCAAGCAGACAGATGATGGAAAGGATGTTGAAGGAGGTTACAAAGATGCGATGAGATTGACTAGGCTAGAACAGGAGGAGCAGCGGGTGAGGAAAGTGATAGAAGAAGGGTGGCGCAAGGAGCGGGAAGAGGATCAAATGAAGATGGATTTGGACAGGACGCCCCCGCGCGAAGAGATCGAGGCCGCAGAGAAAGAACTTATGGCAATGAAGGAGTCGACTGGCACCAAACGCAAAAGACGATGGGATGTCGAGGATACTAATGACGAGAACATTGACCCCAACAAGAAGGACAAGGAAGACTCCAAGACAGTGGACGGTGCTGCTTCAAAGAAACGACGTTCGCGCTGGGACGCTACTCCTGCGGAAACGGCTGCCACTCTCACAGAACCCCTGAAGCGTTCTCGTTGGGACCAAACGCCAGCTCCTGCGCCTGAAGCACCTCTCATCCCCATTATTATGAATACTCCGGGTCTTCATCAGGACGACAAGCACAACCGCTATCTGACAGATGAAGAGCTTGACGCTCTCCTTCCTCTAACTGGCTACACCATTGTCGCTTCTCCTCCCGGTTATGCACCTTCTGTCGCTCCACGGAAGCTCATGCCTGCGCCAGTCACTGAAGTGGGCGGCTTTCAGATGCAAGAAAGTTCAGATGCAGCCGCTCTGGCTGCGGCCGCAGGTCTCGCACCCGAGCTTCCAACCGAAATTCCTGGTGTTGGCAATTTGGCTTTCTTCAAAGCGGAGGATGCTCAATACTTTGCCAAGATATTGAAGGAGGAAGATGAGACTCTGTTGACCGTGGATGAGATGAAAGAAAGGAAAATCATGCGCCTGCTTCTGAAGATCAAGAATGGCACTCCACCTGTCCGCAAAACTGCCCTTCGTCAAATCACGGACAAAGCCCGCGAATTCGGCGCAGGCCCTCTTTTCGACAAAATTCTCCCTCTTCTCATGGAGCGCTCTCTGGAAGATCAAGAGCGCCACCTGCTTGTCAAGGTCATTGACCGTGTACTCTATAAGTTGGATGACTTGGTTCGCCCCTACGTCCACAAAATCCTTGTAGTCATCGAACCTCTTCTTATCGACGAAGACTATTACGCACGTGTCGAAGGTCGTGAAATCATTTCTAATCTTTCCAAGGCGGCTGGGCTGGCTCATATGATTTCCACAATGCGACCCGATATAGATCATGCCGATGAGTACGTTCGAAATACCACAGCTCGTGCATTTTCTGTCGTCGCTTCAGCCCTTGGAATTCCTGCTCTTCTTCCATTCCTTAAGGCCGTTTGTCGTTCGAAGAAGTCCTGGCAGGCCAGGCATACTGGCATTCGAATTGTTCAACAAATCGCGATTATGATGGGCTGCGCCGTGCTGCCACATCTTCGTAACTTGGTCGACTGCATTGCGCATGGTTTGTCGGATGAACAGCAAAAAGTCAGAACTATGACTGCTCTCGGTTTGGCTGCGCTTGCCGAAGCTTCGGCTCCTTATGGCATTGAGTCGTTCGATAACGTGTTGAAACCTCTCTGGGTGGGTATCCGTCAGCATCGTGGAAAGGGTCTTGCTGCATTTTTGAAAGCTATCGGATTTATTATTCCTCTCATGGACCCGGAGTATGCTTCTTACTACACAAAAGAGGTCACCGTGATCCTTATCCGTGAATTTCAAACATCGGATGAAGAAATGAAGAAGATTGTCTTGAAGGTCGTTAAGCAGTGCGCGGCCACCGAGGGTGTTACTGCTCAGTACATCAAACAAGATATTTTACCCGACTTCTTCAAATCCTTCTGGGTCCGTCGTATGGCTCTTGACCGTCGAAATTACAAGCAAGTCGTGGAGACGACTGTCGAGCTTGCACAGAAGGCTGGTGCCTCAGAAATTATTGGCAGGATTGTTAACGAACTCAAAGATGAGGCTGAACCTTACAGGAAGATGGTCATGGAGACTATCACCAGAGTTGTTGCGACTCTCGGAGCATCTGACATTGACGAGAGACTTGAAGTTCGCTTAGTCGATGGTATCATCTATTCTTTCCAAGAGCAAACCACTGAAGACCAGGTCATGCTCGATGGTTTCGGAACTGTTGTCAATGCGCTTGGCATTCGTGTGAAACCCTATCTTACCCAAATTGTCTCCACCATACTTTGGCGGTTAAATAACAAAAGTGCGAAGGTTCGTCAACAGGCTGCCGATCTGACGACACGGTTAGCCGTTGTAATAAAGCAATGCGGAGAGGACCAGCTGCTAAGCAAACTCGGATTGGTGCTCTTTGAGCAGTTGGGAGAGGAGTATCCCGATACGCTTGGTAGCATCATTGCCGCCCTCGGTGCCATTGCTAACGTCGTTGGTATGATGCAGATGAACCCCCCTGTCAAGGATTTATGTGAGTCTTCTCTATTAAAAATACTGTGTTGTTCTGACAGTTCCTTTTAGTACCCCGCATGACGCCCATTCTCCGAAACCGACATGAAAAAGTGCAGGAGGCCTCTATCAACCTAATCGGTCGTATAGCTGATCGTGGTGCTGAATTCGTGCCCGCTCGTGAATGGATGCGTATCTGCTTCGAACTTCTCGACCTCTTGAAGGCACACAAAAAAGGCATTCGTCGAGCGGCTGTCAACTCTTTTGGTTATATCGCCAAGAGTTTGGGTCCTCAAGATGTTCTCCAAGTCTTGTTAACCAATCTCCGTGTCCAGGAACGTCAAAGTCGAGTCTGTAGCACTGTCGCAATCGCCATCGTTGCGGAGACGTGCGGCCCTTTCACATGCATCCCCGCCATTCTCAACGAATATCGTACAGCCGAGCTTAACGTCCGTACTGGGTGTTTGAAAGCACTGTCTTTCGTATTCGAGTATGTTGGTCCACAATCTGCTTATTACTGTGACTCAGTCGTGACAATGTTGGAGGATGCTCTTACTGATCGTGATCTCGTCCACCGACAGACCGCGAGCACAATCGTTAAGCATCTCGCTTTAGGAGTAGCAGGACTCGGATGTGAGGACTCCATGCTTCATTTGATGAATTTGGTCTGGCCTAATTGCTTCGAGACTTCACCCCATGTAATTGGTGCTGTAATGGAGGCCGTTGAAGCTATGCGAGTCACGCTTGGTCCTGGGGTTCTATTGAGCTATGTTCTTCAAGGCCTCTTCCACCCAGCTCGCAAAGTTCGCGAAGTGTATTGGCGCGTTTACAATTCCTTATATCTCGGTGCCGCAGATGCATTGGTCCCCTTTTATCCCGATCTTGGAGAGTTGACAGAGGGGCAGAACATCTACGACAGGCATCCACTGCAAGTTTTCATTTAATTTCTTCATTGCTTTTTTTATTATTACTTTGTATGTGTCATTCATCAGCAATATATAGGCTCATGAAGTTTATTGGTAATGAGAATGCTATAACAAGAGGAACTGCGATACAACATTAACCAAAACTCTCATGAGGGTGTGCCCGTTAGACCAGGTGGAAAACCTGAGAAATCTAATTGATCTTGGTAATTTTGACTGCCGATAGAAAATGCGATACGCAAGCGTAGACGCACATTGCTCTAACAAATTGAATCAGAACATATTACTTAGAAGCAACTACAGACTTACCCCGGCTGGAGCAATAACTCTCATCTGCTGTGTCTCGACAGCGCCAGAACTGATAGTTGGGTTGGACATGGGAAGCATTTGCAGTTGTTGAGACTGAGATAATCAGTACGTAGCCACAATCAGTGGCAAAATGGAAGGCACACCTTTGGCACAGCCGCCTGGAAACTTAGCCCAGTAACTGCCTCACCACCTGTGACCTGGAACCTAGCTAGAATCATCACAACACCAGGCCGTGTTGTTGAGGTCTGTGGCGTAAGCGTAATCCGGAGTCCATTCTTTTCGTAAGCAGGATATGCAGTGAGTCTTTGCTGAGGCGGTTGAACGGGCGTGGCTGTTACAGTAGGTGGAAATGCTGAAGCAGGTGTTGGAGGAACGGAGGACATGTTGGTGGCAAAAGGTGTTGACAGCGCGGTACTGGCAGGGGCAGGGGAAATCGTCTGGGAACTGGACCCAAAAAGGCTGAGAATGTCATCAACCGTTGATTTCTGTTGTGATGGTGCAGACGTTGCGCTCGTTGTACTTGACGAACCGAATATTTCGGCAAGCAGATCTTGGTTGGATTGAGTAGTTGCGGCTGACAAGCCATCGATACCTGCACTGGGAGCTGCCGAAATTTCATCTCCTAGAAGATCCACCTTTGCGAAATAGTCACAAAAAAAAGGAGGGGCAAAAATCTAATTTGATGAACGTTACCTCTTTGCCCCCAACAGAACCAACGGGTTTTTTCTCGCTGACTAGAAAGCAACTTCAGGAATGGGACTCTATTAGATGGTTTTTAACTCACCAACACCCATAACAGTGGCCTTTAATTCAGGTGGTGGCATCTGCTCCAAGACGCCAATTCTCATATCCCCCAAAGTAAACAAACTCGCGAATTCTACTGCTCGTTGCTGCAACTCCAATTCAGGACTGGTCGTATACTTTGCCAACATTTCTGCGACACGGTCTTGCTCTGAGGAAGAAGTGGTGTTTCGAGCAGCGATTTTTGTTATGGCAGCAAGGACGAATTGGCGGATAAGGTAGTTGGCATATGGAGAGTCCATGGCGGAGAATATCAAATCGATGAGGTCAGAATCCGTAATCTGAAAGAAAGCTTAAGATCCTCCCGATCTTTCAGCAGATGACTTACCTTGACGGTTTGTTCATCGTCAATGATACCACCTTGTAAAGTGATCTCGCTATATTCACCAAGCACCCATGTAGCAGCCAAAGTCAGCGACTCCTGTGAAAGATCGGCCTTGAGAGCCAAATATAATTTTGATGCTGTATAAGCCTGCAATTCTGGCGTGTGTGCAACCAAACGGATGAAAGACGACAAGATCTCTTCGCGAACAAAATTGCCAGCCTGTAACCAAATAAGGTGCAAATCATCAAGATACGGAAAAAAACGGACCAATTTTAATACACGCAGAACAGTATCAATGTGCCATCGTTTATTGGGCGCAAACCTTTCCGCAGCCAAACATATTTGAGTAGTCAAACCCAGTTTGAACTCGTCATCTGCTAACTCAAGGAAAGCCAATAGTTCACGGACGAGAATACGAACGTTCTGGTCATTGATCAAAGCGTACGACAACTCCAGTGCCCGTCGACGGATAGAGATATCTCCATCCCGTAAACAATCAAGAATAATATTCCGATGGCGCTGTACAGCGTTGGTGTCCATTGAAACGACTTTGTTGAGAGTGTTGAGCGCAACATATCTCAAAAGGCGCCGAGTCAGTCGCACGACAAGAAAAATATAGACGGTGCAAAAATACCGGATATTGTTATCTTTATTGCTCAAAAATTTACCAAGTATGTTGATCGCCATGACCCGCAAACCGGTATCCGCTTCGATTTCCAGAACTGTGAGCACAGTTTCGTATAAAATGGAATTTCCAACGTTCTTAGACGAATCGGTATTTGTGGCAACCTTGAGAACAAGGTAAGAGGGTAGCGTTTACAAAAAGGCAAAACGATAACTTACCTGCGCCAAAATGTCGTTCATGGTCTCACTTGCCTGCTCGTCGCCTTTTCCTAGTAGTCTAAGTAACCTTAATATTTTCACTTGTAGGAAAGGATCTGTTATTCCAGAGACATCGTGTTCTGGACTGTAGTTGGTTGTGACAAGTGATTTAAGGTTACGAACAAGGAGTGGTACGGCCTGTTGAGCGTCAAATGATGAAACGGCATATTGTACAAAAATACATACAGTGCGAAAATCTTGCAAGAAGGAACTATCAACTTGAACCAGTTCAGTAACGAGGGTAATTGCCGTCAGCAAAACACCATGATTCCGGTCGGTCAGAAGATTCTTGGCTTTAGAAACAAAATGGTCCGCAATATCTGGAACTTTCTTAGTAACACGCAAAGCGCACAAGGCAGCCTAGAACGTGATTAATAACATCGGAAGTAGAACAGAGTCGGGCAGAAAAACCTTTTTGCGAATATAAGTATTACTTGATCCAAGAAGCTTTTCTATCTCGTTAGCCAGATCGCGCGACATTTCCTCCGAAGCAATATTCGCAAAAGCACAGAGGGCAAGCCCAACAGCATGCACGTTTGAATGATTCATGTCACTGGACACAGAAATGAACAAACAACGGTGTCGTGGCCATATCCACTCACTTTTTCAGAGAATTGGTGACCAAGGTGAGAACTTCCTGGTTTTCATCAAGCAATAACATGATTCCAAGGTAACCCAACCGCTTGTCCGAGAATCGGGGGCTTGCTACGAGTTTTAAACATTCAATTTGACCAAAGTGAGCGGGTGAACCGAGCATATGAATGTACAGGAGTTTCGCAATGTTGTTGTGCCGCTGATACGAATCTTCTTCTCGAAAGGATGCCCGTATTGCGGCAGATTCTTGTTGAATGAGAGCGCGTTCATCGGCGACGGTCTAGTTTTGAGTGGATTTTTGATTAGATTTAATGGCAGAAGGTCAAAACCTAAAGACGTCAACCTTGCATGAGCGAATTCCCTTGATAAGGGCTTTCTGAACGATCAGTGATGATAATTGTAGCGTGTGGTTCCTCCCACCTTTCAGATTGTAGTACACCATCTGCGCAATATCGAGTATGCTAGCTAGTTCGTCGATGGTGAACCAGGCGTTGACATTGTCACGTGCATTGAATATATAACAATTGTACTTATAAATAATAAAGTTACATAAATGTGAAATGTCACCTCACGAGTTGGCAAACATGCGTTTCTCCCATCTAATCTCTTGTTTTTATCTGTCCAATTGCTAGATTATTGTCAAGTGAGGTTCCTATCGATATGACCTCGAGTTGTAAGTTATACCTCTCCAACGCTTGTACGAAAGCACTACTATGACCTTTACTTACACCTGACAGTGAACGGAGGCAACCAATTAAAGTTGTGTCCTTATTTTCTTCGTGGACGATGTTCATTCGGCGATACCTGCAAGCTTTCTCATTCAAAGTCGAGTGCACCTGCTGGTGTGGGAAGTAATCCTAGATCCCGAAGCAATCTAAAGAAAGCAAAGGGAAAGTCCCCGTCTGACGCTGCTTCAGTGGTATATCACGATGGACTTGGCAACGACGAAGGCTCAGCCCAGAAGGCGCCCAACTCGTGCATTTTCTACCAATTAGGAGGATGTAATAATGGCGACCAATGTAAATTTCCTCATGAAGACCCAGAATCGTCATCGTCGAAAGAGAGTACGGGTGCCGGTTGCTTTTTTGTATTTGTAACTAATAACTACTTTGGAAGATCACAAAAACTCGTCTTCTGAGACCAAGGTCTGCTATTTTCATTTACAAGGAAATTGCAAGAGTGGATCTCAATGTCGTTTCCAGCATGTTGAAAAGCATGAACAAGAGGAACCCTCACAGTCTCTCGAGTTGCCAGAACTTACATCAGCATGCTCACCGGTTATCCCCGCATGGGCCGATAATGTTGGAAAGTGGATAAATCATCAACAAGACGATGATTGGCCTGACGCTGCAGTCAACGAACCTGCACCTGTGGCCCCGAAACGCAAAAACCTTCGACACGCTCCAACCGATGTAATTGCATCTTCCCAAGTGAACGTATCGGACAAACACACACCCGTCTTGCCGGAACCTAGATTATCCACTCAAGCTGTCGAGCAGCGGAGCATGAGTCCGAAAACTCAGCAATATCCTCACAATTCCGCACTCAAACTTCATTGGAGTCAGTTTGCTGATCCGTGGGCGGATGGAGACATCGCTTTTTGCAAGATGCATGCCCATGGGAATTGTAAGAATGGAGATCTCTGCCAATACCGCCATTCACTCATGGTTTCTGAGTACGCCTCCCTGTTCCACGACACCCAACCATTACTAGTCACCATTGGAAAGGAACCTGACTCATCCATGAAAGCTGCAATGCCACAAGTCATTCCACACCCTGCAGCTGCCCAGCCATCACTTCCTGCACCCGTCCATCCCACTCTTTCCAGCCCTGCTGAACTTGTAGGGGCATCTCGACCCTCCGTTTTTGACCATGAATGTAGTTTTTACCGACTTGGAAAATGTCGAAATGGAGATAAGTGTCCCTACCTGCATACCCAGCATCCACCGGAAGTATTCGATTCCCCTACCCCAGATTCTAGTCAAGGCCGGACGTCGACACCTAGCCAGAATCAACGACCTACCAAAAAGCCATGCCGTTATTTCGATCGGATGAGTTATTGCCGCGAAGGGGAATATTGTCGATTCGATCACGTTGCCTCTTCGGGGCCTCAGTTGACCGTGGAAATTGCCGCTGACGATGAAGAGAACTGGAGGGACAAGAATGACAATGACAATGATGGAGAAGACTATGGACGGGAGGCAAGTCAGGACAATGGTCCAGAGAAAGACAGCTATGAAGATAGCGGTGGATGGGGCAACGATGTCGTCAGTTGGACTGAAGGCACTGAGGAAAAGAAAATGGAGACAGATGAATGGAGTGCACCACAAGATACCAGCGGTTGGGACGCCCCAGATGATGATACCGCGAAAAAATTCAATTGGGATAATAAGAGTGGTCATGTCAGCACCAACTCCTCTCAGAACAAGGAAACCCGTCGTTTTCATCAGAAAGGGAAAGGAACCAGTCGTAAATTCATTCAAGATCGTAACGACCAAAAGGTTAGAACACAAAAATATGGAAACGCTGTGGCAAGCTATCAATTAGCAGATGGACAAGAAAATACGATCTCCGTCTCACAAGATCTGGATACGTCACCGATGCAAAGCGACAACCATGACATTAAAGAGGTCGATGCTGTGGCAAGCTATCAATTAGCAGATGGACAAGAAAATACGATCTCCGTCTCTCAAGATCTGGATACGTCACCGATGCAAAGCGGCAACCGTGACATTAAAGAGGTCGATACTGAGGACAAAGTTCGAAGTTTAGAAGATACAGAAGGACCCAACTCTAACCCTTCAGAAGTCCCCCTGTCTGAGGATGGCGATGGTTGGGATGAAAACTGGCCCAAGCCTGAGGATAAGTCGAACTTGCCAACAGCCAAAATCAGGGCTCCCTGCAGGGCTTTTGGACAGGGAGTCTGCCAACTGGGAAATGATTGTCGCTATCTCCATATAGATCCCTACGATGGAGTGAATACCTCGAAACACGACAGCCCACAATCTGAGGTTAGTAGATGCCCACTAGCTCTCTATTTCGCTAGTGACCCAGCAGAGAACAGGTAGAAAACCTTCCCCAATCCCCCTCGGAAGGACGAAATCTTTCAAGCAGTAACTCAGTAGCAGCGGCCGAGAAAGAACCCGAAGAACCTGATGCTATCGAACTCGAACCTATTGTCAATTTTATTTCGCGTTCTTGTGAGACGACAATCATTGACTTTTCCCCCAGATTTTTGCACATCCGCCGGTTTCAAAGTATACAATGAATTCCTCGGTATCATTCGGACCCGATTCCATCCCCAATTCAGTGGAAACTCTTGGTGGATCGCGTAGACTGCGTCTCTCCAACCTTCCCCCAGGAATTACCGCGCAAGAAATCGAGACGTTGGTCCAACCATATGATGGAACTCTCCGCGAAGATACTTTGTTCTCTTCTCAATATGCCACTAGCATTCAGATCAATTTCCCTGACGCTGATAAGGCAAAACACGCATGCGAATGTCTTCACCGGCGTGAATACTCACCTGGTGGCCGCACAATCGTGGCATCTCTCAATGCTATTGCCGAGTCGAGGTTGCGGATCCCAGATGAGAAGTTGACCCTCAAAGTATCGTGGCCCAAACCCAGTCTGATGGGTTGGGCCCACTTTCCTTCGGTAGGGGAGGCAAAAGCAGAGGCTAATCGTTTGTCTGGGATTGTTATCAAGGGTCGAACAGTTGCTATCGAAATTTGCACACATGGAAAAAGACAGAGGGGAAACTTTGCCATCAAATTCTCGAATCTGCCCCCTGAGGTGAAGAAAGAAGATATCGAACAACTCTGCGACGGACACACACTCGTGACTCTGCTCGATGCCCCCACGTACAATGGGAATCCTGTCGAAAAAATCAAAGAAGAATTCCGTTTTTTTGGAGACTATGCCTTTGACAAACTTGCAGAAAATGTCCAAGGTCCAACATCGACTGCCTTTATTACATTCCCAACAGAGAGAATTACCCTGGAAGCTCTAGCGAAGCTCGGCTCTCATAAATTGGAGTTCCTTGGCGATCAATCCCTCGAAGTTAAACAAGTCTACTTTTCTCGGTATCGGGTATCCCGCAGAGTCTTCGACGTTGTACGAAACGAAATCGATCATCTCGTGGAAAGGGGTGATAAAATCTACACTCTCCACTATAACGAAATTTTCGAATATTTTGACATTCGACTAAACGCTTCCCCGTCGAAATACGCAGCATTTGTAGATGCCAATACTGAGCTTTGCAGTCTACTACAAGGCGGAGTTGTACGGTCCGATGCTGGGATTCTCTGGGACGATTACCTCGCGACGTCAAGCAGCGTGAAGGCCTTACAACAGCTGAAGGTGGACGGTGTCTTACCTGACGAACGGTTGCGATGTATCAGGGTCTTTGGATCAAAGGCTGAACAAGCTGCTGCCACGACGTCGCTTCTTAAGTTGTTGTCGAAGGTACGCGCTCAGTGTCATGAATTGAGCGTTCCTCGGCGCAGCATTCGTCCTCTTATTTCTGGGCAATTCGAGACCTTCCAACGTGAAATCGGAGTGAATAAACTCTCCTTCGATATTGTTCGTTTGAGGATCATCGTCAAAGGAACGAATGAAGACCTCTCCAAGGTCCAGGGTTTGTTGGACTCTTTGGATTCACCAGCAGCTATATATAAGCAGAGGCATTGTGAAATCTGCCACCACGAACCACACGAACAAATTCTACTGTCTTGCCGTCATGCCTATTGTACACCCTGCTTGCAAATGGTTGTACGTTCCGCAAGTCATGCCCCCTTACGATGTATTGCCCGCCTGGATGGAAAAGATGAGCCTGAGGTTGAAGAACAATGCCCAGCCTACGTCCCTTATGCAGTCATCCACAATATCGTTCCCTCCGCCGAGGAAGACCGTTTTCTTCGATCTTCATTTCTTGTATTTGTCCGAGAAAGTGAAAAGTTTTTCATGTGTCCTTCGATCGACTGCCAGACCGTCTACCAAACTGGCCAACAAGGATTGAATTACTTCTGCCCTCGGTGCTCTACGGAGATTTGTTCTTTTTGTAAGACTCTGGCTCATATTGGTCTGAGCTGCACATCTATGTTGAAGAAATAGTCTTCCCGTCCTCATAGGATTATATATAGTGCGCGGTTCGAAATATTGTTGTTCAAGCTCTACCATCGGTCATTTATGGAGCCTGTTTCAACAGGAGCAACATGATGTCGGTGTTTCCGTAGGAACCCTAATAGAAATCCTTGTTTCAACAAACTGGAATGCTGACATTTTTCAATGATATCTGGTTCTGTTAATATTTTGAGTGCATAAATTTCAACTCATTTTACATAGTTGTGTAGATTTCATGTATCGCTGATTCTGACAGTTGCTTAGACTCCCAGTCAAAATCCCGTCGAGTGTCGCCGTCGAGAATAAATTCTGGCATCCTTAAGATCTCTTTTTGGAGGTCATTCTAGCTGCAATCGCATACATCGTGGAGCAGCAGCCATTGTTGCTTGCAAAAATAGAATAGTAAATTGTTAACTAATGTGCACTTCGTACATACGTATTCACGGGTATAGTTGGTGGAAAGGAGGGTGTAGTTGGAGAGGCCACATCGATATCCGCTGGTGCGTTCATGTTTATGATCAAAGGAGCCTCAGACGGCGGCGTGCCTTCTTTGCCCGAAAATGCCTATCATCTGCGCTTTACTCGACATGCGGAGGATGCGCGTATTACTCTGCCAGCGGATTTGCGGATACTGATTCTCTTCTCTATGAAAATTGGGCTCAGGTTATGGTGTGGTCGATGATTTGGCCATGTGATATCCCTATCACCGTTACGTACATTATACGTCTGCTCACCATGGGATTCCTGAAGGATCTTTGCTTGCCTTCGACAAACAACCGCTTGAACAAATCATTCTTTATTATCATTCTCTTATCACTCTCGTTCTTCATCTATGGCCATATCCCTTTCAAAAGTTCTGGTATATGGAATGAAATTGCCGACTACTTCAATGGTGGCTTAAGCACTCCAACTTGCCCCCAAGTGGACGCGCTCACTCCTCAGGCAACCGCAGATCTGTGGGACTCGTTGAATGCCAAGATAAGTACTCCAGAATTCAAAGCAAAAGCCATTAAATGGCTCTCTGGGGCTGTACGCATTCCGTGAGTATCTTCCAAGTCAACAAATTATCCTAATTAATTCCTCAGGACTGAGTCATATGATGACATGGATCCTATTGACAAGGACCCTCGCTGGGATGCATTTAAATCACTTCACGATTATCTTGTCATCGCCTTTCCCCTTGTGTATGTTCTCCTTTGCAAAGTATGCATAACCTACTCATTTGAACAACACCTCAGCTCTGTAGCCCTAGAATTGACCAAAATCAACACTTATGGTCTTGTCTTTAAATGGAATGGGTCAGACTCAACTCTCAAGCCTTTGCTCCTGACCGCTCACCAAGATGTGGTCCCCGTTGATCCCACAACTATCCACAAATGGAAGTACCCACCATATTCCGGTCACTTTGACGGAGAACGTATTTGGGGTCGTGGAAGTATTGATGACAAGAGTGGCTTGATTGGCATTCTGTAGGTTTCACCAGATTATTTTGTTGCTCCACGTCGTCCCATTACACAACAGGTCTGCAGTAGAAACCCTCATTGCTTCGGATTTTCGGCCAACAAGGACTGTCGTTCTTGCTTTTGGCTTCGACGAGGAAGCGAACGGGTTGGAGGGTGCCTGGTATCTTGCATCACACCTTGAAAAGCTGTACGGTGAAAACGGCATTGCTATGATCGTTGACGAGGGTGCTGGCTTTGTAAATAAATTTGGATCTGTCATTGCCATTCCTGGAATCGCGGAGAAAGGATACTTGAATGTGGTTGTGAAGGTTACTTCACCCGGAGGGCATTCTAGTGTTCCGCCTGCGCATACAGTAACGTCCCCTTTCTCTCATCTTGTAGGAAAGGTACTCAGGGAATATTAGAGCATTGGAATACTTGCTGCTCTCCTTGTTGAGTTTGAGAGTCATCCCACCAAGGTGGAAATTGTGTGTGCACCAGTATGCTGTGATATATATACGACGGTGTTATCTGATCCTTTTTTTTGTTTTTTTACAGACCAGACATGAGCCGATATATGGGACCCTCCAATGTATCGCCGAACACACCAAGTCGATGCCGTCCCACTTCCGCTATATCATTAAGCAATCTGTGACATCTGATAGAGCCCTTCACCAACTGCAGGAGTTTGTCCGCTCCGACAAGACCACCAGCAGCATGATTCGTACCACTCAAGCCATAGATGTCATCCACGGCGGAGTCAAGTCTAACGCTCTTCCGGAACAGGCATGGGCCATCGTTAACCACCGCGTCGCAGTCGTAAGCTCTGTCGACGAGATCAAAGCACGCGACACTGAACTGCTGCGTCCGCTTGCTAATAAATTTAATCTAACTTATCAGGCTTTCGGGAATATTATCTCGGAGGAAGATGCCTCCTCCAGCGGTACACTAACGCTTGGCGATCTGCGTCATACCAGTATAGAGCCAGCACCTTTTACTCCAGCTGGAGGTGGCGAAGATGCCGCCCCGTATCGCTTGTTGTCTGGGACAATTAAAGCGACCTACAGTGCCCATCGGCCATGCGGAGATGTTGGCAGCATCGTAGTAGCACCTGGTATGATGACTGGCAATACTGGTGAGCTTTCATTTTGATTCTCTATCTGCTTTCTGATTTATGAATAAACAGATACGCGCTACTATTGGAGGTTGTCAAAACACATCTTCCGCTACAGACATCATAATGACAGCAGTGTGGAAGGTGACAGCGGACTTGGTGCTGTTCACAGTGTTAATGAGTCCATTGAAGTTGGCAGTTATCTGGAAATGATCCGCTTCTTTATCACTCTGATTTTAAACGCAGATGAAGCGAAGTCATTTTAAAATGAAAAAAAAAATCAAAGTAGCTACTGAATTGTATTTTGCATACAAAGGCGTGGGGTCGATGTTATTGTTGTTGTCCTCGAAGGAAAAATTTCTAACCCAAAAGTTACACCGGGACTTTGATAAAAAGATTCTGGAACAGGGCTCTGTCAGCGTTAAGGATTCTAGGATACTCGTCCTAAATGGATGGGAGCACTTCAGCTTGCGCATATCAATGGGTCCTCGACTTCATACCTCCAAAATCGATGGACAAATTTGTGCCAACTCTACACAAAAGGCTTGCAGTTCCTTCTTGACTGTGTTTCGTTTTTTGACAGTCTCCACATCTATAGGTGCAGACTTAGCAAAAGACACATCAGAAAAGATTCGACAAAAATTGACCTCTGGACCCCTCGTTCCTTTCTTTTGTTTCTTCGTCGATGACTCCTACCCAGCATTGCCCTATTGCATTTAGAATAGTTTCTTTCCATGCATTAATCCTCGGAGAGCTAACACCCAAAATCGAAACAAGGACTTTTAATGCCGAGACTTGCAGCTTTCTATCAGAGTCCATGAAAGGTCGTGGGATAAGGGTATGAGTTAGTTGGGGAATAAGAGCCTTAATAGCATCGCGTCAACTTGATCCTCCGCAACATGAAAAGGTAAGAAAATCTTAAAGTACCTGTAGGAAACGGATTGTCCCCATGCCCAGAGCTCCCACCAAGTGAGGAAGAACCTCAAAAGTCGCATTAATAATCAAGGGCTTGTCATCTGCGTACAACCAAATACCCGCGATAATGCCCTCGCCTAACAACGAGCAAAGCTGATCAAACCGTTCAGAGGAAAGGATTGCCCCACTATCCACGGACGTGGTGCACAGTATAAGGTCGACAGATGCACGAATGGTGGTGCTTATGAGATCAGCGGCCTCCGGGCCTTCAAGATGGGACAACGCATTCCGGAGACACTTTTGGAAGTTGCAAGTAAGATTCGTTGCGTAAACCGACATAGTCAGCCCTACCTGGCGTAACAAACCATCAACACCTGTTCTCTTGAGCAAACCCTTCGGGACACGTCTAAGCATTTCTTCAACAATGATTACACCCTGCAATTTGTACTCCGTCTCGTAATCATCCAAGAGTGTCATCACTGGTGGTATGACCAGGTGCCACATGTGTTCGAAGGCGTCAGGCTAGTAGAGCACGAACGAAGTTGGCGTTACAATCGGTTGATTCTCAAGAGAAGTATGCGGATTACCTCAATCGCATGCACACACCATAGTACAACGTTTGCAATGCCCGGATATTCTTTCCAGCGTTGACCCTCGTAATAGTCTTGCATGGCCATAGAGCCCCCCGCAGGTCTAGGTAGCTTGCGTCCCGATTCAGAGTGCAGAAGAGGATGTGACTTGAAAATCGGCCGTAATGTCTGTGTTAAGATATCCCGAACTAGTTCCCGAGAAGGTCTCGAAATCAATGGTAATATTGCAAGGTCTGTGGAGAATAAGCCGAGTTCGCTATTCAAGTTATTTATTTCAACATACCTTGTGCAACGCGCAAAGATTCTGGTGTAGTCCAGTTATCCAGCGAAATAAATGGTCCATCCTGCTGAAGATCTTGCCAGACATAGCTAGGAATAAATGGCAGTAGGCAAAAGACCACGCCTGCCTGCTCATCTCGTTCGACTCTACCTTCTGCGCTATTAAGGTCAAGAATTCCGTTCAAGGCAGGCGCAACGGCATCCTTCCATCGTTCGATACTTGTAGGCGATCCCAATGTTTTTTCACGACGCGCAATGTCTGGCGGAATTCTTAGCTTCTCGAGATATTGCGAAAGTGATTTTTCAAGCGAGTCTGTCATTTTTAGCATTAGGCTGTATGTTGCTGTTTGCTAACCCATGATTAGCGAATGCTGATCACATAGAAACATTTAAAATCTGTGATTCACTTGACATTTGTAAGATTTATGATCAGCCTCAGTTGAGACCCAAATGCCTACATATCCGAAAAGGCAGTTTATACTCTTCGTAAAATCAGAGCTCGAAGGTGAAACAAGAAATATCGTTCAGCACCTTGCAATCCCAGAATAGATTGAAAGTGGATGAAGACATTAAGGCGGATCCTGATAGCTAGTGCGTATCTGGACATCATTAAGCGCTCAGCATCGTTAAGCAAAGAAACGCCGAAGTATGGGCCTGCGGTAGTTGTTTCCGAAGGAACTTTCTGACATCGTAGTATAGACATACGCATACATCGCATAACGGTGATTTGTATGCAAGATGACAGGAAAAAATAGTAAAGACAAAGTTACTTGAGAGGAATGCTGATAGACGGCCTGAATTAGTTTTTGAAATAAAAAGAGCAGTCACTACGTACAATCGAGAGGCTGTGGGAGGCAGCACGAGTCGGTAGTGAGTCACAATTAAGAAAGGAAGAGATAAGACGAAGTGCATACAGTGGGTGGCACCGATCTGAAGAAAAATGATTTATAAGGCAGGAAGGAAAAGTGATGGAGAACTCACACCAGGACGGCCGTGCTTGACTGGCCTGTATGAGCATGAGAACTCGCCGAGATAGTGGCCTGTCATTTCTGGCTTGATTTCGACGGAGTTGAACACCTGCCAAAAGGGTGGTTGTGAGTACCGTGGTCCATCATGTATTCTCCGCAGTTGCATTTTTCGAACTTGCATTGCATTGGACCATTGGCACAAAAAAAAACTCACCTTTCCATTGTAAATGCCCACGACACTTCCAATCATTTCCGGTACGATAATCATGTCGCGTAGATGTGTCTTCACCACGGCAGGTTTTTCATTGGGAGGAGCTTCCTTTTTGGCCTTGCGGAGCTTCTTTATAAGACCCATAGGGCGCCTTTTGAGACCACGTTGGAAGCGACGGCGGGCACGAGCGTGAACAAGCTGGAAAGTGGTCAACACGAATAAAGTTGTGTTATGATCTACAATTAGGTGCGTACGTCGGCAAACTAAATCAAAAATAAATTAGAGATAAATTCAGGGATAACTTTTGCTAGACACACATCTTCTGTGTTCATGTCAAGGAGTTTCTCGAGCTCGACGCCACGGTAAGAGAAGGTACGAAAGGTTCGCTTTTTCTTGAGTTCGGCAGCGACTTGTGGGTCAGTAACGTCAGCCTTGAACACAAAAAATCAGTGAGACACTTCATTTAGTAATCGATAAGTAAACAGTATTCACCATGGTAAGAGTCGTAGATGGCGGAGAAGTTGAAATCTGGGATGTGGCTGAGTAATGTCACGTGGAGCTGTACAGTTTTACACTGGTTCATCACCAATCTACACCAATCAAAATCTTTATATTCGGATAGAATCCGCAGGTCTTCCCTCGAGGATTAAAGGTAAGTCTTGAGCGCTGAATTTGTGTTTTTTTACTGATGTTTCTTTTTCAGAGTGATTTGTGGCTACCGTTTGTAACAAATCAACCAAACGAAACATTGAAAAGTACGCGCTTGAGAACATTGTTATAGGACCGTAATCAAAGTGTACCAACCGAAGCTCTTCCAGATGCGCAACATTGCTGCATACCTACTCCTGCAGGCTGGTGGCAAGGAGAACCCCAGCGCTGCCGATATCAAAAAGCTCCTTGGAGTTGTTGGAATTGAGACGGACGATGATCGCATCGACCACCTCATCTCCGAGCTGTCCGGAAAGTCGATTAACGATGTGAGTACATCTTATGGATACCCTGAAGACTTGACCCATGATTTTTATGTAGCTGATTGCTGAGGGCTCGAGCAAGCTTGCCTCTGTGAGTTGTTCGCCGATATCATTATTTGAAACTGATGGGAGTCTAGGTGCCTTCTGGTGGAGGAGCTATTTCTGCTGCACCTGTTGCTGGAGGTGGTGGTGCGGCGCCAGCCAAGGAGGAAAAGAAGGAAGAGAAGGAGGAAGAGAAGGTCTGTATCTGGTTCTGTGATTGCAGAGTCTGCGTTTCTAATACATTGAACAGGAGGAATCCGACGATGATATGGGCTTTGGATTGTTCGACTAGAAAGCATGAGACTGTACTACTGCTCAGTAAAATCGAATATATTTTCATCTTTGATGCGAAAAAAGGAAAAATTATGATCGATTATGACTGTCCCTGATTACGTCCATTGCCGGCGGAGAAGTGGATCAAAATGGGCACGTGTATTTTTGCCGGCGGACCGCTAAACTGGACTTCAGTGGAACGGCCCTGCAGTGGATTTTCATTTCCCTTCCACACCGCACCTATGTCTTCTCTCGACTGTACCTCTCCCTTCATGAAGGGCCCTAAGAGAAAGCGGCTTGCAAAGGTCGTTTTTTGTTTCCCTCCATCGTCGTCTCTGTTGACTTCTGGCTAGGCCTGCGACGCTTGCCACAAGAGCAAACGCCGCTGCGATGGCACTGGTATGTTTTCTTATCCGTGTAGTTTCCTATCGCTCACATCGTCCTCAAAATTAGCCCCCTGTAGCAATTGGTCGGGATTTTTTACGACTAGTACTCCTATACTCATTTATTGCAGCTACTATGCTTCGAAGCCGTGCACATACACAGACTCCACCGGCCGTTCGGTAGCAGCTCCCCGTTCGCTTAAGACAGAGAGACCTGATCAACCGCACTCTCTTTCTACATCTGACCAACACACCTCGAGCGGTTCGCATCTTCCGTCTTCTTCCGCTCCAAATCAGTTCCGAATTCACCCAAACCAAGCCGCTGCTAGTCATTTCCAGGCTGACTGCGTAGAAGATGACTACAAGCACACACGCAAGCGATTCAGGAATGGCCGTGGAAATCCCATGCCCATCGAAGACCTCGTCATCGAGGGTCCAATATCCGATGTCCCCGTTGAACGCCCTCATTCTGTTGACCTTGACCACGCTCTCACCCGTGAGCTTACAAACCGCAAGTATTATCTTGATTATTTCCCTGATCACTCATGTTGTACTTGAATTACAGTTTTCTTTACACACTGTCATCCTGCACGGGCTATCGTACATAAACCCACATTTTCTACGGCTTTGAGCCACAATCGTGTACCATCACACCTTTTGCTTGCGGTCTGTGCGTTGGCGGCGCCACTTTCAAAACAAACACGTATACGCACATCTCCTGCCCGATTTGCTGGCAGGCCATTTGCTCAAGAAGCACTATCGCAGATGTTTGATGGCGCCGGCCGTCTTGTCGTTGAACCCGATCTCGCCGCTGCACAAGCATTGTGCATCCTGCAAATGCATGACGTTCTTACCAAGGAAAAGGGAGCAATATGGAGCTCAAGATTCCATGGTACTGTTTCCTCGCTTCCTATCTCCTTTACCCTGATCGGAAGATGCAGATCTCGCCCTACAAATCGTTGAGGGCCTCAGAGTCCATAGCCCAGAGCACCCAACATTGACACCGGTACCCTCTCCAGAATTCATTCAACAATCTATTGAACGTGAAGCAATCCGGCGTATTTTTTGGCTTATACACGTACTCGACCTCATTGCTTCGATATATTTCAAAAAGCCGGTTACGTTTACAGATAACGAGCTCCGGCTGAGGTTACCTGCGGACGAAACGAGTTTTGAACTTGGCGTACACTCCGCGTTGCCTGGTAAGTTTTCTTTTCCCCTTCCAATTTACCTACATTCCTCCTTTCGCCCTTTCAAATCCCATAGCGTCACGCAAACAACTCTTCCTTGTTTTCTCCGCGGGATTTGTCATATGTATTACATCCTGTTCTGTCAGGGTCGTATGTTGGACCCTGCTCTTTCTCATCCTTGGCTTAATTTTGTCTTGATTCATCATGCCTATTTCCCGTCATGGCCGTTCTCGTTCCCTTCAATTGACTTGTTGTCCCCAATTTTAGAATACCTTTACCTTCCGGCGGTTAGGATGCAATATGCCTCTGAATTCGGACATCTGATACGGATACTCACCATTTTTGCCAAATTGGAATACATTCTGGACGAGCTTAATGGTTGGTTTTATCGTTTTCTTGACGTCCGAAGTAGTTGATCAGTCAACCGTTCTATTAAATTTAGATTCTAAAGTGCATGCTAACCCGATTGCGGCGCTGAATGAGGCAGAACAAAAAATGGACGTACGTTAGCTAACAGCTATTGGGACGTCCGGTGTCCTTGATACTGATTCCTGCTACAGGAATGGGATCGAACGCTACCTGAACACCTCCACTTTTCGGAGCAGAACTTGCAAGTTCAGCAATCTATGTTTGAAACAAGCTCTAATACGGGTGCATGGTGTTGGTGTATGTTACACATATACTATGCATCGTGTGTTCTTGCCTTGAACTTTGTAATTATTTCAAATCTGTTCGCTCCCGTTCTCGTTCACGTAATTTCACTTCTCGTGCTCCAATAGGTGCGCCAACGGCCTGGCGGATCGAGTTCCCGGCACCACCCCCAGTGGGCAGTTGACCGGATTGAATTGATCCTGCAGATGCTAGGCGATCGTGCTAAGAACAGCATCCTCTGTGTGTTTCCTGAATTCTTTTTGGTACCGGTCGATTCTTATCTATTTTTTCTCATGTGGTTATTCATTCTTTTCACTCAGTGGGATGTGCTCTCTGGGTATGTCCTCCCTAGTTGTGAACACAGTTTTGGGAATTCATGGGCTGACTGAACCAATTATCTAGTCACTCGTGAAATTTTGCAAGAGGGAGGACCCACAAGTTCGTAAATGGGCTGGTGATTACGAAGAACACTGGGGAACCAAAATTTTTGAACTGGTCCAAGATTGGCGGTCAAACCCCTCGCCTTTGCTACAACCTCAATACCCTTCTCCGTTGCAATCTCAGCAACATACTTCATTTCACGGGCTCAACCACGGCCCTTCTCATGAACCTATGCATAGACGCCTTTCGGATGTCCGAACTTCTGGATCACAACAAAGTTACAGTCAGAATCACAGCAGTCCAAATAGCTCTCGGCTACCACCTTCACAGCGACAGGATGCACCACCTTACAGCAGTAACATAGGCAATCAGTTGAAGCGGTCGGCTAGTCATTCGCCACCTATGCCATATGCTCTTGGGCAGCCCTCCTCGAACTACTCTTCAATTAGGAGCTTTGAAGGCAGTCAACACGCGGATGACAATCTTCCTGATTTTGCGGTTGCTAGTAAAGGCTCCAGTATTTCTACGATTCCCGTGGCAGGACCAAGTGCCGGTGTGCCGTCGATAGGCCAAAGCAGCAACGCCACAGACTCTACGTCGGCGAAGTCCGGAAAGGATCGATGGCATTTTGCAGGTATCGAGCCTTCCGGGAACAGTGGAAGCGTTATCTCTTCAGGCGATTCTACGTCATCACGGTATACAGGATCGTCATGCAATGTAACTTGTGCGAATCAGCCAGGGTTCTCAGGTCGAGATGACACGGGGAATGGAAGTGGGAATGGAGCGGCAGGAGTGGGTTCAAGTAGGAACGGGTCGAGTCAGGGTGATAGCCCAACTCGGAGGAATTTTCCGCCTCTCGGAGATGGAGTGAAATCTTTGCCTTCACTCAAAGCAAGTGGTCTGCTGGATGCATGGGGCTCGCACCGCAATTCTGATGGCGTCGACGCGCAGCAGAGTAGCGTGGAATCGCCGCGGCAGATTCAGCCAGTATCCTTGACATCACCACGGAGAACGATGCCTGATGGTAGTGCTAATATTAGCAAGTTAATCCTGCCTTCTGCTTTTCTCCCCAAGACCCATTCAGATTCGACGGACTTGAGGCCGACTCCCACCCTTCAACCTGTTTCTGTCGGGCCGCCTTGGCTGACGAAAGAAACCAGGTAGTCTTGGATTGATGATTTGGTCATGACTTTCACGTTTACTTAGGTTTATTTCTTTGGTTCTGGTCTTGATGTACTGCTGCTCATTCTGGCCTTCAGTTGTAAATTTAAAAACTACTCACGATCTTGCATGTGTACTCGTGCCACATACCCCATTGCCCTGCATGTCAAACTTATTTTAAAGTTCACTATCTACTTATACTCAACCTTATCGACCATCCAATTTGTGGAATTAGTCATATTCATTCCTGTGTAGTTCATTTATCATGCCATGCCATAGAGTGTTACAAGTTCCCGCTGTCATTTGAACTGTCCTGAACATCATATTGTAAAGGTGACTAAACAGAAATCGTGTCAAGCGCTACCCTTTTTTAAGTTTCTATGGAGTTCTGGCTTGACAAGGGTTGCGCGACTGAGCAATGTATTGACGACGGAGTCCTTCTTATTCCGGTAGATAGCGTCGATCTCCGTTAACTTAATATCCGTCTCCCTGTCTAACGCAGCTTGAGATGTAGAGGTAGTTCCAGCATGCTCCACGGGATGAGTAAAACAGTATAACGTTCATAGAATGAACGAAGGCTTACAGTTGCTTGAAAAGCATTGAACTCCTGTTCCTTCGTCCGCTTGTACTCTTCGATCTCCTTCTGTGCCTCCGCGCGTGCATCTTTCAGTCTCTGAATGCGATCTATATAATACCGATAAGCATCCATACAAAGGTGAATTGAACAAAGCTGACATTGGCGGGCCTGCTGGACAATCTTCGCAGCGTCCTTCTCTGCCTCAAGGAGAGTCTGAATTCCCTGTGATTGTTGAGCTGCCTAGACTTGTTATATTAAACGTACAACCGATATACTTGGCGTTTGACTATGGACGTACCATGTTGAGACGTGATGAACTGTTAGAGCTGTGCGCGTTACTAATTTCCAGAAAAGGAAGATAAGGAAATCGTGACCAAACGGTAAATCCACGGTAAATCGACCCGATTAACTGTATTTAACACTAGCTGATTTACACTGATTCACGGTAAATCGAGCTACCAAAGCAACACTTCTTAAATCTACGACACCATCATGCCAACAAGCAGCGAAAATTCACAAATCGGAATCTTTTTCCTCCCAATAGGCCAAATGTCCGTTGATTCTCTTCAACCATTCGTCTAGGCCATCTGCGTGGAAACGACTCAACCTTTGTATGAAGAGGAAGAGCCTTGAATCCGACTTAACCACGTTGTGAAGTGCCCTCCTTCCAGTCATTAGCTCATGGCGGCCATAAGAGCATCTCGGACGCGGGACATAATCTGGTTGTATTAAAAGCCTCTTAAGAGAAGTCGGAAATGCCATTGACTCAAGTGCGCCTTGAGATGACCCAACTTCACTTGGAAGAGACATCGCTTGAGAAGACGGAGATTCGCACCGAAGGGAATGCTGTAAATTCGCAGAAAAGAGCTCGGAATATGGGTTTCTATGATCAATACGCAGATGCGTCAGGTAGGGAGTGTGAGTTGCGATGGATGCCAGCACTCCGTCGCCTGCAGAAGGGCTTGAATCGAATATTCTCAGTCGACGGAGATTTTTCAAAACAGGGACTTCATTGTCAGTCCAATTGTATTTGTCGATGATCGTTAATTCAGTGAGTCGAGGAAGTTCGATTGGCGGAAATACCAGTGTCCTGCGACCACCAAATGATATATACAGGTGCTTGAGGGTGGGAGCCACGACGGTAAGCACACGGATTACGACGTGCATTAGTAGGGATGACGGGCTCTGGAAATGAGAATTGAGATGATAAATGATATCGATGTGAAAAGCATCACAGACTTGAACGTTATCATCGTTAGGATCTGGCTCACAAATGTCCTGCAACAGATTCCAATTGCTGTAAAACCTTTCAGTGTATGGGTTTGCTCCTGCTTCGCGAAGGCATATATACATATTTTCCACTTGGCCATGGTTGGGGGTTAAAGCTTCTATCGTCATCAAGAATGAGATTATTTGAGGAACGCGTCGTAAGGCGACCGAGCGGAATCTGATAGGTTTGACGGTATTGTAAAAGTAACGGCATGTCTGAGAAATGGAGCATCCTGTGGTACCAGTATCAGTGCAGGCGTGCCAAAAGATTTCAGACCAAGTTTCTGTTGCTAAAGAGTCCATGGCTAACATAAACAAATTACGTAAGGAGGGTCAGACGGCAGTCAACTTCGCGTTCACTGAGGTGTTACATGTTACAATGGCGAGCAGTCCTGTAGACCCACTGCAGACTCTTCAGGCAGCACTGACAGCCCAAGCAAATTCCAAAGAGCAGGCGGATTTGCTTGCCGTCTTACGTGAATCCCTAGAGAATCATCCGAAACCAATACCCATTCTTCTTCAGACCCTCATTAACAATCTTGTGAATGCCGGAGATTCTTTACTCAAAAGATGGGTTTTAGACCTATTCCATTATGCCATATGTCGGTCTAGCTTAACGCTAGATCAGAAAACACATAGTTCGTGCCAGCATTGAAGTTGTCCGTCGTGAGACCGTTAATTCTCAATGATTTCTCTTCTAGTGGTACTCACAGCGCTAGACTCACTTGTTCAACTCATCGACGATCCCACTCCTGCGATTGTAAAAGTTGTGATACAATGCATGGCTACGGTCTATCCGCTCGTCTTCCGACATCTGTGAGCCAACAGTCTAAATTTCGTTTCTGTATGCACTTATTTCCTTGTGCAGTTGCACAAATCGTGCCAACTCAACAATATGGACGACACTGTCTTCCTGCAAAGCTCGTGTTATAGAGCTCGTATGGACACCTAATATATCTGTCGGTTTAAGAATATCCGCAGTGAAATTCCTTCAACGAGTCATTTTGGTCCAGACTCGAGGAATCTCCGATCCAAGAGTGAGCAAACTGTCCCACTTGCGACTAAAACCATCTGATTGTCCCTAGTTACAAAAACAAAATGATCCGAACATCTCATTCTGTGCAGTCGATCATCCATTTATTTCTGTTATTACTCTTGAAACGGAGGGCCAAAGATTACTAGAAGCAATGGCGGCGCTGTTGTACACCAGCCAGTAAGATAAAATTTATTGTCTGCGAAATATCTGTGTTTAACACGACGCACAGGGAGGTTGATTTGCTAACTGCCTTGGTCAACTCTTGTATCGGTCTGGTGAAGCAAAGACCAGCCACACTTCCCCTCATCATTGCCACGCTGAGGTCGTGGACCCCTGTAACCCTGAACGGACTCTCCCCATCGAATATCAAGAGTGTCGAGAAAGCCGTTAGAATTCTTCTTGTTCACATTTCTAGGTGTGTCTCCCTTGCTCCTGCGGCGCCAAGAATTGATTCTAGAACAGTGCAATAGGCTACCAATTAGCAGCCAGTACTCTAGCCAAATCAGCGAGGCTCTCAATCAGCAAGCTATGCGAATGGAAAAAGCCACTGCTGAGGAGAAAAGGCGAAAAGCTGCGTTAGCGGAAAATCGTAAACGGCCATCAAATGCAACTGATCTTCCGGATAGCAAAAGAATAAAATTAGAAAGCGGGACACCTAGTCAAAACAACTCAGCTGCACTCCTTTCAACCTTCGATTTTACATCTCTTCCAGCCCCTCTCATCACCAACCTCGTCGTTGCTAATCTTGAAGCGTTCAGTGAAGCTCAGCTAATTACATTTGTCAATGCATATCGGCAGAGTCGTGGAATGCATGTCCCTATCGCGCAGCCATCTGCCGCAATGCCTATGCTTGCGTCGCCGATTGTTGCAAATAGTATTCCTCATGAGTCTCCTTCAGATATAGTCCTGGACTTTGCACAAACGTCCGGTGAAGCAAAAGAGGAGAAAGAAGAGGTCATAGACCCTCTTCAAATGGACATTGATGAAGAAGAAATGGAGTATGAGCCCGAGAAGCTCAACAAAGAGGTGTGTAGCACTGCAGCTAACCAGAAAATAGAAATAATTGGAATGTGTATAGCTCGCTGGTGCACCAGAAGAAGAAGACGACACGATGGCAACCGACCCACGTCCTGAAACGATCGACCTGGAGTTAGGCGACTTCAAGCTCCCTTCCCCCAAGGAATGGTCTAGCGACGACCGCACAAATATCATATCTGGTTCCTTTAGACGGGTATGGGATGGCGCAGAAGAGTTGCGGGGCTTGTCTTCTGATTCATTCAAGGCTGGAGGAATCCCAGCATCGGAACTCTGGATGCTGCTTATCGTGAGGATGATAACCAGGATTGCGGAGCCACCTCTGGATTTCGACGGAGACGATGCAATGAAAGATGATAGCAAGGATGTTGTACATGATTTTTATTCTCGTCAAGATCAGCTACGGCAATCGCTCTGTAATTATATCATGGCCGATTTCCCCTCAAGGTAAGCTAGACTCGTGCATACGCTATAGGGTGTGATTGTTTACTTGTTCAATAGAATGCGGCTCGCAACGACGTGGATGAACGAAGAATGGTACAACGACCAAATTCTTTCTGCGAAAGATAGGGACTGGGTGAGTGTTTACAATTGTTCTGTAACTATTTCGTGACATTTTCTTTGGTCAGCGCCCGAGCTATGAGATTTGGCTGAACCAAATTGTTGCATCATATCAAACGGTCTTAGACGGGAGGGACAAAACATTTGCGCGGTTCCTTTTAGATTTACCTTCATTACCAGCGGACGTTTTGGATCTTCTTCGTGAACTTTGTCTTGACAGCTCAAGGTCTGTTCGTATCTGAGATCATTGGCTTTTCTCATTGGTTTTTAGTTCTGAAAGGATGCAAGTTGGTTTCACAACTCTTCGTGGTCTTGTCATCCAACGACCAACTCTAAGGATGGAGGCGCTAAACGTTTTATTCGAACTTACAACTCATCCAGGTATATATTTTCTGCTCTCCTTCTTACGTCCTTTTAAGCGACCGTTTAGATAAGCGCACGCGTGGAGCCGCCATAAACACGCTCAAGCCTTGGGTTCCTCATCATCAACCCATGGATGGCTACATCCGTGAATTTGCGCTGCAAATGCTACGGAAACTTCAATTATGTCCGACAGAATTGCATGGCAACAAAGATGCAGAAGGAACGACGAAAATGAATGGTCACAGTGACGACAACGGTTCAGTGGCTGAGGTAGCAGTCCAGGATGAGAAAGTTGTAACAGAAACAATGTCTTCCACTGAGCAACGAGAAGGCAGTAAGGAGAGAGATTACGAAATGGAGGATGGTCAACTACCTCAAGAAGATCTGGTGCACACACCTTACTTGCCCGAACGGATTGAACTTCCAGCACAGAAGCAGCACGTCCTTCAGCATGTTGAGTTGTTATTTGCACTCTCTGTAAAGGTTCCGGAATTCCTGGATGAGTAGGTGTTTGCCAATTTTAATTTCTTCACTTTGAAACCCTTCGTAGAATTTTCAATGCCTACCCACGAATGGATCACACTGTCCAAGACGCTATCCAAGGATTGGTCACACCCCTGATACGCTCATTAGGATCAAGTCATGCCAAGTTGTTGACTCTCATGCGTCAGTGTCCACCTGGATCCGAGTCTTTGGTCTTACGCATTTTGACCATCTTCACGGAACATGGGCGGCCAAGTACACAACTTGTTGCATTGGTGAAGTCCCTCATCAATGAGCGCGACCTTGATGCAAGGTTTCTCATTCCGATTATTGCTGAGATGGACAAGGTATGAACTTCCCGGACTTCTCATAGCTCCCTTGTCCTTACGACATATCTTTACTTAGGCTGATATCATCAAATATCTCCCTCGCATTGTCTCTTGCCTCAATGGGCAACCTGAACAAAAGAATCTTGTTCGTTCTGTCTTCAGCTCAATTGTTACGACACCGCCACAAACATTTGGAAGTGTCACGTCGAATCTTCCGCGTGTTCGACAGAGCGAATTGCTTACACCAGCAGAGCTGATGGTGTTGCTTCATGAATCAGAGAAGGAAATTGGTCTGAAGAGTGCTATCGAAGGTTTGGGTTAGCTTTTATGTCTCTTCCCCCGGTCCTGACAGGCGCTTGGACAGCTATCGGAATCTGCTTCTCCATGACAGACGTTTTCCGATCTGAGATCCTTGCTGTGGTTATGCAACAAATTATGGACGAACCCACGTTACCTGTACTTTTCTTGCGCACGGTGCGTTGATCTTTATGAATTTTGATGTATCTCAAATACTTATTGTTTATGTAGGTCATCCAAGCTGTCACCACCTACAAGTCGTTAGTCGGCTTCGTGTCAACCACTTTGCTCTCTCGTCTGATCACGAAGAAAATATGGACGAACCCACCCCTGTGGGAAGGCTTCATTCGGTGCGCAAAAACTATCGCCCCCGCGAGCTTCGGAGCACTGCTGCAGCTGCCTAGAGATCAACTCCGGGAATTGGTAGACAAACAGCCAACATTAAAGGCTGGTTTGCGAGACTATGTAACGAAAAAGGCGCCAAGTAAAGCTCGTGGTGCAGGCTTTTTAGATATATTCGGTGAACCCGATGATAATTCGGGGAAAAGTCCGAGTGGTACACCTCAGCCTTGAAGCGAGGATATTGTACACATTATCTTATTGCCATATCATTTTACACATTATTTCTGAAATTTATGATTGTTCCGAGAGCAGTGTAATCATATGCGGACATTCAACGATTCTGTTAGCATGACTCACGTCCAATCGATCCAGAACTACAGGAACGGTTCCTATTCTTATCCCCGTCATTGTCGGGTTAAATAGGCGTTCCTGCTTTAGCGCTCTTGTTCTTACATCCAACCAGGGTAGCAATCACTTATTATCGCCCATTAGAAATGTCTCGACCCGCAAGATCCCCAAGGAGATCACCTCGCGAATCCCGACGAAGGCGAGAATGCGTTGACGAACCTTCGCTTTCAAAGGACAATGATGATGTTTCTTCCTCTCCCGCCGTCGTGTCGCCGGGTTCATGGAACGTGAATCGAGGAAGATCACGGGCGAGGCGACTGTCCAACGCGTTCTCGGAAGAGAACTTACGGAGAAGGTGTGTAGTCGTCGCATCAACATTGAAACAATACGCTCAACCATATTGTGGCCGGGTCCGCAGAGGTTATCACACTATTGTCTCCTCTTTTAACAAAGTCTTCTATTTGGAACGACGGTGGAAGTTGGTTCGCGAACTAGGGTCAGGAGCCTATGGGGTTGTTATGTATATCTAAGGTGTCCTGTTCTCTGCGATAAGGCTGACTACAGCGGTGTTTTCTAGTTCTGCAGCGGATGATATTTCTGGAGAGACAGTTGCGATAAAACTCGTCACGCGTATCTTTGAAAAGATACAGTTTGCAAAGCGGGCTCTCCGAGAAATTACTCTCTTGCGACATTTTTCACATCATAGCAATATAACGGGCCTCATTGACATCGATGCTATCTCTCCTGACTTTTCGGAAATGTACGTTGTTGTCCTCTTTCGATATGCTATATCTAAATCGCATTGTAGCTATATATTTATGGAGGTATGGACTTTTTGATTCTAACTCGCTATCGAGAATGACTGGGTTTCCTACAGCCTATGGAAGGTAACGGTGTTCTTAGTTTCTGTTGTCGTTGTCCGAAGACGTTTAAAGGGTCGAACTAGCCGACCTTCACCAGATTATTCGTTCTGGTCAAACACTCACGAATGAACACGTCCAATATTTCACCTATCAAATTTTACGGGGTGAGAAGTGATCGGCAATGTCTTTAGTTTACATGCTTATCCGTTGAAGGAATGAAGTACATTCACTCGGCTGGAGTAATACATAGGGACCTCAAACCTGGAAACCTTCTGGTCAATGCAGATTGTGAGCTCAAAATTTGCGACTTTGGCCTGGCCAGAGGGTTTGAAGCTACACCGGATGAAAATACTACACATTTGACGGAATATGTCGCCACTCGATGGTATCGGGCACCCGAAATCATGCTAGCATACCGGTATGCATGTTGAGTCAGTCTCCGAAGCTGACAGCTGATAACTCTTTCCGCAGAAAATACAACACAGCGAGTTAGTTGATACGTTTCATTGTTCATGAGTCTGATGACGCTGATACATGACAGTCGACGTGTGGTCGATAGGTTGTATTTTCGCAGAATTATTGATGGGAACACCATTATTCAAGGGAAAAGAGTGAGTTCTGAATATAATTCGTATACGGCACCACCTTTCTGACACCGATTTTGGCTATGCTCAGCTATGGTAACTTTTCGACGGCTGTTTCTTTAACGCTTCTGAACTCATTTTAGTAGATCAACTCAACAAAATATTTGCCGTCCTAGGTAAGGTGTCTTGTGCTCTACCAAAGTCGATGCCATCCCACTGTCGATGTTTAAGGAACGCCTGATTCTACAGTCATCCGCAAGATCGGTAGCGTTAAAGCCCAGGCCTATGTCCAGTCCCTGCCCATAAAGAAAACAGTGCCATTCTTTAAACTGATGCCGAAAGCGGATTCTCAAGGTCGAATCTTTCGGTCATGAAATTTTTACCAACTAAATCTCGTGTTCTGCCTAGCCCTCGAGCTCTTAGATCAAATGCTCTGTTTTGACCCAAGTACAAGAGTAACAATTCCACTGTCTCTTGAACATCCATGGCTGGCTGCATATCACGACCCAGCAGACGAACCTGATTGTCCGGTGAAATATGAGCAATGGCGGGATATCGAGAGCCTGGAGACCATGGAACAATTCCGGGAAGCGATTTGGAAGGAGGTCGAAGATTATCGGAGGGAAGTCCGAGGACTCGGTATTGAACTTTCAGCTCTATCATTGCAATCTCCCATCTTAGCATCCCCACCTCCCCTGAGCAGCTCCCCAGAACCTACCACAGAAACAACTCCATCTGTGCAATTTACCCAACATATCTTCCAGACACCACAAGCAGATTTGGAGACGGTGGGGCTGTCTGAAGCAACCGCAGTCATCATGCCTGAAACGGAGTTGACGGCCGAAACTCAGCAAAAGGAAGCTGAGGATGTCCTGCCCAGTATTCCTTCAATAAGTCCTGGGACACATCGTCGTTCCATGACAACAACCACGGATCCTATGTTGAACTACGGTTTTGTCCGAAGATCGAGTATTTTGCTGCCTTCACGTCAAGGGTCGACATACAACTCTCCTGTCATAGGCTCTTATGTTCCGACTTTTGTGGATAATCTCAGCAATGCAGGGCAAGGGACAGTCGTCTTCCCAACACAAGGATACGTAATGCCCGCACGTTCCCGCACAGGCTCCACCGTTGGTGGAGAAGTGACTCGCAAGGTTCTCAGAACGCTGTCGACGGTGTCTATCCACGAAAGTCGGGAAGGTCTACCTGGTGGATTAGCAGGCATTGCACCTATTGGCAAGTATATCACGCAGGCCAACACCGAGGCCGACGCACCCCCCTCGGAAGTACCCAATGACTTTGGAATCAAGTCCGAGAACGAGGAGGATCAAGCAGACAAAAAGCAGGGACGCTTTATCATTGGATAGGTCTTCTAAGTAGATTACCATGTATTACGCCTAATAATTCTACCCAATGTTATTTACACCATCGGTGGTTCTAATCACCTAAGATGTCTTTGATACCTGTTGAGAACGTCAATGAAGTAAGAAGTGACAAAAATTTTGAGACTGACGCTGAATGATATCCAGATACGCTGCGGTAGCTGGGCTATCGGGATATTCGTCTAAAAAGCTGACTCCGTAATCAGCGCTTTTCCCTATTCTGGGATCAAGGGGAACGGAACCAAGCAATTCGATGTTTGTTTCCTCAGCGAGGCGTTTGGCACCGCCTGTTGTTGGCTTAAATATTTGGGATTCGTGTTTACAGTTAGGGCAAACAAATCCCGACATATTCTCCACCAGTCCGATTATCCTAATACCTACTTTTCGACAAAAGTCTATCTCGCGGCGAACATCTTGTAGGGCAACTTCTTGAGGAGTGGTAATTAACACTGCCCCATCTATGCCACTCTCCTTAAGGTACTGGACGATGCTTAGGTGTTCATCAGATGTACCAGGAGGTGTATCAACGAGGAGGTAATCCAAGGGGCCCCAGTCGACATCTTTAAGAAATTGGGATATCAGACCATTCTTCTTCGGTCCTCTCCACATTACCGCATCCCGGGATGATGGAAGCATGAATCCCACAGACATGACTGCCATGTTGTCTTGGACATACACTGGTGACCATCCTGACGAAGATGAATGTACCTGCTCCGATGCAATACCAAGGATTGTGGGTATAGATGGCCCGCAAATATCTACGTCCATGATTCCCGTCTACAACGGAATCATCAGCAAAGTTCAGCATAAATGCAGTAAACGTAATATATGGTCAATTACTTGCGTATCTTCGTCAGCAGCAAAGGCCCACCCTAGCTGAGCCGTAAAAGTTGATTTGCCTACGCCTCCCTTACCCGATAGGATTAAAATCTTCCGCGCAACGTCCACCATCCGCGCTTTAATCAGAGGAAGTGCAGGATCTGGAACTTTGGTGGCGCCTGATGCACATATTGCTTGGTTTGCGCAGCCATCACAGGCATCGGACTTGCCTGCGAGCTCTGACTCCGTTCCCTACGAAGAATTTCAGAATGCAGAATTAGCAGAACATAAAGGGGTATTGTTACCGGACAATGTTCAGGAGCATTTTCCGGAATTGATTTTGGGTTAGGTACTGGGACGATCATCGTGTTCTGTAGCCGACTTGCTGACAGTGATGATAAAGGTGTGATTGTGTCACTGCATAAGAACCTGTCACACCCTAACTTGATGTCTTCATTTTTGTATCGTCTTCCACTGGCAGAAGGCTATTGGGGATCACTGGATGCCCCACAAAAAGTTTCTTCAAAACTCATTTTGATTGGTTTACACGGTCCCTATACAAACTCGAAAATTGTCCGGCAAAAAAACCACAAGAAATGACAGGCTTAAACGCGAACAACCGCAAGATAATGGATCTGGGTTAGTCATTACCCGTGAGATACGCAATGAGTTCATTCGCACTCAGGTTCTCAATTGCAAAAGCCGAGATTATGCTGAAATTGATTCGATTCATTGCACTCACATATGGTAAGGTTGAATCATTCATCATTTGGAACGAAAACAATGACAAAAGTCCACTTCCCTGTTCCAGTTTTCAAGCCACAAGCGTCGGTTAGGCGACAGAGACACTCTGTACCTGGTGGATTTGCATTGGAGGTTCTGGGATTATACACATAATCAATAAATTGATCAACAGTGAATATTTGATCTAAATGCAGTCACGGTGGATTAGTTGATGCAGCAATTAGTGAGTTATGAAATGTAGAGGATGCAGCAGGCATTCTGAATCCACATTGGTTACAGACTTAAAAAAAAGAGGCATTTCAGATCACACAATCTCTGTTCGTATAAAATACCCGATATCTAACGGTCTGGAGAAAGATTGTACGGACGGCCTTAAAATCTAGCTTGTATCTGAAGTTCATGCCAAAGGGTATCATGATAAGCACGACGAAATATTCTTCGTCATGACATACTATATATATTAAGAAAGGAAACAGAGACGCATGTCGAGGCGAAGTAAAGTACATTCAGTTGAAAACAAAATGGGGCAAATGGGAGTTGTTAGCTTTGATATTTTAAAAGAGTCATGCAAGGAAACTGAATACGTGAAAAAGAGAGTTTTCTTATTGCCAAGTGGATATCAAAAACGGCGGAGTGAGCAACAGAGAATAGTATTTCACATTCATTGTCGTTGGCGTACTGCTGACGAAGGATAGCCGTTCATCATAGGATTGGGTTGTAAACCTTGACCAAGCGACTGAGTTGAGTCAGGGAAAGATCTTGGACCGGCGAACGACGATGGACGGGAGGACGGTCCGTTGGATGTGCTAGGCCGCGGAGGGTGAGGTAGTGAATTCCAATCTTCCACTTGAGGGTTCCGTTGCATGAGCTGCGTTACCCCTTGGTTCTGTCCTGACCCAATAGCCGGTGAAATTGGCGGGAATGATTCATTTTGTGGTATCCGCGGAGTGCGATCGGGAGGTGGCCCGAAAGGTGTACCTGGCAATGGTGTACCATTCGGCGTAGTGGAGGGATACCTGGGTTGTCCATTGCCCTGGCCACCCATAAAAGGTGTGCCTGGCGTAGGTCGACCAGACTTTAGGCGCATATAAGCATCGCACTTTTTTAAGAACTCCTTGCTCGGAAGCTCCATCGAATTGGTGAAATGTTCTTGGTCGTGGAGAAGCGGGATAAAATCTTCAGGAACAGTGAAGAATTCGTCTTGATTCTCCAGAAGGGATGTCACCACTCGAAGTCCACTGAATGTTTCATCTCGCACAGCATCCTTGCCTCGCGCAGACAAAATACTTGGGCATATGACTGTCGCCAAATTTCCAAGATCCATCTTGCTTCCTGTTTCTGCATCTTTGTGCGCAAAGGAAGCTACCCACTTTAAGAAAACGAATATGACTTCCATCGTGTCTCGATGACTTTTTGGCAGTAATAGGGAAACCAGATGCAGATACCGTTTCCGTTCCTCATCTGTTGGAAGTGCTGAGGGTAGAGACAGACATGAGTTGTGATTTTACCAAAAGGGGCAGCAGACAACTCACATTGTGAAGAAACAAACAAGCGATGTAGTTTATATGTCATCAACGGATCGGGTAGATCTCGGAGGAACTTCTTCAGCAACGCCGCGAGTTGTACCGGATTGTCTTGTGTAAGATCGACAGACGAGGGATCACGATCAATAGCCTCAGTCAACTCTCTCAACCGACGAATGTTACCGTTCTTCCGGAAGATACCTTCAACAGACATATCTGTCATTATTGGGGAATAATTCATTAGCAATCATCGACACAAAAATAATCAAACGGTATTTACCCATTTGCCTCATCGCTGAAACAACATCGTCTATGAAGCTTGGCACCCTAAGAGTTGCTCCCGTAGCCCCAAGTAACGAGTCGGAACCTTCTCGTTCTACTAATAATTCAAGGGGTATACCAAAGACGCCTGACAATGAAACTCAATTAATGAGAACAATAAAGCAATGATCCAACCCACCTTTTTTCTTCAAATGCTTCTTATTATCACCCTTGAACAATTTGCCCCAAAATCCAGCCTTCTTCATCTCGACCATCTCCAGTATCTCATCCAGATCAAACTGGTCTTTCAAGGGTGACCTCATAAGCATCAACACGGCACAATGCTTCACAATTGCCAACTCAAGCGCGCTAAGCTCAGCGATGTAAGGCGTTGCACTCTCCCGAGGCAACGACCTTTGTTGCTCCCGCGCTTGTGCAACCTCCACCCATTGTGGAATATCCGCCAGAGTTAGTACGTCATCCGAACGTTTGCCCAACGTCGACTCCTCCGTTCCAACCGAAGGCGAGCTGGGCAAACTTTCATCAACAATCATCACATCTGTATTCTTTCGCTGCAGTGACGGCCGTAGCTGGTTTTGATTTTCTGGTGGAAGTCTAGCAGGGTTCGCCCGAGGCGTAGTGTGTTGACTTAAAGGGACATTAGGATTTTGATACCCAGGCTGCGGCGACTGGGATACATATCCTTGTTGCTGGTAAGTTCCTTGTAGGTTCTGCTGACTAAGCGTAGGCTGCCCATTGTTTTGATAATGCTGCGTTCCACCCAACTCATACTGTTGGCGTTGCTGTGCGTCAGAGGGGTGCACGCTCCTTCCGGTTGGACTCTCGATGATATATGAGCGTCTAGGAACCCGAGCTGTAGCAGAAAGCTTCCTATCCAAATGGACTGAAGGCTTCATGCGCATTATGTCGGCATTTCTGTATGGGTCTGGCCTCGCATCCGACATTGGCGCTGTGTCAAGAAAATAATGTTTCAGTGTACGTGGTGATTAAGAGGAAAGTAAAACTACCTGGTGAAAGGTGGACAACTCCTTGCTGCTTCAAAAGAAGATATAGACGCCGCAGTGCCACGTTCAGCAAGAAGGCATATTGTTCCAGCCGCTGAACAGGTTGAAATCCACCTCTACAAGCAGGGTGCGCATGCTCGGTGCACAAAATAACTGTGGGCACCTCTCCAAATGACGGAGTCTCCTTCATCGATCCAGAGTCATATACATACAAACCCACGTTCGCAGGTGGTCGTCGAGCCGAAGACACTTTCGACCGTGGAGCACCACCATCCGCACCCGCGTCCCTCTCATCCCCGCTCCTAGAGGACTGCTGTTGTTGTTGATCCTTTATAACAGAAACAGCTGCAACCTTTCCACATTGCGCACACTGAATACAATGTGAATGCCATCGCTGGTAGGTGCCAAGCCGCACGCAATCTTCTTCCACTGTTACACCACATCGCACACATAAATCTGAGGGTGGATTTGAAGACACCTTGCTTGCCATGTCAACTTGCGAAAACGGCGAGTCGCCCGCATTCTCCGGCGCAAGACTACGGAAACCGTAGGTGACGCCCTGCGTGCCTAGGTTGGCATGGGGGTTGGTAGAATTAAATGGTTCGCCGTGCGACCCTTTAATCAATCGCTTTGCAGAGGGATTGGCCCCTTGTACAGCCAAAAGATGGAGCTTGTCGAGAAAAGAGGTGATCACATCCCTCACACTTTGCTCGCGCTCGAGTTTGAGTGCACCTGTGAGTGCGATTCGAATAAGGATTTTGAGATAGTGCGCAAGACCTGTTACGAGGGCTAATAGCTCTTGTGTCATACCCATCCGACGAGCACCCGTCTCTTGCGTGTGCGACAAAAGCGTAAACAACTCAACTGTCTTCCGACATAGCATTCGTGCTTCCCTTACGTGGGACATTCCTGTAGGGTACAACGCTGTTTAATCCAACGGGAAAAGGGTTGTGATTGAGATAAACTAACCTTTCATATTCAAAGACGCAAAATGAAACTCGAGGTCATCAATCGTTCCAAAAAGTACTTCAACATGCAAAATGAATTTCTCTGCCATTCGAATGGCGTCCAAATACGCCCCATTACTGACTTGCCGTAGCATATCGGATATGCATGCAGCACTCGATTCCTCAAATGCCGAGAGCACGCTTATGGAAAGAATTGAGATAAAGGAGTGTGTATTGTGAGAATGGGGCGCTTACGTCCAGATCCGATATACCTGCTGCTCCATGCGGACTTGTTTTTCCCTTAGTGACGTAGGTGTCTCCCGTGCCTCTTCTTCGACGTGAGGAGTATCCGGATTGGCTCCTTCAATATCTTGGGAGCTCGTGGGTCTCCGGGATGTCACCTTGACGTTCCAGAACTAGGCCGAAAAGCGGCCATCAATATTACCTCTCATCTTGTGAAAATTGACAAACCTTGTTGATCATGTAACACTCTGGATGCCAGCACTCATCCCGCATATTCCTGTTGATTTCCACAAATTGTTTCAGAATCGCACTGTTGCAACCTGCACATTTTGTTGCGAAACGCGTCGAATAGTGAAAATGACAGTAAACGTCACTGTCATGTTCATAATACGAATCTTGAGGTCCAAACAGGGTCGAACATAGTGAACATGTGAAATGTTCGACGTGAAATTTTTTGCCTATTACGAAGTTGGAGCAAAGTCCAGTAAGAATGGAAACTGGTCACGCACTGCAAGCCGTGATGTAACTACCACGCAACGCCATACCACATTTTGCACATATTAGATTAAGTCGACGGAAGTAGTCGCGCTCACACAGGGGATTCTGTTTACCGTTGGAACCGTCGACAGGGAAGAACTTGGAGGCAACAACCTCTCCGCAATCCTTGAAAATGTATAATGAATGGGCAAAAAATGAACAATGAAAGGAGGTCATACCATGCACTTAAAGCAATTGAGATGATACACTGAACCTAGAGCTCTTACAAAAGGACCCTGCATTGCTTTCCCGCATGCCGAACATGTTCTAGAGTGAATGAAAGTGAGATCCGAGGTATTGGAAGAAGGCAAAGTTAATAGACACATACGTTGAGGTTATACCTGCAGTAACGGAAGTGGAAGCAGGAAGGGGTTTTGAATTTGATGAAGAAGTCTCCGGGTGGGGGGTTGGATTTGAATGATTATATGAATGATCTGAATGACTTGAAGACGGGTTCTTGGACTGGGTGGATGTTCCTGGGGTGTTCGGACGGCTGACAGCGGTTGCGGAAGGGTAGAAAGGGGGTGATGGCCGCCTGGGAGCGGAGGAAAGAACATTATAGGTAGAGTAGTTAGAGCTAGAGCTCGATGGCAGGTGATTATAGTCTTCACTGCGGGTCTGGGATAAGAATTGGTTGCTGGTAGAAGGGAAATGGGTACGACTTGGATCTGAAGTGCTGACTGTTAAAGAACGAGTTGGTAACCCAGACACAGACGACCGAGCCGCAGAAAAAGTAGGTCTACCTTGATTGTTGAGCTCCGTGGAAACGGCCAAGCTGTTCTGCGTTGCACCTATGTGTTGGTTGTATTGGTTGTAGCTTAACCATGGAGATGACGGCCGTTCGTGTTCACGGTCTTTGCTCATCGCTGTCTGCAACGACCAGCAGGCTAATCGAGTGAGGAATATTTAATAGAGACGGAAGTCCCACAACACCATACCAGTCACATCGTGTCATGTCACGCGATGTTCCAGGCACCAACAAGCTTGCTTCTCTTGTGTGCTTTGTGAAAGAAAATATTCTGGTAATTCCGGTTTATTACATCGTGTTTTATGCCGTGTGATATAAAGTTAACATCCCCGTCATCTCTTTCGTGCCAAAAATATAAGCGCCGCTGCGCACAGCCCGGAGCCGACAGTTGTACGCGGCTGAGCGGCCAAGTTGCTGCCGCTGCCGCAATGCAACGCATTTTCATTTATTTCCTGAATACTTATAGAGTCAGCAGAATATGTCTTTTCCAGCTTACCCTCTGGTCTCCATAATGTGCAATTCTGCTTTCATGAGTCGGGGCCCCAGCCGCCTCTTATGGTTCCTCTTCGGCTCTGGAGCCACATATTTCTGGATTAAACGCAAGGATGTAAACCCACTCCTGTTCCCTCACTGCAACCACCACAGACTTCAGGTACCATCTGGTCCCAGCGGCGATTTGCAGCAAAGCCAAAATTCCAGTTCGATCCCTCAAAATTTGAGCGATATCCCTCGTGTCATCAATAATATCCCCCCCGCTTACGCTTCTCCGCCTCCCCATCATGGGCAATGGCACCCAAACTGGGACAATAATGCAAAGTGGGATTCCGATAGAGAGCATGTCGAAAAGATCTCAAAGCAAGCCATTGATGCTGTATGTCCTCCATTCTGTCATCCAAACGTGCTAAACCATGACGATTCATCCCACAGATGGTCGACCTAACAGAATCTACTTTAGAATCTGTAATGGGCACAGCTGATTCTCTCAGAACAGTAAGTTATGCTGCTTTCTACCTGTAATCATTACATTTACCTTATTCAAATCCAGAAACTTGCAGAGCATCGTGCTTTGCGTGAACAGCAACAGAAGCTTCTTGAGAAACAATTAGATGAACAACGCAAGAATCCTCCCCGTTTGATTTGATTGTATTGTTATTCTCACGACGTGCTTGTATTTTCTTCAATGGACCCCTCCTCATTGCAACTGTTTTCAACACACTGTAGCGTAATCTTATATAAACCAGTGACGTAGATGTATAATTGTAATGGTTTACAACGGACTATATACGAACAATTGAAACAAATCAAAAAATTTAACGCAGGCAAGCTATGCTTTCCATACTTCTGCACATCCATGGAAATTCGACGTGCCTAAGTCACCTTTTCAACTACAGCTCGTAATGTAGATTCTACATCCTGTACCTGTCTCCCCCTTGAACGCTGTTCGACGTAAGAAGGGGCTTTAGGGTCCAAGATACCTTGTTCTTCCGCTGGAGAAATGGTTTATAACCGAACAACTATGGAGAGAAAGGCAACGCACGTGTCGAGTGCCAAAAGTAGGTGACGAGACCTACTATGACGACCGCAAAGGAGATGAAATAAAGCCAGAAGGGTGTGTAGTGCTTTGAAGGTAATAAACTCCGATTAGTTGAGCTCTAAGAGAGGGCGTCCAATCTTACATAAAGGAACAATCCTGAGGAAATAAAAGAATTAACGATGAATGACCATATAAATGCAAAGGGTAAGGAACGTACCAAAGAGCAATCCATAAAAGTCACTCGACAGCAAGCTCAAGTTGAAGTAAGCGGATGAAGCGAGTCGGTACAAAAGAGGAGCCACAGTGTATAGAATTAACATGGCTATCAATTAGAGAATTTTCCGTCTTTCATATTGACCCAAAGAAACAAATAAGAACTACACACCGACTGTAAATGCCATCAGAAGCCCGACTGTAAAGGGATGAAATGTCAACAAACAAATGTGTACATTCTGAAAAATCAACTCACTGATACTTCCGTTCCAGGGAACTTGGGTCATCTGCTTCCACTCCAACGCCGACGCCTGAATACCATTGATAATGAACCCCCACATGCCAAGTTGTCCAATGACTTCGTAAAGCGGGCGTTTGCGAACGAGGAACTCCTCAGTTGCGTTTGCTATACAAACGTAAATCAAAAATTAAATTAACGCGAAAACTTCCGAAGAAGAGGGAACTTACTGAAACCGTAAAGCGTTGCGCCTGCAATCATGAATCCATCGCCTTTGGCACGGGCAACGGGCTCCCAGCCCTTACCAGTGAGTTTGTCGGAAGCAACGACGAGTCCGAGGCCAGCGATGCAGATGAAGCAACCCTACCAAAAAATACTAAAGTGAAGTCAAACGATAGTTGGGAATAGATGGAAAACATACAAGGAGTTGTGTCCAATGGTATTTCGTACGCATGTATATGTACGAGAAAAATAAACAAACAGGAATTGCCCAACTAAACAGAATGAAAACGTCAATATCCAATTCCTTTCTTCAACATTTTGAAATGAGGTTGAGGACGCACGCGTCAAGCAGCATACATGACAACAAGTCAGTGTATTGAAAAGCCTGTTCTCAAAGCAAAAAAAAAGGGTCAGCTATCTGTTCTTCCAAAAGATATTTATCTTCCATGCCTTGACTACCAAGAAATTCCCCTCAACATCGCAAGCGGCAAGTATGAAATCTGTTAGATGTGATAAACAATTCAATGTTAATGTTTTTTTTCCATAACGCACATTTCCATCCATCCTTTAATATAACTTTGCCCCATCCAGAAAATCCATCTGTAAGAGGTTAATTAACAATTATATGTGCTTATACCAGAATAGTGACCTACATTGGTATATCGTGTATGGTGTATAAACGATGAACAACGTAAAGTACCTGAAAAAGGGAATTATATTCAGTAACACAGCCACAAAGATAAGATCACTATAAAAAAAAACAAATTACAAGAAGAATCCTTGGGTCGTCGATAACGTCCACCCCCGATTGACGAGCTCTGTGGTCGTGACGTTCGTACAAGTGATGCAGAGAGAGACGACCTGTCCAGCGAGGAGAGAGAGGATGAATCTTCTCGTCCAGACGCTTCTCCATCGCGCCGCAAAACTTTTTGCGAACAACCCAGGGGAAGAATAGACAATGGGAGGTCGAGTGTTGACCGTCGGCGGTGCAGTGGTTGTGTTTTCCGCTTCTCTTTGACCATAAGTCAATGTAGGCAAATTGGCATCGGCAGTTGAGGACGACTTCTCCACAGCTATCGCTGCCATCGCGTTGAAAGTTCGTACAACGCTGTACGAAGGTGATGGACACGAAGGCAAAGAGGGAAGATAAACACAAAGTCGAAATATCAAGGAAATATCAATGTTGGGAAAAATTCTAGGAACGCTGTCAAACGTTCTGTATTGATGTCTATATGGTGCCTAGTTGAACTCAACTCCAAAACCTATGCCATATGAGACTTGAGCACAGTGATCTTTTAAAAGATTCTTATTAGTAAAAAGTATCTGTCGACTTCCATATCATACCATTTAACGTGGCTTTATTTTTGCATTTTTCGTCGTCGTCTTCTATCACGGGTTGTACAATGTGTGCCTTTTCTGGTATCTTCGGGTCATCTGATATTGACCATTTGACTTGAAATTTGAAAAGATAGGGCTCAGAGGAGCTAAGCAGGCCCAAGTTTGGGTAGTGCGGTATTACGATTACAGTGCTCATATATTGCCTGTACCTATTAACAATTTCTTGGCGCAGGGCGCGTGTCGGACTCGCCAAGATCCTGGACCAAGATCATCGGTCAATTCCAGCTCTTCGTTCCGTTTACACTAAGTACTAGAGTCCGACCTAAATAATTAGCCCTTTTGACAAAAAAGAAACAACTGACAACCTCACTCAGTGTAACATATCCATATAAAGTATCCGCTCGCAAGCGGGCGCTTCGAAATCTGAGTAGGCGCATACGAGAGCATGGGTTCTAAGCCATGTAAAATACCCTAAAGGCAAATCCTATGGTGTGAAAGGCCTAATCACCACTAATTTTGTGCAACCGAAATAACCCAGAAGAAATTTCATCTAATGCAAAACTGAGCAACTTTTGGTTTTTTCCCTTCCAGAATTGGCCACCTCATATATTTGGATGTATTCCTCGACGCCAGAAGTACAGGGTGATATATTTGTCCGGGCCCGAAGATTGCCCGCTATTGGCAATTGAAGGTAGGAATCGAACGTTGAGTTGAGTCCTGCATACACCTCGTGACAGAACTTGTTGCTGGATCCACGAGCCTGCGACGCGTGCATTCAAATTGTTAATGGAACCGAAATTGCTTCCGGCGTATATCTACAGAAATATCCCAAACTACTAGTAGTATGACAAAATTCAAGAGGGCAATGTATGTCATGTCAATGATCTCTGGCTGATTCCTCCCAGTCAACACATGTTTTCGCCTTATAATATCCTCCACTGCAACGATGTCTCTCAAATAATCAGTTTAACACACGACAGGTCCTTCACAAGATCCGTATGAAACGGGAAGTGAAAAAAAGAAACTGCATTCCAGCTGTCATAGCGTGGAGGATGTCGTAGTTTCAGAGATGAGGCCTAAGGCCTAAGGGTTGATTTGCGAAAACGGGCATCACATTAAATTTTTGTATAAACACTCATTTTAGGAAATGGCGCTCCACGCCAACTGGTGGAGTGTAGATTTCGTACAGGTGTCTATTTTACTGTAATCATGGCTAATTATTGATTCATTCCATCTGAGTAAAAGCAACTACTTGTTGTGATGCTCTGCAAAGGTCTTAGTCTTAAAGAAAGCAGTGACTTTATAGTCAGATCCATGCAAAAAAGAACTAGCTGTTGCGTCATACTACCAACAATCCTGCCATTTAGAGGTATTTGTACAAACAGCCTCGGAGTCACCCAAATTTTTGAAACGTCTACACTTTTGCAATTAGCTGTAAAATAATTATATTCTCAAAATTTAGTCAATGGATGCAGAGAAGTTTGTAGAGGTGTGGGACGACCATCGTAACCTGCGATGGACAGAACCCAAAAGGTATGCCAAATCCGCCATAGATGCCAGGGATTTGCAGAACCTCTTAATGCTT
>QDKV01005355.1_pt1 | contig 68176 bp, 79 predicted proteins | sample 1861101 | NCBI WGS metagenome assembly QDKV01 (sample SAMN04275158, study PRJNA302643) | Fungus metagenome, whole genome shotgun sequencing project. | isolation source: fruitbody | host: Mallocybe terrigena | place: Sweden | collected 2013
CTTAGGTTTGTTTGTTTACATTTTGATCATCACGGATTTGTCCGTCAGGCTCAACGAGCGAGACGAGCGGCTGCTTTTAGGAGCCTGAAATTTAAATGGCCTTTTTATACTGAAGTCCGCCAAAGCGTGGTAATGTTTTCCAATCTACAAACCGGACCGTTCAACAGTTTAGTTATTACCGACTTTGTTAACTAGTTAATGACTTGTCCAACACTGATCACTCGTCCCTCTACCAGACTGGCATGTCGTTCTCTTCGTAAATCTCTTTGGAAAATTGCAGAAAACAAATGGTATCGTGTACTACTTTCAAACGCGTCGCAGATAGGGTTTTCTGCAACTCGTAATACCCATTTCAAAGCAGACAACGATTTAATATCTCCTAAGCACGAAGCGCTGACACTGCTCCATAAAGTTTCAAAATTTCTTCCTCTTGCTCTCGATCAGAAAGGAATTGTGCCGCAAACTTCACATTGGGATGATATATTATCTCGCATACATCGGGACCTGTCTAGCCAAGAGGACCGACCGGTCAAACTTGTTGGTACGTACAGATAATGACTTTCATTTATGTCAGTCCAAAATTGTTTGTAGTTTGTGGATTGGACGAATGGTCTGGTTCTCATGAATTCGTTACCGCCTTATTATCAGACCCTCTATCATCAAATGAGGATGCCACCCGTGTTCTTAATGAGAGATGGACCCATTCCAGCCAGGACCAGTTTCATATCACGTATGTTAGGCAGTCTCGCTTTGTTCAGTAGCTTTCACCTCACTTGCTCTCGTACAGATACGGACCCGGATCGCTGTCAAATGCGGCATCCCTCATAATTCCCTCGACTTTCTTAACACAATTCCCTGTATCCATAGAAATCTTAGAGTTTCGGACCGTCTCACTGAACGGGGAATCAGTTTCGATGTCTCAAATTCTGGAACACCTTTCGATTTCTGAAGCTGACATTCCCATCTTCCTATGCAACCCACTTAAAACGCCATTGTCAGCCATCCCAATGACCCGCCTTCCTTCGAACTCTATTATCATATTCTCGTCCAGTGTAACACAGGGTGATTTAGACGTGATTCTGAGGCAGCAATCACAAAGACGCTCTTCGAATCGTAGTTCCATCCAAATCTTGTCCGTCGACCCGAAACGAGCCGTGAATGCCATCGACATATTCCAGAAAGCTTCGGACTCTGCCTTGGCTATCCAACGGTACCAAGATGACATCTTAGGTTCACAAATTTTGCGGGTGACGGAAGTTCTTCGCCGCAAATTGCATAACGGTGAAGATTCTCCCGCATCACCGATTCACACAAAGTTGGCACTTGGTCAAATTGGGGACGTTTTGAATGCGGCCTGTGCCAGCCTACAGGCAGCAAGGCAGGACCTTGATCAAGCCTTCATTGATGCTTCTAATTTGCGAAAAGATATTGAAGAAACAATAACAAAAACTCAGAGTAACGTTTTCGAGGGACGCGATGAAAGTGCAACTACGGAGAACGAAGTCGTTATCGCCATCGGAGAGGCGCAGAAAGACATGTTGCAGGTATTGAGTCGCCTAACGTGGTGGCGAATGATTTGGCGAGTAGACGAGATTAGCAACTCTGTTGCCACTGCTGTTTCCAGATCTTGGTGTCGCAAACTCGAAAAAAGGGTGATATCGTCGCTTTGTATGATCAACTATGGTCAGCTAATTCATGATGCAGCTGATATTAGAAACGGGTAAACTAACAGCAGTCCAAAGCAAGTTATCAAAATCTGGTTTTCAGTTGCTGTCTAAACATGCCATTATCCGAACTGCCGTGCTCCAAAATGAAATTTTTCAACTTGAATCATCCCCGAAAAACCGTTTGTCACCCCAAAGTCTCACCGACCCGATACATTCTCGGCTGCATCAAATAATTCAATACCCAACTAGTCGACTACACCTTGCTGGTCGAAGAGTGGTGCTGGGAATGACAGGAGGTTCCATGACCGGCGTTGGTGTTGGTTGGGCTGGGTGGCTTGGTTTGTTGCTCGGAAATGGGGAAGGCGTAATTTCTTCTCTGGGCCTGAATGCCAGTACTACCATAGGTGTCGGCATGCTCATCGCAGTAGCTAGTATCCGTTGGGGTGTGGCGAGTTGGGAGAAGGCCAAGAAGCGCTGGTGGCAAGACTGGAAACGAATTGAGGAGGGCCTTGAGAGGGACCTCAAGGTAAATTCTCTGCACCTCATCTTGCTGAATGAATCATTAATTTCCCTCGCAAGATAACACTTGATCGGACATTGCATCAACAGGTCACAGTGGTGGCAGCAACGGCCTGCAATGGCATTTCGGCCGCAGTCAAAAAGCGCGAGGAGGAGTTGGCGGTCGTTAGGAAAGAACTTGACGTTTTGCACACGACGCTAGAAAGCATAATGGCTAGAGTGACTCCAACCAAAATGACTTAAATATTTCCACGTCGCAAACCTAGCTTGGCTTTGACGGAAAGTCTCCATACCGTAGATATCACCTTGCTGGATGCTCATCATGAGTGCGAAATAATGATACGAGGTGCTTGAACTTTCGATAGGCTTGAGCTCTCTTCCTGACCATTTTCCTCATCACTTTCGTCACCAATGCCAAATAATTCTTCGCGTTCGTCCCAAACATCTGTTAGTCGTATCTTTCCCTTGTTTTTGTGGTGCGTCGGTAGCAGCTGCAACTCGCTTTCTTCGTCTTCGTCTTCTTCATACTCGGAAATTGTTGCTGATAACGGCTGATACAGTCGTGAAAGCTAAATAACGGTAAGGTCGTGTAAACGTGAAGGGCGACTTATGGATAAGTACCTCTCGCCTATGTCGGTAATATCGCTCCAGGTTGAATGCCACCCAAATGCCCAATGTTGAGCCTAAGAGATTAGCCTGGTGAGAAAGGCTGTGAGCTAGATGCGATTTTGAGTAGGTTGGGAGAAACGAACTGCTATATCCCCCCAATCAAATTCTTTATACTAATAACTCGTCAGGATGTGAAATGCAGGGATACAACGAACTCACTGGAAGTGCAGCTTGAATAATTTCAGTTAAAATACCACCGCAGAACATACAAAAAAATATCGTCAAAAACAGTCCAGAATACCTCCAAAACCATATTCTCCGCGCATCCCTGTGGGAAACCATGAATTAGGCCTGTGCCGTCATACAAAATCATACTCAACACGCACTCGTCAGCGTCGAAGATGAAATAGAACACCCCGGATGCAATACAAAAGGACAGAAAGTGTAGGATCTTGTCATTCAAAGGCAAAGCCCTTGGAAAGTTTGTGAACCCCAGGAATGCGAGTAAGACAATGATTACGCATGTGAAAACTAAGAGCCACTGAACGACAGTAAATGAGTGTCGGATGAGTAATAATGTTGTAGACGAACTGGGCGAAGTCGGATGGGCATGTCTTGCTTCAATACCCGAAGCTTTTGGGACTTCATGATGGTCCTGGTAACTTTAGTGAAGATCTTCCGTACTTTTGACGGCATGTTAAGCCCAGAATGCGGGAATGCACATGCGTTATGGATACGCGTTAAATGCGTTGTTTGCCATGGCTAGGTTGTCCAAACAAAGGCACAGCGTTCAGGGTTACGGCGCTTATTTTGCAAGTCCTAGTTTCTTAGTCATCAATGCCACATTCAACTACAGGAACAACTAGTTATACTCTAGCGAAGTACTCCCGCGCCTACCCATCTAAAAGGGCAGCACAAAGGGCTCAGAAAGAATCGCAGAATGCGTCTGAACTGGCATCCGAGTGGCAGCACTTTACAAATCCAACGATTCGTCTCGTACTCGACGTGAAAAGTACACCAAATGATGGGATCGAATCTGTTCGGCTACGCATCCTATGGCAAATAAACTCTGAGATGGATTCTGGCTATAATAACCAACAGGACGTAGTCTTTGTAGGTTTCTTCTATCTCATTGGTGTTGAGATTAATGTACCTTTCACTGTCAGGAAGACTTGGATCTCTTATCCTTCTCCAACGATATAGCTCCTGTTGTCGCACATAAGCATAACTTGGAAGGCTTACCTTTGAAGGCTGTGTACCGCGATACTGTTGTTGGAATACGATACCTTTATTCCCGAGAAATTGGAGCTATGCCGGTACGTCCTCCCAATCTCCAATTAATTCAATGCTCAGGCTATTAGGCCATCCAGACATACCGTCGCTTCCAGATTTCCTTTCATTTAAAAACCGAAGCATCGGAGTTCATTGATTCTATCAAACCTGTTTGTCCTTGCAAAATGAATGCGATGCCTATTCAAGTCCCCAATTTAAATGCGCAGTCGCAGATCGTGTCACTTCCAGGAAGACTTGTTTCTCAGGTACAAGCCAGTAGGCCCGCCCTGGTACTCTCTGAAAACACCAGAAGTCAAACTTTTGCTTGTCCGCCGCCGTCCTCGCATCACTCCATTTCTGCAACAACACCAGGGAGTTCAGCAGACGGACCACAACAAATGTCGCATACATCAACACCATATGCTCTCTCTTCCTCACCCTTGGGGCATATCCGTGCAGATCACTATAGCTCTACTAGTATGCTGCCGTCCAGCGGGAGTCCACCTCATGCAGCCCAATCGATCCCACGAATGCCTATGCAATCTGAAAACTTTCACAAACTTCCGTTGCAAAACCAGTCGTTCTTGCCTACAGGACGATGCCAAGAATCACAAGTTAATCCTGGTACAAATATTGTCTCACACACGGACCTGGCAAATCTTTCTGCTTCCCTGCCTGCTTCCTCCTTCTCTGCAAGTTCCAGTGACTTGACTCAAAGACATGAAGGAGCGGACGCCAATACCCGGAAAGAAAGCTCTCACTCTGTTCTTGCCTCGCTTGTCGACTCCACTTCGATCTATGAGTTACCAACGTCTACGCTCGAGCGCGTTGTTGGGGAAGTCATACGTGAAGATGGCTTCATCTCACTGGTAAGTTCCTCATTGGATTCGGGTTGAAAGTGAACGTGTACTGATTGATGTCTTGATAATTTTAACACTGTCAGGTCAAACGACTTTCTGAGATGTTTACGATTCAACGAGTCGTGGACACTTGATAAAAACTAAACAAGCATAAAATTGAGTTTTCCGTTTAAAATCGTCCATCGGTGACGCCACACAGAACTTACAAACAATAGAGATAAAAAGAGCACAAGATAAAGTATAGTATTTTCAACCTAATTTAGCAAGATCAGATTCTTCCCAACCATATCGACGCTTAAGCTTCTGGGCATATTCTCTGAGTATATGCGGTTGAAGAGTGGGATCTGGATGTGCTGTAAGAAAAAATAGAATCAGCTGTCCGATAGCATTACAAGCTTTCGCTTACGCTTGTGAAACGTGATAGGCTAGACAAGTAACTGTGAGCGTAATCTTCAAACCAAGCAACAAATTCTGCTTACGGGGTCACCTTTGCTAGGAGGGTCGAAGCGGACACTGGAACCAGCAGTACTGGGATCATACGTGAAGCCCATTTCTTTCATCAACTACGGCAGAAGTGAGAGACCCATGGGAACTACAGGATACCTATAGGTCTTTGCCTTACCTTGACGAAATCATCCCATTTCATAGATCCTCGCGCTTCGCCCGAGGTTCTAAGTAGCTGGTGCATCAAATTATTCGTCTTTTTCCCCAGCTTGGAAAACCAGCTCTCCTTGGCTCGTTTCATTTCTTGCACCTTATCTTTGCTCTTCTGCAAGGAGAATCTTGAGAAAAAACTCTTCTTTTCGTCTGATTGATTGGAAAACAATGATGCGTGGTCCGGGCGCGATTTCACCTTCTTCTCAATCTTGACATTTTGTGAATACACATAAGAATGACCTGACTGCGCAGTTGTTTGGCCGATTGCCAGCGTACTCGTGGAGGACATGAAAGAAGGCGAGGTTGCGACTGATTTGATAGATGTTGCCGACGGAGCGATTGAAGGCATTTTTTCTGTTGAAGCAAGTGAATCTACTGTTCTGCTAATTGTTGCGCTTGACACGGATTCGGGTGGCAACTGCAATGAAGGCAAAACGGGCAGACTCTCGCTTGGTTCAGCCTTTTTCTTTCGTTTGGACTTTTTCTTTTTCTTCTTCTTAGCAGGTGCAGCGACGTTGTCTCCCTCATCACTTGCGTCCTCTATCACGCTCTTTGAAGAGGTAGCTACTATTACAGAAATTTAGGACGATCGTTACAGGCAGAAAAAAAGCTCACCTCGCGAGGGAAGGCTAGGTGACGACCCTAATGGTATCGATGACAAGCCAGATTTAGACGTCGCGCTTGGAGTTCCCTCGCTACCAGGTCTTGTTCGTGGCTGAGTCTTAGCCGTTGTTTTCAGCTTGGGATTGGATGAAAACATGCGACCTATCACTGAATATCAAAAAATAAAAACAATGAACTGGTGAATCATTTGACCTCTTAATGAACCTAAAAGTTTAAGGAAAGGATTTCCTTTATGATCCTCTTGCTCAAAAGGATCTATTTCTTTGGGCAAATCCGCCCCAGACAACCAATCCGCTTCGTGGGCCACATCCATTGCCTCTCTCACAAATTCTCTAATTTCGTCCTCCTCCTCCGTATTGTATCCATTTTCATCCGTCTCGTCGCCTTCGTCTTCTTTCTCCCCCAAAAGACTATCATCATCATCCTCGTCATCTGCAGATGTCTCGGAGAAGGACTGAAGCGGAGGCATATCCGAATCACAAGATAGGCTACTAGCGGCTCCGTTGGAGATGCGCAGTGTGCCTGTCGTTTTAGTATTCTTCCTTTTGGCCATCGTGAGACCGGGAGGCCCATTGTTGTCCGATTCGAGGTCACCAAGAGTAGGTATAAAGTAAGAAGTCCATTGAGGTGCATAATTGAAATTCTCCGACAACCCCCAAAGAGCATCAGCATCTTTACCGGAGACAGTTTGATAGTTCTGGAAATGCAATTAACCTACGACGAATATGGCATTCTCGCATAATACAGACCAAGTTTATATTTTTCCACATTGTATCAAGCACGGCTTGCTTCCTCGTTTTCTCAAGAGGAAAAATCACATCCTTGAAGTTTGCAAACATTTCAGATGCCTTCCCGGAATAAATTTGGGCATCAAACCAATCTTCGTATTCCTCCGGCATTTGGCGTGGCTGTTGTTTCCATTGGTCTCCCTCCGTCCCGAACAAAGGCGCATCAAGCAGTTCTTTAAGTTGTACTGATACCTGGAAGAAAAGTTGTCAGAAATAATATAATTGGGGGAGGTTGAATTACCGATAGATCACCAACGGCGTCCCACAGAGCTTGAGGGAACCGTTTAACATCTTTAGGGGACTCCATCACTGCATCACGAAGCAATTGATACAATACTCTTTCGGGATATTCCCCACGAGGAAAGCAAAGTTCGATAATAATTGAATCAATGTAGGACTCCGCAGCTTTTCTTAAATCAGTCCAATCAAAGATGTATTCAACCTCTCCGGGATCAGTGCCTTCCGTAGGACTTAGTCTGAAAAACCTTGCGTAATGAGCTATGAGTTTCGTAGATTAGAAGTCCGTAGGAAGAAATGAAAGATTGCGCACGAGTAGTTGTCGCCAAAATGGAGAATCTATTTTGACTCAAATCGACCAAAGTATTTACAATGTCCCAGAGAGCTAGATACTGGTTTCTGAGACCAGCATCAACCTTAAGTTTGGTTTTAATATTGACGTCTGTAACCCCACTCGTAGCAAATTTGTTGAGCGTTTCGGATGCAAGTTTCCAGGCGGAGGCTAGCATGTAGGAATTGTGTAATCTAAATAACCAAACATGGACGATAAGATTGTGCGATTGTTCTGGAGTAGACGACAAACCTACCGAGTAGCAACAACTGTTGCGACATAAGAGGGATTTTTGCGCACGTTCTCCCTAGTAGGCGCATTTCTAGCCTGCAATTCGGCCTCGATAATGCGATAAAATAGTTCGCCATCTCGCAAATTGGCAACATCATCAACATAAACTGCCGATTATCAATGACAAGGAACGCATAGAATGGTATTGCCGTTGGTAAATTACTCACCGTCACATTGAGATTCAGCAATCTTAAGACACTCCTCCAGTCTGAAGGGCCGCATTATTGCTTTACTGGACTTAGCAAGGAGATCCTCTGAATGAAAAATGAAACCATGAAATATACACCCGTAGTAGACAACATACCTGCAAGCAAATCAAATTTTTCACGCCCCGTCATTCGACCCATAAGAGTGATCTCTCCAGTACCTCGTGCGCCATGTTTTCCATTGCGGAGGACTAAAGCACGAGTCGTTGTACCTTTCTCTGGTGTTTTACCGGTATATTTGCCTTTGTTAATGGCACTGGAGATGACTTCCCGCGGAGCAGTTGGAACAATAGCCCCTGCTTTAACTGATTTGATCTTTGGAGGCATGTTTTATTAGAACGCGTATTATAAGGAGGAGACCAAGTTCGGAGCTTTGTTTAGGACTACCAAATTTGGTTAATCATGTAAATAAAATTCTCACGATCACACGCTCAGGTAAGTGAAAACAAAAAAGGAAATGAAATGCCGCCGACGGTTGCTTCATTTTCATTTCCATTGTTCAATTCTTTCTTTCAAACGAGCTGAGCTCGTGAAGTCCCTCTTTTATCTGATTTCTTCTTTCTGAAACCATATTTTTGCTCTGGAGCAGTATTTCATTTATTTTATCACTCGTTTGTTCTTTCTTCCTGACCATGGGCAAACTTATATGGCACGAGTATGCGCGCTTTACCACAATCACTGCCAGCATTTGTAAGCGGTAAACTTTCGTATCTGTTGGACAAAGTTTTAACATTTCTAGACGCTGTATGGGCCTCTTTCTTTGGATTTCTTTATCGCAAATTCTTTTGGGACTTCATTGGTGGGACTTTGAGAGATCCTGGAGGGCTTCAGTACGTATAGGATTTATCTTCTAGCGACTCTATGTTTAGATTTTGAGTAGGGCACCAAGGAGCGCAGCGCCTTTTGTTGCCATCATTGTTAAAGCTCCCGTAGTTCAAGGCTTTGCCATGGCCCTCGGGTTGATCATTCTTGCTCTGGAAGTACCGCTGCCCATGGTCAAACAGTATTCACTATACCGCAGTTTCATACTTCGTGTCGTTCTTCTCGTGTTTCAAGCTTTTCTGACCGCACTCTTCTATCAAGTGGGTTTAGTGTGGAAACCGGACATATACCGCTCATGCTGATCACTTCTTAGGGAACTAATGCAGCCTTATGGTCGCTGATTGCGGCAATGTGTTACAGCCGAGCCATAATGAAAGGAGAAACTATGATGGAAATACTCCCAGTTGGCGTAGCATAGTTACCTTTCGGAGTCAATTGTTATGTGTCTACATATTGTAAAATGTGATCAGTGTACCTGGCAAATATTTTGCTATGACGTCGATTGACTTCGGGCACATTTCATCTTGTCGACGTTCAGCCATCTCTGGCTTTAACACCTTCCCATAGCATGCCTCATAACGATATTATATCAAAAATCCCGCAGCACTTCGAGAACGCACAGAAGACTGGGGATCTTTTATTCTTCCCATCAACGAAAGTCAAACATGTCGATTCTGACGTAGAGGTGTAGTATCATTCACGGACTTGATTCCATCCTTCTCAAAATTTGGTTTCTTAAAGTACGAAATACGGATATGCCCTGCGCTACAGCATAAGCCTTCACCCGACAAGCCACTTTTGGACGCCGCTGACACAGGTGTTGGTGGTCATGGAGATCACAGAAGGGCTTTCGATCCATTTTCACCTCCATACAATACTCGACTATTTGTTGGCGAACTTAAAGATGAAGCATCGGACGAGGAGTTCGTTGTACTAGTAAGCCACCATTAAACTATGGAGAACATTACTCGAAATTGCCATTCCAAAGTTGAACAAGTTTTCCCTCCTTCCCCATCATTTCTTGCTTGTGACGAAGGGTTGTTTTATTATTCGAAGGTCATCCTATACATTCATCTAATTGTCTGCAGAATTTAGATCCCAAGCATCACCTCTCATGCCCTCCGAGCTACTTCAAACATATCTACTGCTAATAGCAGCACGTGAGGCAGGGAGGATATTCTTTTCGTTTTACAATTGTCAGTTTGTGTGTTCAGTTATCTACGCAAAATCGGAATGGCCAACCATATCAATCAGGTGGAGAGAATAGCGGAGCTAGTCAAGCTCATAAACACATCCAATTTGTTCCAGTGGAGGATGAAAGTGGACCTCCGATAGAGTGCCTGGCAAGGCGAGCGCAACTCGAATATTCAGGTTCGTTTTTAGCCTTTCTTTGTAGATTCATGTATAATCTCCCGACTCTTAGACAGACCATTTTCTCTAACCCAGCTATCATATGCGAGCCATACTATCCGACTTCCTTCGGATATAGATTCATATCCACCAGACCGTTTGGAAGCCAAACTCTCCAGCGCATTCATTCAACTCCTCGATCTCTCGATCTCTACTATCCGACATGACGACAACTATCCCAGCGGCAGGCCATCTTACAACGTGATACTCACTTTAGAGCACCTGCATATTATTCCCCGTAGATACGAGAGCCACATTCTCCAGGAAACGGGTGGTAAACTGAGTATCAATTCGATGGGATTTGCTGGGATGCTGCTTGCAAAGAACGAGGGCGAATTGGAAGCCGTGAAACGTGAAGGAATCAACAAGATATTGCGTGGCGTTGCCCTAGAAAGCGTGACTGACATTCAAGTCGAAGGCACTACTTGAGACAGACGATACTTAGATGAATATGAAATCCTATGATTTTCAAACGCACGCCTAGAACTACAGTTACAGGACATTGAGAAGGAATACTACCTACGAGCCGAGCTGTACTAGTAGCTATTACTGTAAATGGTTACTGTCACGTTCTCACTTTGCGCTTTCCAATTCGATTTACCTAACGGCGCAGTTTTAGGTGCCTCCAGACCATTAAGCAAATGCCGTCACCAGGTTGGCCATTCTAATGTCATGCAACTATCCACTTTTGACACCACGCTTTTACAGTCATCGTAATACGCGAAATTTCCCCTATTCTCGAGGCGCAGCGAGCCACAAATTCTTCCGAGGCAGCTTCACTGAACGGGTAAGTTGGGCGAGGTTCGTTGTTTGTTGAATATCTTGGACTCAACCGTCTTGTGTTGCTATGCAAAGGAAGCGGGCGTTGACACCAATTATCGCGGGCAGTATCTGTGGCGGGATCATGTTCATCGCTTGGACAATTGGATTTGCTGTTTACTTCAGGAAACGGTACAACAGGAAGAAAAGAAAACGCCTCATTGAAGAAGGAAAGGCTCAACCGCGAGAGAAGGATCTGAAAGTCCTCCAGGAGAAGGTCGTCATTCCACCTGACCCTGCCGTTCTTCTCGGTCAAAGGAAGCCAGGAGAGAAGGTCTTTCCAGAGCGTCAGCACTCCAGTCCCGGTAGATCCCGCCAGAACGCTCGGGCGAGTCGTTCGAGCAGCTCAAAAGACATCAATGGAACGACTGGATCACCCCCTTCTGCGCAGGAAGCTGTTCATCACGAGTTGCCGAAAACTAATTTGCACAACACCAACACCACCGTCAATACTTCCGACCCTGCTGATAGTACCGCAACAAACGGTATTGTTCCAGGATTAAATGATGCTACGACAGAAAAAAATACCGCCTGATGGCCATACCTTCGAACTTGTTTTTTTTTCGCTACTAGGGCTTTCACTCTCCTGGATCGCATCGCAGGCCACATATTTTAGATTGAGACATAATTCGATGTACAAGTAAATCGCATGACTTCACGACAACAAAGAAATCCAGCTGTTCCTTAGCATTCATACAAGATGTAATATTATACGCTTCGACTATCCATCAGGATTTAGTCGCAATAAGCTCCAACATTGGCTGGCTATCCAAAGCGTAATTGAGGCTAAACCCATTGAAATCGAAGATAGTGCTTACCGCAACGTCCCGAGCGTATCTCAGCAGAACGCCACGCTTGACATTTAAATGACCCTTATCTGACGCAAGCCATTCTTGTTTACGTCGTTGTTGTTCTTCCTCATCGACGAACCAGTCTATTCGTCGAGATTCTGCGTCAATGATGATGCGGTCCTCGTCTTTTACCAGAGCAATAGGACCTCCAACTCGCGCTTCGGGAACGACATGGCCGATTATGAAACCTCGACTAGCACCTGAGAAGCGACCATCCGTGATGAGAGCCGTGGAACCTGCTAATCCAGCACCTGCGATAGCACCAGTGGGTCCTAAATAAGGGAGAAAACTTCAAAACAACTTTCGACATTGTTTTTTTTTCGCGTACCAAGCATTTCAGGCATGCCAGGAGCGCCTTTCGGGCCCTGGTACCTGAAGATCAGAACCATGCCGGGTTTGACACCATCTTTTTTAAGGAGGGTGTAAAATTCATCCAAACTATCTGGTCGTTAACCAAGACAAAAGCATAGACGTAGACATCGTACGTATCAAAACATCTGGCAACACCCTAAGTCCTTGCGGTTAGTCTGCCGTCTTTTCATTTTAACCAATATATGGTGCACTAACTTCAAATCTAAGACCTTCTTTACCGGTCAACTTCGCCACAGCAGTTTCAGGAGCCAGATTTCCTCGAAGGATACTAATGTGACCGGTTGGCTTGATGGGATTGCTAAGAGGTCGAAATACGTCCTGATCGTCGAAAAGGAGCTCTGGGACATCTTGGAGATTTTCGGCTAATGTTTTCCCGGTGACTGTCAACTGAGAACCATCAATCAAATCCGTATGGTTTAGCAAATACTTCAAAATGGCCGGAATTCCTCCGATTCGATGGATATCTTCCATGTAATATCTGCCAGACGGCCTAAAGGATGCTAAATCAAACAACAGTGACCAAGGAAGTACTTTGAACGCACATAAGATCAGCGAGGAAAGGTGTCTTGTCTGCTATCGTTTGGAAGTCGTCGATACTGAGTTCGACATCAGCGGCTCGAGCTATCGCAAGGAGATGGAGGACCTGCATCACACAGAATTTATGGGATATTTGAAATATCGAGACAAAAACTTTCCTTACAGCGTTGGTAGAACCACCCAAGACGTTGATTATGACGACAGCATTGAGGAAAGAGTTGCGAGTCAAGATATCCCTAGTACACCTTCATTCAGAACCGATCACTGTCTTCATCCCATTACTGACCTTGGCTTGATATCCAAAGCAAGCAGTTTTTTTATGTACCCTGCAGCCCTGACGCACTCTTGGACCTTTTCTGTTGTCCCGTGGTGCGACATTTCAAACCTTGATTATGATTCTACCAACATTCAGACCACTCACCTGGATACATAGCCGGTGTGCTGGAGGAATAAGGGAGAGACATGCCCAAAACCTCAAGGGCTGAACTCATGGTGTTTGCAGTGTACATGCCTCCGCATGCGCCAGGACCTGGGCAAGCATGCCGAACAACGTCGAACCTTTCTTCATCGCTTATTTTTCCAACGGCATATGCGCCTTTTTTATGAAAAAAAAGGGCAAAGAGGATTTGCTATGGAAGGGGTTATACAAAGGAGGGGCGTACCATATGACTCAAATGCATCTGAAATATTGACTGTTCCTCCTTTCGTTTTGCCCATTGAAAGACAATCTAATGTAAATGATGATAAGCACCAATTGGCACGAGCCGGAAGTTGTTTTCCCACCCAAGTGTCTAATTCCAGGTTGAATTGTGCCCCCATAGACAATAATGGTCGGTCGATTGTGGCGTATTGCTGCAATGAGACATCCAGGCATGTTTTTATCGCATCCAGGGATAGAAATATTTCCATCATAATGTTGAGCCTACACAACGAATATTCCAATCAGACGGGTTATATGATTGAGAGAGAATCTTACCATGACTACCTAGCAAATTGGTCTCACTATGCGGGGCAACATGGCAGAAATCAGAAAGAAGAAAAAAATAAAACGCACCGCTTCAATCGAATCCGCAATCAGGTCCCGACTTGGAAGGCTGAGACGAACATATGAAGAGGGGTGTATCAGTTGTAAATTTGCCCTCACGAATACCGCATCCCTAATCGTATTCAATACTCGGTTTTTATGAGAAGAAGAGGATTTACCGTCGGTGCCCATCGTCATTGCATCACTAAACCCATTTGTTATCAGGAAAACATCTTGTGGAAGACGGAACGTACACCCTTACCTAACTCCAACAGTGTTGAATATCAGGCCTACGAGATCTTCTTGCTTGCATCCATGCTTGACGTGCTTCGCAAGGTCGAGCTGTAAAGCATTTCAAGAAACCAATCATGTTATTCAGTTCGGTGGAGCACGAACAAGATGATAATTGCAAGGGTTTCCTGGATTTCAATCAGGCCCACGCCCAAAAAAGGTGGTGACTAAAAAAAGGCATACCTTCCCACCAAACGGGTGATATACCAATCTTTAAGTTTACAAAGTTCAATAATGGCAAACTTATGGGGGAAACAGGGGGGTTCAACCTGAGGCTTATTCATGTCGTCCTCATTTAAACCAACGGCATAGACTACAACGACATTTCAAACTAGCACTCGAAAATTAGCTTCCTATGGTCTTACGCATGGCCTGCGCTCCTCCCGTGATCTGCGCAACAAAAGCTTAGATGTTTAACAGGTCGATTGTTAAAAGCATACCTTGTTTTGTGTCAATTGACATGAGATCTTGTTTAAAAATGTAGCAGAAGTGGATGATTTTGGAAGAGAATGACTTTGGGAAAGGAAAGCAGGTGAGATAAGGGAGGCACGCTAGACTTGAAAGAACAAACATTTCAACGTCCATATTGAAATGAGAACACAAGCTGAAAATGTGGATATTAGTCCGTGGATTCCTTAAGCTGAGGGTTTCAAGATGAACAATCAAAGTTAGATCGATAATCTTACGGAGCCAGCCGGGCCGTGATTTCTGGCCAATGAGAACAGAATAAATAGTCATTCCTTCAACTAAATCATACAATATAAAAAAAATCAAAAGTCAAATTCTTTTCGGAAAACGTCTAGGCTGGGTCTGACTTCGGGTGTTGCAATTTCTACCAGATCGAGTCGGTCCTAAAACACATAAAATGAACTCTCATTATATTCAAAAGTAAAAACGAACACACCATGCCGTAGAATGCTTTGCGAAGTGTTGACCAGAGCGTATCGCTGGAATCGTTGGTGATTCCAGCGGATTCTTGAAGGCTTAAAGCGCTCAAGAAGTGTTCAGCGGCTTCCTTGTCAGCCCCAATATTTAAACCTAAGCCAATGATGAGCACTTTTACAACTCTGATTCACAACGGTTGGCTTACAAGCAACGCCGACATTGTAGATCGCTCGCGTGTAAGTGGGTCGCAGTTGAAGGGCTTCACGGTATGCTCCAAGGGCTTCCTCAGGCTTGCGATCGTTCGAGAGGGAAGAGCCCAATCTATTCCATAAAAGGTAATCCTGAAGGCCAGTATGTAAAAGCGATATGATTTTTATGCGTCCCCCGTACCTTTGGTCGTACAGTCAACGCGGCGGAAAAGCAGTCTTGGGCTCGGTTATACTCTCCCACACTGTAAAACAATACACCCAAAGCAACTTGCAAATCTTCGTCCATTCGTCCCTCGGCATGGTGCTTCCGCGCAAGGTTAAGAAACAGCCCAGTGATTTTGTCATGTGTTGCCCACGATGCGTTGGATTTGGTTGCTTGGATCGTCTCTTCGGGGACTTCCACCTCAGGATAACGGGTTCGAAACCACCGTAACAGCATTGTATGGGAAGCTCTATCAAAGCTCTCATTAGTGAATGATATAGTAAGCGACTAAGGATTTCAACGTCAGGGGATATTATTTGTATGCGACACAAAGCCATGACTCACTAGCATCCCAGCATATGAACCAGTTGCTTTTGCCCTTTTAGCGCCTTCTATGAGAGCTCGCATGCCTGGTTCTTCCCTTTCGTCCATATTCCAGGTTTCACCTAGAAGAACCCAGGTCTCAAACCCGCCTTCCCCTACTTCCCCTCGCTGGATGGCAGCTTCCAACATCAACGCAGCTTCGGAAAGAGAACCGTTTCGTTCCAGAAGAGCTTTCGCCTCCTTCAGAAGAGAGCGCGAAGAGGTGGACGGATCCAGGTATTTATTATTCTTTTCTGGTAAATTTCCATGAATGGACGAGGACAATGAAAACATAAGGAGTGTGTACCCACCAAAAACATAAGGACCGAACTGTGGTATGCCCTCATCGTCAAACTGTATTACGTCCTCAGCTGGATGAGGAAAGCCACTCTCGTACACTTTTTGCATGTTCTTCCCATAGTCTTCAAGTTCGTCTCGCTGGGCATTCATCAACTGTGAGAACTCGCTCTCCCACTTCGCCATGTCTTCCTTCGGGGGATGCACGTCAGATTTCTGAAGTTCGTTCCAGAACCTAATGGGAAGTCAACGCGATAATTGCAATACCTTAGCAGAAGTCATACGTTTGGAAATCTTGTTCGTGATCTTCATGGTCCTCTTCCCCCTGTAAGGCTGTATTCACAAGGGCCTCCTGAACTTGTTGTGTAGTGTCATCGACATCTTCGATGCCAGAACTCTGATGTTGAGGAGACGAAATCGATTGATCCAGCTGGGCGAAGGCTGCTTCAAAGTCGATCTCCTTTGCTTTACCTTTGGAAGAAACGACGCCAGGGTAATTGAGATATTGAGTGCTGGGGGTCGCCATTCCGAATGCCCCAACTGGCATTGGCATTGAGTTGCCATGGATCTGCGTCACATAATTTCGTTGTTGTTGAACTGAGACAGCACTAAACGGCCTATCATAAAGAAATATCCATGCAAACTCACAGGTATGTGATGTAGGAATGATGTTTTGTTGTATAACTGAACTAGATGGATTTTGCAGCGAAACATTGGCAAACTCTGCGGCCCAAGCGGGTATGTCTTGAGCGGGTAAGTGTTGTGCCTGTTCTAAAGCCCATTGTTCGCGGATTTCCAACTTTGACAACTCGCTCAACTGCGGGATGTCCGTGTGATGCAGTATGGAAGATCTTGAAATAGTATTTTGACCGGAAGAATTCCCATCGAAGAATTGTTGTGCGAGTGCGTGGTCTTGTCCATTGGGTACGACTGACGGCGAAGTTATGGAAAGGTGGTGGAGCTGAAAAATATGTTGGAGTGTTGAATTTGTAATAGAGAAAGTGAGTACGTACCCTGGATGTAGATGGCCCAGCAATCCTGTCCTTGAAACCCTCGAGTCAGATACTAGTATTCGGGATACCATGAAGTTGACTTACGCGTTGAAGACTGCGATCGCTTTCAGTATGCTTGAGCACTTGAGACAAAGGATTGGCAGGCATGGCACATTCTGCCCCAGCGATAAGACTTTGGAAAGACATGCTCAACGATGAACGCGGACTCTAGGTAGTCAAAAGAGAACCCGGGAATAAGCGGACCTTGCGTAAGTCAATAATGAGCTTTCCAGCCATGATATATAATATATTGTTTCAAATTGTTAATTTACCGTTTCTTCTTTGGCACGACAATCTACGAACAAAGCTTTCTTTACGACAGCTACCCTTCAAGCTTTTATACGACCATCTATCGCGTCGAAACACGAGCCACTGCTGAATGGCCACAGTTGCTCTCAATTTTCAACCACTTCTATTCTACTGCTACCATTAGAAGCGTCGGATGACGACTTTGAATTTCAACATGAAGGTAACTCGGATGAACGAAGGTCGTGCAAAGGGCAACTCCAAGGCACGTTGAACAAACTGTTCCGAACGACAACTCGAAGATGCACGAAACTCACCAAATAAATTATTAAACACAAATCCTCGACAGCAGAAGGAAGGAAATTGGGATGACGAAATGGACTTGAAGGAAGAACCGAAGACGACAGTGCGGATTATGGGACCGTCGCGGCCAGATCTCGACGAGCAGCTCTCCAACTACAGCCGAGCCAATGAATCCCGCAAATAAGCCATTACCCAAACTTTTCACAACCGTTTCCTCACCGTTCACCTAACTCCTACTGACGCACCAAACCTACTACTCCTGTACAGCTCACCTCTGACCCACTTTTGCTCTGAGAAGAAGAGTAGACAAGTAAGAGCAGTATCAACGCATTGGCATTCCTCGTGACTATTATGTAATATATCTCTACGCCCTCACGTGATTGAACGCGGATGTCCCACGAAAGCGAGTTTGTTGATTTTGTCCTCTCCTCTATGGCTCCTTTACGAGACCGTCTGCTCTCTAATTCCCCGGATCCCCTCAAGTCTTCAATATTGCGTGAATCTGGAATGGGTTGGAGTCCCTCCTCAGGCGCTGCTCCCCCTACTGCAGATCCTAGCTCTATCACTTCTCCCCTTCGTATTGCAAAAAGAGATACACCCACCAGACCAAGGGGTCCTGTCCTAGCTCGTCGCTCGTCCTCCAGTTATCGCCATGTCCATACCAACAACCTCGTTTCCAAGTCCCCCTTCAAATCTCAAATACCAACCCCTTCAACTCCAACTTCTCGTCCGTTACCTCTTCAACTGCCTTCTAGGCGCGTATCTGGAGAGAAGCGACCTCGTCCCTCATCAATCCATGAGCAAGCTGAGAACGAGAACAATCGTCCCTTAGCTCTAAAAAGGGACCGGAAACAGAGCAAAGCTTACCAAGAGCTCGTGCAGAGAGAGCCCGTCACCAAGAGTCCCTTTAGAAACCGTCAGCCCGCTCCTGCATATGAGAATAAACCTCTACCAACAATCTCTTTTGCTCATGAAGCCCCTCGGTCTTCATCTAGCTCGCCCACCCCTTTTCACATGCATGTTCCGCCAACTATCAACAACAATAAACTTTCTCCTGCTCGATCTGCTCTTGCTTCCAAGCGGATGCATGGTCCGCGCCTCAGCGGTGGTACCAGAAGAGAAAAAAGAAGGGTTACTTTTGGTAAACTTTGTGATGTGCTTGAATTTGAACGTGAAGAGGACTTAGAAGATCAGGACGGTTTTGAATACGGCGAGAACGAGGATGGGGACAATTACAACCAAGTGCAGTTTGAATGTCATGACGACCCATTCTCCAACCATGGACCTGTTCACGAGAAACAAGACGAACACAAAGAAGAGGATGCGTCGAACGGAAGTTTTCAACTTTTGGATACCGATCTCAATCCGATACCTTCTTTATTATCAGACCCAGATACGAGTATCACCGGCATTGTTGACGAAATGTTTGCCAATGCTAATTCTGTCCCGTTTTTGACCGCCGACATATCATCTGGATCGACTACCCCTCCACGAATACATGATTTTCCAACGGATCTTGAAACAGAAGATGGCGTTCCTTTTGGGCGAAGTCATCACATTGAACGATTTTTGCAGCAACATCAACAATCTTCTTCTTCTAATGTGCATCAGTCGCCCCGAATCTCTCCGCTTGGTTCACCTCTCCAAAATCAGAGCCCCTCTAGCTATCCTTATAATTTGGGCCTTCCGACGCATGCGTCACCACTTGGTCCTCCCGCTACTCCACCGCGCCGTTCTCCCGTCGTTCAGCACAGCACGCCGCCGCTTGGGCGGCCAACGCATATAGAAAGAATGCGCAAGGCTCGAGAGGAAGGGCGCGACGATCAGGAATTGGATAACATGGATAAATTGCCTGTTAGCCCCTCACCCATGAAGAAGTCCTTTAATGCTCAAGAGGATGGCCTGATTCCTACCTTTAATCCGAAGGGAGGTAGGTCAACTTTGCTCTCATAATGTTTCGTCTGCTAACATTATGGTCCATAGCTGATATTAATAAGTCCGAGTCGAATCTCAGCACTCTTCTCACTGATGATCCTTCCGCATCCCGCCTACAAGATGAGCCTATCCCCCCAGAGCTTTGCAACGGGCAAAGCAGTGCGAACACTAGTCGTGATTCTATGGAGCAAGCAAACCTTTCAATCAGTAATTCAGAAGCAGATCTCTCTGGACTTGCGAACGAACATTCAGAGATGGTAAGATATACGTAAACTACTTTCACATTCATACTCAAGGTTATCAGGTCATTCAGAATTCTGACCTACCGCGAGGACCAAAGAAAAGTAGTCTCGGCAAGGAAACTCGACAAAATTCTCCTGCAATTACTGGACTGTACTCTACATTATCACGTCGCGTAGATTCACCTGCATCTCGTTCCGGTTCTCCGTTCCTTGTTTCTAGAGCCGAAGGACATGGTCCTGGCAGCAGAGGTCGAGAGCGAATCTCAAGAGAAGAAGTGCAACGCCGTATGATGAACCATCGGCAACGTAACAGTTCAAGTCCAGCTGGAGACATCGCAAAGGAGACTGGCAGCCCTCATCCAGCGTTCGGACTCGGAGAAACCCATCAGACGAGTCAACAATCACCGACTGACACCATCGAAGCGGATAAAGACAGATTTTCGGTTGAGACAGGCTTTAGCATCGAAACGACCGTTGTCGAAACTGCAGAGAAACGAACTCTCGGATTGGAATCGGTAACGCAGCAAAGCACGTCGGCAAAAGAGTTTGGGCTGTTGGGTCCTACGCCTCATCTTGAGATGGACTTTGGAAGCAAGTTCAGCTTGGGAGGTTTTGGTCCATCTGTCGTTGAGACGGAAAGCAGGCGTGTAGAGTCGAAAGACGATCCCAAAGTCATAACCGAAAAGGTGACCCATAAGCCTGCAACGTTTGAAAGCAACAATTCAGGCATCAAGATGGGAGAAGTCGACGTTGATATGGATATGAAGAGTGCTCTTGACAGATTAATGGAGGACGTTGCGGGTGCTGGTGGTGCTCATGCAGACGATTCGATGACGACTGACGACTACGATGAGTCCTTTGATCGGTCTCAGTCTACTATACTTGACGAATCTCCTTTCCTTCCTTCGGCACGTCCGAAGGTTTTGGAACGAGCCGCCACGGATTCGGCATTACTCCAACAGAACGAGGCGAGTGGGGTTGAAAGTCGAACTGTGAGCGGAGCCTCGACGATAACGGAGCCTCCGCCAGTTCCACCGAAAGATAATATCACGACGAGGGAACGACTTATCCTTCAGAAACGACGTCAGGCCCGAGGTGTACAGGAGGATAATGTGGATGTTGTTCCCCGTCGCAACCAAGATAGGCAGAGTCTGGGTTATGGTCGACCGAGTCGTCGACGCAGTCTGAGCACTGGGGATGCAGAGGTGCTTGGAAGGGGTGCACAGAAGCGCGGTGAAGCGCTTCTGGATATTGTCAGCGAGGGTGATCATGATGATCCTCTCGCTGACAGTATAGAGAAAGAGCTGCAGAAATTGGCAGAGGTTCCTACTGGCCCGAAGAAAAGTGTAAGCCCACTCATGAAGCCTTCTTTGAATGCCTCTTGCTAATAGTTTTTATTGTGCATTTTAGAAATACCACGTTCGTGAACGTGAAGGCACGATTTATGCGTCTTCGTCAGATGAAAAGGTTTCTCATATGGCTGGAGCTGGTGATCTGGATGCGGGAAGGGCTTGGCGAACGGTCAGGCGGCCATCGGATATGGTACGTATCCGACTGATAAATGGTTTTCATCTTTTAAACGTTATTTATACAGAATGAATATGCTAAGCAAATTAAGGAATACCGTGCGCAGGACAAAGGGAAAGCATACGGAAAGGTGTTTGTGAAAGGTACAATTTCTTGTTTCTTATCAGTACGGGTTTCGACACTGATTTTACATTTTTAGTCTTGGGTATAAAAGGCTTGAACCTACCACTACCTCGAGAGCGCAGTGTAATCACCTGCACGCTAAACAATGGTATTCATTTCGTGACGACACCTGAATGCGAATTATCGCAAGATTGTCGTATTAATCAAGAATTTGAATTGTACGTTTTGTTTGAGATTTAAGTTTGTCATGATCATTATCGATCTAATTTGTGTAGGATCGAACATAGCAAACTCGAGTTTACTCTGACTTTCAAGGTTCGCCGTGATGCCCATATCATTACTCAGTATAAATCGCTTGCACCTGTTGCACCCCCTCCTCCGCGGCCTGTACTCCCCCCTCCTCCTCCTCCTCCTCCCGTTGCTCCTGCTAAGAGTTATGGAATGCGGAGTTTCTTCTCTTCGTCGCCTAAGAAGTCGTCGAAAGAGAAAATAATTATACAACAACCGCCGCCGCCTCCTCAACCTCAACCTCAACCACAGCCAGTCCGATTGACGGAGAACCTCGCGCGGTACCTCAAGCCAGATGGAACCCTTGCTCGAGCGTTTATTTCATTCAAAGACGTTGCGAGTCGATGCGATACTAGGCTGCTTGAGACCAGTTATCCTTTGATTGGCCAACGGGTGGAGGTGGGAGGCAAGTACTCGACGTTGGAGATTGGGGAGGTTGTCTTGCAGGTCTTTAGGCTTCCGCCTTTGCCGGGTTTACCTCAGGATCAGCTGCCTCAAAGCTTGGAGGATTGTCATCGTGGATTGAGGCATATCAACTGGCATAAGGTGACCTATTTTCAAGGGACGCTCACGCAGACTGGCGGTGACTGTAGTGTGCGTATTCATTGAATATACATATACTCTAAGAGTTTGAATTCACTTGTGAATACTGATTTACCTAGACATGGCGCCGTCGACAATTCAGGGTTATCGGTTCAAACTTGGTTGCCTTCAACGATGTCACCAAGAAGGCAACAGCGACTATTGACCTGAAAAAAGCAATTGCAGTTGAGGATAATGAAAGTTCTCGACTCAGTTCTGAGGAATACGATGGCCTATACGGCGTTGAACGTTCTTTCCGTCTTTGTTTCCCGCAAAACCAAGAAATTCTATTCTTTGCGGATACGAATGAAGAAAAAGTTAAATGGTGCGTAGATTGTTGGATTTGATTGTGTTATAGATTAATAATTCTTTGGGGATGTAGGTTGGAAGTGCTACGTGCGCTTGTAGGACATATTCCTCCTCATCCTCTCTGGGCTGAGCTTCTCTGGCAACGGCAGGAGGAACTTGGGAAGCGCATGCAGGCAGCGCAACATAACATTTCAGCACCTCTGCCCCAGACTTCGAGACAGCGTTGAGAGAGAAAACGAGTCATGAACTTTCATTCTTGTAACTGTAGATTCGACATTGTTTTTTCTTCTTTATTCCATTCTTTTTCTTCGCTTTCAATTCTGTGTTTTTTTCTTATGTATTATGCTATGAAGCAACAAAAAAAAATCGCATGAATAATACGAATCATGTTATTTCGCATTCAAAATGTACCCCCTCTAGGACCACGAGGTGACAGCCCGACAAATGGGGCAAACCACGCGAAAAAACTGTTTGTCGCGACATTAACCGAAGGTGTCGACCGCAAGAGACTTGGGCGCCACCCATGACCCCTGTTAGCACATCGAGTGCTGGAAATGGCAGTGTGCCCGTTTATGGTCCGTTTACGACACTTAATACAGCCGCAGGCGCCCAAGTCGTAAACAGGAGTTCAGGTAATGTTGATAGCTTCAATGTCAGTAAGGTTTATCTGGAGGCATTTTTGCAGTGGCAGCGCTGGCGTTTTTGGTTTGGGATATCTTGATTACCTTTGATGACGAAGTGAGATCTGATTTCCCTCCCCCCACATTATAAAATTTGCATCCGTGTTTTAAATTTTTAAGCTGATGGTGCAGTATACAGGTTCACTATATCTGGCCGTGAGCATCGTTTCCCTCTGTCGATGGGTTTTTTTTTCTTTCATAATACTGGAGAATTTACTGTCTTTGAGAGTGCAGGAGGAAATGGACGTATACCAAATTCGTCTACTTCATCGCTCGATATTTACCCGTAATGGTCGAAACGTCAGTCCTTGTAACTTTTTTTTTGGGAGGATTTTTGTTTGGTTGACTTTTGAAGGGCTTGTTAGGTCGATTCTTCTTATAGGATCGGAATTGACTCCTCATTTCCATTTTTCATCTCATGACTGCTACATCTGGCAGGTGTATCAAGGTGTTTCTGCAGGGACGATCATCACGACGGTCGACACGATCCTCATTCTAAGAGGTAAAGCCCCACAGATCAGTATATGACTTTTTACTAATTGTTTTTTCTTCCCATTTGTCAACCAGTTTATGCACTCTACCATGGAAATCGGACTGTCTGTATTGTTGTAGCGTGTTTCTTTGCCGTGGAGATTGTAGGCATGGTTGTCGGACTTGGGCTTGGGCTGCCTGGCATTATTTATGATGATGTTTGCCTTGTCGTCGGTGTACCACATACTCTCATGATCTACGCGTAAGTCTTTTTTTTTCAATGGACCCGCGCTTTCCGAAACGAAGCTCATCTGTTTTACCTCAAGCGCATCATCCATTATTTATCAATTATTCCTTTTTACTCTTACAGTGTATAAATTTTTGCAAGCACTTCGGTCGGGATGGGGTCATATTCCCCTTGTCAAGTTGTTGATGAGAGATGGTACATGGGCCTTCTTCCTACTCTTCTGTAAGCCGTACTTTCATCTCGCTGCATTATTTCTTCTGATTGTGTCCCCTGCCCCATCAGTTCTAATCGTCGCTCAGCTCAGCCTGTATGCCCTAAGTCCACATGCGTATGCTGGCATGCTTTATGCGTTCGTTCATATTACATTCCCAGTGATCGAGAAAAAGATCTCTCTTTACTCAACGCACCTTTCTTCACCGCAGTTGGCTGCTCACTGCGTTCTCTTTTTGTGTAAATTTTTTTTTGCGGTTTTTATTTCATCTCGTGCACATATATTTAACGCCCATATTGTTCTAGGGATACCGCATCCTAATCAACATGAGTAGCCTCTCCGAACTTCAATTTCCCAACGATTTGCATGCAGGGCATCCCGCCACTACTCGGACGGGCACCCACTTGGAGTTCTCGACGCAAGTATTCGGCTCTCTCAACCTAAGCGGTATGACTAATGTAGACGATCGCAGCCACTTGGACGAATCTTATGAACTATCCCGTTCTACACGACATGACTTTCGAAGTCACCGTCATCGTCATCGTCGTCACCATCCCCCAAATCATCACCAAAATCACCATGTTCAGCATCGCCAGTTGGATTCTCAAAATATATCACAGAGATACGTCGGGGCTTGTGATACCACACAAATATCAACGCTTTCGCTCGGATGATGGACTTTATTCGCTTATAAGTTACTATGTACTTTCCCCTCTGCTTGTATTGTTTTTTTTTTGCTTTCGCATCTTAAATTTTCCCTCACTCCATACTACTGACCTTCACATCTTAAAATCAACCTGCTGTAGCAATTGTTCATCTATGGTGTTGCATTCCAAATCAAAAATATGTTGTTATTTATTTATTTAACCCTTCGAATTCGGGCCTACAGTATTTTTTTTTACCATTGTAGTAAAGGATTCGCAACAAAAAACATCATTTCGCATCGATGGGATTCCAGCTGATCGCACCCGCTTTACCGAGGTCCAGAGCATTCAACTTCTCCAAGTCCTCGTCTCCGAGCGCAAAATTATACACGGCTGCGTTGGAGTGAATGCGAGACGGTGTCGCGCTTTTCGGGAGTGGGACGAAGCTATAAGACCAAAAAAAGAAAAAAAAAGTCTCTTTGTTGTGGCAAAAGAAGGGAAGCTCAGGCAAAATATGGTACTGACCCTTTCTGCAGAGACCACCGAATCAAAATTTGAGCTGGGTCGCGGTCGTACTGTTGTTCATTTACAGTTTTACCGAATCGAGTGTGGAAGAGGGTTTGGTTCCATTCATGAAAGAATTTATTTACCCATTCAGGATCGCTTTCCAAATGTATCGAGAATGAAGTGAAAATGTCCGTACCTTCTTGGCTAGTTCTTGAATGACAGGATTGTCAAAGCGACCGCGAATGATAGGACAGTAAGCTTGTACGACGATGTCATTTTCTGCACAGTATTTAACGATTTCTTTTTGCTGGCAGAATGGATGGAGCTTTGCGTTTGTGCCATAAAATAAATACATGTGAATGGAGGACAAGATTTTAGTGAACAATGAAACCTACTTCTATCTGGTTGACGGAGGGTATTTCAAAGCCAGCTTGTTTGATTTCTTCAATGTGTTTGACGTTACTGCATTGCGCAGATGCGTTCGTTTGAAGTAAAAAGATTGAATCCACATTTCAAAACCCACAAATTGGACACCCCAATGGACTTGATCTTCCCAGCTGCTTTAGCCTCGAGCAGCGCTTTGTACGTCTCCAGACGACGTTGTTTTCCAGAGAGGGGGTCGTGTATCAAGAAAAGGTCGATGTAGTCTGTTCATATTCCAGATCATGAAAATAGTATATGAAAATAAGATGTGTTAGAAATTTTGAGTATGATCAGGTATGATTTTGCGCACCGAATTTCATCCGCTGGAGAGAGGCGTCGATCCCTTGAAGTGTCTTTTCATAGCCGTGGCCCTTAGAAGCCACTTTAGTTGCTGTCATCCCGGTTTACTATGCGATTGTTCAAACATTGGCAGGAGGAGTACCCACTGATGAACACGTCTTGCCTATTCAACCCTGATGCTCTCACTCCTTCACCGACGTCCGCCTCGTTCCTATAAACCTGTGCCGAATCAATATGCCTGGGATCAAAGAAAAAAAACAAAAAGATCGATCTTTCTGCAGAGTCCTGGAAGGAAAGACGCACCGATAACCAGCCTTGAACGCCTCGATCACCGAAGCTTTCGTGTCGTAGTTTTGGAACACGCCGAACCCGAGAAGAGGCATTTTGTGCGATGAAGAGAGAGTGATGGTTGAAGAGAGGCTTAATGGAGAGGACATTCTTCGTTCTTTCTTTGAGGATTTGAGGATTAGACGAGACAGTACTATGTCGATGCACATCAATTGGATCTTATCTTATCGCGAACCTCTTTACCTCCTTGTCCCCTCTTCGGATTCGAATAGCCCAAAATTGGGCTTACGGTGTTAAATTTTATATATTAATAAAAGTGATTCTGGGTCAAACTGGTGACCCACCCATTTCTTCGCTACTTACAGGAATCATAAAGAATGTCTTTGTACAACTACGTCGACACTCCCAACTCAAACCTCGTACGTTCTCACTCTACCTTCTTGTCTCTGTCTTATCTTGCCCCGAAAACAATACAAAACGAAAAGATCTGCTGCATCTGCCGCGCCCCCTTCCTCCAACCGACAACAGCGCTCAGCTGCGCACACACCTTCTGCTACGATTGCATCCACCAAGCGCTCGCTCACTCGCCTATATGTCCCGTCGATCGGAGCCCGTTGAGCGTGTGTGATTTGGTTGAAGTTGGGGGGATTGTCAGGGCTGTGAGTTTATCCACCACTCACCTTCACACCTTTGGTTTAATATTGTATTTTAGCTGGTGGATGAGTTGATGGTGGAGTGTCCACATAAATGGGAGGGCTGCGAGACGACGTGTCAGAGACAGGTGGTGTCAGTGCATTTGAGGGAGGAGTGTCTGTTCGGGGAGATGCGGTGTCAGGTCGAAGGGTGTGGGAAGAGAATGAAGAGGAGGGAGATGGAGGTCCATTTGAGAGAGGTCCATGAGGTTGGAGAAGAAACGGAAGAAGAGACCGAGGAGAAGGGAAAGGAGAAAGAGGTGAAAAGATCTGTTCTGATATACCTTGACGTATGCTAACTTGAGTATTAGAACGATAGATGCCCACATGCGATACATGGCTGCCCGTTCAGTGCACATTCTCGAAACGAGTTGACAGACCATCTGTCTTCATGTGCATACGAATCCTTTAAAGGCTATATCTCTATGTCCAATGCCAAGATGGCATTGCTAACAGAACAGAATATGATTCTGAGACAGAGGTGGGAGACGATGGAGGGCATGATGCAGACCATGAAGAAGGAGATGGGGGTGATGAAGGGGATGCTGGAGCCTTGGACTAAAACAGCGAGCCAGGGGAATGCACCGCAGCTGTCAGCTACGGAATGGCATGAGGGAGAGGAAGCATTTGCTAATGTGAACCAGAGTCCCGCTCAGATGATTGCGCCACTTGATTTAGGGAACACGCTAGAAGGAACGCTTTATGGGCTGAGGGAGAGTATGGTTGGGTTAGCGGGGTTGATTGATGGGGTAAGACGGAGAGGGGAGATGGCACTTGCGAATGAGACGCTCAGACTAGGTGAGGAGACGATGAATTTGAGAGCACAGATACATGGAGTGCGGATGCAAGTTCACGGTATGATGATTGAACGTAATGCATTAGCAATAAGGGAATATGCGGTTGGATCGTCAACTATTACAAAACTGTAACTTCTAAAAAAGAATTTAAGTGGTTATGGTACTGCCCCATGCGGCATCGAGTTGGTCAAGGAGGGATTGGAGTTGGATTACGGCTGATTTGCGGTGTGCGCGTGCGATGGCCCAATCGTGCTCTGGGACGATGGCGTCTATGCGGAGGAGAGCTTGGAGGAGAAGCTCTGAGAGGCGAGAACGTTCGCTAGTGAGGGCTGTGCGTGTTTGTGGGGAGAGGTCGGTGAGGAACTGGGTGTGGGCAGGAAGGAGAGAAGAGTTGATGGCAGCAATCTCAGCATCGATAGAGGCGATCTGGGCACGCTCTGTCATTTTGAACGCGGCGGGCTGCCCTGAGAGCGCGACGATGGCGATAGTAGAGTTGGCACGGAGATGATAGAGGGATACTATCGAAGAGACTATAAGAAAATTGAAAAGAATGCAAATAAAAATAAGGATACTTGGGGCATTGTCGTCTGCCATGACGGCGCCATCGTGGACTAATTTGAAAGTATCGTAAGGAAGTTGGGTGTATGCAGCGATGGAATGTCTGATAGCAGCGAGCTGGGTGTCTCCAGCGGGGAGGTCGAACTGAAAGGCGTCGTTGCCCCACTTGACCGTGATGGGCATAATGAAATCTCTCTTAACACCATCATCCATCATGACAGATCGCTCCTCCCTCACTGGCCTCCACAACAAACATGCCCCCCATGCCACTCCCATTCCTCCCCTCCTTCAACAGCGTATGGCAGCTTTTGCAAAAAAGTCGAGTGCTCCCGCTCCCTCCGCTGCCGACTTTAGCAACAAACTTCCTCTTGATCAAGCTGCGGAGGCTCTTCGCCGTGCCAATCTCGCTTCTCATCCTGTTCTTCAGCCATCGCAATCCTTTCCTAAACCAAAGCCTAATGGTCTAGCTGCAAAACGCATGCGTCCAGCCCTCAATCTTGCTTCCATAGATCCTAATTTTGTTCTTGAACACTCTGCGCCAGTGACGTCTGTGGCTGGTCTCGGTCAGGGCCGTCCTCAACCCTCTCTAAAGAAACCAGCTGTCAACTTCTCTACTCCCTTTGCCAACTTTTCGAAAATAGTGTAATTTGAATCACTTTTTCATCTTATCAATTGTTTAATGTAAATTCAGCGACCCCTCCGGTGCCCTCAACTTTGATGGTAAAGCCATCCTTCACGCAGCAGGCGTCAACTTTTCTACCGGAAAATCCTTTGCTATCGCTATGGACGATCTCATCTTAGACGAGGAACTTGGCAAAGGAAACTATGGTACTGTCAAGAAGGTCATCCACAAACCAACAAAGGTAGCCATGGCCATGAAGGTATTTTTACAAGCTATTACATGTCAAATTCCTCTCTTTGACCCTTTTTTTCCTACAGGAAATAAGATTAGAACTAGAAGGTTCCAAACTTCGTGCTATCCTCATGGAACTCGACGTTCTCCATCGTGCTGTCGCTCCTGAAATCGTCGAATTCTACGGCGCATTTTTCATAGAATCTTGCGTCTATTATTGCATGGAGTACATGGACGGTGGCTCTCTTGACAAACTACACGGCGCTGGCGTTCCAGAGTGTGTCATTGCTAGAATCGCCGCTTCAACCACCAGAGGCTTGAAGTTTTTGAAAGACGATTTGAATATCATCCACCGAGGTAGGAGAACAACTCTTCTAGCTGTTGTTTATTGTAATACTTCATTCAGATGTCAAACCGACCAATGTCCTTGTTAACAAACGGGGCCAAGTCAAACTGTGCGATTTTGGTGTGTCAGGCGAGCTTAATAAATCACTCGCGAAAACCAACATCGGCTGTCAGTCCTACATGGCTGTGTGTCTTTCCCTCTCTCCTCTCCTCTCCACACCACTAACTACCTTTGTCCCTCTTTCTAGCCCGAACGCATCAAAGGCGAATCCAGAGGCGAATCCAAAGCCTACACCGTCTCCTCCGACGTCTGGTCTCTCGGCCTCTCCGTGATCGAGATCGCGATAGGCCAATACCCCTACCCGCCTGAGACTTACGAGAACGTGTTTGTGCAGCTGCAGGCGATTGTCAATGGGGATCCACCTGAGCTTCCTGACGATAGGTATAGTGAAGTAGCGAGGGATTGGGTGAGTCGTTGTATGAGGAAAGATCCCGAGAGGAGGGCGAGTTATAAGGACCTTTTGGTGTGTTGTGTTTATTTTATTTTATTAGACCTTTGGTGTGTGCGCTGACTTGTTTTTTTTGGTGGATAGGAACATCCTTTTTTGGCGAACGATGCGGAGAGTGAGGTGGACATGGTTGGATGGGTGGAGCGTGCGTTGGCGTGGGGGGTGAAGATCCAGCTGGAGCTTGCAAGGCCGCAGCTGCCGTCTTCTGTGTGAGCTCTGGAGTCGAGGATTCTTCTTTCTCTTGCTGTGTTGTTGATACAGTCAAGCAATGTCGATGGTGCCCCTCGCTCGTCCGTGTGTCCTTAAGCGTCCAAGATTCTCCTTATCCTTCTTTCCATCTAACAAACAAACTCACCCCGACGTATGACCCATGGCCAATCATTCGATTCTCCTCCCGTCTCCCTTGATCGTAGAAGGTCACGCGACCTTTTCACTTTCGGCGTTATGACCTTTGGCCGATTGCTCCCCATCTCCCTCTCTTGATCCCGATCCAATCCTTCTACCATACAAACGCCATAAATCAACCCAAAGCTTTTCTTTTGCCTCGCCACACTGCGGGATCGTCTGCATCCCTCTTCAGACACGACACGACAAATAAACAGACTTCTGTCTCTGTTGCCATTTCGTTCATTCAGTCAAGCGCGTTTTCGTCCCCCTGCCCGCTATTGGGCCACGACTGTTACCTGTACCCCTTGACCTGATCCAAATCTAATCACATGCTCAACAGCACGGCCACACGATAGCCGCCGTTTTTTAAACGAGTGTACACTCAGGCGTTGCAACCAGCGCCTAGGAAAAACGCCTATGTACTCGACCGCCAGATGTTCGCCCGCCTGGACCAACCCACTTACATCGTTTTCGGTTCCGCTTATGGTAAATTACTCTCTACTCTTCTACTCTTGTCCTCACCTGTCGTTCATCCATCGTCCGAGATGGTCGGTATTCACTCTTTCTTTGTTCCTTTCCAACCTTTTCCCCGTACAGTTAGCGTCTTGATCGATTCCGTTCGACATCTATCACGTCTCTTTTCTCTTGCCTGTCAACACCCTATTTTGGCGTTGTCGACTTTATTTTCTCTCTGCTCTTTTATATCACTATCCATTTGACGTTCTTATGTAAAATCATTCACGTCTTTTTCGAAATCAACACCTTGAGCGCAATTAATTTTCTAATTTTCTTTAACCCAAGTTTATACTATGCAGAGAGCAGTTTTTTTGTATACATCTATCTATTGTATGCAATGGTGTGCAAAATGTTTCCAGTCGTCGCTTGTTCTGTTATAAAGGCCTGAGATTATTGCTTTCGTATGTCCACATTCAAGTGATGGAAAGAGTCGGTCTCGCATACACGCTCGCTAGCCTGAGTGGAAATCCTCCTGTTTGGTTTCACCTTAGTGGGGAGCATTTGGGGAGCGCCTCAGAGGATGCACGAGATGACCCCAAAAAAATCCAGCAAGGGGGAAAGGGGTCATACGGGGGTCTGTGTTTGTGTGTAAAGTCTCTTATAGCGCTCAGCACTCTTATAGACCCCATAGAAGGTACACTAGGACGGCGGTGGTGGTGGCTGGGTGTGGCAATCAAGGTCCTAGGCCTCAGGACGCCGAAATCCAACAAGTGCGTAGATGTGCCCTGTCTTATGCCTTAAGGATCTTCTCTACCACGTTACTATCAGAGGGTATTTGGGACCAAAAAGCCAGAGCCACTAAGTCTTGGTGTGGATATCTTATACGACCCATGGGCGCAATGCCTTGCCAGTAGAAAGGGTTCGAAGTAACTTGATGCGGCACTTGCTACATTGAAGACGAACTTGACGTTGGTCGGGCAATGGCCCGGGCCCATCGTCGAGTACACCCAACTGTTGACTACGGCGGTAGTGTCAGGTGTGAACAGCTCGATTTGCGACCTATGTCGAAGTCCTTAGGAGTCAGGGCGAAGGACAAGATGGGTGTAAGGGTGAATGAACCCCGGGTGCCCAGGATGCTCTTCACCGGCCTGTCGGTATGGGTGGGAGGGTTTGACAGACAGCCGTGAAGGTAACCAAATGTACTCTCGGATGCGAACTTGCAGGCAGAGAGAAAAGGTAACATGGCGTGTGGCTGATATTACGGGCCTCCTTGTTCGCAGGAAACAGCAGACCCGGCGGTGAAGCTTATCTTAGAGAATACTCTAGAGTACTTCTCTACGATAAGCTTCCACATTACTCGCTCCCACACCCCTCATTACAAAAAGTTGCCGTTTGGGTGAAGCGACAATCCTAAATGCAGAATTTTTGACATATGTACGTATAAGATACTTATCAAAAAAAAAATTGTGTCGCTTTGAATACAACCAGGATGTTTATTTGTCCCAAATGGCATAACCACACAGCTTGGAAGTAAAGAAAAAGTGGGCAATAAGGGATAACCTGGATTTCGAATATAAGGATAAATCTTTTTGTCTTGATGGGTCCTTCATCAAAAATGGAACTCAGATTGCATCTGTATCAACAAAAAACTGAGAATGGTAGTCATGCCATTATGAGCTAAAGTTTCTCGCAATATTCGAGTCATAAGAAATCCCAGTTGAATACCTTCGCCCACCAAGAGAGGCCGGAATTCTTGATAGCATCATAATTTTTATTGACGTTAACTATAAATAGTAAATTCTTAGAAACCGCAAATTGATATTCCGGACTTGTATTAGGAGCTGACAAATAGGCCAATATGTCGTAGTCTTATAGATCTGTTCAATACATCGCAACCTTGGCTAATCGTTTTTACTTTGGCGGTGATTTGTCTGTCATGGTCATAGGACTTTCGGCTCAAATTCGAACCACGAGGCTTCAAACTTCCCATTATAGGCAGATCAGACTTGTTTCCCCATTCGGGGAGAGGGACTAACAAGCGGGGACGCCTTTGCATACTACTTGCCTCGTGTAAATCGTGGCGTTGAATTTCGTGGATGATTTCGGCAGGTTGCGATTGGGTACCAGGCTGTAAATCTATGCCCTTCGGTGCAATTGTGACTGGTGGATATCTAGATCCAACGAATGCCTATGGCCATGATGGTCAGTCTCCTGAATGCGAGCCAACGAAGCCCCCCAAGTAGCTCCGGAAAGAAGCGGTATAGGGTGTCAGACAAGAGACCTTGGAAAGAAGGGATACCTTTGGTGTGTGGTGAGGGGAGTGGAAGGAAAGGCGAGTGTGACACTTGCGTCACACTGGCACCTCCGTAGCACTGTTCTGAGTTGCACCTGCCTCCCATTGCCAGGGAACAAAAAAAAATCTTGCCACGTCTTACATTTGACCCGTGTGGAGGCATGTGTAGTCAACGTGATGCTATAGCGGTTCATATGTCAGAACCAAATTTGTTGAATGGTGCATCGGATGACATCTCGATTCTTGTACCAGCAATCGATCATGGTGGACCACTGTAACCCTTCACATTCATTCAACATTTTTGAGCATATGTGTTGGTGTTGGAGTGGAGCAGTACGTTGACGGTGCCGATCAAATAGAAAGGGCTCCAGACCCAAAGGCCGGGGTAAGAAGTTTGTCCGAATGGGCTGTTAAACTTATGGAGACAGGGAAGTATTGCCTCTGTCAGTGGTGCAGTTCATATGTAAAAAGGCCGCTGACCTTTTATTGGGAAATACATCTGGCAAAAATGGATATCTATCGGAACAAACAATCCGACTGCCCTGGAAATGCTGGCAGCAGACGACGGGTAAACCCATCAGCTTTGTGAATCCCACAGTGAGATTACAGTAGGGTGCTGAAAAACGCCACACATTGACAACGAAGGATTGTAAACACACTAGACCTGGTTTACATATTGGCCCACTATAGTCCACCGCCGGATGATAAGAACAGCAAACCAAAGTTCGTGGAAGGAACTTGGATTCATCGAGCAGTCGGCGATCCGTGGATCCTTTTGAACGAATCCGGGATGTGACATTAAAGGTTTCGAGGGTTATGTAGTGTCCTGCCAATACCGCTAACGGAAAAGACCGCTTCCAGATAGAATTCTGGAAAGACCTAGAGTAAGTGCATGCAAAGAATAGAAAAAGTGATCATTAGCTTGCATCAAAACCGTTGTCTCGGACATCTTCGTGGAGACAATAAAATAAAATTGGGTTGCTTTACGAGATGCATCCAAAATCGTGAATCTCTTGGGAAATTGCAAACACGGGTTTCATCAATTTAAAAACGAATATAGGTTCAGCAAAGGACTAAATCCCGATTCCGAAGGAATAGAGGTCACCTAATATGAAAGGACCAATAACATTTCTGTAAGGAATAGACGGGTCATTTTCAAGGTGCTGATTTGCCGTACGTACAGCTCGTGAACTTAAAAGTTTCATTAACCGACCTTCAATTGCAAATTGTAGCGGCCCGATATCTGTGAGACGGGTAAATTTAATTGTCGCAAACCTGATAGGAGACTCTCGTCGAATCTGCCATGATTTTTTGATGAATAGAAATTACATTAGGTCATGGAGATTAACCCGGAATGTTGGTTGGCCGGTCCGATATCCGTGAACACGAATCCGGCCTTTGCCTGGGCGGCAAAAAATATGTAGCCTTCAAGAAACATGCCATGTCTGGAGCAAGGGCAGGAAACCTGATGTGTGAGCTGTCCACGGAAAACAAGGTCCGAGGAGGTAGTCAACTTGGGCAACTGGGGATAAACCGTAGCACTTCCGAAACACATTGGCAAACATGGCAAAAGGGTAGACGGGGTGCCTGCTTCGTGGAAGACCTACCCGGAAAGCAAAGTAGTAGGCGAAAATAGAAACACATAAGCTTTGTCTCGTCGGTGTTACCGAGAAAATAATTCGTCAAATATTGCGAAAATTACGTGGCGTGAAAGTCTCGAGGAAATAGGACGACCAAGACCTCAGCTCAAAATCTCGGAAGACCGCCTAAAACACAAGAGGGCAGCGAGCCTTCTAGGGTCGGGTCTGGTTTCGGAATAGTGGCCTACAGTGGCTCTATTTCTTGCGGGTAGATTGGATCTATTCGGTAACTTCCATTTTCAGATCAAAGATGAGTCCATTGAGGCAGTGGCACATCGTAACCAACTTTATTCCCACTAACAATATGAGACACAAGTGGTTAGCCATATAATAGATCTCGATTTTCGCCAGCTTACTGCCCAGAAGTAAAACGAGTAATGATTGACCAATGTGAGCAGTTTAAACGCCCTTGGCTCATGCTTTCGTGCATTCACGACACAGGCCTGGATTCCTGGAACCATTGAAATATAATCTTCGTATCAAAGATAAGGGCAACTCCTTTTAGTGGCCAAATTTCCTATGCCAGGAGAGGACATTAAGCGGATTGAAACTGCTCTAAATCAATGACGGATTTGAGATTACTTGTTGATTTTTATGTTTTAGATCAAAGAAAAAAGATAGTGGTACTTGCCTAAAATTTATGGTTCGGAAGTGGACGGGCGTCACATGGCAACCAAGTCTCTGTGAGCGCTCAGCATGAGGGTCTATATTGAACTTTCAAGCAAAATTTTCCATCTTTTAAACAGAGAATCAAGGGCGAAATATACTCGTCTTGAGCAATCCAGTATTAAGATAAGTTCCTCGCCAGAAAATATGCCAGAAAATATGTGGCTTCGATGACCACAGTCTGTATGACTATCAGAAGTGAGTTCTCCACTGAAATATGAGTACTTGAAGGATATGCTTGTACTTACCAAATTTATGATCCAATAACTGTCAGCAATGTTTCTATAGTGGGCATGCAAAGTTGACTCGGGTTGAAAGTTGAAACTTGTATGCACGAACATGCTTATGCCGCAGAGGACATATTGTAGTTACTGACTCAGTGTGAGACCGCGTGAGTCCTTTGAGTGCAAACATAATTGAACGAATGAACGTTAACGAATTCCGTGTCCAGGAACGTTTGTTTAACAGATGGTTCGAGAGTTCAGTTTGGAATGACAAATTAGACGCGCGTCAAAGTAAAGGGAGGTGTTGATTATTTGATCTGAATCATGTGCGCGACTCGGTAATAGCCGCATCGCAAGGTGATAACAGCGAATGATGCAAATCCGATTAACATCATTTTCCAACAGTGACTCGGATCCAGGTCTTTTCTCCCTATACCACTTTTTTGGGATGTCATTTCCCGCACACGACAGTTAGTGGATTTTTTTTTTGGATTTCAGGAGATTCACGATGCATAGTCACCGCAACTTTTGACTTTCCGAAGGAAGAGGAGAAGGTTCTTGCATTCTGGAAGGAAATCGACGCGTTTCGAACAAGTCTTAAGCTGTCAGAAGGGAGGCCAGAGTATTCCTTTTATGATGGACCTCCATTTGCGACTGGATTGCCCCACTATGGTCACTTGCTTGCTGGTACCATCAAGGTATTCTTAAAATCTAGTGCAAAGACAAAACAAGTTCTGAGATTAGACCTTTTATCGTCAGGATATTGTTACTCGGCATGCGCATGTTAGTGGATATCATGTCACTAGACGATTTGGCTGGGATACCCATGGACTTCCAGTGGAACATGAAATTGACAAACGATTGGGTATTACAGGGAAGGATGACGTTCTTGCCATGGGGATTGACAAGTACAACGAAGAGTGTCGAAAAATTGTCATGAGATATGCTTCGGAATGGAGACACACTGTGGAACGTATTGGCCGTTGGATTGATTTTGATAACGACTATAAAACTCTTAATCTCTCGTTCATGGAGTCTGTCTGGTGGGCTTTCAGTGAACTCTTCAAGAAGGAGATGGTCTATCGTGGCTTGAGGGTTATGCCTTATTCGACAGGTTGCACGACACCTTTGTCGAACTTTGAAGCTGGTCTGGCTTACAAGGATATCAACGATCCTGCTGGTTTGTTTCCTCTTCCTTCTAATATACGTCATAACTTATGAAGAACGTAGTCACTGTCGCTTTCCCTCTCGTAGACGACCCGAGCACTTCATTGTTAGCCTGGACTACTACTCCATGGACGTTGCCATCCAATTTGGCTCTCTGCGTTCACCCGGATTATAATTACATCAAGATCCACGACGAAGAACGAAACCAGAATTTTATCATTCACGAAAATTTGCTCAGAACTCTGTACAAGGACCCCAAGAAAGCGAAATTCAGAAAACTAGGTAAATTCCTTGGTTCCGATATGAAAGGATGGAGATACATACCGTTATTCGAATATTTTACTGAGCAGGTAGGATTGACTCCTTATCCCTCTGCCTAACATATGCTACTCGCATTTTGCTTTAGTTTGAGGATAAGGCCTTCAGAGTTTTAGTAGACACTTATGTCAGTGATGCGGACGGGACAGGCATCGTTCATCAAGCACCTGGCTTCGGTGAAGATGACCACCGCATTGCCATCTCGAACGGCGTTTTAAGGGTAGACGAAATGCCTCCATGTCCTGTCGACGACAAAGGTCACTTCACGAAACTCGTATCAGAATTCGCAGGTCTCCATGTCAAAGTGCGACAACATGTTCTTACAAATGGCGAAGTCTACTAATTTTTTTTTGGAAGGCTGCAGACAGTCCGATCCAGAAGGCCTTGAAGAGTAAAGGCCGTCTCATTGTCCAGACAACAATGAACCACAGTTATCCCTTTTGTTGGAGGTAAATTCAAATTGTACTTTTCATCAGATATTCACGGACGCACTATAAGATCCGGAACTCCTTTGATTTATCGAGCTATTCCTGCTTGGTTTGTCAAGGTTACTCCAATTGTAGATCAGCTCGTTGCAAACAATGAGGGCACAAGATGGGTACCTCAATATGTCGGCGACAACAGGTTCGGAAACTGGTTGGCAAACGCTAGAGATTGGAACATTTCTCGCAATCGGTATTGGGGAACGCCGATCCCTCTATGGGTTAGTGATGACATGGAAGAGGTAAGGTGCACATCATTACTGTCCATCTTCGAAGTAACTCCGTTCCAGGTCGTGTGTATCGGCTCAGTTTTAGAGCTAGAAGAGCTTTCTGGTACCAAAGGGATCACTGATATTCACAGAGAAAAAATCGATCACATCACTATCCCTTCTAAGCAAGGCAAAGGTAATTTGAGGCGTGTTGACGAAGTCTTTGATTGTTGGTTCGAGTCGGGCAGCATGCCATACGCACAGCTTCATTACCCATTTGAAAATAAGGAGCTTTTTGGAAGCACGTTCCCAGCAGACTTCGTGTCTGAGGGAATTGATCAGACGCGCGGTTGGTTCTACACCTTGCTTGTCCTCTCGACGCATCTCTTCGGTAAAGCTCCTTGGAAGAACCTCATCACCACGGGCCTCGTTCTTGCTGCGTAAGTCAGCAATGGCACGAGTTTATGATATTTCTTAGCCATTTGTTATAGTGACGGGAAAAAGATGAGCAAGAGTCTCAAGAATTATCCTGATCCCAACCTCGTTATCAACAAGTATGGAGCGGACGCGACAAGGTGCGCACAAGGACGATTTCACAAAAAAAATTTCGGCTAATGTAATTTCAAGGATGTTTCTCGTCAACTCCCCCGTTGTCCGGGGTGACAATCTCCGCTTCCGAGAAGAGGGCGTCCGCGAAGTCATCGCTCGTGTACTTCTCCCCTGGCTAAATTCTTTCCGCTTCTTCATGGGGCATGTAGCACTACTCAAGAAGCTGACTGGTCATGAATTTCAATATAATGCTCATGCGCCGCTGCCAAACAACGTTATGGACCGATGGGTCCTTGCTCGGTGCCAGTCTTTAATCAAGTTGATTCGCAAAGAGATGGCAGCGTACCGCCTTTACACTGTTATACCCCGATTGCTTGACCTTATCGACGAATTAACCAATTGGTATATCCGCTTCAACAGGAAACGTCTGAAAGGCGAAGGTGGAAAGGAGGATACGATTTCAGCGTTGAATACTCTATTTGAAACTCTGTTTACATTGTGCCGTAGCATGGTAAGATCAGGGTACAGTCTCTCAAGGTTTACAACTCACATAAATCTTCAGTCTTCCTATACACCATTTATAACCGAAAATCTCTATCAGTCTCTAAAACGATACATCCCCCTGGACCCTGCTGCTGGTGATACACGCTCTGTTCACTTCCTAAGCTTTCCGGATGTAAAGGAAGAGTATTTCGATGCCGACATCGAGCGCAAAGTGAAACGAATGCAAACTGTCATTGAACTTACACGAACTCTTCGAGAAAGGAACAACCTCTCATTTAAGGTAGGTAGAATAAATTGGAGTTGAGACAACCAGCTAATTAAGATGTGCCCAGGTGCCGCTCATGGAGCTTCTGGTGTTCCACCCCGACGACAGCTATCTGGCAGATATTTCTCCATTACAGAGATACATTCAGTCTGAACTAAACGTTCGGGATGTTGTATTTAGTTCCGACGAGACACTCTCTGGGGTGCGATACCGAGCCGTGGCAGATTGGGCCATTCTAGGGCGTAAACTTCGGAAGGATCTGGCTCGTGTAAAGAATGCTCTGCCCGGTGTCTCGAGTGATGATGTCAAAGCCTACACCTCCAGTGGAAAGATCATTGTGGACGGGATCGAGCTCGTCGAAGGCGACCTTACTGTGCAACGATATATCGAGTTACCCTCTAGTGACCGTCAATTTGCAACGAATACGGATAATGATGTTGTCATTCGCCTTGACACCCAAATACACGGACATCTACAAGGGGAAAGGTTGGCTCGCGAGCTTACCAACCGTGTACAGAAGTTGCGCAAGAAGGCTGGTCTTCAAGCGACAGACGACGTACATGTATTCTATCGCTTTGAGGATGGTTCAGGAACAGATCTCCTCGCTGCGATCCAGGAAAACAGGGAGATTATCAAGAAGACGGTTGGGGGTCTACTTAAAAATGTGAAGGAAAAGAGGGAAGACACGAGTCTTATCGCCGAAGAAGAGCAAGAGATTGACGACACGAAGTTCGTGTTATATCTGACCAAAGCTTGATAATTGTTTGTAAATATAGAAATTGATTCAAGTCTTTAACGTCCCAAAGAATATTACTCACGTACGATACACTTTATTTCCTCGAAGATCCAAATCCGCCGAAACCCATAATAGACGCCATTTCTGTATCTTCGTTACTACCTTTTATCATCACTATACGAGCCCTTTCTTTGTCCGCTTTCTTGTCCGCTTTCTTTTGTTCACGTATTTGCTGTTCCTTCTGCCTGACCTCCTCCAGTCGCTTGTCGAAATCATATGCCTTCGCTGAAGCAGTTTCTTTCGTCTTTTCACGAAGATAAGCTATTCGAGCTTGTACTTGAGCAAGCGTTGAACGTTCTATCTTAGTCGATTGACCCAAGGCACGCAAGTCTATCCAAGCAATAATTAGAGGAGTATTTGAATCTCGCTGGACATTATTTCCTCACGGGCTCTGCTGTTTATGTGATCCAGATAGCCAACAGTGTCTTTATATGTCCTATTACAAGTCTCGCAATAGAACCCAGGTTGTCCAGGGCCACGGCCGCCTGGATTCTGAACAACCATTGTCTTGCCCAAATTTTTGTCGAGCTCGAGAGGATCTTCTCTTTGTTTCATGAGCTCAGTAGGTTTCGGTAAGTCTCCTTTCTTGCTCTTCAGCGGCCGTTTCCCTACATACCCACAATCAGCCTGGTATTCAAGATGATCTATAACGAAGTGCAGACCTTGCTTTGCTCGGTCCTCGTTTTCCTTCATGCGGTCCCTCTCTTCGTCGTCTTTTTTTCTGGCCCTCTCAGCATATTCCTCCTTATCCCATTTTCTTCTAAAATCTGTATCTTTTGCTGTAGTAGCATAAGCGCCAGTTTTTTCGGACATCATGGGTAGTGATCAAAATAGAGTTGTTACACGTGATTTAGTTTTCCATTCCGAAAGTTTGCGATGGTCTTGGCCTTTGAACTTACAACCATTCCTTACTCTGAGTACATCCAATAAATGCACTGGCGGCTTTCTGCAATAATACTCTGACATGACCACGCAGGACGACGAAATTATCCAAAATAGCTCTTTTCCCCTACCGTATCGTGTGCTCTGTCTAATTGGTCTGGGAATGTTGGGATGGGCAATAAATTTGCATGTGCTAGACTCATGCGGGGTGGACATTATCTCGACGATGGCCCTTCGAACAGAAACGAGTTCTGTCTATCGCTTTCCGACGTTTAACCATTCGAAGGCCGTCGCGCTCTATCGGTCTACCTACCATCTATACCTGTCGTATTCCGGTTTTTGCATTGCATCTTGGACACTTTTCAGATTAATGACACGCGGAGATCCGTCACTCGTAGACAAGTACGGGTGTATCCCAGTAATAACAGCTATGGCGATAATTTTCCTTTTATTATGCCCTTTCGACATATTAGTAAAGTCGGAACGTGAAAAGTTCACCAGGTAACCAAGGTTTGCTTATTTTCCGACGTCAGAAACTGACAAGATCTTATCAGTGCCGTTCGCAGATGTCTATTCCCTGGCCCCGTTTACTTTTCGGACATAATTTTGGCGGACATTGGAACATCCTTTGCAAAAGTTTTCGGAGATGCGTGGCATTCGATATGGATGCTCAAACCCGGAAATAGCATATTGTCGCTACCCATTCATGATACCTGGCTGCGGTGGATTTTACCAACAATGATGTGGTATGTCCCCCGCATTGATTACAAACGACTGACTGAACACTTGCCTTAGCATTCCATTTTTCATCCGCTTCAGACAATGCATGTTTGAGTACAATTCACCAGGAAATGAGAGCCAGAAGCCGCTCTACAATGCGTTGAAATACGCAACTTCATTCCCTGTGATATTTCTTTCTGCTGCGCAGCGCCTGGTCATTGCTAGTGATGTAAAGGATCACAGCCGTTCAGAACAGTGGCCCAGAGAACATCCACTCTTCCGGCTTTGGTAAGTTTTCCCAGTCACGTATATGCCCCCACAAAGACATTTCTCCACAGGTTATTGGCTGCTGTTGTGAATTCCCTATTCTCGTTTTGGTGGGATGTGACCAATGACTGGGGCTTGGATCTACTAAGATTTGAACCGTCACAGAATCACGATCGAGAACCACTGAATCTCGCTTGCACGCAGTCTGCCATTCCATTGCTGCATCATGATGAAAATTCGATTTCCCCTAGCGAAAGTCACCATGCTTTTCAAACTAACGGCCTTTCAAAACATCGGTATCGTCAATCTTGCCGTGGGTTGCGTGCTGTGTTACTCTACCCTCGGGCTATATATCCGGTCTTGATATTCCTCAATCTTTTATTGCGGATGTCTTGGTCCGTCAAACTTTCGACGCACGTGCAGCCCCCGCGCGATGGCAGCCTTGCTTTTTTCTGGCTAGAGGTAGCAGAACTGGTTCGCAGGTGGTTATGGGTCTTTATTCGAGTTGAATGGGAAGCCATCAAGCTTGGAGAGGAATCAATCTCGACCTCTGCGTTGGAAGATTGTACTGATGAGGGCGAATACGAAATGGTCTCTGAACCCACATCTGGATATAGGACACCCTGACAATGAACAGTGACTCAGTACGTTTCCTTATCGCCGTTCCCATAATGTATTGACCATCCTCCTTGTTTGTAGCAGCAATAACATAGATCTTGCTGTCATTAGTCTATACAGTTTATAAAATTTAATCAATACCGGGCATTGCAGGATCGCCAATTATTCTGGAAGTTTTTGGATGGATTTTGCATTTCTAATCATCCTCTCTTCTGACCTCCGAGTTGACCCAGCAAGGTTGCCTTCTAGCACATGATTGACGAAGACCCGGAGCAGACTTACTGTTCAGGTAACTCATTGTGCGTAAATATAAGCGTGAACCCTATTGATGGGTGAGACATAAAAACCTCTTCCTGCGTCTAGATCCTCTTCATACTGCCATGAAGGCAAGCCGTCTCAAGCACTTCAATTTTATTGCTAAAGCCATGACTTAGGTTCTTGCTATCCTTTATGACGGCGGCCTTGCTGCCAAGGAAGAGCCCCGCCTCCTTGGAACAGTGGAAAATAAACTGGGATTACAAGAGTGGCTTGAATCTCAAGGATATGAATTTGTTGGTGAGTAGAATTCTAGTAGGTTTGATTCTTACATTTCGACACTGACAACTTGTGCTCTACACAGTTCGTCAACTTTCGCTTATGATTGGTGATGGTGGAATGCTCACGCTAGTCTAGGTCTCCAGCAGCAAAGAAGGTCCTAACAGTGACTTCCAAAAACACATTGTTGACGTATGTATGCATGATTTGGAGTTGAGAAATCAATCTAACGTTCTACTCGTTTCGAAGGCCGAAGTCCTTATCACAACTCCCTTTCATCCCGGGTGAGATTCAACAAAAGGACAGTTAATAACAATTATAATTTCTCATCTGCAGATATCTGTCTCGTGAACTTATCCAAAAAGTTATATGTCCATTAAGCCGTTATATTCTCGTGCTGAAATACTTTGATAGGCAAAAAATCTCAAGCTTTGTATTACTGCCGGTGTCGGTTCCGATCACATTGACCTCAACGCTGCCGTGGATCATCAAATCCAGGTTCTAGAGGTTTCCGGTTCCAATGTCACGTCCGTGGCAGAACACGTTGTCATGAGCATCCTTCTACTTGTCCGAAACTTTGTTCCTGCCCATGAAATGATTGAACGTGGGGAATGGAACGTGTCTGCAATCGCAAGGAACGCCTTTGATGTCGAAGGGAAAGTCATTGGGACCATTGGCGCAGGTCGTATCGGATATCGTGTTCTCCAACGTCTTGTGCCTTTTGACCCCAAGGAACTTCTGTACTTTGACTATGCACCTCTGCCTTCTGGTGAGCATTTTCCAGTTATTTCCGCAATCTGCTTCCGATAACTTTTCATCAAGCTGCTGCAGAAAGTGTTAAGGCTCGCCGTGTCGAAGATTTGAAAGAGTTTGTATCCCAATGTGATATTGTCACAGTAAATTGCCCTCTACATGAAGGTACCCGTGGACTCGTTAACAGTGACCTCCTGAAGCATTTCAAGAAAGGCGCGTGGCTCGTTAACACCGCTCGTGGTGCCATTTGCGACAAGGATGCTGTTGCTGCCGCCCTTTTGTGCGGTCAGCTTCGCGGCTACGCTGGCGATGTGTGGGACGTTCAACCTGCTCCGAAGGACCACGTCTGGCGTACGACGAAAAACCCTCTTGGAGGTGGAAACGGCATGGTGCCCCATTACTCTGGTACCACTCTAGACGCCCAGGCCCGCTATGCCAAGGGAGTCAAGAGTATCCTTGACAACTACCTCCAGGGTGAACGTCAGGAGGAACAGAATGTCATTGTCGGCATTGGCAAGTACGAGTCCAAAGCCTGTAGGTTTTAAATCCACCTTTTATCTGCTTACATTGTTGATTGCATTTATTCCAGACGGCCAACGATGAACAAAGATCGCCGTACATTGCCTAGCAGTCTCGAATTTCTGAAGAATCCTGTGGAATTAAGCAACTTGTATTTTCACCAACAAATTTGTTAATGATCACTCGAGTTATGGATAATGTGATAATGATAGTGGTATACAGCATAAACAACGTTAAAATTAAGATATGAAAATCCAAAAAAATGCAAGATAGCAATACAAATACGTCAGAAGTTGCAATACATACAAGGAAGACGAACGGAAGGTGAGTACGGGTTATGAACCTTGATTCTCGTATTGAGCTAAGAGCTTCTTGAAGAACGCATCCATGTGTCTTGCGTTCTTGGCATAAATAGTCGTTTCAGGGTTGTACGATCGGCAGTTATCGAAAACTAGTTGAACATCATCCGCAAAGGCGTCAAGAGTCCTGTACTTGTTTAGTTCGATTTTTTGCTGGATAGTCTTGAAATCTACAAGAGTGCATTTGAGGCCATAAAAAAAACAATTAAAATAAGTAAGATGGTACACTCACCCATAGGCTTCTGGATGACATCGTAATAATCTCCCACATCGGTGGGGTCGACAGGTTCGCGGAAGGCCCACCCTCTAGGTTCGGAAATGAGTTGGGTTAAGATTTCCTCCATTCGTGCCTTTATAATTCCCTTCCCTGTCGGACGATTCATATTGGCGACCCACTCAGGTGTCCAACCAGTTTCTTCTTTAAGAGGCTAAAGTCATGACTCGAGTCAAAAAGATGTCAGTGAAGAACGTACTGAGTCCAGGAACATCTCTAGGATCTACCGTCACATTCGGAGGTGCACCTGGCTGAAACTGCGGTAGACCAGGGTAGACTTTATGGGACTTGGAAAGTACTCGTATCTTTGTCATGACAGCTTCCTGCTGAATTTTCAATGCCTCGACTTTATTTAGATAGTCCACCTTAGGCAGTATTGTGCATTGCATGATCGTGCCCCCCTCGTAGTCCTTGATGTAACCTGCCCATATTGAACGGTCGAGGACTATTTCTTTTGAGAATCCTTGCTTCTCAAAATAGCCAACGGCGTAGTTGTCAGCGTAGGTGAGGAAATGCCACATATCAGGGTACGTTTTCCGAATATGGGCTTTAAATTGATCCATGAGCATACCACCGTAACCCTGAATCAAGCATTATTTCCGTGCAAGAATGATTTTATAGAAAAGCTTGCCTTCTCCTGGTCCGCAGAATTCGTAGCAAGAAAAACGATTTCCGTAAATCCTCGGTGTGGAAAAGGTCGATAGCAAGTGCCACCGACAACTTTGAGTCCACGTTTAACGATAGCCAAGCACTTCGAATTCTCATCGTACACAAGGCGAGCGATATACTCTCGAGGCATTTTTGGAAGTTGTTTCTGAAATAGTGTCTTCAGGCCAGTTAGGAGAATCAAAGACTTTGGTTGCATGTCATTTTCGACCGGAATTATCTTTATCACACCCTTCCGTAATTCGGCAACCGACGGTTTTTCTGTCCGAACTGGCGGCTAACACAAGTCTTGTAAGGACAGATAATTGCTGAGTTAACGAAAAAAAGCCTCACTCCAGTGGATGATCGTCCTACAACGTCAACTGGTACACCTACAGTCAGTCTGTTCAGTTGGCCCTCGTCCATCTTGTCTTCTGTTTTCACTTTTGTAGTGTGCCCGTTGATGCCGTTAACCCGACCATTGAAGGATGTCTGTTCTCCAGCATGTGATTGTCCCGAAGCTTGTTTCGTTTTCTTTCCCGGAGGCTGCTTTCCACTTCTTTTGCCAGAAACTGGGCCATTTCTCATAATGCGAGAAGCTAAGGGTCTGTCTTCGTCTTCGTCTTCCTCGCTACTTTTTATTTCAGTATCACTCAAAGACGATGAGGATACACGTCGTTTTTTGGTTGTCTTTTGCGGCATGTCATTTATTAATGACGAATCATGCGACTCTGTACTGCTTGGTGGCCTCTGACCTATATGACGAACTCAAGTCCAGATCCAAAACTAAAACTCATAGATACAACACACCGGAAGAATAATTTTGAAGGGGCGAAGTACTTGCAATGGTCACTGAAGAGACGGGGTGTCCCATCTGTTTGCGAAGAGAGAGGATATCTTCATCTGTGTAATCAAAGTCTAGTAGACGTCCCGAATCCTTTTTACTCGTGTATTCAATGGAAGGCACATCGGCTACAAACCATCTATCTCACCTACATCACATTTTAGATGGATAACATCACAAAAGATACACAATGCCGACCTGAAGGAATTCATCCAGTCGGACAGCGACCCTTCCTCTCCGCGTAAACTCAGATTTGCCTAGCGTAGCTTCATTGGCATTGTGCTCCTTGACACTATGTCCACAGGCACAAATTTCGAGGTACGACGAAACCTCTTCGTCATCATCATCCGATCCATATTGTCCGAGGTCTCCCAAGCCTGAATCACTATGACCGTCTAGAACAACGTCAACTTTAGGCGGAGGATGTAGTCCGGTGCAGTTGTAACATATTGAGCACGGAGAGTGTCGAGCAATCTTGAGGGAAAGTAACGAAGAGTCTAACTCATCGAATATATGGGAATGAGGATATGCAACCTTCATTGTCGAGCAATGGCTATGGAAGCAATCACTGCCTAATCGAAATGGATGACAAATGCCGGCCCGTGATCATGAATCCCTCTACAACTCCGAGTCCCACTTGAATAGATTTTTTCTTGAGCTACATGTCGCCATAGCATGCTCTGGTTTGCACCCCTTGCATTTGGGGGTATATTTTTAGCGACAAATGTGCTATCTAGTGAATGGATTGACTACCCTGAAAGCGGTTATGCGACTATGACCCATTACACCATTCCATCAGGCTACGTTGCGGCGTGTGGGTGTACAGGAGCAAGTACTGACTATCCCATTGCGGCTTTGTCACAAATGGCTTTTGGTAGCAGTGCTAATTACGGTACTTGTTTAGTTATCATAGAGGACGTGAATTAACAGGTCCTTTGCAGGTCCAGGGTGTGGAAGGTGCTTCAAATTGACCCTACAAAATCCAGTTGTGGCAACACCACCGTTTCATCCAGACGTAGTTAAGTCAGTCGTCGTAAAAATCATAGACCTCTGTCCTTTGTCTTCCGTTGGTTGGTGCTCTGGAACGTCAAAAAAACCAAATTCGTATGCAATTCTTTCTAGTTATCGCGAAATATTCTTTGCAGTTGCTCAATCTAGTCTTTACCACTTATACAGTGCTGGGGCCTACCTGAACTTCGATCTTGCATATCCTTCCAAAGCAATTCCGGATGATTTTTTTCCCTCCAACGTCAGTCTCTACGGATACAAGGTTGTGGCATTTCAATTTGATACAACCACTTCTCTGACGCAACTGCACGGTCTGTAGGATTTTGGAGTGTGGCATATCACATATGAAAGTGTTCCATGCCTGTCTAAATGGAGTGGTGCCAAAAACTCCGCTGCACTTGGAAGTGTCAAGGAGCTTGGTACATCAGCTTGCTGTCCTGCCGAGCCACAGCCAGGAAATGCTTCAAATTCTTGTCCGTCTTACTCGGACAAAAATGGTATTCCGTACGTTCCTCAACACTCGTCAATTCAGCCATATTAACCGCGCTTGCTTTTCAGACCAGACACAAGGACCAGTGTCGGTGTTACAAATTTCATATCACTTCGCCGTTTTGCTGTTTTGGTCACAATACTATTATTGTCCACCTGTGTTGAACCGTCTGGTTTTTTATAATTTATAAATAAATTTATTCTGATACCTTCCCTCTGAATACATTCTTTTATTCTCAAAAATGCCCGGTTGTAGATCAGAAGTGTAGATTACACAAGTCACTGATGAATGGACCTATACGAAAAGACCAGATAGGTCGTTCACGCTATGCGCCTGGAGAAGCATGTATTGACAAAACATATCAGTTTTCAAAGGGCGCAACACCTTACTTCATTGGATCGTCATTGACAAGGAGGCTGTACCGTGCCTTGACGCTTTCAGGAAATAAACGAAGAAGGAACTTTGTACCTCCAAGCCATATAAATGCGCCCCCTAAAATACCAAAAATGATGAGGATAAAGAGCACATTAGCAAAGGATGATGAAGGGTGGACAATGGCATCCGTCTTGCTGGTAACGTCAGTCGGCTTCGAAACTGCAGGGATCGAATTTCCTGTGATTTTTTCCTCAGATTTTCTCGTCTCAGTGGCGTCCAGTGTTGTAATGTGAGCATCCTGTTGAATAATGTATTGATATTATTCATAGAAACTTTTGGTGCACAAGACGAGCTTCAAAGCTCAGCATGGAGAGGTACCTCTTTTCCATCAGTATCCTTAACATCTTCAACGGGTAACTAGTGACTTGTCAACATATGAAAACCTGGATTAAGAAGCGACGAACCTCTCCAGAATCTGCGATAATAACATCAACTACAGGACGATCCTGAGGTCCCTTTTTCACGTTTTCTGAGGAAAAAACTGAGTTGCGTGTAGAGCAAGAGACCAAAAACAACCTACCAATTGCATGAACAATATCCATGCCTTCAAGAACCCTTCCAAATACAACATGGCGACCATCGAGCCAGCCAGTCACAACTGTGGTAATGAACTATAGGGATATGAGTATGGTTCGTATTTGAACACAACAATCCACAAACGAATTGAGAACCTGTAGAATAAAGTTAATGGACATTCCAGTGAATAGCGTTATTATCCTACCATTCGTGTCCTCTCCAGCGTTAGCCATTGAAAGAACACCAGGAGTAGTGTGCCGGAGTTTGCTAAAATCTTAAATAATCTTTTGTAAAGGGTATTAGCAAGAGCACCCACAAGTTCTCATCAGCAAACTTGGCACCATAAATAGACTTTCCACCAGTTCCGTCGCCATTAGCTGGCAAGGGATCTTAGAAATGTCTAAAGTTGCGATTCCCAAGTAAAATCTCACTGAAATCACCGCCTTGAATCCTGCAGATTGAAATGAATACGACAGTCAGAAACCAGATGTATCAACCTCACATAAAATCCTTGATAACACGGTGGAACTTAGATCCCTTGTAGCCAAAACCAAGTTCTTTGCCATCTTTCGTTACGCCAGTGGTAAGAGCGCGGAAGTTCTCCACTGTTTTTGGGACCGTCTGCAGTCCATATATTGTCAACTTGAATGTTTTCTTCAGGGGATACGTTACTCACTCCACCGTAAAGGCCCATGACAACTGGAGTAGTGGTTTGTTCAACCAAATATACGAAACTACGCAGAAAGACACATACTTTTCCCAAGCTCTACATCACCCTGTTTGACTGAAAAGAAAACTTTGTGGGTGATTCTTGGACCTTTGGAGGCCTCCGCAGACTGTGCACAAAAGAATGCAGCAAAAGAGATAACAATAAATGCAAGGGAAATCCGGCCAAACATAGTTGGATAGTTATGAAATATGTGGACGTGGCGACTACTTTAAATGGTAGCCAGCGTGAGAATGGTTATATTACCACGATTGACACGTCCATTCGCGATCGAATATTTTTCCTTTCACCTCCTTCTATTTATCGGACCACCTCTGTGATGGACTCTGGTGCTCCTTCTCATATGTTTGGAGGATCTCCTTCCTCCGTGCCTTTGCTGGTCAGAATCTTACGTCTCTTGGTTTACTCCCTCAACAACCAACTACCGAATAGTACAGTACTGTTTTGGAAATAATCTCTCTTGTGACAGCGACGTGTCCTCTCGATCCTCCTCGGACCTCCATTCAACTCCAAGAATACTCTCTGGTGCAAGTAAAGAATATCGGTGGATAGGTCGTTTTCCACCATCGGAAGCGTATAGTTTGCGGAGGTTAATTTTTCGGCGGGTACGACATTTTGTTTGACTCCCAAACAGACGCGTTGCTTCCTGAAACCCGCGATTTTGGATCGAGAGTTTCCATTTGCCGCTTGGCAAACTGGTGACAAGACGTCAGTCAAGCTCATTGACGATGCAACAAAGGAAATCAGAGGAAACATGAACAGCCCACGAATCGGATTGCCATTCTTAACAAGTTATCGCTGAACATGCAAGCTAGGCTGCCTGTCTCCGAGTCGTCGACGACAAGGCAGGATCGCCAGCCAGTTGCGGAGTTCACCACATCTTTCAATACCGTTTGCCCAACTTCAAGAGTTCGACCGCGCATCTTCTGACTTGGGTTATCTTCGGAATTTTTCATTCCTTTTTATTTAAGAAACAATACACGGGTTTGAATAACATTGATGTCTATTGACGTACACCACAACGAAACCAGTTTCAAGGTTTCTGTGTTGCCAAGACAGTCACTGTGTCGTGAATACTCCTGTCATGATCCTGTCCATCGTTTCTTCTGAGTTGTTACAGTGTTATCAATAGGTGCTCCCTGCCTGCCTCTACGACTTCGGGTATGCAGCGTACAGGCAAACGTATTGAAATCCCATCAGAAAACCGTTCGACAACTATGGAGAGAGTATGAGAATGCCATTTTTTTCGAATTCTTGGAGTTTTGATACTATTCGGGTATGTCTTTGAGAGCACAATTGACCTTGATCCAGCAAATAAAAGCCAAGTCGGACTATTCTTTCCAAGAAGTTGTAGAACAGGCAAGGAACATTGCGATGTAGTCGTGACACCTGATTAACGTATCTTTCTGGCACCGATTCGCACACCGGGATTGTTTTTCCTTCCTGGACACTCGCCCTACATAAATACTGGTCATATCAGCCATTCCCGACGCAAGTTCAAGCACTAATTCTTGATGATGATGTTTATAGTCGTTTTCCTTCTTCTGCCATTTGTGTCGGCTCTCGATTTCCCTTTCAATCTTTCTAGACTATTCTCTTGGGGTGTTGTGCACTCGAGCTATCCAACCGTCAAGCCAACTCCTAGGATCGCAATCATTGGTGCGGGCGCAGGCGGCACCTCAGCTGCCTTCTGGATTTCGAAAGCAAAGGAGCGTTTCGGTCTGGACGTTGAAGTAGATGTTTACGAGTCCTCGGATTACATTGGCGGTCGTACGTGCGGTTTTCTATAGCAAGTCATCTGAAAGTTGTCGACTTGTTTGGGGCTTAGGAAGCACTGTGGTCTATCCTTACAACAATAGGTCATTGCCGGAACTGGAGCTAGGTTCAAGTATCTTTGGAAAGTCGAACAGAAACATATGGAGAGCCTCAGACGAATTTGCCTTGACCCATAGAACTTTTCATGATGAAAACTACGAAACCGGTATTTGGAATGGCAAAGACCTCTTTCTGTCGGTGTGTGATCGCAGCTTAACCGTACATTCATCAAGAGTGCCAACATTTTTTAGTTCTCGGGTAGTTGGTGGGATACAGCAAAGCTGATATGGAGATACGGTATCTTGTCTCCAAAGCGGACGGAAGACATGTACGTCTAATTTGTTCATATCTGGTCTTTCTATTGAAGTCCATCTTCAGCGTGCGCACCTCTGTTAATCGTATGATGGACTTCTACAGCCCCGATTTCCCAAAGTGGGACAATATCTCCGATCTTTCGAGTTTCTTTCATTGGGACCAACTTACAAATTCCACAGCTGCGGATTACTTTAAGAGTCAGGGCATTTCCGACAAATATATATTTGAGGTCGTACAGGCTGCTACGCGCGTCAATTACTATCAGAATGCCGACGAAGTACATGCATTGGCAGGGGCTGTCGCGATGGCGACTTCTGATGCAAGAAGGATTGCAGGAGGAAGCTACCAGATTTTTGAACAATTTTTGAAACATTCAGGCGCCAACATATATTTAAATACTAAGGTTAGTGAACTACAATTTCATTTAGTTTTCACGTACTGGTCAAAGTCGCCTAAACGCTTTAAACAGGTCAAGGACATCACCCCTTCTTCTTCTTCCTCCTGGACCCTCAAATCTACGCGCGGGGCCACCGAGTATAGAGCCGTCATCCTCGCTGCGCCATTTCACTCAACTCACATCACCGTGCCCCGTTCCATTTACAATCAGATCCCCGAACAGCCTTATCAGCAAATTCACGTTACACTCCTCAGCACCACTTCCCCTCATCCGAATTCCGCTTACTTTGGTTTCTCAGAAGGTGTGAATATGCCTCGTGTGTTGCTCACGACCAAGAACTCTGCGGCGCAACCCGAATTTAATTCACTTTCATATCATGGGCTAATAAGAGAGGGAGAATGGGCTGTAAAGATCATCTCGGATCAGAAGATTAGTAATGAGTGGTTGGATAACATGTTCAACGGGCAGGTCAAGTGGCTTCTCAGAAAACAGGTTAGTATTAGCTTTTCTTTACTCGCCTTCGCTGGTGTTCGAACGATTTAGCTTACCAATGGTCGCTGATCTGTAGTGGGATGCTTATCCCAAACTTTCTCCTACCACAAAATTTCCTCCCATAAAGCTCGATCGAGGCTTTTATTATGTGAATGCCTTTGAACCGTAAGTGATTCTTATTGCCGGATATTAACTGTTGTTAACCATGTATCCATCAGATTGATATATACAATGGAAACCCAGACATTGTCTTCACGTAATGTCATCGACTTACTCCTACAGGATGAATTTAACTCGGGCATCTGCCGAGAAAGCATGCCACCATCTTCAGAAGAGGACTTGCAAAAAGTTCTTTTGGCGACTTCGAACTCTTCTAAAGCTTCAGAAGACTTTGTCTATGGATTTGATTGCTGATATCAACACTAGGTGGCTTTCCGCGCAGACACACATGTTGCGTGGTCACGGCTCTTTACGAAATCAGATACGTGCCACGAGTACCCTTCGTAGATAAGGGTAACAAACGACCCATGAAATGAACATGCAATAAGAGAATTTGAATGTATTCCTAATGGCGATATTTCAAGAATTCAGTATTGGATCAAGCTTTGCCGTTCTTTGTCTGACAATGAAGCCAGCTCACAGCTTTTGCAGCAAATCACTGCTCTCTTGTAGTTTTATAGCCCTGGAGAACCTGAGTTGACAAACACTTATAATAGAAATTCACTTCTACCTGTTGCAGTTTACAGGTATATCTAATGTCTATTAAAGTCATCTTGTCAATGCATAGTGATGTTTATTTTTGAAGAAGCCTTTCCAGCTCAGTAAGATTTGATATCTGAAACTCTGAAACTCCAGTGCTAGCCATTATCCCCCCTTTCTTTGTCATCCGACCTTGTGCACGAACGACGGCTTGCATTCGCATTTCAGCACCGCGATTATATCTCTTCTCTTCAAAACCATCTGTGTCCTGCATGGATTGATTCGTCTTTAACATCCGGTGGGGTCTGGAAGACTTATTTTTTGCGCCTTTTACTGCTTTTGGTGCGTCTCGTAAAGCAAACGCTTTCGCCAAGTGACCGATGTGAAGGTTCCGAATGTGGAACATGTGTTTCTCGTTGGAGGAATGCGTAGCATACGCTCGCAAATGCGAAAGATATGCTTTTCGAGCAAGTGAAGTGTTCTGTAGAGCAGAAATGATCAGCATGGAACACAAGCGGAACAGTAGTTAAAAAACTTACCTCATTCTTACTCAGTACCCATCGCTCAAACGCAAGTTGGATCTCTGTTGCGCGATGCTCGTACTCGATCCCATTTCCACCGAACCCAGAACGTAGGACCTCTTCAACAGTGACAGAGGACAAAGAAACATGGGATGTCGACCCGTCCTTCTCTTCACCTCCCATTCTACTCTCAACCCACTGTACCCACTCTACCTCACTTGGGGCAACAAAACTCCAAGCTTCACCTCCCTTGCCAGCGCGCGCTGTTCTTCCGACTCGGTGAACATACTCGGTAACACCACCCTCAGTTGGTAGATCGTATTGAATGACAGCTCGCACAAGAGGCAGGTCAAGACCACGGGAGGCAACAGAAGTGCAAAACAATACGGAGGTGGTGACGTCTTGTGTCGTGTTCTTCCCAGCGAAACCCTTCAAGGCAGCCAGACGAGCGTGGGTCGCCAGCGATCCATGGAGGCGGTAGACCAGCACCCCAGGAAGGAAAGAGCATCTGGCCTCAACTCTATCCGTATTTTCTTCCGATAGCTTGTCGTTCTTTTCTTCGTTATCGCCATCTTCAGAGTCGTCCAAAGAAGAGCTGGATTTCCCTCCATCCACTGCAGAATCACCTAGGAGATGCCAATGAAAGTCTACAGAAGCCGTACAGCTGAAGAATACAAGAATTTTCGTGCCCTTGCGGAGTTGCATCTCTGCAACGAGCGTTCGAAGGAGTGCGACCAAGGTTACTAGTCGAAGCTTGAGAGGCACCACGATGTACTTCTGCAAAAGCTGCGAAGGAGGTGTAAATGACTCCGAAGGCAAAGATTCTCCACCTGTCCGTTTTCCAACAATCAATGCGAGATCGCCCTTGCCCACCTCCGTTGCTTTAATCACTAACGGATTTACCAGCGCTGTTCCAGCCAGTTGTTGGACATCTTCACGAATGGTAGCAGAACACATCAACGTCCTCCTACGTTGTTCCCAGTCCCAACCAGCAACTTCTTTGCTCTTTCCTTCTTCAATGGCCTGCTTCGCAAGTCGCCGACGTCCATCGAGTCCCTGCAATATACTCTTTATTGTATTCTCGAAACCCAATTCCATTAGTTGATCGGCTTCGTCCAGAACCAACCAACGACACTTTCCGACATTGAATGAAGAAGTGTTCTGCAAGTGGTCAAGCAATCGACCTGGAGTGGAAACAAGGATAGGAATTCCTTTCCGCAACCTCGCTTTTTCGTGCGTCCGAGTAGCTCCACCAATCAACAACCCTGATACTAGCCAACGGGTCAACCGAGTAGATGTATCGGTTTCTGTGGGTGATTCGCCTTCAATGCGCAGACGCATCTTCAAAAGTGTATCCACCACGTCCGATATTTGTTTCGCTAATTCCCGCGTCGGGGCTATAATGATTGCAAGCGTTCCTATTGACCGGTCTATATAAGACAATGAACTGAGTGGAAGCAAGTTTTGGATGATAGGCAATAGGTAGGAAAGAGTTTTTCCAGAGCCCGTCTGAGATTGAAGGAAAACATCTCGCAAGTTCTTTGAATCCGTAAGCAATAATGGTAGAGCGGCACGTTGAATAGCTGTAGGTTTTTGAATTCCCAACTTGGTAGTCAAATGAGATATCAATAACGGATTCAGGCCAAGACCTGCGAAAGTGGAAGAATCAAGGGGCGCATTGCTGGGAGCGTAGACTTTTGCATCGCTAGGTTTCCTTGTAGGTTGCTCGACTTTTGGGTTGTATGAAAACAAGGATGAGATTATTTGAGTTGGTCGAGTGCTAGACGATTGAGATATAGATGAGGTGTGGGTATCATGTTGATGATCTGTCTTAGCTTTCTTGTTTGGGGGTTGTTTTGTATCCACAGACTGTATGGGCTCAGGTGGAGAGGATTCCTCGTCGGTCCTCACCTTTCTCTTCAACAACCGATTTTGCTTCAACCTGAGTGTGACGAAGGAAATAAAATAAAAACTGCGGGTGAAAGAAATTAAAATTGACCTTTCCTTCCACCTTCCACCCTTCTTATTTAATTGACCTTTTTTCGGGCGGATATCGTCGACCACCAAGTTAAGGACCAGGTCGTCGTCCATTCTGAAAGATGAGATTAACACCACTGAAAGAAATGTTGCACAGCATTATGTAATCGGTGAGTCAGTTTGACTGTGCCACCGCAGAGCGGGAGGTACTGAAAAATCTCTTTTCTTCCAACTACCTCCCAAACCATTCATGGTTTCGCAATCGGCGACTCCTGCTGATGTGGGCCCGCCTATAATTACTCCAGGTGGAACGTATTCTATCTCCGTAAGTCTGTAATTGCGGCTTGTTCTCGCTCATTACTAAGCTATTCCGCAGGCGGTCAGTGTAGGATGCAAGGTTTACTTTAGGCGACCAGGACCTAACGGTGAGACAGAGGAGCGACTAGCTGAAATTTTATCAATCAGGGATCAGCGAGTCGGTGGTTATGGGCAACGAAAAACTGAAGACAGTGGCACTCCCAAGCCCGAGGAGAGGGAATACTTCATTCATTGGGACCAATTCAACAAGCGTCTTGATGAATGGGTTTCGGGTTCACGAATCGTCTTGAGCAGAGATCTTGAATGGCCACGCCTCAAAGTTCCTGTTCAAACTAAGAAATCTGCTCCTGCGAAGAAACCAGGCAAGACATTTCGCCCTCAGAGCTTACTGAGGAAGGCCACCTCCAATGCTGCCTTTACCGCTTCTCCTACGTCTTCTCCTTCCACTCCGATGGCCGTGGATGACTACCCTCCCTCACCTTCTCCGTCCTCGGTGTTGAAACGAAAGGTGCCACATGACGAAGAGGAGGAGGAGGAAGAAGAGGAAGACGCAGAAGGTGACGACGCAGACGCAGAAGGGGAAATGGACGTCGATGCAGAAGGCGAGCTGGATACCTTTGAGCTGAGCTTTAACGAAACGCCTCGAGAACATCCTCCTACTGCCTACTTCAGCAAAGAGAAGGAAATCGAGAAACTCCGGACATCAGGCTCCATGACCCAATCTGTTTCCGAAATTGCTCGCGTCAAAAACCTCAATCGTCTTCAGATAGGACGGCATGAGGTTGACGCCTGGTATTTCAGTCCATACCCTAAAGAATATGCCCATCTCCCCCTCCTCTACATTTGCGAATTTTGTCTTGCCTTTTTCTCTTCTCAATTCATGTTCTCGCGGCATCGCCAACGTTGTACGATGTTACATCCCCCTGGAAATGAAATATATCGACATGAGGATATCTCATTCTACGAGATTGACGGGAAACGTCAACTAACTTGGTGCCGAAATCTGAGTTTGCTGTCCAAGTGCTTCCTTGACCAGTAAGTCTGTCTTTGGAAAATCCTTTTTTTGCAGGACAATTAATTCCCATATCCAAGCAAAACATTGTACTACGATGTGACACCGTTCCTCTATTACGTGCTGGTATGTGGCGCCTTTCAGTTTAGTATCCTCATTCTTAGCGCTTGTTTGTAGGCTAAACGCGACTCATCTGGTTGTCATCTGATTGGCTACTTTTCGAAGGAAAAGGAGTCCGCCGACAATTATAACGTCGCCTGTATCCTAACACTTCCTCAACATCAGCGCCACGGTTATGGTAAACTCTTGATTGAGTTTTCTTACGAGCTCAGCAGAAAAGAGGGCAAGCTCGGCAGTCCCGAAAAGCCCCTCAGTGATCTGGGATTGTTAGGCTACCGTGCATATTGGGCAGAAGCCATCATCGAACTCTTACTGAATTCCGGCGAAACTGAAATGAGTATCGAAGAAATCGCACAGAAAACGTCCATCACACACGCTGATGTTATGAACACGTCCGTCGAGTTTGTTTCGTTGCAGTTGACACCGTTTATTTATTTGAATATAGATGCACCACTCTTCAATTGTTCAAGCATTACAAAGGACAACATATGATTTGTCTCAACAATGCCGTGATGGAGAAACACCAGAAATCGAAAGCGAAAAAACGTCGACGCATTCACTCAGAGTTTCTCAAATGGAAACCTCCTGTTTTTACTCGGGACCAATTACGCTTTGGTTTCTGAGATGTTTGATACCAAACATTATTTTAAGTCTCAAACCCCATGTACTCTAATAATAATAGCAGCATTTTTACATTACATTTTCGACCTTCAAAACCCTCTATTCACCATCCTTTTCTACATGCTGCAATCTGTTACGCAGATGTTCCTTTCCATCGAAAGCCAAGCCTTTACGACTGAAGGTAGGCGAAGGAGGTTGTGACCCTGCAGGAGAGAAAACCTCGATTCCTGAAAGCTTGAGATTACTTTGATCATCTCCGCCAGCATAGAAAACCGTCGGCTGCGTCGCTTGTAGAGTAGCAAGCAGCTCGTCTGAAGACCTGTTATCAGCAGCAGCACACTCCAAACTGCACTCTGGATCGGTGAAGGTTCGTGACTCTCCGAAAGAGACATCTTCGTCAAAGTCTTGCACTCGGATCACTGGTGGTACTTTCGCCTCGTGTGCCGTCACTTTGTCGCTCGTGGATGCCCTGACGTCGTCGACGACTCCGAGGGTTCGAGCGAGAATGTACGAAGAAATATCCTTTTCGAGTTTTTTTCGATCGTGAAGCGCAGCAAAAAAAGACGTGCAAGGGTAAAGGAAACTCACCAACAACGCGAGAACTACGAGGGGCAAGCTGATCAGGACCGCAAGCACACGGCACGCATATGCCATCCTTGCCACCCAGGAATCCGATTCATAGTTCCATAGATATCGCAGATAATAAGCCCGAATTGTCATGAGTATAGACAAGGGTGAAATTTGTGAAGCTCGAGCAGCTAGGTCATTTGCGTATTGTGTCGTGAAGTTCATTTGTCCTTGTTGAATGGGATGAAGCAACCGATACGATGAAATTGGCCAGCCGCCATACATAGGAAAGGATCAGGATGATCAACAATTGACCTTATGTCGGGCCAGTTGAAAATTACATGTCTATGAACCACTAGATGGTCCGTTCTAATTTTTGAAACCACGATGGAATTTTTTTTTCTACGACATGTGTAAACGACAGACTACGCAGGTATCCCGTGGCAAAAGGGTGAAAAAAAGAATATTTTAGCAGCATCACATCATCCACTCCGAAGACATAGAGAAATAAAAGGATGGAGATCTACAAAATACATAACCGTAACTAAGCAAGGAATAGATGTTCGTTGCAGGCCAAACAAAAATTACAGATCCAGCGATTGAGGCAACATACGCAGACGAGAGAAAACGAGAAGAAGAAAAGGGGAAAAATATATATATTACGAGCCATCCTCAGGGATACATAACATTCGAAGGGAAGACGACGCCATCCGAACGGATCAGTATAATTGGCCGGCGTTTCGCAACCTGGGTTTCTGGGGGAAGACATCCGACAACCTCGGTGCAGCGCACCTCCAAATAGGGAGAAGGTTCCGATCCAAAGAAGACATTGATAGGATCTGCCTTGTTGAAGTTCTCGCCGTACAAAGTGAGCATCTTTGAAATATGCGGATGAGGCTTTGAAAGCATCGCGCGTGATTGAGCGCAGTTCGACTTGGGCGCTTCAGCCGCTCGGTCAGGAGGAAGGTATTTGACAACACCTGGGAAAGGTGTCACTGGCTTAGAAGGGATGGGGAATGTACCGGTCTGCGTTGCGTTCTGATTGTCGAAAAGGACTGGAGGAATGTAAAAGTTGTAACGAACTTGATCTAATGGAAAAAAAAAACCTGTCAGTCAAAGTTGCAAAATGGCATCAAAAATGGTAACGAACCCGTTCCAACAATAGTCCAGACGCTGGTCTCACCAATGTCAACTTGCCAGAGGGCACCTGAGCAGGCACCACCGTCGCTCGAGTTACCCCGTCGTGAAGATACAGATCCTGCAGAGCTGGGTCGTCGCCTGCTTTTGGCAACCGATTTTGAAATGCCTCCTGCACTGGAAGTGGAACGTTTCTTTTTCATAACACGTCCTCCATCGTTGGAAGGAGGGAAGTCTGAAGTCGAAGGAGAGGCAGGAGCACTGTCGACCTTGCCAGGGTGTGAAAAGTATTCATTTGCATTGCCTAGGCCTGGAGAGATGGGAGAGCCAGGAATTATAGGAGAATTCGGCTCAGTGACTGAGTGGGACGCCTTCCATTGCCTGCCATCGATCGGACGGTAGGTATTCACCTTTTCTCCCATGCAAGACAAAAAGGCACCAGTAGTACCAGTAGTACCGAGCTCAGGAAGTCCTCTATGGGGATCGAAGACCTCAAATGCAACCTTGTGGAGCTGGGAGACAGGATCACCGCAGACCTCTCCAGGAGCACAAAAATGGTCGGCAATTCCCTTGGCGCCTTCCTGCAAGCCACCACCAACAGCAGTAGTTTGATGGTCCACTTTTCGAATGATAAGGACAGGGCTAACAACACCAGACGTCAGACACTGCAAAACTACAGTTTGGTTGTAGTAAATCGGGATCTGGGACCCATTGTTTGTGAAGGGAATGGCATTTGGAGGGGGGGAGGGATAATCAGCCTGGGGTGGAGGCGGAGGCGGTACATCAAGGTTGACGCCAGCGGGCTTATTGACATCAACAATGTACATAATGAACGGATCTAATCAAAAAAATTAATTATTAGAATGATCCAAACTTGTAAGCGCTCTGTTCTTACCCCAACTGGCAGTACGTGCAATGAATGAGGGCGTGTTCGACCGAGATCTCTGGTCGAGACCCATCAACGGCGCACCATCAGACCCTTTGAAGGAGGAGCCAGAGCCGGAGACACAAAGGTACTTCGTTGAGACCGTTTGGGAACGAAGCCTGTGGAACAGCGAAATGGTAGAGCCATGGTTGATGCACACTGCGGGGGAAAAAAAAGTCAATTGATTCCCTGAAACCGAAGAAAAAACACTAACATTCTAAGTTTTTAGCGCTCTGCCTCTTCTTGCTGGGCTTGCTAATAACTTTGATTGAACGGCTAGGGAAAATTCCAATGACACGCTCCGGGTCTTCATCCGATGCAGGTGCAATGATCTTGACAAGAGCCTCGACCTTTTTCTTCTTCTCGTCAACGTCGGAGATGAAAAGCTGTTTGCCGACGCAGCGTCCAATATACGTTGTCCCTGTTGGTGCATCATTTGCATCAAATGTCTTGCCATTCGAGCTCATCCATTCGATACTTCCTTCCTGCGGTGCTGGTTCACCAGAGATAGAGACCACCACTCTTGGGGGACAGAATTTGGGGTCCTCGTTTCGACGAACAACATCTGACCACCAGGAATTTCCTATCATGATGGCTGTTGGGGGAGGACAAAGAAATCTATACATTGAGGGGTTCAGAAATCAAATCACACTAACCAGAGAAAAAATACACCTACCGTTTTTCAGTGCCATAGGATTTTTGTGCTACCTTGCTTGACATGACGATAACGGAACGCTCCCCAAATGCCAATCTGTTGGCGGTACGCACATATTGATCAATGAAGGGACTACAAGGCAGAATTCAAGTTATGATTGGCGATGAGGTAACCCTGCAACTTACCGAATGAAGGTCGGGAGATCACCCGCAGCTCCAATGATTGGAGTGCCTTGGAGTTTCATACGAGACAGGGTCTCGTCAACGGCATGCATACGCATCTCCGGAGGATGGGAATTTCCCAGATAATGCAATTCATCGTAGGTAGAAATGTTGTTATCGCGGTAGGAATGTGTCGCATGAGGGGGCACACCGCGCATGAGCTCAGGACCCTGATTATTGGCAATATGAGGAACATTGGGAGAAGGAATCCCCTGATGATTGTAACGATCTGGAACGTAGCGTCCTAGCCTATCCGGGAATTGCTGCATGGGTGAGGGGGCAAATGGAATACCACCGCCGTTATTGTTGATACCCCCCATGGCATAGTCATCCGGGTACTCGGAATGGTACCCACCAGAGGCAACACCTGGTAGACGACGGTCGTGGATATCATTGAAAGGAGGTGGAGGGTACTCCTTTCCTGGAGGAGGGAAAGCACCAGGATGATGGAGTGCAGGCTCGGATGGTATAAGGGGGGAGACTTTGCCGTTGGTCATACCGATCATGTCATAAGAGTTGGCACCGGAGCCGTTGAAAGAGGGCATGGAATCGGAAAAGGAGGAGTGGGAATATACATTATCAGAATTCATGGGATAGGTGTGAGTGAGAGACGAGGAAGAGGACGCGTTGGTGCGGTAGCGCTGGGAGTTGAAAGGCACGGCAGGGTTGGAATCATGGAACAAGGCATAGTTTGAATGGTCAGGAGGATCGATAGAATCGGCATGGTCAAACGGGTGGTGGTGAATGTGAGGATTCATTGGGTGGTAATTGACAGAGTCAGTAGGGTGAATAAATGGATGATCGAGGTCAGAGTGGGGATAAAGGCTGTGCTGGGGTTGAGAATTGGCCGAATGAAAGTCGAGGGACATATCAAGGGTATTGAACAAAATGTTAGTTGGCAGCAGAGATGAACGACAAGAAGAGAGTCTGGAATTTGTCCCTCATAAACACCTTCTGATCCCCGTGCTATCCACCGGATAATGCCGGCCCTTATTAGTAGTAGTAGGGAGGTGTTCTGACTCGTTAAACTAGAATCATCTTCGCCTTTTATCATATTCGGGCCAAACATGACTCTTACATGAAATCCAACCTACAACTCCACATCTGCTCTAACCTCGTGGAACAGTTCGGCGGAAAAAAAAGAAAACAAACATATCGAATCAGATCGATCTCAGATCCTCTCTCGGCAATTGCCAATCGTCTAGTCGAAACAGGGGACAGCAACTATCCGAACGTCCCGAATAATTCAATAATTTCAATTTCTGTTTTATATCAGCCTCTGTATACCTGCTATATGGAAACGAAATTTTTTGGTTCCAACGATTTGGTCAAAAGTCGCGCGTTTGTATTGAGAAACCCATCACTGCATTTAGAAAAATACGCAGTCGACATACTTCAAAAACCTTTTTCTGTCCTTGTGTCTTCAGCCAAAGTACAACAGATCTTGTGCCATAACTTGGATCTCTGAAGAATCGGAGTGGACAAGCCGAAACAACGGTTCCTAATAAGAGACAGCCGAATGAGCCGGATGGTCCCTACTTACACTTGTCAATTAGAAAAATAATAGTCAATTCATTTACAATAGAGGAACTAACCTCCTCTGACAACCACGACACTTCATGCGTCTAAACAAATTGGATAATGAAAACTGTGCATGCCATGCATAATCAAGCCAACATCGTCAAGATTAAAGAACGTATAAGGTTCTGATAGATGTTATCTGTGGGCACCAGTGGCAATGGACCCGTACTTGGAGAACAGGTTTGCTTCTTTTGGCAAAATTCCCTAGTTGGACAAGAGATGCTTTCGTGACAGTGGACATCGGGGCGAAAGCACGGCTCGCGGGATAATCAATCAATAACAGCAGATCTTGCGAACTACACGACTCGGGAGTATCAATCGACAGCAGATCCTGTGAACTACCCCCAGATGTACATACCAAACGCTGAGTTGCCCCAGGCAACCATGCTCAGAAATGCATGACCGACCGGAGTTTAGATCTAGGCAGCAGACAACCCCACACAATGCGAATAACACCATAGAGAAGCAGAGTCGGGAAAGTAAACAGTTGTTCGAGGATGAGCTATGCAAACCGAGCTCAACGTTCAAATCCAGCCTGAGCTGACCGAGTGTGTGGAGACTCGGAATGTATCAGGAATATGGAAATGGTCTACGTGGCACCACAGAGACTTGCAGCGAGCTATACTTACTGTCGGAGGTCGGGGTTAATGAGGGGTTTGCGTGTTACAAACGCTGCTCTGCGACGTCATCTTATCTGTCATATAAACATAAACCTTTCTAATTTTGGCTCATAACAACCAATAAATTTGCATAAACGTAGAGACAGAATGGTGTATCAAGCACTATTAAGGGACAACGCTCAAGCAGATACCACCATTACCATAGCAAGGCTTGGGGTTCGGAACGATAAGGATGGCTCTGGCTCAATGGAGAACGAGGAGTTTTGATTACTCGGAGGACGCTTTAATTTACTCGAAAAATGAGTTTATGGACATCTTGTACCTTGAACAATGACACTGGCAATTTTCGCTTGAGTTTGATTGTAAATAATGAACGCTGCTGATCTCATGCAGCTTCTCAGGCTGAGAAATTATTGGTTCTCGTCAAAGGAAACAACCACGACCTACTTGAAAGAGTGACACGGGTTAAAACAAAAGGATTTGTGGTGTTTGCTGACCTTTAAAGCCAGAAATAATCGACCAAGTCCAACTACTGCTACTAGAATTTATTGCCATTTATAGTCAAATAAGTTGATCCCAACAGTGGAATCAAGATTTTTCTCCCCAACCTTACCAAGACCATTAGGCCTAGATAGCAGAATACTGTCTAGAGGGGATTCGTTCCCTTCTACAGAACCTGAGGCACCAGCAGAAGTGAGTCGATACGACAGACCATTATCAGAACCGTCCAGGATCAATTAGAGCCATATAAGTTGGAATTAAGGCGCAGTAAACCACGTACTATCGCAAAGTCGCACGAGAGGCAACAAAGATAAAAAGGCAGTGGAAAAATGATTCGCGGAAACAGGGAGGCGGTGTTACAGTGACCAAGGCGGAGTGACGGTGGTCACCGTTGTGTCCAAATGTGGTGGGTCGCTCCATGGGTTGACCAAGGACGACAGCAATCGATTTCTGAGACCTTCTCTCTGCCTTAGCTGCTCATCGACTCTGGTGTCCCTCAGCTCTCAGCTGTCGTCCTGACAACATTAATTCCGTTTTGTTTGCAGCCCTGGCTGGTCCCCTCAACCAGGACATCTGGATTAAGGCCACTTTCCGCCACGAGTTGTCCGCAGGAGATGTCTTATCGCTTGGAGACCCCACGGCCTCGGAGGATACCATCTCCTCTCAACTTTGACGTCTCGTCCAAGGCTCCGTCTATCTTGAGCAGTACTCAAGATAACGACCTTCTTTACGATTTGCCTGCCACTACCTCGATATCACCACCGATAACTCCGAGATCTCCTCGACGAGTAACATCTCCAATTTCACCATCATTTTCCGGCCGTTCAAGAGGGGCAAGAAACGGTCGTCCAACACCTCCACCTCACGCCCGAAATCGTTCCCAGACACCTCAAGGTGTCGCCCAAAGCGAACTTGAGCAATTTGCCGAATGTTGCCGAGCCTGGTGAATGAAGAACTAATATTCGTTGGAAACAATTCGTTTATAATTTTTTTTAAAATTCTTAGGTACTATCAACAAGACGACAAGGCAGGCCGGCTAATGACGCAAACCCTTACTACTCTTCCCGCTTCTCAGCGTGCTCCCTTCTCGCGACTACAGGCATCGATCAGATCAGCATATCACCGTTCAGTGAACGCTCGTAAGACTGCTGAATTCCGTGCCCATCTTAGTGTTACCACTCCTGGTGGATCGCTCCTAGCCCATGCGAGAGCCGATCCTCGTGGAAAGGTAGCCCAGAAAGGTGATCTTTTGTTTTGTAATCTTTTTTAATTTCTCAACTTCACCATGTCTGGAAATAGAACGATATGAGCGTATGAACCGCTTTATCCGCACGTGGTGTAATGCAGGCATGCCTGGGACAAAGCCATACTTTGAGGCGTATGTTTCCAACATAGTCTAGCCTTTCATGGAATGCTGAATTTGATTTACAGCCTGTGGGCTATCATGCGATTGCAGGTCATTCCAGAAAACCTTGGTGGCGCAGGATCGAATCGAATTGAATGGGAACTTGACGATGCCATGTTTAAAGAGTCCGCGTAAGTTGTGCAGTTCTATTCTCACAATCTTCAGCTTGGATTTATTGCATTTTATCTATGCAGTGGGAAGGATTTCATGCTTGAAGCGATTGATATACTGAAAGGGGTAAGTAATACTAATGTTTATCTGGTTATTCGGTTTAACCTCGCTACGGTCAGGTTCTTGGATTTGAGGAAATACCCTCCAAAGTCCCCGATCCAATCTTCAGGAAAGACACGAACTCACCTCCCCCTTTACCTCCCCGAGCACGACGACCGCAATCCCCCGTCTCGAAAGCCGAAGTGATTACGATCGTCCATGCGAAACGTCCGAGAGCTCCTAGTGACCCATTCCTGGATGCACCTCCTGTTGGGTCCTCTTCACACTCACCAAACGCAGACTCTATTCTCGCTCGAACAGGTCGAGATACAGAAGAATCTTTTAGTCATGGCGTGACCTCTCGAGAGGCTCCAGCTCTTTCATTAGTGGACGAGACTGTTTTAGACGATGAAGACGATGAATCCCTGAGAGTGTGGACAACTCCCGACCTTACTAATCCAGAACTTCTTGCACTCGCTGAATTATTTCCATCATTCATCACCCGCCGTCCATTACCTCGGTTTCCAGTGCCCAATACTCGGGATCTGGATATTGAGGAAGGTGAGGAAGACAGGTTAGATGGAAGAGTCATCCGCTTTGGGACTGGGACAATGTGGATCAGCCCGAAACAACGAAGTGATGGTTGGGAAGGTGGCTGGTGGGCAAGATTTGTTATGTGGTGGAGGAGGACATTTTGCTAACCGTTACCCTTTTTTTCTTCTTCTTGCTTTCTGCGTGTTTGATTATCTTTTTCTTGCAATTTCGGACATTTTATGTATTCAGTGTTTCTCAACCCCACGGTCCTTCACATTCTCTACCTCATCGTTTCCATCATTCCCATTCAGCACGAACAACCTGCATTTTTATATTTAACCCGTCGCCGATTTGTGTTTCCGTAAACCCCATTCCTCGAACTGCTACGTAGTAAGGTACACTCATTACTCATACACCTTCCAATCCTTCTCACCCGTTTTCAATCTCCTTGATCACGTACGTCCTAATAATTTAGGACATCATGGACTCCAAATCTTCGTGTTAATTGCGATCTTTCATGACCCTTATCATCTGTTATTGTGGCAAATATACTATGTGCAGATGGAATTAAAAGATCTCGGGATTGCCTCTCTTCCGCGTTACGAGTGTCATTCGGCTTGAGCCGAACTTGTAAAGTTCACGTGATTTGACTTCTTAATTTAGTTCAATTAGAGCAAGCTACAAGGGTATGCGTCATTGAAATTGAAACGATTCAAACAACAGGAGGATACATAATTGTCATCTACTTGAATTTAGTCACTTCATCAGCTACATTTGTTGAGATCCGAATTTCAGCAAGGCTTCAGCAACACTACTTAGGTGTGTTTTGCATCTTTCCGTGGTGATTCTTTAAATTGAAACCACGTTGTACCCGAGATCAGTAGATGACGCCGCAGCAAAGAACAAATACTCAAGAATGTCATTTTGATTCCGAGTACCCCAAGTTTGTCGCAATGCAACGTGCCTACGACCGGCTCGAAAGTCGGTGCCACCAATTATCCTGAAAGCACTTTATTGCCATACCGGGGTTCACATATAAATTTGACAGAGCGTTGGTAAACATGTGGGCGGGTCAACGATCCGGGATGGTGAAAATATATATTGCAAAGTACTTGGGCTTTCCAGTGCATAGCACTTGGCTTGTTGTTGCGCCACAATTAGATCCATCAGATCTAACGCCACAATTCCGTTAAAGGCTATGCCACGTGCTTTAACCAGGGTTTGCCAGGGTTTGCCTCTCCCGGATTGGTTGAACAACTTTCATAATAAGAGGACTCTAAGTCAAATATTATAAAACTTTGGACCAAGTCTCAAGACAGGGCGGAAATTATCTGCAGCTCGAAAACTCACTTCGTGAATCTCCGCGTAAAGACCACAGAAAACTTAATAAACCGCTTCCTGAATTGTGAAACGATCCACGCAGCTCGAAAATGGAAGGTAATGGAATTGTTGCAGTGAAGTTCCTGGAATTGTCATGACAAAGTGTTAGGCCATGTTTTCAATATAGTAGAATGGTTAAAAAAGGACAACTTTCTGATTTCGATACAAAGGCGTAGCAAGGACCCTAAATATGCTATAGTAAGTTAAGATGATTTCGGACCGATGAATATCCAGTTAGAAAGAATCGCCCGACAAACGATGTCATTGCAATGTCGTACTGTCGTTGTTAGGTTGGGAGATAGGTGATCGTTCATATAGAATTAGCAGCTGA